>NBJMC04201__coassemble_308_pt1 | contig 49349 bp, 48 predicted proteins | sample NBJMC04201__metabat2_high_PE_023 | metagenome-assembled genome bin NBJMC04201
TTGTCAGCAGCCCGTTTCACGGTCTGCGTGTAGTTCCTTGTAAACTGACCTAAGAGCACCTATAAACTACTTTCGATTCTAATTTGACAGAATGCTTTCGATATCTTTAAAACATTTGCTAAAATTGTTATAAATCCGTTTACTTTTATATTTACTTTTATATAAGAAAAGAGTATACTGTTTCTGTCGATTTTTCTATTCATTAGAAAAATATGATCGTTATGACCACGAAATCATTATTAGGAGGCTGAAAATGAAAAAACTACTTATGTCCATTGTGACAGTAATACTATGTTGTTTATTGATGGCTTGTAGCTCAGATGAGGAGACATCAGAGAATCAGGCCAATGAAAACCAAAAAGTCGTAGTTTACAATGGGCAGGAATACACCATTCCCACCAATGCAACTAAAATCGTTGGCGCAACCCCCTCTGCAACAGAAATCATAGCCGGTTTGGGCGCTGCCGATAAGTTAGTAGCAGTTGACAACTACAGCACCGATGTAGATGGTATTGACAAAGACTTGCCCACTTTTGACACAATGTCACCCGACATTGAGATGCTAATGTCTCTGGATCCTCAAATTCTTATTGCTTCCAGCAACAGTCAATTAAACGATGATGATCCTTATCGAACCTTAGTGGAACAAGGCGTTACCGTTATTTATATGGATAATTCCGTGTCTTTGGAAGGCATCATGGATGATATAGAATTTCTGGGAGAAGTGGTCAACAAAGAAGACACCGCTCAAAGCATGACAGAAAATATGCAGGCATCCATTGATGAAATTGCGGCCATCGGAGAAACGATTACCGATAAAAAAACCGTCTATTTTGAATTAGCCCCGGCACCGAATATCACAACTTTTGGTACCGGAAATTTTCTCAACGAAATTATAGAGCTCTGTGGTGCTGAAAACGTCTTTAGCGATGAAGAAGGATGGATTTCACCTAATGCCGAAACCATCATTACGAAAGCACCTGATGTCATTATTACGAATGTCGATTATATGGACAACCAAGTCGACGAAATTAAGGGAAGAGACGGTTGGAACACTATTCCCGCCGTGGCCAATGGTGAGGTCTATTTGGTAGAAGCAAATGCATCTTCCCGTCCTACTCAAAATGTGGTAAAAGCAATGAATGAAATTGCAAAAGCAATCTACCCAGAATATTACAATTAAAGGGAAAGGTTCATAAGCATACTCAATCATGAAGAAAAAAATTATCATCAGCTTGATTCTGACCCTTGTGATCATTCTTTTATCCGTTTGTATTGGTAGTCAAACAATCTCTCCCCTTCACACTTTTTCTATTTTGGGAAACAAGCTGTTTCAAATCCCATTAAACAGTGGAATCTCCGATAATGAGGTTGCTATTGTATGGCAACTCCGTTTACCAAGAGTTCTTCTGGCGTTTTTCGTTGGCGGGGCATTGGCTGCCAGCGGCACTGTTGTACAATCAGTTCTGCGGAATCCCTTGGCTTCTCCTTTTACATTAGGGGTTAGTTCCGGGGCCTCATTGGGGGCAGGACTTATTATTATTTCAGGATTATCATTATCAGGGATTGGAATCTTCACCCTGCCTTTGGTCGGCCTGATTTTTGGTCTGGCCACAGTTTTTGGCAGTGTTTTGTTGGCGAGTAAAATCGATCCTAACATGAGCAATAACACCATTGTCTTAACTGGGATGGTTTTTTCCCTATTTATCAATGCACTGCTTCAGGCGTTGACCGCCCTTTTCAGAGAAAATCTTGAATCTATTGTGCTTTGGCAAATGGGTTCCTTCGCATTAAAAGGATGGAAATACGTTGGCGGTATTTTGCCATTTTTTCTCATCGGAATCATTGGTTTAATGTTCTATGTACGGGAAATGGATATACTCACTTTTGGAGAAGAACAAGCCAAGGCAGCAGGTGTGGAAACAGAAAAAGTAAAATGGATTTTGCTGGGCCTTACTGGGATATTGACCGGCAGTGCCGTAGCATTCGCCGGTGTAATTGGGTTTCTGGATCTCATTGCGCCCCATGTGGTCCGCAAAATTTTCGGTTCGTCACACCGTTATGTTCTGCCTATGTCCATTTTTTTTGGAGGTATCTTCATGGTCATTGCGGACCTTATCTCCAGAACGCTGGTGCCATCCTCGGAAATTCCTGTCAGCGTTATTTCTGCTCTCATCGGTGCTCCATTTTTTGCCTACGTATTTTTCAAAAAAGAGAAGGTTCGCAACTCTTAAATCAATATCACAACGGGAAGCAGGTATTTTATGCTTGAAGTGAAACATATCAGCTGTGGTTACCAGGATGCAAAAATCGTTAACGATATTAGTTTTTCTCTGAATCGCGGCGAAATCCTCTGTATTATCGGCCCTAACGGGTGTGGGAAAACGACACTATTGCGGGGTATTACAGATCTCCTTCCCTACGAGGGGAGTGTAACCCTGGACCAACAGGAAATCCGCACAATGAAGCGACGAGAGGTCTCTCAAAAAATAGCGCTCATGGCCCAGGTTAGTTCAGCAACATACTTTTCTTATACTGTCTACGAAGCAGTGGCTTTGGGTCGTTACGCTCACCAAAAAAGCCGTTTCGGGACCTTATCCACCGAGGATAAAGAATTCGTGGACCACTGCATGGAAGAAGTAAATCTCATGGAAATTAAGGATAAGCCCATTACACAATTATCCGGTGGTCAGATGCAGCGCGTTTTTTTGGCAAAAGCCTTGGCCCAAGATCCGGAACTGATTCTATTGGACGAGCCCACCAATCATCTCGATATTCGTCATCAGTTAGAATTATTAGAATTTCTTAAAGTCTGGTCTTCAGAAAATCACCGTGGTGTCATCGGCGTGTTGCACGATCTTAATATGGTAAGAGATTTTGCAGACAAAGTTCTATTGATGAAAGCCGGCCGCATGGTGGCTTACGGTGGAAGCAATACCATTTTTGAAGGCGACGCCTTAGAAGAAACTTACGGCATTGATATCAAAGCCTGGATGAAAAGTCTTTTGGAAAAGTGGTAAAACTGAAACCAAACAACTTAAGCCGTTTCATAAGAAACGGCTTAAGTTGTAATATTTACTGGTAATCACTGAGAAGTTATGATAAAATACACCGTAGCCAAAAGGATTTCACAGGAGGAAATCATGAAATTTCAATGCCTATTGATTGCTGTCAAAGACATCGCAGTTTTCAGAAATTTTATGAAAAGGTATTGAAACAAAAAAAGATTTTCTACGTCGGTGCGAACATTACTTTCTAGGGTAGTTTGACTTTAGAAGCCATCGAACATAGCAGAAATTTCAGGAAAAAATCCCGAAGAAATCCCCACAAATTGCTACGGCGGCGTACTCTATTTGAGGAAGAAGATTCCGATTCCTGTTTATAAAAAGTGAACTCATGACATTTAAAACTGGTACACCACCGGAACCAGTACGGACTCCGTTTTTATAATTCCGACGGTTATGTCATCGATGTAAGAGAGAGTATAAGAACGGTGATTCGCCGTTTTCTTAAAGGAAGGAATAGCACCAGCGTCGGAAGAGGCCACAAAGTTCTCCCAAATTTGTAAAGGAATGTATGGAAGAATATGAAACGAATCACTCTACGCCCAGCAGTGGAAAAAGATGCCCCTAAAATACAGGAGATCCAACAGTCGATCTTAGAGTCCCATAACAACGTCGATTCCATTGCCGCAATCAGAGAAACAATGGGAAAAAAAGGAAATCACTACTTTTTTATCACTCAAGGAAAAGCAGTCGTCGGTTTTCTCTCCGTTCAAAAAATATCTAAGGATCAATGCCGTTTGGGACCGATTTTTATGGAATCCCCACAGCGGGAAAACGATGTGATCGCAGCAGCGGAGATCAAATTTCCATCACGGCATTACCGTTTAGAAACATTCTTCCTTTCAGAAGAACATACCAAAAGCATCATGGCAATGGGATATGAACCTCGGAGAAACGATAACGATAGGGAAGACGTCGCCTCCCCTACCATCGCCATTTTTGAGAAGGGACAGTCACAAAGGAATCTTTTTAAGGAACAGCTTCGCAAAGAAAAGCAATTCCTACCGCAGTTAGTAAAACCTGTCATATTTACCGCCCTGTTCTTCCTATTTGCCATGGTCCTTTCCTTTGCATGGCTTTCCAACCATCAGGAGGTCCAAAATTATTTCAATGCCATGATGGAAACAGTGGTGGAAGAAGCCGAATCCTACCAGACCTCTGATGAACCTACAACGACCACGGGATCAGAAGACGAAAACAGCAACAATGAGCCCTTGGCAGGTTACGACTCTTTTGACATGTTCCGTTTCATTTTTCTCAATAACCTAAGGGCCAACGGCCTGATTGCTTTTTCCGGTTTACTGCCTTTTATTTTTATGCCGTTGTTTTACTTATTGGTGAATTGTTTTGCCATCGGAGCATTTTGTATCACCTTCCTCGAACAGGGAATCGGTCTCGGTCTACTATTAGCTGGACTTTTGCCCCACGGCATTGTGGAAATTCCCACCATGATTGTGGCAGCGTCTCTCGGTGTATCCCTTTGTATTCAACTCATACGACGCATCATTCATGAGACACCGATCCTGCCGATGTTGGCCGATACCATTCGAACCTATCTGTTACTCATTCTCCCGCTGGTATTGATCGCGGCTTTGATCGAAGCCTACATTACTCCTTACGCAATCCTCTTGTTTATGTAAAATGTTTCTCTTTTTTATTCGTTATCTTTCTATCCTTGATATCTATTCTATTACATTAAAAGGACTGCCCTACAATATTAGGCAGTCCTTTACTGATAAATTCCTTCGATTTCTTTTATAGGTTATCCAGAGTCAAAGAGGCAGTTCAATTTTTGGTTTTTTCCTTGATTTGCGATATAACACAATGCAACGGCCAATGATCTGCACCAACTCCGCGTTAAGTTCCTTTGCCAGCGATTCTCCCGCTTCTTTGGCCTCCTCCGCAGAATTTTTAAGAATTTTTATTTTAATCAATTCCCTGGCCTCCAAGGCATCATCTAACTGCTTCACAAAATGATCGCCAATTCCCTCTTTACCGATTTGAAAGATAGCATCCATGGTCATGGCCATACTTCTGAGATAGCTTTTCTGTTTTCCTTTTAACGTCATTTGTGATTTGCTCCTTTATCAACACGTTATTCGGCGTAATCAAATTCCAGATCATACACGACAATGGTATCGCCCTCTACAGCGCCGGCTTCCCGTAGGGCGTCATCTAATCCCATGGCTTTGAAAATCCGCTGGAGACGGCGAACAGCGTCTTCATTTTCAAAATCTGTCATGGCGATCCACTTTTTCACTTCATCGCCTTCCACGTGGAGATATCCCCAGGGATCGCGATAAATGGTAAAAGGCTTTCGCTCTTTCATGGTCGTCACTTTGATTTCTTCCGGAGCGACCGGTTCCTCTTTAGGCGCATTCTGGACGATCTCATAAGCACGATACAAAACCTTTTTCAGATTCTCTCCTTGCACCGCGGAGATCGGGAATATCTCGAAACGATCTCCGTATCTTTCCCGCAAACGGCGAAGGTTCTCTGCAGAATCAGGCAAATCCATTTTATTGGCCGCGATGATCCGCGGTTTTTTCCCCAATTCCTCTTTGTATTTTTCCAGTTCACGACTGACGATCTCAAAATCCTCCAAGGGATCCCGGCCCTCTTGACCCGACATATCCAAAAGGTGAATCATCACTTTGGTGCGTTCCAAATGACGCAAAAAATAATGGCCCAGCCCTGCGCCTTCATGGGCGTTTTCAATCAAACCGGGAACATCGGCAATGCAAAAGGTCTGTTCATCACCGAGATTTACAATGCCCAAATTCGGCTCCAAAGTGGTAAATGGATAGTCGGCAATTTTAGGTTTTGCCGCGGAAACCCGGGAAATAAAAGTAGATTTCCCAGCATTGGGCATTCCGACCAAGCCCACATCGGCTAAGACTTTCAATTCCAAGCGGATCCAAGCTTCCTCTCCCGGTTCCCCTTTTTCGGCGATCATCGGTGCTTTATCGCGATTCGAGGCAAAACGGGCATTTCCCTTACCTCCGCGACCGCCGCTGACGACTTTGACCTTTTGTCCATCCTCCACCAAATCGGCGAAGACTTCCTCCTGGCCGTCAAAACGAACAATGGTTCCCAAGGGAACTCGCAAATAGATGTCCTTTCCCGATTTCCCGATCTTATTAGAGCTCTGTCCATTTTCGCCTTTCGGCGCTTTATAATGCTGCTTCATTTTAAAATCCAAGAGGGTATGAAGATTATGATCGGCAATAAAGTAGATACTGCCGCCGCGTCCGCCGTCGCCACCGTTAGGTCCCCCCTCAGGCACGTATTTTTCTCGGCGAAAGGCAACGATACCATTGCCGCCGTCGCCAGCTTTTAGGAATATTTTCGCTCTGTCATAAAACATAAATCCACTCCTTGCGCCCTCTTGCAGAAAGCGGGCACTTCCATTTTAAAAAATAAGTCGGAGCGTAAAACGCTCCGACTTACATCCTTAGTTTGCTTTTCTTTCAGCATAAATGCTGACTTGCTTTCTGGTATGGCTAACAGTTTCAAAACTTACATAACCATCCATTTTTGCGAAGAGTGTATCATCTCCGCCAAGACCAACATTATGACCGGGGTGGAATTTGGTTCCCCGTTGTCTCACAATGATGCTTCCAGCGGTCACATACTGACCGTCATGGCGTTTGAGACCAAGCATTTTCGGTTTGCTGTCGCGACCGTTTTTCGAACTACCGCCTGCTTTTTTATGTGCCATTAAAATCCCACCTCCTTATAATGTGATATCCTTCACCAAAACTTCGGTATAGGGTTGACGATGACCGTTTTTGGTATGGATGTTCTTTTTGGGCTTGTAATGAACAACAGTTACTTTTTTATGTTTACCCTGGGAAACAACTTCACCCTTGACTTTGGCTCCGTCCACAGTGGGAGTACCAATCTTTAACCCATCATCAGTCATTACGGAAAGAACCTGTTCAAAAGTGACTTCAGCGCCTTCTTCCAGCGCTAATTTTTCAACTTTGATCTTGTCACCCACGGCAACTTTATACTGTTTGCTGCCGGTTTCAATAATTGCGTACATTGAAATACCTCCTGTTTATACTCGCTCTCGTCGGGGGGATCGCTCCACTTAAAGCCCATGAGATGCGGTTGAAACGAACATTATAATTATAATGGCTTTCCTATGTTTTGTCAAGGAAAAACATACTTTTTCCGTGAGGAAAAGATAACGATTCAAAAATCACAATCCTATGATATAATATAAGGCAAAGGAAAACTTTGCTTATTTTATGATACAAAATAACTTCAAGAGAAAGGAAATCTTTATGGAAAATGCGATCCTATGGGTCATGTATTTTTATATCTACTCCGTTTTGGGATGGGTGGCAGAGACCATTTATTGTTCGGTAGGGCAGAGAAGTTTCGCGGAACGGGGATTTTTAAACGGTCCTTATTGTCCCATCTACGGCTTTGGTGCCATCATTATTTTACAGGCATTATACCCCTATACTGATCATCCTGCGATCATTTTCCTCCTGGGGATGGTTCTTACCAGCGCTCTGGAATATATGGTCAGTGTCCTGATGGAAAAACTCTTTCATATGCGTTGGTGGGATTACTCCGAGCATCGTTTCAATCTGAACGGACGGGTCTGTCTTCTGAATTCCACGCTCTTTGGGATTCTTTGTCTCATATTGACCATGGTGATTCATCCCTTCCTTGAAACCGTTATGTCCAAGGCCCCCTTCCTTTGGATCGAAGTAGCTGTGGCGATTTTCACCGTCGGGATGGCCATTGATTTGATCTTCTCCGTCCGCGCCACATTGCGCCTGGGCCACCATCTGGATCGTCTGAAGGAAGCCGAGGAAAAATTGCGCCACGAACTCGAAGAGGCTAAGGAGAATACTGAGGAGCGATTCCGCCAATGGCTGGAAGAGCAGGAAAGAACCAAAACGGAAATCTTCGCCTCCATGGAAGAGGGGAAAGAAAGGATCAGGGAGCACTTACGGGAGCACGAAGAACTTTTGGGAGATCCAAGGGAACAATTCAATCGTTGGCGTTCAGCGAAACAAAAACACATGGAAGAAACATTTGCTGCATTGAAAAAAACCCAAGGTCGCCAGGAGCGCCGCTTGCTGCGTTCCTTCCCTCATTTGGAATCGCAGAAGGGAAAGGATCTCCGAGAAAACTTGAAAAAACGAATAAAATGATAAAATGGCAGTCGTTTTCGCCTGCCATTTTATCATTTTATTTAATAGAGTAATTATTTCAAACTGCGACTGCCGGGTTTGTAAGGTTCCGATTCCCCGGCTTTACACATGGGGCAATCAGCGGCTTCATAGCTCACCACTTCCATCGAGAGGACAGGACAAAGCTTTACGCCCAAATCAACTTTTCCATTGCTGCGATCTACGAGAACACCGACGCCGACCACTTCCCCGCCTTGCTCCCGAACAATGTCGATAACTTCCTGTACAGAACCGCCGGTGGTCACAACGTCTTCCACCACCAGAACCTTCTGTCCTTTTTCAATGGAGAAATTTCTTCTTAAGGTCATTTTTCCGTTTTCCCGCTCGGCGAAGATATTGGGAACGCCAAGTTGACGCGCCACTTCATATGCTACCAAGATTCCTCCCATGGCGGGGCCGATAACCAGTTCCACACCGGCATCTTTGTAAGCGTCCACAATCACTTTGCAAAGTTTTTCCGTATAGTCGGGGAAGCGAAGCACCTGAGCGCACTGCATATAGCGATCGGAATGGCGGCCGCTAGTGAGCAGGAAGTGACCTTCCAGCAAGGCATTGGATTTCTTAAAAATTTCCAAAATTTCTTTTTGATCCATGATCATCTCTCCTTTATATAAATTATATCACATATTCAGGGATTCGATTTCCGATACGATGTCTTTGACCGCAGTCATGCGATCAGACGCTTTGGTAATGGGACGGCCAATCACCAGATAATCTGCTCCGTCACGCACGGCTTCGCCGGGAGTTTTGACCCGTTTTTGATCACCCAACGCCGCGTCACGAGGACGGATTCCCGGGGTAACGATAAGGAAATCAGGACCGCAAGCTTCTCGGATCATTTCAATTTCCAGAGGTGATGCCACCACACCGTCCATGCCGGCTTCCTTAGCCATTTTTGCCAATGCCACCACCTGTTCGCCGATGCTTCGGCTGACACCGACTTCCTTTTGCATTTCTTCTTCGCTCATGCTGGTTAATACAGTAACGGCGATCAGCAGAGGTTTTTCTACACCCAGCTGTTCCGATTCCTCTTTGAGTGCTTTGACTGCTTCGGCCATCATCGTATAGCCGCCGCTGGCGTGGACATTGAACATGAATACACCAAGATTTGCGACAGTACGAGCGGCCGATGCCACAGTATTGGGAATATCATGAAATTTCAGATCCAGAAACACTTTGCCGTTACGTTTGGCCACTTCGTCCAAGATCTCCGGTCCTACGGCATTATAGAGCTGCATACCGATTTTATAGGCGCCTACGGCGTCACCCAATTCTTCTACAATGGCAAGGGCTTCTTCCTTGGTGGGAACATCCAATGCCACAATGATTTTATCTTTCATTTTCTTCTCCTTCTTTCGTTTTACCGTTATCGCCATGCCAAACCGATGATCTCGTTGACGTCGCTGTAACCGTTATCAATCAGATATTGCTCGATCCCCTCTGCCACTTTCATGGTGGCATCTGGTTCTAAAAAATTACCGGTTCCCACAGAAACTGCGGTGGCGCCAGCCAGAAGAAATTCCACGGCATCCTCCCAGCAAACGATGCCTCCTTGTCCGATGATAGGAAGATTCACAGCTTGAGAAACCTGATACACCATACGCAGTGCCACCGGCTTAATGGCCGGACCGGAGAGACCTCCCATTACATTGCCGAGGACGGGACGTTTTTTCTTAATATCAATGGCCATCCCCAGCAAAGTATTGATCAGGGAAAGTCCATCGGCTCCTGCTTTTTCCGCAACCTTTGCCATTTCTACAATATCAGTAACATTGGGAGAGAGTTTGGCAAAGATCGGTTTCGATGTGTTTTTTCGTACCTGGTGAATGGCATCATATGCTGTTTGCGGGTTGGTGCCAAAAGCCATTCCGCCGTTTTTTACATTGGGGCAAGAAATATTGATCTCCAATGCTGCCACATTTTCTTCCAGATCGAGAATGGAAGAGATTTCGCCGTAATCTTCCACACTGCTGCCGGCGATATTTACAATGATGGGAGTTTCGTATTTAGCCACCTGGGGCAATATATATTTGATAAAAACATCGACACCGGGGTTTTCCAAACCGATAGAGTTCAATATTCCCGCAGGAGTCTCAGCGATACGAGGAGAAATATTGCCAGGACGAGCTTCCAACGTCGTTCCTTTTACGGTAATGGCACCTAATTTTGTGAGGTCCACATAGTCCTTCATCTCCAAACCGGAACCGAAGGTACCAGAACCGGTCGTGACTGGATTTTTCATGGTGAGACCGCTTAAATGCACCGTAGTATTGACTTTACTCATAGCTTAATTCCCCCAATCTGAACACAGGCCCCGCTTGACAAACCTTACGGTTTCTTCCATCCTTGCCTTTGACGGAACAGGAAAGGCAGAGTCCCAATCCACAACCCATATGAGCTTCGGTGGAGATTTCGCCCTTGACACCGTATTGTTCTGCCATGGATTCAATAGCATGCAGCATGGGAATGGGGCCGCAGGTATAGAGGTAATCGCAGGTTCCATTCTTGAATTCTTCCTCTAAAATATCGGTAACAAAACCTTTCACTCCCATGGATCCGTCTTCCGTGGCGATCTTACATTCAGCGCCAATAGCATGATAAAGCTCCAAAGCCACGATACTTTCCTTAGATCGTGCTCCCAAAATCAGTACGACTTGTTTCCCTTTTTCTCGCAGCGCTTGGATCAAAGGATATAACGGCGCAGAACCGATTCCCCCGCCAATCACCACAGCGCGATTTCCCTCAAAATCCAAAGAAAATCCTCTGCCCAAAGGCCCCAGCAAATTAATATCTTGACTTGCCTGCATTTCTGTCATCATCATGGTGCCTTTCCCTACCACCAAATAGAGGAAGGCAATGGTTCCTTTTTCCGTATCAATTCCATGAAGACTGATGGGACGACGGAGCAAAGGCTCCATGCGATCGTGAAGCCGCACATTGACGAATTGCCCTGGCACGGCCACCGCCGCAATCTTCGGAGCGGCTATTTCCATGCGCCATATATCCTGGCCAACCTTTTCATTGGCGAGGATTGTTCCATGTTCTACCATACGATCACTCCTTTACCACACCGTTTTCCATTTTGACAATACCGTCCACAAGAGTCATCACCGGCCAGCCCTTCAAAGAAACGCCTTCGTAGGGCGTATTCTTTCCTTTGGAATAAAAAGACTTACCGTCCACTGTTTTTTCCAAGGTCTCATCGATGACCACAATATCGGCGGGAGCGCCTTCTTGCAAAGTACCGCCGGGAAGCTTCATAATCTCCGCCGGGCGAGTACTCATCATGCGGAGCATCTCCATGGGAGTAAATTTACCACTATGAACGAGATAGTGCCACATCAGTGGCAAGGCTGTTTCAAAACCGCTGATGCCGTTGGCGGCAAAATGAAATTCAATCACTTTATCCTCAATGGTATGGGGCGCGTGATCCGTAGCTACACAATCAATGATTCCCTCCTTGAGTCCTTGAATCAAGGCTTCTACATCGGACTGTTCGCGGAGGGGCGGATTCACTTTAGTATTGGTATCATACGTTTTCACCGCTTCGTCGGTGAGGGTCAAATGATGGGGGGTAACCTCCGCTGTGACATTAAGGCCCTCCCTTTTGGCTTTCCGAATCATTTCCACACCATTGGCGGTGCTGACATGGGCTACATGGAGATGGGCTTTGGTTTGGCGGGCCAAAATGATATCTCGGGCAATCATCGTCTCCTCAGCAGCCCTGGGAATCCCTCGTAATCCCAAAACCGTAGACATGTAACCTTCGTGCATATCACCTTCATCTACCAGATCCAGATCTTCTTCATGAGCAATGATAGGTAAATCGAAAATTAGGCTATATTCCAAAGCAAGGCGCATGATTCGACTGTTCTCCACCGGACGTCCGTCGTCGGAAAAGGCCACGGCTCCCGCTTCTACCATAGAAGCCATTTCTGCCAGCTCTTTCCCTTGACTCCCTTTGGTAATTGCACCGATGGGATAAACATGGACATGGCCTTCTTGCTCACCTTTATTCTTCACATAGTGCATGGCGGCGGGATTATCGGCCACAGGATTGGTATTTGGCATGGCCATCACCGAGGTAAATCCACCGGCTGCTGCTGCCATGGTACCGGTGGCGATGGTTTCCTTCCGTTCAAATCCAGGTTCTCGCAGATGACAATGGATATCAATAAGTCCCGGTGCCACAATTTTTTTGCTGACATCAATAACTTCGGCATCTTCCGCCGCAATCGACTCTGCCACCGCCGCGATGACCCCGCCATCGATGAGCACATCACCGACCATATCATAGCCCCGAGAAGGATCAATGACGCGGCCACCCTTTAATAAAATCTTATTCATCCTGACCACCTCCCGACATGAGATAAAGCAAAGCCATACGACAGGCGACACCGTTCGTTACTTGTTCTTCCACAGTACATTGGGCGGAATCCGCCACTGCCGTAGGGATCTCAATGGTACGGTTCATAGGTCCGGGATGGAGCACCAAAAGATCACTTTTGGCCCGTTTCAACCGTTCTTCCGTCATTGCATAGCATTTAGCATATTCTTCAATGGAGGGAAACAGCCCTTTCTGCTGGCGCTCCAATTGAATACGGAGAACATTTACCACATCGGCCCCTTCCAATGCTTCGTCAATATCATAATAAACTTTGGCTCCCATTTGTTCCACTTCTGTGGGCATCAGTGTCGGCGGACCACAAACACGTACATGGGCGCCGAGTTTTGTTAATCCCCAGATATTAGATCTTGCCACACGGCTGTGAAGAATGTCCCCCAGAATGGTCACGGTTAATCCTTTGATCTGCCCTTTTCGTTCGAGAATGGTAAATAAGTCTAAAAGAGCTTGGGTAGGATGGGCATGGGTACCATCGCCAGCATTGATGACCCGGGCATTTACGGCTTCCCCCAAAAGTTTTGGGGCCCCGGACATATTATGACGAATGATGATAATATCCGTACCCATGGCATCCAAGGTGCGACCGGTATCCTGCAAACTTTCGCCTTTGGCAACGCTCGACGCCGAAGAGGAGATATTGCAAGTTCCTGCACTGAGATATTTTGCAGCCAGTTCAAAGGATAATCTTGTTCTGGTGCTGTTTTCATAGAACAACGTGGCAACGGTTTTTCCCCTTAAGGCGGGAACAGTTTTGATTTTACGTTTCAATACATCTTTCATTGGTTTTGCTGTTTCGAGGATCTCCATGATCTCTTCGGCAGTCAAAAATTCCAGATCGATGAGGTCTTTGGTCGGTAAAGCCACGATGTCACCTCCTAATCAATGTATTCTTCTAAAACAACGGCGTCATCACCGTCGTATTCTTCCAAACGGACTTCCACCGCTTCCAGATGGGATGTGGGGATATTTTTCCCCACATAGTCAGCGCGTACGGGAAGTTCCCGATGCCCACGGTCAACAAGGACTGCCAAACGAATAAAAGAAGGACGTCCCAAATCGAAGATTGCATCAAGCGCTGCCCGAATGGTACGTCCCGTATATAATACATCATCTACCAGCACAACTTTTTTCCCAGTGAGGTCAAAAGGGACCTGGCTTTCCCTTACGATGGGATTTGCCCCCATGGCGGCGATGTCATCGCGATAAAGGGTAATATCGAGGATGCCAACGTCTACTTTTGTGCCTTCAAACTCTTCAATAATTGCAGCAATCCGTTCCGCCAAAAAAACACCACGGGTGCGAATTCCAATGAGAACCAAGTCTTCACTGCCATGGTTTTTTTCCAAAATTTCATGGGCAATTCTGGTAAGACCACGTTTAATATCCATAGAGGACATGACTTCAGACTTGATCCGTTTTTGTCTCGCCATAATGCGTCACAACCTTTCCGTATTTCCTATTGAAAAACGCCTTGTCCTCTAGAGGACAAGGCGCAGTTATCGATCAACCAACAATTATTTGCCACAGCAAAATATTGCGAAAATCATCATAAAAAGATTGCGCATCATTTTGATCCGCCAATCAAATTTGCCTTGGTGCCTCACGGGACACATTAAAGGAAATACAATTTTTTATATTATAACGCAATTCTTTTCTGATTTCAATGACTTTTCCGCAATTCTCTCAAAATCTTTTTAATTTCCTCCGGGGGCTCCACAGAGAATTCCAGATACGCACCTGTGGTGGGGTGGACAAAACCAATTTCTCCCGCATGGAGCGCCTGTCCCATAAGGCGAAAGGGGTTTTTATCCCCCTTGCCATAAAGAGGATCCCCCAACAAAGGGTGGCCGATATATTTCATATGAACGCGAATCTGATGAGTACGTCCTGTTTCCAACCTTGCCTCAATTAGCGTATAATCCGGACTGAAATCAGGGAATCGTTCCAAAACGCGATAATGGGTTACCGCAGGTTTAGAATTTTTAGGAGTCACAGCCCTTTTTTTGCGATCCACAGGATGCCGACCAATGGGACAATCTACAATCCCTTGAGGTTCTGCCACGGAGCCGCAGACAATGGCCTGATACGCACGGTGAATGGAGTGTTCTTTTAATTGCTCTGCCAGGGCTGTATGAGCTTTATCATTTTTTGCCACCAATAAAAGGCCAGAAGTATCTTTATCAATCCGATGGACAATGCCGGGGCGAATCACACCGTTGATTCCCGAAAGATCATCACAATGGGCCAGCAAAGCGTTGACAAGGGTATGATCTTCATTGCCGGGCGCCGGATGAACTACCATACCCCTGGGTTTGTTGACCACGATCACGTCGTGATCCTCATAGATAACATCTAGGGGAATCGGCGCCGCCTTGATCTCCAAGGGAACCTCTTCGGGAATTTCTACAACAATTTCATCTCCATGAGTCAAAGGGTATCCTGCCTTGACCTGTTTACCATTGACGGTGATCTTGCCATCTTTAATCAAAGCCCCCACGCGGCTGCGAGATAGATCTTCGAATCTTTCTTTGACATATACATCAAGACGCATGGAAGTATTTAACGAATAAATGAATTTTGACATATTTCATTCCTTATTTGTTTTCTATGTTTCCCTGTTCTGAGGATCCTTCCCGGAAGATCTGAATCGCCAATAAAATTACACCGACACAAACGGCAATATCCGCTACGTTAAACACGGGCCAATAAGTGAAATCAATAAAATCTACCACATAACCACGGAAAATGCGATCAATCAAATTTCCCACGGCACCGCCAATCACAATGGATAATGGTAAGTGATACTGAGCAATGAAAGGCTTCTTCCACAAAATCAGAACCAAGATGACAAGAATCACAGTCATAATAGAAACGACTGTAAAAAACCAAGAGGCATTATGAAAAAGACCAAAAGCCATGCCCGTATTCTGAATATATGTAAATTTAATAACCCCCACCAAAGGGATACTTTGCCCCAAACTCATGGTCGAAAGCACCAAATATTTTGTAAGTTGATCCAATGCCACCAAGGCAAACATGATGATAAAATACAACATAGCAGTGTTCCTTTAAGATTTTAATTTATGGATTCAGAGCCCGACTGCGTTCCACAAGGTCGAGAATCTGGGCAATAAAGTCGCTGATGCCCGGCAAATTCCACATAACAATTTCCTGTAAGACCAGAAAAACACCGGCTCCCAATAAGGAAAAACCGATGGCCATCCCAATACCTCGGGCAATGCCGCCAATAATATTGATTCGCATCCAATGGCTTGGCTTTTCAATCAGGGCGACATACTCGTTGAGTCGGGAATGTTCTAAATAAGCGGCTACTTTCTCAATGGCCCACCATTGGCGCTCCGATACGTAATCATCATGATTGCGATCCTTTTTCTCGCTTGCTTCTTTCAGCCGCTCTTCCACTTTGGCATCGATTAACGCATTCAGCTCTTCTTCGCTCAGTTCTGTTACGGTATCCTCTTTTTCTTTTTGCGGGGTGCTTGTTTGGTTACAACGCCGAACAAGCCGATATTCTTTCCCCAATAGGTCACGCTCCTTTCTATGAGAAGTAATCAGACACGAAACTAAATCATTTTCAGCGATTATCAAATATCGTCATAATCATCCATACGATTTACGCCCCAACTCATCATAAAGCATCAAGGGCATAAACCACCAAATTCTATCTTATTACCTTATTTATTATTCGACATCCGCAAAAAAAATCCCCCTTTGGAGGGGGAATTTCTTACATTTTTTTATTCTCCATAAACTTTTCGAATTCACCTTTGGGAACAATATACTGCCTGCCGACTTTCACAGCAGGGAGTTTTCCCGTTTTGATTAAATCCATTACGAAAGCGTAACTCAATGGGATGCGCCCCATGATATCCTGAATGGAGTAACCTTCGATTCCCCACTTTTCCGCTGCCTTGGCAACGTATTCACTCATTTCATCCTTGGCAATAAAATATTTTCTTCCCACGCGGTATGCCGGTAAGATGCCTTTATCAATATCGCGTTTTACAATACCATAGCTGGTCCCGCAACGGTTTGCCACATCTTTTAGTGTAAAGTATTCTTTATCGGCTTCATCCATATCCCGAAACGACCTCCTTTTCCGTTTTTTGTTATCCACATTATACGCACTTTCTCTATATTTTATACATATTTTATGTTTCAAACGCAAAAACAGTGAGAAAGAGAATCGTTTTTCATTTCACTGCGGCAGCCAATAATAAATTGGTGCTCGATGTAAATCCCAAAGGGGAACCTGCGGTAACAATTACTAAATCACCACATTTTATATTATGGTATTTTTTGGCAATGGCGATGGCACCACCAATTGTTTCGTCAGTCCCTTCTGACTTTGCTTGACAGTGACACTCAATCCCCCAGGTTAAAGCCAATCGGCGGCATACCTCTTCATGAGGAGAGGTGGCCACCATTGGTATGTTAGGGCGGAAACGGGCAATTAACCTCGCAGTTTCACCGCTATTCGTGGGGATAATAATGGCCTTCGCTCCGAGGGAAGCAGCCATTCCAACGACAGAACGTCCAATAGAATCCGACACATTGACTTGAATATCCTTACCGTCAACTGGTATTTCCCAAAACGCGGTGGGATCCAAAGACTGCTCTGCCGTAACGGCGATTTCCGCCATGGTGCGAACTGCCGCCACAGGAAATTTTCCCGCGGCAGACTCGCCTGACAGCATTACTGCGTCGGAACCGTCAAAAATGGCATTGGCTACATCATTCACTTCCGCTCGGGTAGGCCGGGGATTTTGGGTCATAGAGTCCAACATCTGAGTCGCAGTAATCACCGGCTTCCCCCATTGGTTACAAAGATGTATCATTTTCTTCTGCACCAAAGGCACCTCAGCCAAGGGAATCTCCACCCCTAAATCACCCCGGGCCACCATAATGCCGTCGGCAACTTCTAAAATTTCCTCTAGATGATTGATCCCAGAGCGGCTCTCAATTTTAGCAATTACCGGAATATCAGCGCCATGTTCCTTTAAAAAACTTTTAATTTCCCGTACATGCTCCCCGTTGCGCACAAAAGATGCAGCGATAAAATCAACCTTTTGCGCAATGCCAAAGAGAAGATCTTCTCGATCCTGTTCTGTCATAGCGGGAAGCCCTACTTCCCGTTCGGGAAGATTCACCCCTTTGCGTGATTGAATGACACCGCTGGTTTCCGCACGGCAAAGGACTTCTTCTCCTTCCATAGAAACGACCATAAAAGAAATGTTGCCATCGTCCACCAAAACACGGCTGCCCACTGCTACGTCTTCTGCCATGTGATCATAGGTAATGGGAATGCAACCTTCGCATCCTTCATTTTCGCTTTTACCGGTAAAACGGTAAATATCCCCTACCGTAACCTCTATGGGTGCGGACAGCTTTTTTACACGAATCTCCGGCCCTTTGGTATCCAACATAATGGCTACGGTTTTGGCGGTAATTTGAGCTGCGGTACGAATCTTTCGGATTCGTTCCTGATGTTCGGCATGGCTGCCGTGGGAAAAATTTAAACGAGCAACATTCAACCCTGCCCGCATCATATCCATAAGCACCGCTTCATTATCAGAAGATGGGCCAATGGTGGCCACAATTTTCGTTTTCATCATACCATCCTTTCACAATATTCGTATTTCGCTACCATCCTTCTCTCTACGAAAATATCACTTTACCATGATATAATTGATTAGGGAGATTCCTTGTCGCTGCACCTGTTGCTGTTTGACAACACGATATCCCCGTTTTTCAAAAAAAGGCTTTGCCGTAATGGATGCGTGAGTAATGATTTTCCCTTCACCGATGATCCCTTCCAATCGATCACAAATTGCAGTAGCAATTCCTTTCCTTTGATAATCTTTATGAACAAAAAGCCGTTCCAAATAGCCATGTTGATCCATATCGCCAAAGCCTACCAGCATTTCATGTTCCACTGCTACAAAAGAGTGATGTTTCAAAAAAGAAGCATCCCACTGCTTGAAATCAATACGCTCTCCAGCCCAAGCATTTAATTGTTCTTTCGTATAATCTTTTGCATTGATCTCATGAACAGTCTCGTAAAAAAGCCTTGCGATACTTTCACAGTCTGAAGACTGATATTTCCGAATGATCATAGTTCCCCTTTCAGTACCTAATGGTTCCAAGAGCAGAATGCAGAAGACTGCGTTGATGGAATGTCTGTCCCCTTCCACATTTATATGATTCTTCCACTATTTATTCTGCCAGATACCAAGCAATTTGTTGCTTGCAAAATATAAAATTTTTTGAAAAGAACAATGCTGTCCCACAAAGGATTCCTCTTGGGGACAGCATAGATCACAGACAACTCAGCGCATATATTTTTCTCTGATTTTTTCTTCTACAAATGCAGGTACAAGTCCCGATAGATCACCACCGAATTGCGCCACATTTTTGATAATACTGGAGCTGACAAAGGAATTATCTTGGCTTGTCATTAGGAAAACCGTCTCCACCTCGGGATTAAGCTTTTTATTCATTAAACCGATTTGCATCTCATACTCAAAGTCCGAGACTGCCCGCAAGCCGCGGATAACGGCGCTGGCATGCTTTTCTCGACAGTAATCCATGAGTAAACCGCTGAAGATCTCCACTTCCACCCGATCCATGGAGGATGTCACCTGATTCATGATTTCAAATCGCTCTTCGGTAGAAAATAGAACATCTTTATAGTTATCTCGAGCAACACCGATAATCACTTTATCAAACAGTTTTAACGCCCTTTGAATGACGTCGAGATGTCCATTGGTTACGGGATCGAAGGTACCGGGATAGATACAGACACGCATTACAATTCCTCAATTCTCAAGAACTTTTACAAACACATTTTTTTTACCCAATAAAGATTCCAGAGAGGCAAGCATTTCCTCATCAGCGGAAACTGTAAGACCGAATTTTTTTGCCAATCCGCTGGCTTTATTATAACCAAAAGCCGCATAAGGACCAGGATACCGGGCTAAAATTTTTCGTACTTCCAGTTCCTCTGTCTTACCTTTTTCACCGGGATCAATATTCAGATAGATGCGTTTAATCAATGTTTTTTCCACATCGGGCAATATCACGCCAAGGGATTCATTCTCTTCGGAAGAGGGCAAAGCCTCCTCCTCTTCCGGTGTCTCAGGGCACTCCGGTAAGCTGAGACCATTGCCTTCATAGATATCCACATCTTCATTGGAACAAATATTCACACCGCCACCGCGCGTTGTCGGCACACCCAAAGATTGTATCATTTTTAAACCAGCAACATCGTTTGCGTTGAAGCTGGCTTTACCATCCTCATTCCGCACCGTACCGCGCATCACAAGAATGGCGTCGTCCTCCAAATGACTGCGTACCTGTTCAAAAACGCGAGCAAAAACAAAGCAGTGAACCTTTCCTGTTAAGTCTTCTAAGTCAAACATGGCAAACCGCTGCCCCGCTTTATTACTTTTGAGTTTTAAATGGGTGAGCATTCCCGCGATGTAGACATCTTTTTTATCTCCCAACGACGGCAACTCTTGGATCGGAGTCAATTGATAATCTTTCCAATAGGAGGTATAACCGTCAAGGATATGACCAGTAAGGAAAAGCCCCAGCATATCCCTTTCCATTTTCAGCATTTCCTCCCGGGAGAATGGTTTCAGTCCCTGGACTTCCGGAAATTGATCTTCCTCAGTTTCTTCTTCCATGCCGAAATCGAAAAGGCTCATCTGTCCTGCTTCTCGATCTTTTCTGGAACTTTCTGCCATGGACATGCATTTTTCCACAATGGCCATAAGCTGCGCCCGGTGCATATCCATAGAATCAAAAGCCCCAGCCTGGATTAAACTTTCCAACATACGGCTATTCACAGTAACACGTTCGCAAAAATCCAACAAAGAGGAAAAGGGGCCGTTGGCATCACGTTCATCTACAATGTGCTGCGCAGGACTGCGTCCCACATTTTTCACTGCAGCAAGACCAAAACGAATATTTCCCTCATTCACAACGGTAAAGTCCAAACGACTTTCATTAATATCCGGAGGCAAAATTTCTATCCCCAAACGGCGGCATTCCTCAATATAGCCAGTGAGTTTATCGGTTTTATCCATAAGACTGGTCAGAAGAGCCGCAGAATATTCCGCAGGATAATTCGCCTTTAAATAAGCGGTTTGATAAGATACGACGGCATAAGCCACGGAATGGCTTTTATTAAAACCATAGCCGGCAAATTTTTCCATCAGATCAAAAATACGTGTAGCAATTTTTTCACTGACACCGTTTTTTACCGCCCCCTCCACAAAGTCGGTACGGAACCCTGCAATGACCTCGGGTTTCTTTTTTCCCATGGCCTTACGGAGATAATCGGCTTGTCCCAAAGAGAAGCCGGCCATTTGCTGAGCGATGATCATAACCTGCTCTTGATACAGAATCACGCCGTAGGTTTCTTTTAAAATCGGTTCCAAAATAGGGTGGTCGTATACAATGGGCGTGCGCCCGTGTTTTCGTTCCGTAAAATCCTTGACCATACCGCTTTCAATGGGGCCTGGACGATAAAGAGCTACCAGCGCTGTAATCTCAGCGATGTTTTCCGGTACTAAATTCCGCATGACCTGCTGCATACCGTCACTTTCTAGCTGGAACACGCCGCTTCCTTCACCGCGGCCCAGCATTTCATAGGTTTTTTTATCATCCATTGGAATGGAAGAAATATCAAGGTCAAAACCGCGGGTTGCTTTGATATTGGCGATGGCGTCACGAATCACCGTTAAATTGCGAAGCCCTAAAAGATCCATTTTCAGGAGCCCCATTTCTTCTACGGTTTCTTTGGCATACTGGGTCGCCAAAGCGGCCAATCCACCGTCATCGGTTTTTTGCACCGGCAGATAATTGGAAATCGTATCTGGAGCGATCACCAAAGCGGCGGCGTGAAGACCATGATGACGAGGCATTCCTTCAATTTTCATGGCACTGTCAATGAGGCGCCGAACCAGGGGTTCGTTATCATACATGGCCTTGAGATCGGGATTTTCCTTTAATGCTTTTTCAATGGTCATACCAAGATCGTCGGGAATTTGTTTTGCAACCCGTTCCACTTCCTTATAGGGCATATCGAAGACACGCCCCACATCCTTTACTGCCAGCTTGGCCTTCATAGTACCAAAAGTGATGATTTGAGCCACCCGGTCATGTCCGTATCGTTCTGCCAAATATTGGAACACTTCACCTCGGCGTTCAATACAGAAATCTGTATCAATATCAGGCATGGTAACACGGGAAGGATTGAGGAATCGTTCAAAAAGCAATCCATATTGCAATGGATCAATATCGGTAATTCCCAAAGCGTAAGCCACAATACTGCCGGCAGCGGAACCGCGGCCAGGCCCTACCATGATACCGTGTTCTTTGGCGTAATTGATCATATCCCAGACAATCAAAAAGTAACTGGGAAAATCCATTTTTATGATAACACTGAGTTCATATTCCAACCGTTCCTGAATTTCCGGAGTAATTTCCCGATAACGACGCTTGATTCCGTCGTCACAGAGTTTTCGCAAATAACTTAAAACCGTATATCCTTCGGGTACCGGGAATTCCGGCAGGAAATAAGGAGGTGCAAAATGGAATTCCACATTGCATTGATCGGCGATTATCGCGGTATTTTCAATGGCCTCGGGGTAATCCCGAAAAACCTCTTCCATTTCTTCCCCTGTTTTGAAATAGAACTGATCCGTTTCAAAACGCATACGATCGGGATCGTCAAGGGTTTTTCCCATTTGAATACAAAGTAAAATATCATGATACTGATGGTCTTCCCGGTCAATAAAATGTACGTCGTTAGTGGCCACCAGGGGAATATTCAACTCCTTGGATAAAGCGGCAATGCGCCGGTTTAAAGCGGGCTCCACTTCAAGTCCTTGATCTTGAATTTCCAAATAATAATTTCCTTCACCAAAAATTTCCAAATGCTCCAAGGCGACGGCCTTGGCCTTTTCATAATCGTCCTCTTGAAAAGCCCGAGGGATCTCCCCGGCAAGACAAGCCGATAAGGCAATAATTCCTTCATGGTATTCTCGAAGCAATTCTTTGTCGACTCTGGGTTTGTAATAGAATCCCTCGGAAGAGGCTTTTGATACCATGGTGCAAAGGTTCTTATAGCCTAATTCGTTTTTGGCCAATAACACCAAATGAAAACTCTTTTTATCTTTGGCGGGGTCTTTATCAAAACGGGAACGGGGCGCCACATAGACTTCACAGCCAATGATTGCCTTAATTCCCGCTTTTTGACATGCTTTATAAAAATCCACAGCGCCGTACATCACTCCGTGGTCGGTAATGGCGCAAGCCTTCATACCGCAATCCTTCGCTTTTTGTACCATGCGGTCAATGCGGGCAAAACCATCCAGTAAACTGTATTCACTGTGATTGTGAAGATGAACAAAATTACTCATAAAAAACCTCCGCCTATATTATACAATATCATACTCCAACTTTCCACATCCCTATCAAAATTCACCAAAATTTTCAATATTTGCCGTTCCACCAATAAAATCCGCATCATATTCCATAGAAAAACGCCCATATCGGAAGCTCCGGTATGGGCGTCGTAGTCATAAAGTTGTTCCCGGCAAAAGAAATCAACAGAAAAGCGGCCGACCACGGAAATGATCGGCCGCAAAGAATTATAGTTCAAAGAATCATTGTTCCTTATTATTTTGCAATTTTCTCACAATAATTCATGAAAATCTGCGCCACTTCCGCACGGGTTGCGGTGCCGGCGGGGTCGAGAGTGCCATCATCTCTGCCGTTCAACAGTCCCTCAGCCACAGCCCAGCGCACGAACGTTTCTGCCCACTCTGCGGTTTCATCGCCGTCTGGGAAACGGGTCAGATCATCCTCGGCGGTCATATCGTATTCCTTGAACTGGGCGTAGCGGTAGAGTATGGCAGCCATTTCCTGGCGGGTGATGGAATTATCCGGACCAAAGCTGCCGTCAGGATAGCCGTTGACAATGTTGTTGGCGGTCGCCCAAAGGACGGCTTTTTCATACCATGCGCCGGCTACCACATCGCTGTAGGAACCGGAAACATTGGTAGGCTGGTCCTCCATGTTCCATAAAATCCGTACCATCATGGCGCGGCTTAGGTTGCCGTCAGGATTGAAGATATTATCTCCCACGCCGTTCATCAGGTCATTTTCAATGGCGAAATCAATGGCCTCATGATACCAAGCGCCGGTATCCACATCAGTGTAGTCCGCGCTGGGGCAATTGTCCTCGTGGCTGGCCGTTATGGTATAGGCAAATTCCGCCACATCGCTGGCGAGATATTCCCCTCGCAGTCCAGAGGTATATGCTTTCACTGTCATCGTCTTATCAATCGTCAGCGGCTCAGTATATTTCTGTGTGGTTTTAGATGTTTTTGGATCGCTGCCGTCTGTTGTGTAATAGATCTCAGTCAAGTTAGGCAATGTTGTCGTGGACAGCGCTACTGTCTGTGTTCCGACATAGCTTCCCGGCGTCAAAGAAGCAGTGGGCGCGGCGGACTTATACAGGGTCATGGCCGCTGCCACGCCGTCTTCGGTCTCGACTTCAACGACATAGTACTTTGTACGGTTGGAAATGAAATTCTCAGTTGTGGCTTTTCCTCTCTCGTATGTGTCTGTAAAGTTCTTGACATCATCTACGCCACCGTTAACATAAACTCCAATCCTTGCATCTTCGGCAAGTCCGTCTTCGCCGATTTTCAGCGTCGCACCACTCAATGTATCCAGCCAGAGGTCGGAGTCTACTTCCGTTCCGGAGCCGTTTACAACGTTGCCGGTGATGTTCACATTACCGGAAATAGTGACTGTACTTGCGCAATCCGCGTAAACGCCTGCTTGAATATTACCGGTCGACGTATTGTCAGTGATGGAGCCGCCGGTCATGGTGAAGGAGCTGTTGCTGCCAAGGCTGACGCCGGCAGCGCTGGTGGTACCGGTGTTACCGATGATATTGCCGCCGTTCATGGTGAAGGAACCGCCGTTTTGCACGGTAACAGCCCCGGCGTGGGAATTATCTCCGGTGCCGCCGGTCAGGGCGCCGGTGCCTTCTTCGCTGCTGTCATTCAGGGTGAAACGATATCCTCCGGCGACGACGATGATATACGAGTTGTCCGGCGCGGTGATCGTGTATCCGGCCAGGTCAATCACAGTATTCATGCCGCTGCTGATGCATGTTTCGAGTTTGATATCCTTCAGCAGAGTGATGGTTTCGCCGTTGGAGGCGGCTTTTATAGCATCATCGAGAGAGGTATAAGCTTTACCGCCATCAACTTGGGCAACAGCATTTGCTGTGGGCAGAACCTCGCCGTTTTCATTTTGGATCAGATTTGAATCCTCGGGGATGTAAGCTCCCACCGAAGCGTCACGGTTTCCGTCCTTAGTGAATGTACCGCCGGTGACGATGATATCTCCGCTGCTCGTAGATTTCACACTTTGATAGTTTGATCCTGTTGTTGCGGATGTGGTGATACTGGTTTCTTCGCCGCTGATGCTGACCGTTGAATTATCTTCGGCATAGACTGCATTCCCCGTACCGGAGACTGAGCCTCCTGTAATGGTTACAACTGCATTATCTTCCGCTGCAATCGCGCCGCTTGTCGTGCTTTGATGTCCCAAAGCGGAAATTTCTCCACCGCTAATATTGACGGTGCTCGTTTTCCCACAGGAAACCGCGCAAGAACTTTCAGAGGTCAAGGCACCGCCTTCCACATTCAGAATGGTGTTCTCCTGCACCTGAATAGCATAACTGCTGGTAGATTTGATTTCTGCCGTCCCGCCAACGGTGAGGGTTGCGCCTTTGTACATCTGAATAGCGCCACTGCGGCCTCCGGTGTGGGTCAGCGTGCCGCCGGTCATGTTGAAAATAATGCTGTCCGGCTCGCCGTAATTGGAGATATAAACGCCTGTTCTACCGGCACTTTCCATTTCACCGCCAGTGATATCTACAGTGGTTTCGCTTCCCCGGACACCAAGGACATTATCATCGGTACTGACTAGCTTTCCGCCGGAAATATCGATGGAGCAACTGGAGGCAGAGTCATAAATATCCACGGTCTCCTGAGTTGTCTGGATCGTCCCGGCTAAGAGAGTGAAGCTACTGCCGGTTCCTCTCAGCTGAATACCATAGCCGTACCCACTATCGGTTGCTTCGATTTTTCCTCCCTTAGTTTCGGAGTTGTCCGTAATGGTCAGGGAACCGCCATCTACGACAATAATGTAGTTGTTACTTACAGCGCAACTGCTGGAAATGGTGAAATTGTTCAAGTCCAGCACAACGTTGACGCCGCTGCCAACTGTCCAAGACTGCTTTTCTGAAACGTCAATATTTCCGGTCAGCTTGATATTGCCGCCGTCATTAAGCGCAGTTTTTAAAGCATCTGCTGAATTGACTTCTGTCCACGTATCTTCCGCCGTGACCGCAGTGCCCATGGCCAGCACCAGAGTGAAGGCCAGGAGCAGCGATAATAGCGTTGCCGATAATCGTTTTTCATGTAATGTTCCTCCTTGTTTTTAAATTTCTGCCCTGAGGGGCAAAATGTCCCATAGGCTGCAACCGCCACTGAGCAGTCTGTGAGGTTGCCTGCGCCGAGGCATGAGAAAAATTCTCCGGCATGCCGTTCCGGCCACCTGCTGTGCAGCATTCAGGTTGTGCAAACCGAACCGATATGCGCACCCTTTCATTCCGCTATGCAGCCCAGCAAGCGTAAGGTTCATCCCCTTTGTCGGCTCGCCTCTTTTTGCCTTTCGTTTGCCGGCTTTCGTCCAACAAAGGCAATTTTTAGTTTCCCGTCCTATACACCTCAGTTTCTGCCTGCCGCACTGCTTATAAAAAAGTGTACTTTTTTGCAAGTAGGATAAATTCTAATACAAAAGTAGTATAACACAAGTTTATTTCGATTTCTATACTTTTTCAGAAAGTTGTTCGCTTTTTGGCATATGAGCCTCCGAGCGGTTTTTGTTTGCAAAAAAGTACACTTTTCTGTAAAAACGCCCTTTAATCATTTAGCGGACTTTTCATAAATCTCCACTCGGTAGCGGAAGGTGGCAAGGGGCATCCCGCAAGCCTTGGCCGCCGCTGTCCGGTGACTTTCCCGTTTTTCCGGAGCTGGTACATCCGATGGAAGTTCTCCGGCAAGGGCTTGGGCGGCCTCCCGAACCGAACGCCTGCCGCCGATGGATATCGGCGCGCTCATTCTCCGCCACGAAAGAGAGTACTTACAGCACCATATCTGAAAGAAACGCCATCAGATCTTTGCCCCGGCGAGTGTCCGGCTCCGATACCATGACATCCATTCTCTTCACGCGAAAAGGCGCATTTCGCCCTCATTAGGGCAAAATGCGCCATTCTTTATTGAAACAAATAAACAAATATTAGAAATTTTTTGACAGGAAAAATGGGCAGAGTTATCTTGCTTGCTTGCGCGATCGCACTTCAGCATAGAAACACTCCCATGAAACACCTGTATTACCAACCCTTCCACTGCGAAATCGGCGGGGTTTCTCAAACTTCCAGTATAACTATAGCATAAAAATAGTATGATGACAAGGCTTTTTCGTATCCCACAGAAATTATCACAAAATCTTCGGTAAAATTATCCCGGGTGTTCACGGCAACTCAGGATTTGCGGCGGGACAAGATCTCTTTCCCAATATCATCCCAGGTAAGTCCTTGTTCATAAAGGAGGACAGAAACATGATAAATCAAATCGGCAGTTTCGTAAATCAGTTCCTCCTGAGAACGATTTTTTGCCGCGATGACCACTTCTGTAGATTCCTCCCCGACTTTTTTACAAATTTTATCGACACCTTTTTCCAAAAGGTAGTTGGTGTAAGAGCCATCGACAGGATGTTCCCCCCGTTCCCGAATAATATTGTATTCCAGAGCCATCCCCCGGGCAATGGAGGTATTTTCCGCAGCATCGCCCCATTGGCCGTCTTTCAATTCACGGAAAAAGCATGTCTTGTTACCGGTATGACAGGCCGCACCTTCCTGTTCGATCTCCAATAAGATTGCGTCGCCGTCACAATCCAATTTTATGGCCTTGACCTTTTGAAGATGACCGCTGGTTTCCCCTTTCTTCCACAGTTCCTGACGGCTGCGGCTGAAATAATGGGCATACCCCGTTTCCACAGTTTTTTTCAAAGATTCTTCGTTCATATAGGCCAACATCACGACTTGACCGCTGATATTGTCATAAGCCACAGCGGGCACCAAACCGTGATGATTCCATGTTACTTCATTGATAAAATCGCTCATTACTATTCACCCAATCAAAATAAATTCTCTAACTTTACATCACCGGTATAAATCGCCTTGCCGATAATGACACCGCCGACACCGGTATTTTTTAGATCCTCCACATCGCTTTCCTTAGTCACGCCGCCGGAAGCAATCACTCTGGAAGGCACAGCGGAAACAATATCCTTCATCGCTTTTAAATTAGGCCCCATCAGCATTCCGTCCCGGGAAATATCCGTATAAATAATAGTGGCGACTCCAAGGTCGGCAATGGTTTTGGCAAAATCTAAAGCGTTGAGATTGCTTTTTTCCTCCCAGCCTTCAATCGCCACCATGCCGTCTTTGGCATCGATGCCCACGGCGATATTTTTCCCGTATTTTTTCGCTGCTTCTTCTACCAGTTTGCGGTTGCGCACTGCGGAGGTTCCCAAGATCACCCGATCCAACCCCGCTTCCAGATACATTTCAATCTCTTCCATTTTGCGAATGCCGCCGCCGACTTCAGCAAAAAGCCCTGTTTCCTTTTTGACTCTTTTGACGATGTCATGGTTGACGGGATATCCTGCTTTGGCGCCATCGAGATCCACCAAATGGATGGAATCGGCGCCCAAAGCCTGAAATTCTTTGGCTTTTGCCACAGGGTCAGGAGCGAATACGGTTTTTTTTCCATAGTCCCCTTGAATTAAGCGGACGCATTGCCCATCGATCATATCGATGGCGGGTAAAATTTGAAACTCTTTCATTCCAACACCCCTTTGGTGGAAAGAATTGCTTCCCCCTCTATGGTTTTTGCCTCTTTTACGGCATGGGCAAAGGCTTTAAACATTGCCTCGGCCATGTGGTGATTGTTCTTTCCGTAGCGCAGGTTGATGTGGAGATTCAATTCTCCTTGAGACGCCACGGCGCGGAAGAATTCCTCCACCATTTCCAAGGGAAAGGTCCCTGCCATTTCCGCGGTAAAAGCGCCGTGGAATACGAGAAAGCTGCGGCCCGACAGGTCAACGGCCACTTCCGCTAAGGTTTCGTCCATGGGGATCAGTGCGCTGCCGTAGCGACGGATTCCCGCTTTGTCACCGAAGGCGTCTTTCAAGCAGCGTCCCAAGGCGATGCCAGTATCTTCAATGGTATGATGGCCGTCCACATCAAGATCGCCTTTGGCGTTGACATAAAGGTCAATACCGCTGTGCTTGGCAAAAAGCGTCAGCATATGGTCAAAAAAACCGATACCTGTATTGATTTCACCGGTGCCTTCCCCGTCGAGATTGAGACGGATCTCCACCGACGTTTCATTGGTCTTTCTTACAATCGCCGCTGTTCTCATTGGATCACCTCTATGAGATATATTCTTCCACGGCATCGAGGAACCTGCGCATATCACTACGGTTGCCAATGGTGACACGGAGGTAATCGCCGATCCGCGGCCCTTGGAAATGCCGTACGACGATCCCATGTTCTCTCAGATACTGGAACATGGCTTCGGTATCGGCATTCCAATAATGAATCATAATAAAATTAGTTTTCGAGGGCAGTACGTCAAACCCCATACTGCGCAAAGCAACGCTGACCCCTTGCCGCGTGGCGGCAATGCGCCGGCATCGTTTTTCGATCACAGCGCTGTCTTCGATGGCGGCTAGAGCCCCTGCCTGGGCAAGACGATCCACCGGATAAGAATTAAAAGAATTTTTTACTCGATTCAACCCTTCGATCAACTCGGCGCTGCCAATGGCAAAGCCGACGCGCAGCCCCGCCAAGGAGTGGGATTTGGACATAGTCTGCACCACCAGTAAGTTAGGATACGTTTCGATCAAAGGCACGGCGCTTTCGGCACCGAACTTTACATAGGCTTCGTCGATCAGTACCACACGGTTGGGATTTGCCTTGAGGATCTCTTCTATGTCGTCACGGCTTAAGGCGATGCCCGTAGGGGCGTTGGGATTGGTAATCACAACGCCACCGTTTTCTTTGCGGAAACCGTCAATATCCACGGTAAAATCCTCTTTGAGGGGAACCGTCTCATAATCAATTTCAAAATATCTACAATAGACAGGGTAAAAGCTGTAACAAATATCGGGGAAGAGAATCGGCTTCCCTTTCTCAAAAAATGTATCAAAGGCAAAGGCCAGCACTTCATCGGAACCGTTGCCCACAAATACATTTTCCGCCTTGACTCCTACATACTTAGCGAAGGCTTCCCGCAACGCCGTAGCCTCCGGATCGGGATAAAGCCGTAGATCACCGCAGTTGGCAGCGGCAATAGCGTCCCGCACTGCACGGGTGGGCGGATAGGGATTTTCATTGGTATTCAGCTTCACCAATTTTTTACTTTTGGGCTGTTCACCGGGAATATAGGGTTCCAGCCCTTTGGTTTTTTCGTTCCAGAATCTACTCATAATAATACTCGATTCATTCAAGATTTATTTTCTAATCTCAGCGGATCTGGCATGGGCCGTCAATCCCTCTGATTTGGCAAAACGACTGACATCATCTTGAACCGCCAGGAACGCCTCTTTATTATAACAAAGAATAGTAGTTTTTTTCATGAAATCCATGGTATTCAAAGGCGAAGAAAAACGAGCCGTCCCGATGGTGGGCAGAACGTGGTTGGGCCCTGCCATATAGTCCCCCAGCGCCTCAGGCGTATAGTGTCCCAGGAACAAAGCCCCTGCGGTTTTAGGTTTGTGAATATAAGCCAGAGGATTATCAATGGAAAGTTCCAAGTGCTCCGGCGCTACGATATTAGCGACGTCAAAGCACTGATCGAGATCTTTACAGATAATAATCGCGCCGTAATCATCCCAGGAGGCTCTGGCGATTTCATACCGTTCTAAGGGCTGCAAAGCAGCTTCCACTTCATCCTCCATGATTTTGTAAAGATTTTCATCGCAGGTAACAAGAACGGCAGAAGCAAGTTTATCATGTTCCGCCTGAGAAAGAAGATCCGCTGCCAACCATTTAGGATTGGTGCTGCTGTCGGCAATGACGCAGATCTCGCTGGGACCGGCGACCATATCGATGCCGCACTGTCCGAAAACGATCTTTTTGGCAGTGGCCACAAAGGCATTGCCGGGACCGGCAATTTTATCCACTGCGGGAATCGTTTCGGTACCATAAGCCAAAGCGGCAATGGACTGAGCGCCGCCGACTTTATAGATTTCTTTTACGCCGGCAATCTTGGCCGCCACTAAGGTGACGCCGGGGATGGATCCGTCGGCCGAGGGCGGCGTTACCATCACGATATTTTCCACCCCTGCGACTTGAGCAGGGATTGCATTCATCAAAACCGAGGAAGGAAGGGGCGTTTTGCCGCCGGCACCGCCGGGTACATAGATCCCCACCGTTTGCAGCGGCTGGATTAGCATCCCCAAAGTCGTGCCGTCCTCCTTCTGTTCAAACCAAGAATTTTCCATCTGCTTGGCATGGAAATAGCGGATATTTTCCGCCGCTTTTTCAATGGACCCCAAAAGTTCTTTGTCGATGGCAGAAAAAGCCTCGTCAATCTCTTCTTCACTTACTTTCAGGTCATGGACGTCGCAGCCGTCGAATTTCGCATTGTAAAAACGCAAGGCGTCGTCGCCTTCGGCGCGTACCTTGGCAATGATATCTTTTACAATCCCTTCCACATCGCTGCTGTTATTTTCTTTCCTCATTTCCAGGAATTCTTCTAATTCACTGTAATCTGAGGATGTTCTAAAATCAAATCTGCGCATTTCAGTTACCTCGCTTTAATAATTGTTCTTTGAACGATTCGATCAATTGGATGATCCGATCATTTTTCGTTTTCATGCTGACCTTATTTACCACCATGCGGGCGCTGATGGGGCAAATATCCTCTAAGACCACGAGACCGTTGGCATCTAACGTAGCACCGCTTTGAACGATATCTACAATCACATCGGCCAAGCCCACCAAAGGAGCCAATTCCACGGAACCGTTGATCTTAATGATCTCCACCCGCTCCTTCTTTTCTTCACGAAAATATTCTTGAGCTACATGAGGGTATTTTGTCGCCACCTTTTTGCGGTGGATCGAGTCCAGAGAATCCTTTAATTCCGGAGGACCGGCCACACTGAATTTACAGGTGCCAAAACCCAAATCCAGCACTTCGTATAGATCGCGGTGTTCCTCTAGCAGGGTATCCTTGCCGACGATACCAATATCGGCAGCCCCGTACTCCACAAAGGTGGGAATATCTGAAGGTTTTCCTAAGAAGAAACGAACGGTTTTCGTTTCATCAAAAAGGATCAACTTCCGCTCCGGATTATCGAACTCCGGGCAGTGGATCCCACTTTTCTCAAAGAAATCCATGGAGAGGTCGGCCAAACGCCCTTTGGCAAGAGCGACATTCAAATATTCCATAATTATTCCTCCTCCCGATACATGGCAGGGATGCCGTCTCGTTTCAAGGCTTCCATCAAATAATTTACATTAACGGAAAACCCTGTGGCAGGAGAAGGCTCTCCGAATTTCGCAACCAGGTCGTCGTACCGTCCACCGGATAAAATGGGCATCCCCATACCGGGCACGAACCCCTGATAAACGAGGCCCGTATAATAATGCAATGTAGGGATCATACCCATATCAATAGCGATCCAGGAGAGACAGTTCGCCTTTTCCAGGTATGTGAGAACATCGCCGAGATTTCTTAAAGCATTACGGGAACATTCCCCCAAGTCCAGTTTTTGCAGACGCTCCAGCAACTCTACACCACCGTAAAGATAGGGCAATTCCACTACGGCTGTTTTTAAATCTCCCTGTAATCCCAGAGATTCCACTTCTTTTTCCAGGCCCAGAAAGTCCTTTTTATCCACCAGTTGGCGAACGATTTCCACAGCGGAATCATCAAGACCGCTGTCAGCCATCAGCCCCTTGAAATAATCGATCTGATTTAACTCGATGGTAAAGTCGGTAAGCCCTGCGTTTTTCAGACTTTCAATGGCAGTAACGATCAGCTCACCGTCGGCAGAAGGATCCCCGATACCGATGATCTCGCAACCGGCCTGGGTAAATTCTTTTAAGTCCAGATAGCGGTCTTTTTTATTGCGAAAAATATTTTGGCAATAACAAACATTGAAAGGACGGATTTCTTTATACTTCGTCGCAGCCACCCGGGCGACAGGAACAGTTAGATCAGGCTTTAATACAAGAATGCGACCTTCTTCGTCGAAAAATTTCACCATATTTTCCTGAGAAATGATATCTTTTTGGCCGCTGAAAGAATCAAAAAACTCAATGGACGGCGTGGCGATTTCATGGAAATGGCGGTGTCGAAACGTAGTCATCATCGTATACTCCAGCTTCCGCTTCATAAATGAATCTTCAGCCAGAATGTCCTGTACACCATCGGGGATATAAAGTTTCCATTTCATGCTGAGATATCCTTTCTTCTACATTTCCCCATTGCCTATTTGAGAGTGGAGAAACCATAATATTAAGAAATTATACCACAAAACTGTGAAATAATGCAACGGTAAGACTATGAAATTTCTGCACCCTTTTTGATGTAAACGCATACCATACCATGAGAATTTACCATCCGTTGACCGGGGACGTCTGTGTTTTGAAACACCGTTGCGCTTTGGCAACGAAAGGTATGGAAAAGAGGAGAAAATATGGATTGGTTTTTATCGTTGCCTACGCCGCTCCAAGGATTCCTGGCGGGGCTCATCGCCTGGATTCCGGCGTCTGTCGGTGCTGCTATGGTATTTCCCTTCCGCAATTTAAGCCCAAAATTGATGAACGGTATGCTCGGACTGGCCGGCGGCATTATGTTGGCTGCGTCGTTTTACTCTTTGTTAAATCCAGCCCATAGTCATGCCGAAGCCATGGGACTGAATCCCCTGATTCCCGTGATGTGCGGTTTTATTGCCGGGGTGCTATTTTTACTTTTTGCTGATAAAGTCGTCCCCATCCGAGGGCTCCGGGAAAAATGCGCCAAGCATCTGCGTCGCCATTTTGGGAAAAATGCCCTGTTGTTTATTGCCATTACCCTCCATAATATTCCCGAAGGATTGGCCATTGGGGTCGCTGTGGGGGCAGCAGTTACCTCCGATACCATGGTGGCTGCTTTGGCCTTGGCTCTGGGAATTGGAATTCAAAATTTTCCCGAAGGCGCCGCTGTTTCACTCCCTTTACGGCGCGACGGTTTTTCCGCCAAGCGATCATTTTTTTTCGGTCAAATATCTTCTTTCATGGAAACCATTTCCGCGGTATTGGGGGCGATTCTCACAGTATCCTGTAGCGCTATTCTTCCCTATGCCCTGGCCTTTGCTGCCGGCGCCATGATCTACGTGGTTTTTGCGGAAATCAATCCCGAAGCCCATTCTGGAGGAAACAAAAAAACCGTGGCAGCCTTATCAATGCTGGGATTTGCCGTCATGATGTTTCTCGATTTATGGCTCGGTTGAACCTTTTTCCCAGGCTTCGATAAGGGCTGTAACACCTTGGCGGAGACGTTGATCCTGCCAGCCCGCATAACCCGCGATCACCGTATTCTGAAGTGCTTCAGCGGGATCAATATAGTAGCGGGAGAGCCCGTTCAGGGAAATGCCGCGTCTGCGAGCTTTGGCCACCAATTCATGTTCTGTCATTCCCTGGACTCTCAACAACAAATGCATCCCTGCGTCCTCGCCAAAGATCTCTACTTTGGAGCCGAGGGCGCTTTTTTTTATAGTTTCAATAAAAATGTCTCTCCGCTTTTTATAGAGGTTTCTGCTGCGGTTCAAATGACGCTCCAAATAGCCGTCGCCAATAAAATCACGCAAAACCCGCTGTTCAATGGAAGAAACGGTACAAGCATAAAACAGGAGCCGAGCCTCGTATTGCTCCAATAACGTCAAAGGCAAAACCATGTAGGCGATACGGAAAGACGGAGCAAGAATTTTGGCAAAGGTTTTAATATAGATCACCCTGCCATTGTGATCCATCTCCGCAAGGGCAGGGATAGGGCGCCCCTCGTAGCGAAATTCACTGTCATAGTCGTCCTCGATGATGTAGCGGTTGCCGCCGTTGGCCCAACGGAGCAATTCCCGCCGCCGTTGGGCCGTGGTAACAATCCCCAAAGGGAAATGGTGGGACGGCGTCACATGAAGGACTTCCACCGAAGTACGTTCCAATGCGCTAAGACTGATTCCCTCCGCTTCCACAGGAAGGTAGGATACGGGACAGTCGAGACTATGTAAAATTTTAGATACTTTTTGATATCCCGGGTTTTCCACTCCATAACAACAGCGGTGGCCCAGAAGCTGGATGATCAAGGTAAAAAGGTATTCCCACCCCGCACCAATGACGATCTGTTCAGGCAATACATCCATGCCTCGAAACCGACGCAGATATTCTGCAATGGTTTCCCGCAACTCATAAAACCCTTTGGGATATGTAGTTTCCAGCAGTTCTTTGCCTCCTTCGCTTAAAACTTTTCGGGTCAGTTTGGCCCAGACAGAAAAAGGAAAGGCTTCAGGGTCCACGCGATCGGTACGAAAATCATAGAGGAAAGGAGAGAGTCCCGTCTTTTCCCGTAGCAGTTTGGGACGTAAGGGAGGCCGTACCCTTTCCACCGGTTGGATTTCTGCAGCATAGCAACCGCTTTTCATTTTTGTTTCAATGTACCCCTCAGCCTTTAGTTGGGCATAAGCCGTTTCCACCGTACTGAGACTCACCTTTAAATGCGATGCCAATCTCCGTTTGGAGGGAAGCTTCTCTCGGGGAGCAACATCACCCGATTCAATGGCGTGGCGTATATGGCGGTAAATTTGTTGATACAGTGGCTCCTTGGAGGAGGTATCCAAAGAAATGGTAAGCAAGATTTTCCCTTCTTTCATCTGACATGGTTAAAAAATATAAATCTGGATATTGAGATCATATCAGTTGTTATTATAATAGGGAAGAAAACAAAGGAAGTCAACCAATAATTATTAAATTGAGAAAAGAGGCATGAAAAATGAGTGAAAACCGTTATGAGTTAAACAAAAATTTAGCCCAAATGTTAAAGGGAGGCGTCATTATGGACGTTACCACACCAGAACAGGCCAAAATTGCGGAAGAAGCCGGAGCCTGCGCAGTGATGGCACTGGAACGTATTCCCGCCGATATTCGCGCCGCCGGCGGTGTATCGAGAATGAGCGACCCCAAAATGATTAAAGGCATTCAAAATGCGGTATCCATTCCCGTCATGGCCAAAGTCCGTATCGGTCATATGGTTGAAGCCCAGATCTTGGAAGCCATTGAAATCGATTACATCGATGAAAGCGAAGTCCTCTCCCCTGCCGATGATGCATACCATATTGATAAGACCAAGTTCCAAGTTCCCTTTGTCTGCGGCGCCAGGGATCTCGGAGAAGCATTGCGTCGGATTCAGGAGGGCGCATCCATGATTCGCACCAAAGGGGAACCTGGCACCGGAGATGTAGTACAAGCTGTACGACATATGCGTCTCATCATGTCCGAAATCCGAAAGGTCCAAAATATGAGAGAAGACGAATTATTTGAAGCCGCCAAACAGTTACAGGTCTCTTACGATTTGATTCGCCACATCCATGAAAACGGCAAATTGCCCGTGGTCAACTTTGCCGCCGGCGGCGTTGCGACACCGGCGGACGCCGCCTTAATGATGCAACTGGGAGCAGAAGGAGTCTTCGTAGGATCGGGGATTTTCAAATCGGGGAACCCGCAGAAACGCGCCAATGCCATTGTCAAAGCCGTGACCAATTATAACGACCCCAAAATCTTGGCGGAATTGTCCGAAGATCTCGGCGAAGCCATGGTAGGCATCAATGAAAACGAAATCGAAATACTCATGGCGGAACGGGGAAAATGATTGACATTGCTGTTTTAGCAGTACAAGGCGCATTCGAAGAACATATTAAACACCTAAAAAAACACGGGGTCAACGGCTTTGAGCTGCGACAAAAAAGTGATCTAGACCGCCCTTTCGACGGACTGATCCTTCCCGGGGGAGAAAGCACTGTCATGGGAAAACTCTTGCACCAACTAAAAATGTTCGAACCGCTGCGGGAAAAGATTCGCCAAGGACTGCCGGTGTTCGGTACCTGTGCCGGGCTCATCCTTTTGGCAAAAACCATTGAAAAAGACAACACTGTTCACTTCGGGGTTATGGATATCACAGTACGTAGGAACGGCTACGGCCGTCAACTGGGAAGTTTCCGCAGGACAGCCCCGATGTCCCCCTTAGGAGAGATCCCCATGGTATTTATCCGTGCTCCATACATTGTTTCTGTTTCGGGTAAAACTGAAGTTTTGGCAACGATCGATGAACGGATCGTAGCAGCCCGAGAGGGAAATATGCTGGTGACATCCTTTCATCCGGAACTTACCGATAATTTTTCTGTTCACCGCTATTTCCTTGATACGATGGTTAGACCGCATCTGTCGGATTAAGACCGTTTTTCCACCATTCCAAAAACCTATTTACAAGGTTTTTGGAATTTTTATTTTATCTTATATTTTTACATAAAATTTTGCTTCCATTTACAATATGAATCTGCTATAATATTTCTGTTTTCATTATTTTCAATTTTAATATAAATATTAGAAGCATAAAGGTTTTTGGTAAGAGTTATGGTATTCAGCAGCATTATTTTCCTTTTTTATTTCCTTCCAGCGGTGCTGTTATGTTACTTTCTCGTCCCGCGAAAATATTTGAGACTGCGCAATGCAGTTTTAATTTTGTTCAGCCTGTTTTTTTATTTTTACGGCGAACCCAAGGGCATTTTTGTCATGATTGTCTCCATTGTCATCAATTATCTCGGGGCAATTTTCATTGACAAATGCAGTGGCAGAAAGAAAAAACTATTTTTAATCTTGACCATTGCCATGAATTTGGCAATTCTTTGTTATTATAAATATAGCACTTTCTTTCTCGATAATATCAACCAACTTTTCCAAAGTCATATCCACGTTCCTGAAGTCGTGATGCCCATTGGTATCTCCTTTTTTACCTTCCAGGGAATGAGCTATGCTTTTGACGTCTATTATCGGACTGTGGAAGTACAAAAAAACCCCTTCCATGTCGGGCTTTATATTTCCCTATTTCCCCAATTGGTAGCCGGCCCCATCGTACGGTATCAGACTGTAGCCGAGGAAATCAGTTGCCGCAACACCTCTTTAGAAGATGTTAGTGCAGGCATTCGGCAATTTATTTTTGGCCTAGCAAAAAAGGTGCTTTTAGCCAATCCTTTGGGACTTGTGGCTACGGAAATATTCTCCCAAAATATTGCTACCATGGCGCCGCTGACAGCCTGGATGGGAATCATCGCTTTTACATTTCAAATATTTTTTGATTTTGCCGGCTACTCTGATATGGCCATTGGTCTGGGAAAAGTGTTTGGGTTTCATTTTCCCAAAAACTTTGATTTCCCTTACATCTCCCGTTCAATCACGGAATTCTGGCGGCGATGGCATATGTCTTTGGGCCAATGGTTCCGCGATTACGTTTATATCCCTCTGGGAGGGAACCGTAAAGGACTTCCCCGCCAACTGGTTAATATCCTCATTGTTTGGCTATTGACGGGTTTTTGGCACGGGGCATCATGGAATTTTATTTTATGGGGTCTCTATTTTGCCGCGATCCTCGTCCTGGAAAAAATCTTTTTACTCCGCTGGTTGGATAAAGTATGGCAACCAATACAACATATTTACGCACTATTTTTAATCGTAATCGGCTGGGTGATATTTCAATTTCCTACCTTCCATGAAATCTTTGCCTATCTCACGGCTATGTTTGGGCTCAATGAAGGCGGAGACTCTATCAACCTCGCTGTTTATTTTTGGAAAGAATATCGTTTTGAATGGATTTTTGCGGCAATCTGCTCTCTTCCCATTTTTTCTGCTTTGTGGAACAAATATCGGGGAAGTCAGAAGTTCATGCTAATTACCAACCTTTTTACCATCATTTTACTGATACTGTCCGTATTGTCTCTGGTAGGTTCTACCTTTAATCCCTTTATTTATTTCCGTTTCTAAAGGCAGGCTAAATTGATATGAAACGTTTCAACGAATTAGTTGTGATTGTTGTTTTTCTTATGATCATATTCGCAATTCCGATCTTGTCCTGTTTTGGGAAAGATAAGGTATGGGATTTTTACGAGTTCCGATCAATGACCCAAATCGAACAAGTAAGAAATGAATTATCCACCCAAAGCCTTCAGTCCGGCGCCCTTTTCCAAACTTTGGAATCTTATCTTTCCGATCAAATCTTTCAACGAGACGCAATCCTGGCCAGCAAAACTTGGCTGGATCTTAATATATTCCAGCGTCCAGTGGTCAATGATATTTATACCGGTCAGAAAGCCCTGGTCTCTGCGAACCCGGACACGGGAGGGAATCGAAACGACCTTTTGGCGACCATACAGTATTTTGGCTATTTAAACGATTTAGTTACATCCTATGGCGGTACCTTGTTAATCGTCAATGTGCCCCATCAAAGCTCTGCATTCCGTGAAGAATACCCTGAATATTTAGAGATCGATTATACCTCAATGGATCAGGATAATCAGTGGATGGCCAAAACCCTCGAAACCATGGGAGTCCCCTATTTGGATATGTCCTCGTCCCTTTTGCCAGACTATGAAAAATACTATTCCCACAATGATCACCACTACAATCTCTTTGGCGCTTACGAAACCTATCTTGCCGTCATGGAGCGTCTGACACCGGTTTTAGGGGATCTTCCTATTTTTACGGAAGATCAATTCACTTGGAAAGAGCTTTCGGAATATGATTATTACGGCTCCCGAAACAGAAAACTTTATATGCTTTCACCCTTTCCGGAACACGGTGTATATTATGAAGAAAAAAACCATTTGCCCTTCCGCCGGTATGATGACAACAAAGAAACAGAAGCTACCGTGTTCCACATCGATGAAGATGCTGAGAACCCTCGGATCAACTACAGCCTTTATATGAACGGAGACAATCCAAAGACCCGTATTGAAACGGATCGGGAGGAGCTTCCGGATCTGCTAATTTTTGGAAATTCTTTTACCAACGCTTTTGAAACCTTTGCCTATCACAGCTTTAACACTATGACATCGCTGGATTTTCGCTATTACGAAGGAGAGACCCTTACTCATTACATTATGGAAAATCGCCCCGACGCGGTGGTCTGTATTAAAGATAACACCTCTTTCTATAATCTCAGCGGTATGGGAGCGAGGTACGGGCAACGGTAACGACCAAATAAAATATTTTAACGTAAAATTTATAAAAATAATACTTTACAAATCCAAACCATTGTGTTATGATGATCGCAATATCAAGTAAGGAGAATTTCTCATGGCTCATTTATATGCCACAGCTGAATACGGCTATTTTTACTTTACCTACTTTTTTGGTAAAGTTTATTCGTCGTGTTTTGCTGCATCATAATATTTGAGTTCTTGGTATATTAAGGTGACTAGAACCGCAGCAAACGCGCTGCGGTTTTTTTGTTCCTTTGATTTCTGTTTTCAATTATTTTCATATTACTTATTTTACGGAGGTATGAACCATGATTTTACTTTTAAAAAGAAACACCGAACAGCAACAAATCGAACACCTTATGGAATGGCTGAAAGGTCTTGGTTTAGAGACCCATTTAGTTAAAGGAAAATTCCAAACCATTTTAGGACTCATCGGCGATACCACCGCAGTGGACATTGATTTACTCAATGGACTCGACATTGTGGAAGACGTCAAACGGATTCAAGAACCCTATAAAAATGCCAACCGCAAATTCCACCCCGACGACACTGTGGTGGAGATCGGCGACATTAAGATTGGCGGTGGAAATTTCCAAGTAATCGCAGGACCTTGTTCCGTGGAATCAGAAGAACAACTCACCGGCATTGCCAAAAGCGTCAAAGCCTCCGGTGCGGGAATGCTTCGCGGCGGCGCCTTCAAACCCCGTACATCTCCCTATGCTTTCCAGGGACTTCGCGGCGAAGGATTGGAACTTTTGGAAAAGGCCAAAGCAGCGACGGGACTGCCTATCGTAACGGAAATCATGGATGCCTCTCACTTACCCATGTTCGAAAATGTCGATGTGATCCAGGTGGGCGCAAGAAATATGCAAAATTTCGAACTGCTGAAACGACTCGGCAAGGTAGATAAACCGATTCTTTTGAAACGTGGCCTTTCCAGCACCATTCAGGAACTCCTGATGAGTGCAGAATACATTTTAGCCGGCGGGAACAGCAATGTCATCCTGTGCGAACGAGGAATCAGAACTTTTGAAACTTACACCAGAAACACCTTAGATATTTCCGCGGTTCCCGTCTTAAAAGAACTGACCCACCTTCCCGTGATCATCGATCCCAGCCACGCCTCGGGTATGGCTCGCTTGGTCAAACCGTTGTCCCTGGCCGCCGTAGCCGCCGGAGCAGATGGTCTCATTATTGAAGTACACAATGACCCCGCCCACGCTCTGTGCGACGGTCCCCAATCCCTGACACCGGAAGCCTTTGACGAACTGATGACCCAGATTCGCACCTTGCTTCCTTTGATCCAAGCGCAAAAATAAGAAAGGCGGCACCTTCCATGAACATCGGTATCATTGGCCTGGGGCTCATTGGCGGCTCCATGGCCAAGGCCATCAAAGCTTATCGTAACGACGTTATTTTCGGCGCAGATCACAATGAAGATGTCATTGTCCAAGCCATGTCTGACGGCGTCATTGCAGGAAAGCTCAACGAAGAAACGATTCCCCAATGTGATTTCATCTTTATCGCAATCTATCCCGAAGCGGCAGTGGCATATCTCACCTCTATCGCCCCTCAGATTCGGAAAGAGACCGTGGTGGTAGACGGTTGCGGCGTCAAACGCTTTGTTTGCGACGCGATGCGACCTGTATCTGAAGCATATGGATTTACCTTTATCGGCGGCCATCCCATGGCCGGGATGGAAGTGGCGGGGTACGAAAACGCAACGCCGACGCTATACCGCGGCGCCTCTATGATTCTGACCCCATATGCCGAAACTCCCCGCTATGCCGTAGATCGTGTGGGAGAATTCTTTCTCACTTTGGGGTTTGGCCATATCGAAGTCACCACGGCAAAACGTCATGACCGTAACATCGCCTATACCTCCCAACTGGCTCACGTCGTATCCAACGCCTATGTCAAAAGCCCCGGTGCAGTAATCCATCGAGGATTCTCCGCCGGCAGTTTCAAGGATCTGACTCGCGTGGCTCGGCTAGAAGAAACCATGTGGACTGAATTATTTCTGAAAAACGGAGACTATCTTGTCAAGGAAATTGAAACCATCATCGGTCATTTGCAGGAATACGCAGACGCCATCAAAAAAAATCAAACTGAGACCCTCTGCCGTCTGTTAAAAGAGGGACGAGAACGGAAGGAAATGGTGGATCCCTTATGAGAAGCTTGACCATTCACGCCCATACCCCTTATAATATTTATATTGGGAATCACATTTTAAACGATCTGGGCAAAGCTGTGGCGAAAGAATTTTCTCCTTGTACCGCTGCAATCATTACCGACGATATCGTTGCCAATCTTTATTTGGATAAAGTGAAAAACTCCCTGGAACGGCAGGGATTTCAGGTGATTACCTTTTCATTTCCCAATGGGGAACACTCCAAAAACCTCACTATTTACGGAGAAATCTTAGAATTTTTGGCGGGAAAACAGCTGACCCGCGGAGACCTTATCGTCGCTTTGGGCGGCGGCGTTGTCGGCGATATGGCAGGATTTGTCGCTGCCAGCTATTTACGTGGGATTCCTTACATCCAGGTGCCTACCACCTTTTTGTCGGCCATTGATTCATCCGTCGGCGGGAAGACCGCCGTTAATCTCAAAGCGGGAAAAAATCTGGCCGGCGCTTTTTATCAGCCTTCCCTGGTATGGTGCGACTACGAGACCCTCAAGACCCAGACTTACGACCGATTTGCCGACGGCATTGCCGAAGCGGTAAAATACGGTGTCCTCGGTGATAAGGAATTGTTCCGTATGCTGCGGGAAGAAGATCTCTGGGAGCAAATGGAACCCATCATTCTCCGATGCCTGACGATGAAGGAACGACTGGTGCGAGAAGATGAATTTGACCGCGGCGCCCGCCAGCTTCTGAATCTTGGCCACACCCTGGGTCATGCCATTGAAAAAGAAAGTGACTTCACAATCACCCACGGCCATGCCGTGGCCATCGGTATGGTGCTCATCGCCAAAGTCGCTAAGGCTCAAGGGATTTCCGAGATGGACTGTGCGGCTCCTATCATTGAAGTTTTGCAAAAGCACCACCTCCCGATCGAAAGCCCGTATCCCATCGATACTTACCTTGATACTATAAAAAATGATAAGAAACGCAACGGCGATTCCATCCAGTTTGTCGTGCCGAAAACCATCGGCCATTGTGCGCTCCACGCCGTTGACGTCAATAAAATGGAAGCGTTTTTACAACCGATTGGAGAATCATAATTCTATGGATATACGAATCACACCAACCAAACTCAGTGGTACGGTCAAAGCCATTGCCTCAAAATCCGACGGACACCGCATTTTGATCTGCGCTGCTTTGGCCGATCGCCCTACCACCGTCTTGCTAGATACTTGGTCCAAAGATATGGAGGCCACACTGAATGTTGTTACCGCCATGGGAGCGAAAGCCCATTGGGTCGATACCAATCATTTGCGCATCGATCCCATCGACGAAATACCCGCCACCGCAACGCTGGACTGCGGCGAGAGCGGTTCCACCCTGCGCTTTTTGTTTCCCGTTGCCGCCGCTTTGGGTAGCAACGGTTTTACATTTACCGGCCGCGGCAAACTGCCCCAACGGCCCATGGAACCACTGCGTTCCGAAATCGTCAGCCATGGCGCGCTGTGCAAAGGGGCAATGCTTCCCATGACAATCTCAGGCCAACTCCACGGCGGCAACTACACACTGCCGGGAGATATCAGTTCCCAATACGTTTCAGGACTCCTCTTTGCTCTTCCTCTACTGTTGGAAGACAGTGTCATTCACCTGGCATCAAAACCGGAATCCGAAGCATACATTGCAATGACCCTGTCTACGTTGTCTCAATTCGGTATCAAAGTAGAACAAAAAGGGAACGATTATCATATCTTGGGACGGCAGCAATACCGCTCCCCCGGAACCATCACCGTAGAAGGAGATTGGTCCAATGCTGCCTTTTGGCTGGGAGCAGGCGCCATAAGCGATACGATGACCGTAACCGGACTCGATTTCCGATCCAGGCAAGGAGACAAAGCGATGGTAGATCTGATGGAGGCCATGGGCGCCGAAGTGACCAAAAAGGGAAACAGCGTCACCGTGAGCCCCGGCTCTCTCCACGGCATCACCATCGACGCCCGGGAAATTCCGGATCTCGTCCCCATCCTCTCTGTGGTGGCCACCGCAGCTCAAGGAGACACTAAAATCACCAACGCAAAACGTCTCCGTCTGAAGGAATGCGATCGCTTGGCTGCCATAAGCCAATGTCTCAACGCCTTGGGAGGAAACGTAGGGGAACTGGAAGACGGATTGATTATCCACGGAAAAACTTCACTGAAGGGAAATACGGTATCTGGGTTCAACGATCATCGCATCGTCATGTCCATGGCTATGGCGGCTCTCATTTGCCAGAGCGATATTACAGTGGAGGGAGCGGAAGCCGTGGATAAAAGCTACCCCACCTTTTTTGAAGATTACCGGCAGTTGGGAGGGAAAGCCCATGTCCTCTGAATTCGGAAAAAACATCAAGTGTACAATCTTCGGACAGTCCCATTCCGAAGCCATGGGTGTCGTCATTGACGGACTGCCTCCGGGAGAAATCGTCGACGAAAACCGCATTCGGGAGTTCATGGCACGTCGGGCACCAGGACGAACCCCCTGGTCCACGTCGAGAAAAGAAGCAGATCTCCCCAGAATCGTATCGGGTGTATTCATGGGGAAGACCTGCGGCGCCCCTTTGACTGCCATCATCGAAAATACCAATACCCGCTCAAAGGATTACGAAAAGACGAAGGATATTCCCCGCCCGTCCCACGCCGATTATCCTGCCCACATCCGTTACAACGGTTTCGAGGACTACCGCGGCGGCGGCCATTTCAGCGGCCGCCTCACAGCACCCCTTTGTTTTGCCGGGGCACTCTGCAAGGATATTTTGGCAAAACGGGGCATTTTTATCGGCAGTCACATTGCTGCCATCGGCGGCATTCAAGATCAGCCCTTTGACCCCGTTTCCGTCACCAGAGAGGAACTGGAATTTCCTGCAAAAATGGAATTCCCCGTCAACAATACCAATGTCGGTGATACCATGATCGCCAAGATCATGCTGGCCAAGGAAAAGCAGGATTCCGTCGGCGGCATCATTGAGGGATGCGCCATCGGCGTTCCGCCGGGACTGGGCGATCCCATGTTCGACGGCCTGGAAAATGCCTTGGCTAAGGCAGTTTTCGGCATTCCCGCCGTTCGGGGCGTAGAATTCGGCATGGGATTTGAAGCCGCATCGAAATTAGGTTCCCAACACAATGACGCCTACGAATACGATGGCGATATACTGAAAACAAAAACCAACCGCCACGGCGGCATCATCGGGGGCATCTCTACGGGAATGCCTATCATCATGCGAATCGCCGTCAAACCGACGCCATCCATTGCACGTCCTCAGCAAAGCGTTAATTTCCACGACAGGACTTCGCAAGAACTGGTAATTGAGGGGCGCCACGATCCCTGTATCGTACCGCGAGCCGTACCGGTTTTAGAATCGGTGATGGCAATTACGATTTTAGATTATCTCATGGAGGAGTGAATTACCTATGGATCTAAATGAAGCACGAGAACAAATCGATCTCATCGACGATCAAATGGCCAAACTCTTTGAGAAACGCATGGATTTAGCCAAAGAGATTGGAACTTATAAACATGACAACAATCTTCCGGCGGTGAATCGTACCAGAGAACGGGAAATTATCAACCGCATCTCAAATGAGATTCATGAAGAATACGCAGGCTACAGTAAAACGCTATTCAATATGTTATTCGACTTAAGCCGCGCCTACCAAAACCGCTTTATCAATCCGGATCCCGCCATGGAGCGGGAAATCAACGAGGCCATCAAAAAAACGCCGCGTATGTTTCCCACCAAGGCGACAGTGGCTTGCCAAGGCGTAGAAGGTGCTTATTCGCAAATCGCCTGTGATAAAATCTTTCATATTCCCAATATCATGTACTTTCAGGAATTTGAAGGCGTTTTTCAAGGTGTGGAACAAGGGCTTTGTCGTTACGGCATTTTACCCATTGAAAACAGCACCGCAGGCTCAGTCAATGAAGTTTACGATCTGATGAAAAAATATAAATTCTATATCGTCAAAAGTCTGCGTCTCAAAGTTGACCACTCCCTTTTGGCCAAAAAAGGTGTAAAAATGGAGGATATCAAAGAGATCATCTCCCACGAACAGGCCATTTCTCAATGTTATAATTTCTTAAAACAAATGCCCGGTGTTAAGATCACTCTTTGTGAGAACACCGCCACTGCCGCGAGAATGGTTGCGGAATCTCCTAGAAACGACATTGCCGCGATCTCCTCCATCTATTGCGGCTCTCTCTACGGCCTGAATCTTTTAGGGGAAAACATTCAGGACAACGGCAGCAATTTTACCCGATTCATCTGCATCACCAAAGATCTGGAGATCTATCCCGGCGCCGATAAAATCAGTTTAATGCTGACAGTTCCCCACAGTCCTGGTTCCCTCTACCGGGTGATCACCCGTTTTTCTTCCCTGGGCTTAAATCTGACAAAACTGGAAAGTCGCCCCATTCCGGGAAAAGATTTTGAATTCATGTTCTATTTCGATATTGATGCTTCCTGTTACTCTGAGGATGTTCTGAAACTTCTCTGCCAGCTGGAAAGCGAACTGCCCCAGTTTGCTTATTTAGGAAGCTATTCAGAAATCTGCTGAAAGGAGTTTTGTTATGAAATATGGCTTAATTGGAGAAAGGTTGGGGCATAGTTTTTCTCCTGCCATTCACAGTATGCTGGGAAATGATGATTACGAATTAAAATCCCTGGCCCCCGATGACTTGGAAGACTTTATCAAACATGGAGAATACTGCGGTTTAAATGTGACCATCCCTTATAAACAAGCTGTAATGTCTTTTTGTGATGAAATTTCCCCCCAAGCACTCAGTATCGGCAGCATCAATACTTTGGTGCGGCGAGACGACGGAACTTTATACGGAGAAAATACCGATTATCTAGGATTTCTTCACATGGCCGAAAAGGCAAAAATTTCCTTTGAGAAAAAAAAAGTTGTCATCCTCGGTGACGGGGGAACCGGCCTCATGGCTCGAATCGCCGCCAGAGATCAGGGCGCGAGAGAGGTTGTCATGGTATCTTTGCACAGGGGAATCCGCTACGAAGATAAAAGCTGTTATCTTGACGCAGAGATTCTCGTCAACACCACACCGGTGGGGATGTACCCCAACAACGGAGAACTCCTTGTCCATCTAGAGGAATTTCATCATTTGGAAGGGGTGCTGGATGTCATCTATAATCCCCTGCATACAGCTCTCCTCTTACAGGCGAAAAAACGAAGGCTTCCCTACTCCAACGGTCTTTCCATGCTGGTGGAGCAAGCCCGTTGTGCGGCGGAACTATTCTTTCAGAAGCCCATCCCTAAAGAAAAAGGAGAAGCCATTTACCAGAGGATGCGCAAAGATTTCTCCAATCTCGTTATCATTGACAATATGCGTTTGGCCGAGCGGACTGCCAATCTATCAAAAAGAAAATTCCTTTATGACAGTTTTCCCGAGGCCATGGGCAAACAAAACGGCATCGTGATCGGCGCCGATTACCAAAGCGTGATGCTCAACCGTGACGCCTTTACCCAAAACGGCATTTTAATTTCCGCTTCGGAAAAAAGCGATAAATTACAGCCCGATATCTCTGTATCACGTTTAGAATGGAAAAATGCGTTGGAACAGATTCTAAGGAGCGTTTTATGAAGTTTTACATTATTCATGGCCCCAACATCAATTTATTGGGATTGCGAGAACCTACCATCTACGGTAAGGAAAATTATGAAGCTCTGGTACAATTTATCAAAAACCAATGCGATGCGAAACAAATCGAATCGGTATTTTTTCAATCCAACCATGAGGGAGATCTTGTCGATTATATCCAAGCCGCCTATGGCGATGCCGACGGTATCATCATAAACCCCGCCGCCTACACTCACACCAGCGTTGCCATTCTTGACGCTCTGAAGGCAGTGGGCCTTCCCGCAGTAGAAGTCCATCTTTCCAATATTTATGAGCGTGAATCCTTTCGCCACCATTCTTATGCCGGAATGGCCTGTATTAAAACGTATTACGGAATGGGATTCGATGGCTATAAAGAAGCGATCGCTTATTTAAACGATTATATCAAAGGGCAAAATACGAAAAAGTCTGAAACTTAAAAGTTTCAGACTTTTTTGTTGACAAAAAAACTATTTTTGATTATACCACTCATATAGTTGACTTGGTCAACAAAAATATCCGAAAGGTTAAAAATAATGAAAGACAATATCAAAGAATCAGATCTTATTACATCCATCCGAGGATTCAACCGATTTTATACCAACATCTTAGGATTATTAAATAAAGGTGTTTTACATTCTGATTATTCCCTAACAGAAGCACGAGTACTTTATGAAATCGGAAAACAAGATCACTGCAAAGCCAAATCATTATCTTCTCTGTTGGAAATTGATAAGAGTTATCTCAGCCGAATCTTAAACCGTTTTGAAGCATCGGGACTTATTCAAAGGGAACCGTCCTCCAGAGATAACCGTAGCAGCAATATCCGCATGATGGAGCAAGGACATCAATTATTGAATCAATTGGAAGAAGAATCTTATCGCCAAATTGAAAAAATGATAGAGCCCATAGAAGACGATGCAAAAAATCAGATCGTTGAATCCATGGCCGTGATCCGAAAATATCTCACCATTGCCACAGCAGATTTGGCTTTACGAAAATTTGAATCCGAAGATATCGACTATATCATCGCCCGCCAGCTTTCTTTATATAAAACGGAGCGGGGATTTGACTCCGACACATGGAACCGATACCTGATTGACGGTGTTCGTTCTTTTACCGACAATTTTAATGCCGAAAAAGAATCAATTTTTATTCTGGAATACCAGGGAGAACACGCAGGATGCATCGCCGTAAAAGATGATGGAAGTCACGTCGCACAATTGCGTTATTTTTTCCTGGAACCAGAGGTAAGGGGACTGGGCGCAGGGAAAAAACTTCTTGACCATGCTTTGGATTATTGTCGGGAAAAAGATTATCATCACGTTTTTTTGTGGACAGTTAGCGCGCAAAAGACAGCCCGCCATCTCTATGAAAAGCACGGATTTGTCAGTACAGAGACCCGGGCTTCC
>NBJMC04201__coassemble_316_pt1 | contig 48441 bp, 53 predicted proteins | sample NBJMC04201__metabat2_high_PE_023 | metagenome-assembled genome bin NBJMC04201
TGAACGCTGACAATCTCAACAGGGATACCAAGACGAGAACGCCGAGCTATTATTTATTCAGTTTACCGAATCAGAATCATGGTAACACACCGGAAACGGAGGAAGAAGAGATGGAAAAAGTATATCATTGGACGATGGAATTGCCCGATTGGGCGCGGCCCGCGGTACAATGGGCGTTGGATCACGGAATTTGCAAAGGCGCTGCCGCCGACGACTTAGACCTTACGGAGACCCAGGTGAAAACTCTTGTGTTCATGTATCGGGATAACGAAAGAAAAGGTACACTATGATGGAAATCATTCACATGTTTTTGGAGGGCGGTCTTATGACCGCCCTTGGTGTCGTAGGCGGCATCCTGCTGAATCGCTACTTTGATCGCAAGGACAGGAAAGACGAAGTGGAAAAACTAAAAATGAAAGTCGCTGACATTGAAGAAGAGAATTGCTTGTTATGCTACGGTATATCCGCTTGTCTTGACGGCTTGGAGCAGTTGGGCGCGAACCATACGGTCCCCATTGCCAAGGACAAGCTGGATAAGCACCTCAACAAAAAAGCGCATCATCAGGAGGAATAAAATCATGAAAAAAGATACCATTGTAAGAACCATCGTGTTGGCTTTGGCCTTAATCAATCAGATTTTTGCTCTTGTCGGCATTCCACAGTTAAACATTGACGATGATACGATCTATCAGGCGGTAACGCTGATTGTTACCATCGTATCAAGCGTTTGGGCATGGTGGAAGAACAACAGCTTTACACGCGCTGCCCGAGCCGCCGATGAAACCATGATCGCGTTGAAAAACCAAAACAAATAACATTAATCCCCCAACCAAAAAGGTTGGGGGATTTTGGCGTTTCATAGAATTTTTTCTGTCCGTTATTCGGTACTTTTTTGTGTGCGTTTTCATGTGAATTTATTTTTCCATGCCTGGTAGAAAGGCTGCAAAAAATGTCTAAAACCACTCAAAAACGCCATAAAATCATAAGAAAAACCACCGCCTCGTCGACAAAATGCCTGCGTAACGGTGGTTTTACATTTGGAGCGGGTGAAGGGAATCGAACCCTCGTATACGGCTTGGGAAGCCGTCGCTCTACCATTGAGCTACACCCGCATATATATTTTAAGACCACCTTTGGAAGATGGTCTTACTGACTGGTGGTGACGCGTAGGGGATTCGAACCCCTGAATGCCAGCGTGAAAGGCTGGTGAGTTAAGCCGCTTCTCCAACGCGCCAATTTGGTGAGCCATCGGCGATTCGAACGCCGGACACCCTGATTAAAAGTCAGGTGCTCTGCCTGCTGAGCTAATGGCTCGTCACAAGATAGTATTATAAAGCATCTTGTGTCTTTTGTCAATATATTTCTTAGTTTTTTTTAACCTTTTTTATTTAAAAATCACTTCTTACAATGGTTTGAGTCCGCTCAGGCCCCACTGCCACAATGGAAATTTTCGCATCAGTTAATTCCTCAATCCGAGCAATATAGTCCTGAGCTTCTTTGGGCAGATCTTCAAATTTGCGGCAAGAAGAAATATCGCACATCCAACCGGGCATAGTTTCATAAATTGGTCTGCATTGCTCCATTTCACTGAGAGCAGCGGGAAACTCTTTTAATATTTTATCGCCACATTGATAAGCAACACAAAGTTTGATTTCTTCGATTCCATCTAGAACATCTAATTTCGTCAAAGCCAAGTCAGTAATGCCGTTTACGCGAACGCTGTAACGAACCACAACAGCATCGAACCACCCACAGCGGCGTGGACGACCTGTGGTGGTGCCGAATTCATGTCCTTTTTGGCGCAAAGCTTCCCCCATATCATCCTCTAACTCCGTAGGAAGGGGACCATTCCCTACGCGGGTCGTATAAGATTTGGCGACACCAATGACTTTGTCAACCCAAGTAGGACCAACCCCGCTACCGGTAAGGGCACCCCCCGCGATGGGATTCGAAGAAGTGACAAAAGGATATGTTCCATGGTCAATATCGAGATGAGTTGCTTGAGCTCCTTCAAAAAGGACGTTTTGCCCTGCTTTTAAAGCGTCATAAAGCAAAACAGATGTGTCAGCCACAAAGGGACGCACTCGTTCCGCCAACACCATGAATTCAGCAACCATGGATTCCATGTCCAAAGGATCTGCGCCATATACCTTCGTTAATAAAGTATTTTTCTGCTCTAAAACAATCTGCAATTTTCTGCGAAATTCTTTTTCATCCATTAAATCACAGACGCGGATACCAACACGATTCACTTTATCGACGTATGCGGGACCGATTCCCCTGCCCGTTGTACCAATTTTTCCATCAGCTTTGGCCTGTTCTTCCAGGGTGTCCAAAATTTTGTGATACGGCATAATCAAATGCGCTCGATCGGAAATATGAAAATGCTCAAAAGAAACGCCGCGCCTCTTCAAACAATCAATTTCATCAAGAATCACCGCCAAGTCAATCACAACACCGTTGCCGATTAAATTAAGACTTTTTGGATTGAGGATTCCCGAAGGAATCAAATGAAGTTTATATTCTTCCTCGCCATTAATCACAGTGTGACCAGCGTTATTGCCGCCCTGAGAACGAACGACTACTTCAGACTTTTCTGCAAGGAAATCTGTTACTTTCCCTTTTCCTTCATCGCCCCACTGGGCGCCAATTACAATGATTGCGGACATAGTTTTACCGCCTTTCCATATATCGTCCATGGGCAAGGACTCACGAAATATTCATAATTTCAGCATAACCCATCGGATACCGTAGTTATTATACTGGATTGCGCTGGCTCTGTCAAATCTTAGCAATTCTATCATCATTACTACGCAGCAATTCTAATATGTTGCCAATGTTGCTTCGTCATATATTACGATATTTTAAAGAGAGTACCATATGTTTCCACGTTTTGCCATGAACCCATCTTTTTTAATTATGAGTGGAGTAACGCCAAGGAGGATTTGGCAGTTATATGTTCAATGGTAAACTCCAGCATCGTAGTGCGTGCCAGTGATTTATCCATTTCTGCGACAACGGCATTTTCATCGGGATTATAACGCAACCCCAAACTATGAAGTGCTGCCTTTTTCTCTTCTTCATCACTGATGATTCGTATACGTCCAAAAGCGATCACACTGCGAAAGTATGTATTGAATTCGTCGGGATGCACCTCATCTTGATCAATGACACAAAAAGACGCTTTGTCACAATGATGAATCGCATCGATCTTATGGCCCTCCAAAGCACAATGAAAATAAATTTTATGATCCTCCAGCCCATAACTCAGTGGAATCGTATAAGGATATCCTTCATCTCCCAAAAGGCCTAAAACTCCGGAAGTGCCTCGTTCAAGAATGGCATAAGCTTCTTCTTGAGATAGCTTCTGCTTTTTTCTTCTCATTTCGCGGAACATAAAATCACACCTTTCTGCCATTTCCGTAAAAAGCGGGATGGTTGCCATCCCGCTTTCCGTTCTTATATTCTTATCCGATCATGAACACATAATTTTAACTATTGTATATTTTAACAAATTTTGCTTTCAGAATACCGGGAATCTCCATGAATTTGGACAATTCTGCTTCACTTAATTCCCGATCCACAGAGAGGATAATCATGGCATTGCCTTTATCGTCAGGTGCACACTGCATGGCACCGATATTGATTCCCATATCGCCAATGATGGCACCCACTTGACCAATGCGGCCGGGTTTATCTTCGTTCACAATGAAAATCATATTCTGGGTCGGTTTGATGTCAAAGAAGAAATTATCTACCCGGTTGATGCGAATTTCATCATGCCCCGCAACCATACCGGCGAAAGTGTGCTCCCCTTTCTGCCCTTTGATTTTTACTTTCAAAAGGTTTTTAAAGCGTTTGTCATCCTGTTTCAGCACCGTGGCCATGGCGATTCCTTCTTCTTCTGCAATAACGCCGGCATTCACATAATTGACGCGGCCCGTCATAACAGGTTCAAAAAGTCCCTTTAATACAGCCAGAGTAATGGTTTTCGTATTGAAATTCACGGCTTCTCCACCGAAGGTTACCTGAATGGATTCCACAGGATCCTTCCAGATGCCATAGTAAAGATTGCCAAGACGTTCCCCTAATTTTAAATAATCAAAAAGACCTTCCATTTCATCGGGGCCGACAGTGGGTAAGTTCACGGCATTGGGGACAATATTACCGGAAAGGACATTAATTACTTCTTCCGCAACACAAATCCCGACATTATCCTGGGCTTCAAAAGTATCAGCACCGAGATGAGGGGTGAATACTACTTTGTCGCTTTGAAGCAAGGGAGACGTTAAATTGGGTTCATCCTTCAAAACGTCAATGGCGGCCGAAGCAACTTTACCACTTTGAATTGCTTCGTAAAGATCTTCTTCGTTATAGAGGCCTCCACGAGCGCAGTTGACGACGCGGAGTCCGTCTTTGGCCAGATTCAAGATATTCTTTTCAACCATGCCAAGGGTTTCCGGTGTTTTGGGAGTATGGATGGTAAGGAAGTCTACCTCCTTCATCAAATCCTCCAACGTTTCCTTTTTCTCCACACCGAAACGCTCAAAACGTTCATCAGCGATGTAGGGATCATAGGCGATAATTTTCATACCAAACCCCTTCATACGAACAGCGACTTTAGAGCCGATACGCCCCAAACCGATGATGCCGAGGGTTTTCCCGTAAAGTTCAGAACCTTTAAATTTGGTGCGGTCCCATTCATGACGACGAATCATGGCGTCAGCCTGGGGAATCCGGCGATTTGAGGCCAATAATAAAGCAATGGTATGTTCTGCGGTAGTAGTCGTGTTGGCATCAGGAGTATTTACTACGATGATGCCACGTTTACTTGCGCCATCCATTTCAATATTATCAACACCGTTACCGGCGCGACCAACAACTTTTAAATTGGTAGCTTTGGCGTAAAGCTCTTCGTTCACTTTTGTAACACTGCGGACGATTAAGGCGTCGTATTCACCAATAATTTTCAGAAGCTCATCCCTTTTAATCGTAGGATTAAAATCAACGTCCAGCCCCGCTTCTCTCAACTTTTCTACGCCTTTATCCGCAATTCTTTCTGCAACGAGTACTTTCAAATACTTCGCCTCCATTTCTGACCGAGAACTAAGAATACTTAGTTTTTATTATACTTCTTTTTTTGAATATTTGCAAGTATTATCTCCCTTTCCCCGACCATACTCTTCTATCAAGTCGAGGGGTTGAAATACGATCTATTTGACCGAAAGCATACGTTTTTCGCACATTTTAGATTTCATATTCTTAAAAAAACACAGCTAAAACCGTTTTAAAGCTACGTATCCACATTAAAACCGTTTGGAATAGCTTTGGAGATAAAATGCTCTCATCTTATCACATTCCTCCCGTGGGATCGCTTGAATTTCCTCGGGAAACAACTGGGAGATCAACCATGCTCTGGCATTCTTTTCCGCGACCATGGCCAAGGCGTCTACATCGCCGGTAGTCTTTCCGCAACACAGAACCCCGGAGGCTTTGACCTGGACGCCATGGTTTTCCCCCAAAGCCGCCACGATCCCGTCGGCATCCAAATCGCTGCAACCCATGATAGGCCCGTTAATTTGCGCAAAATCATCAATATAAGTTGCAATTTCCCGTCCCAAAACAGAATAGGCAAGCATAGATGCACTGGTATATTGAGAAATATAATCAATATCAGGGCGAGCCAAATAAATTTTTCGATGAACAGTCTCCGCAAAATCCGCAGTATCTTCCTGCAATTCCACAATGTGTTTTTCCTCATTACGGAAAAATTCCATACAGGTTCCAATACGATGACTATAATATAGCGGACAACCTTCTTCCGGAATCGGTACATTCAAACGGTTCAAAATGATATCATAGAGGGAATCCTCCATCGTCATGGGACGCCCCAAAGTCTCCTCAAAAGCCATCTTGATTTGGTGAGAGGACAAAAGTTCCAAACTAACGGCAACCCGAAAAGCTCCTTCCATGGTCTCGCCGAGACATAAGGCTCCATGATGAGCCATGAGCAGAGCGCGGCTATCCCCTTTGGCAATCACAGCTCCCATATGGTTTTTTAATTCCACAGAACCGGGGAAACCATATTCTGCGCAATAGACAGTTCCGCCAAAAACACCGCCGGGTGCTGCCTCCAAATCACGATCCAAAGCGCTCATCACAGATGCTTCCGGTTGGTGAGTGTGGATGACAAAATTAATTTCTGGCCGCAGACGATAGACCTCTCGGTGCACACCGCTTTCCGAAGACGGCAAAACGTTGCCCCAGGGACGGCCGTCGGAAATGTTGACGATTACAATTTCCTCCGGCTTTAAATTTTCATAGGAGCGGCCGCTGGGGGTAATCACGAACTGGTTCTCGTTGATCCGGCAACTTACGTTTCCCCAGGTACGGGCGATGAGCCCCGAATGAAGAAGGCGCTTCCCCGCTTCTATCACTTGATTTCTCGCTTCTGACAATTCCATAAAGATCCCTCTCTCGCTCAATGAACATTTTACTTATCATTCGACTTTATGTTCCATTTTGACAAAATTTTGCTGCGGATATGCCACTCTGATACCCCATAGACAGCGCTGCTTGCAGATTAAATCCTCCAGTAATTCCATCAACGTCAAGGATCTCACCTGCGAAATACAGACCTCTGACTTTTTTTGACGCCATTGTTTTCGGATCTACTTCTTTGACGGAAACACCACCGGCAGTAATGATCGCTTCTTCGATGGGACGGCAGGATATCACCGTAAAAGGAAAGGCTTGAAGTAATGTCCGAATGGTTTTTCTATCATTGCGGTTTAACTGATTTCCCTGTTTCCATGGATCGATTCCCGACAAGATCACAAAGACAGGAATCAACTTCTTTGGCAAAAGATCTTCCAAAAGAGTACGGTAGTTCCGTTTGGGATGGATATCGAATTCCCGCAGTAGCCGCCCGTCCAACTGTTTTTCACTTAGTGCCGGCTTCAAATTGATAGACAGTGCCAGAGGCTCTTCCGGATGCTCCAGAAAATGTACACTGCAAAAACGACTCAAAGTTAAGATGACAGGTCCCGACAATCCATCATCGGTAAAAACCATCTCGCCAAATTCTTTGCCAAGAATTTTCTCTCTTCGTTTGACAGAGACTTCAATGTTACGCAGGCTAAGCCCTTCTAACTCCTTTATCCAAGGTTCTTTCACGACCAGAGGCACTAACGCGGGAAAACGAGGATTTACCGTATGTCCCAAACGTTCTGCCATGACATAACCGTCTCCGGTAGAACCTGTCAATGGATAGGAAATACCGCCAGTGGCCAGAATGACAGCATCGGCAGAGACAATTTTATGATCGGCAAGCCTCACCCCTGTGACGGTATTGTTTTTTACGCACAGTTCTTTGGCTTCAGCATGAAACCGCACATCTGCTCCAGCTCTACGGAGTTTGCGTTCCATAAAATTTACAATATCCGCTGAACGGTCCGACTGGGGAAAAACCCGCTGTCCCCGTTCGGTTTTTAACGGTACGCCTCCCCGGGAAAACCAACCAATGGTATCCTCAGCGGAAAAATTACTAAAAGCACTATATAAAAACTTACCGTTGCCCACCATGGATTTTACCAGTTGGGGAACGGTACATTCATTCGTAATATTACACCGGCCTTTGCCGGTGATCAACATTTTGCGTCCGAGTCGTACATTTTTTTCTAAAAGAATAACGTGGCAGCCCTGTTCCGCCCCAGCGTAGGAAGCCATCATTCCCGCCGCACCGCCGCCAATCACAACAATTGTTTTTTTTGTGGTCACAGCGATCATTCCTCCCCTACCGTGTTTTCCAGGTAGCCTAGTCCCTCAATGGAGACACGAACCACGTCGCCGACATCCATTGATCCGACTCCTGCAGGGGTACCAGTAAGAATCAAATCACCGGGATTCAAGGTCATGACTTTGCTGAGGTAACTGACAATACGTGGAATCGAAAAAATCATTTCCGAAGTCGATGATTGTTGACGAATTTCGCCGTTAACCGTTGTTTCAATGGCGAGATCCCTCGGATCAATCTTTGTCTCTACCCACGGCCCTACCGGCAAAAAAGTATCAAAAGATTTGGAAATCGTCCACTGTCCCGATTTTGGCTGCAAGTTTCTAGCGGTAACGTCATTGGCGATGGTATATCCCAAAATCATCGACGCTGCTTTTTCTTCTGGAACGTAGCGAGCCGTTTTCCCCATCACTACAGCCAATTCTCCTTCAAAATCTATTTGCGTCACCAACTCTTTGGGATACATAATACGCTCTCCGGAGCCAATGACGGAAGAAGAAGGTTTCATAAAAAAAACCGGTTCTTTCGGCGCTTGTACCTGCATTTCTTTGGCGTGGTCGCGATAATTCAAACCAATACATATGGCCTTTGTCGGCACCACAGGGCAAAGAAGTCGCACATCTTTCAGAGCGTAACGAAGTCCTTGACGGATGGGTTTGTCCAGAAGACCTCCTGCCAAAGGATAGATCACATCATTTTCTATCATGCCATAACGACATTTCTGATTATGGAGAAAGCGAACGAGTTTCATCAGAATTCAATGCCCTTTCTGCTGCCTTGGCCACTGGTGGTATAGGGGTGTTTAATTTCACGCATCTCTGTTACATAATCGGCCCGGGCCTGCAATTCTTCCGGCGCGTTGCGACCGGTCATCACAAGTTCCACATGTTTCGGTTTTTGATCCACAAAGGCCAAAACTTCCTCTATGGTCAACAACTTAAAGAATAAAGCATTATTAATTTCATCAAGGATCATGATATCGGTATCCTCGGACAACATCCATTGTTCCGCTTTTTTCAAAGCTTCATGAGCCAAGGCAATATCCTCTTCATGGGGATTGTCAGGATCCAGAAAACACTTTCTGCCATAAGAAGCGATCTGCACATCCGGCGCCAGTTTTTCAAAGGCGCGGTTTTCGCCGTAATTTCCCGCTTTCATAAATTGCACAATCCGGACTTGATAACCATGTCCAGAAGCCCGAAGGGCCAAACCGAAAGACGCGGTGCTTTTTCCTTTGGCTGGACCAGTATAAATTTCAATAAGTCCCTTTTCCAAGTGGGCCATATTTCCCCTCTCTCCTTTTCCGCGGCGCCACTGCTGCATTTTTCTGAGGCGCCGGTCTTCTTTTCTCTCTGGTATCACCTAACAAACGACGCAGCTCTTCTTTTTTCAAGAAACGCCACTCACCTTCTTTTAAACCTTTGGTGCTGAGGAAGTCGATGTTGGTACGTTCCAGTTCCAGTACTGGGTGTTTAATTTCTTGAAACATGCGGCGAATCTGCCGTTTCTTTCCCTCGTGGATAATAACTTCCCACTGGCTGTCGCGGCCCTTTTTCCCTAAAAGACGAATTTTTGCCGGGGCGAAAACATCCTCCTCTGTTGCAAGACCTTTTCGCAGCAAGTTGAGTTTTGCTTCCGATGGGATGCCTTTGACCAACACCCGATATTTTTTATCAATCTTTCGGGCGGGATGAAGGATATTGTTGGTCATTTTCCCATCGTTGGTCAAAATCAACAGCCCGCTGGTATCCATATCCAATCTACCCACAGGATAGATTCGCACCCCCCAGTTGGGAAGAAGGTCCATCACGGTGGGACGGTTATGAGTATCTGTAACGGTACAAAGATATCCCTTTGGCTTATTAAGAAGTACGTAGATTTTACGCTCTTTCCTCTGAATCATGTTGCCATCGACTTCAATGTTATCTTTGCCCAAATCGGCCTTGGTTCCTAACTCATAAATGACTTGTCCGTTGACCCGAACACGTCCTTCTTTGATCATCTCTTCGGCTTTACGGCGAGAAGCCACACCAGCAGAAGCCAAAATTTTTTGCAATCTCTCTTCCATAAAATCCTCCGCTTCTATTATATGCCGAAACAGGGAAATCCACAAGTAAGAATTTTTCAACAAAAAAAGATCGAAGTAATATAAAACGCCGCAAGAAAGGCTACACAGTCGCCGATCAGCCCCACCCAAAGAGCATAGCGATATTTACGGATCCCAACGGCGCCAAAATAAACAGTCAAAACATAAAAGGTTGTCTCGGTACTGCCTTGCATAATGGAAGCAAGCCGACCGGTAAAAGAATCCGGACCGTAATTCTGAATAATGCTGGCGGTCATTCCCAAAGAGCCGCTGCCAGAGAAGGGACGCATCACCGCGAGGGGAATCACTTCTTCGGGAATTCCCAGGGCCTCTCCTACGGGAGCGATCAAACGAAACAACAAATCCATGGCACCGCCTTCAGTAAAAATCGCGATAGCTCCCAGCATAGCGATGAGAAAGGGTAAAAGATTCCATGTCAATTTTAGCCCCTCGCGGGCACCTTCAATAAACTCATCATAAATCGGTACGCCCTTATAGTAGGCATAAAGGGGGACCGCCGCTAAAATAATTGGAATGATCCAAACTGAAATTTCACCAAAAAGATCCATCATTGTTTTTTTCGCCCCACTTTCTCTAAGAGAAAAGCGGAGATCAAAGCCGCCGTAAGTCCGGCAAGAGAAGCCAAAAAAGAAGGAATGATAATTTCCGCTGCATTGGCAGAACCAGCCTGGGAGCGAAGGCCCATAATCATTCCCGGCATCAAACTGACTGCCGAAGTATTTAAGGCAAGAAATACAATCATCTCCCGGGAAGCAACGCCTTTTTCATCCGCGGTTTTAGACAATTCCTCCATAGCTTTGATACCAAAAGGCGTTGCCGCATTTCCCAATCCAAGGAAGTTTGCAGAGACATTCATAATCATTGGCGCCCAAGCCTTATGATTAGGACTTAAATTAGGGAAAAGCCATTTCAAACAGGGATAAACCAATTTAGCCATGGCATCGAGCAAACCGCTTTTTTCTGCCAAACGCATAATCCCGCACCATACGGAGAGAAACGCGGCGAGCCCCATGGCGACTTCAATCGCATTGGTGGAACCATCGACCAATGCAGGGAAAATGACACTTCCATCGCCATTGACGACAGCAGCCAAAACACCACAAAGAATTAAAAGTAACCATACTGCGTGAATCATAATCAATCTCCATTCCATGGGGGCAAAATTCTCGTCCCCGCATAAGATGTACTATATCATCCTATTGAAATGAGGTGTAAAATATGTTCTTTCCATTTTTTGGATTTTGGCCCGTTTTCCCCTGTTGGGGCGGATGCGGCCGGGGATGTGGTTTGTGCATGCCGCGATGCTCAGTGCAATGCTGTTGCCAACCTTGCTGCTGTTGACACAAAATCTCAAATCCCATCATATAATATTCTGTCGGTAATTACCGATGAAAGGACCTTCTTAAAAAATACGGTAGGGTACGACGAGTGCGTAAACCCTTTTAAATATCAAACATTGATTGAGTCAGAGTAATGAGGAGAATTTAATATCTTCATAAAAAAGCGGAGATCTTCATTTAAAGAGGATCTCCGCTTTGAATTCTGTTTGCGATCAATGATTTTGCAATTAATTTTTAAAAATTTAGCAATACTGCCCCTACAACGACACCGAAAATTTCTGTCTCGTTTTTTCCGAGGATATCCGGGGTAATTCCAGGATCATCACCATATACAATAATTTTGCCGTTTTTTAAGCGAATACGGCGCAAAAGACTTTCTTTTTTGGCAACACGAACCAAAACAACATCTCCATTCTGGGGATTCTTCTCATAATCCAACAGCACATAGTCACCAGGATGAAGTCTTGGAGAGAGAGCATGGTCATTAACACAATAGAAAAAATAACGTTCCGGCTCGGCTTCCAATGCCTCCGCAGCATAGGGGATGGTATGATAACGACCGCGATTGTAATGAAAGATTTGATTCCGTGATCCCTCCAAAGAATCGATCACGGGGATTTGCACAACACCCATGAGTGTTTCGGGTGAATGAAAAGATACAGGATTCGGCTGATCAATTTCCTGAAAATAACCGGCTGCGTACATCAGTTCCTCATAAATGCCCGGCATATCGGGACAAGCATCAGCAATTTTTCGTAACGTATTAGGTTTAGCAATTTGTCCCGACAACATTTTGCTCAAATTGCCCGCACTGATCCCAGCATGGCGTGCAAATTCATTGAGGCCTCGGCTTCCCATGGCCCTTATCAAAGTGTTATGATATAATTTTTCCATGCCATCTTTTACTACTACAGACATTTTAGAGACCTCAATCATTACTTAGAAATTGATATAGAAATTTTATCATAAACTTTCTATAAATACAACGAAATGCGTCGAAAATAATCGAAAAAAGTGATAATAATATGAAAAGACGATGATTGAATGATATACAAAATCATCGTCTTAGGATATTCGATTATAGGAAAAATATACCCTGCATATTACAATTTTCGGGATTCTCCAAAAAAGAAAACGGCAATGGTTCCAGGACCGGAATGGGCACCAATGACAGGACCGATTTGCGAAAAATAAAAGCCTTTTACCTTAATACGGCGAGCGATTTCCTCTGCCAGTAATTGAGCGTCCTCCAAGGCATCACCGTGACTGATGAGAATCGTCTGTTCCTCACTGTTCACAATATATTGTTTCACTTTTTCCGCCAAATGGATCAGAGCTTTTTTGCGTCCCCGCACCTTTTCCCTGGGGATTAGGTGCCCTTCCTCATCGACGTTTAAAATAGGTTTAATATTCAAGACCGTTCCGAGGACCGCAGAAGTTTTAGAGACACGACCTCCGCGATAAAGATGGTTCAAATCATCTACCGTAAACCAATGGTTGGTTTGCTGAACCCGTTTCGTAATATGTTCCACCAAGGTTTCAAAATCCGCACCTTGGTCCCGCTGCTCAACAGCGTCCCATAAAAGCAGACCTTCTCCCATAGAAGCCGCAAGAGAATCAATCACGGCAATCTTCCGATCAGGGAATTCCGCTTCTAATTCTCTGGCCGCAATCTGAGCTGAATTAAAACTACCGCTCAATCCAGAAGAAAAACAGAGATAGATGACGTCTTTTTCATCTTGCAGGTAAGGCTGAAAAAATTCTTTATATTGAACGACATTAACTTGAGCGGTAATGGGGATGGCGGCCCCTTGCTTCATGTTGCGGTAAAACAAAGAAATATCGGTGTTTTCCCCCATATCGTCAAAAAATTCCTGATCTTTAATTGTATAATTAAATGGCAAAAAGGCCACCTGATGCTTACGCATATAGCGATATCCCAAATCAGTGGTAGAATCGCCAATTAAAACATAAGTCATAATTTATCCCCCTATACATTGTAATTTCCTTTACAATATCTCGTATTTTGTCTTATCACTTATGATAAACGATTTTTTAAAAAAAATCAAACCGATTCGGAAGGTTTCCATTGAAAAAACATAACATTATGCTATAATTTTCATAAAGTAATCTTTGGGGAAATTTCCACTCGATTGGATCAAATTCCATCAAAGTAGGAGGTATCATGGAAACAACCGTCGATCCACAAAAACAAAAAAGGGCCTTTTTCAAGGCAATTATCATTACGACAATCGTATTCTATCTGCCCGCTCTACTTTTACAGATGGTTTCCGGAAATTTCGGGGCATTTCTGACTATGACCTGTCTGATGCTGATTAATTCGTTGACGTCTTGCTTCACCGGTCTGTATTACACCACAGTATACCCCTTTCCTCCTCTGTTGTTTCTCATTACGGCGGTATTATTTTTGCCTGCGGCATTATTGAGTTACGGTAGCAATACATTGATCTATTGCGGCATCTATGCCGGGGCCAACCTCATCGGTTGTACCATTGGATGGATCATTCGTCGTTTTACCAAAGAAGAAAAAAATTAAGCTTCCTTACCAACATCATATGAAAAATCATATAACCGGTTCCTGACTGCAATCAGAAACCGGTTTCTTTATACTTTTTTCTCCTTAATCTGCAATTTTGGAAATTTAAAAGATTTTCGGACCAATTCATCATAGGGATTTTAACCTTTCGGTCTGAATATCAAGGCCACCAAATAACCGAATAATACCGCGGCGGCAAGTCCTGCCGCACCGGCAGTAAAGCCCCCTGTTAAGATACCTAGGAGTCCTTTTTCCCGGAATGCAGTTTCAACCCCCTGAACTAAAGTGTGGCCGAAACCACATAAGGGTACGGAAGCTCCCATACCTGCAAAATCCGCTAAAGGTTGATAAAGCCCCAAAAAACTCAACAATTCCCCAAAAAGAATCACTACTACCAAAACATGGGAAGAACTGACAAAAAAGGGCGTTGTATCCATAGCGATTTGAGCAATCACACAAATGAGGCCGCCAATCAAAAATGCCCAAACAAAATGCATCAGCATGGTTTCACCTCCCCTGTCTCTACGACGACAGCATGGGCAATGGATGGAATGGAATTGCCTTGCTGAATGGTGATGGGACTTAACAATGCTCCAGTCCCGACCAAAAGAATCCTTTTGTATTTCCCCTTTCGTATCTCATGAAGCAAATGGGTAGACCAAACAGAAGCACTGCATCCCGCGCCACTGCCGCCGGCATGGACGTCTTGTTTATTGCTGTAAATCCACATACCACTGTCTTGAAATTGGGGGCCAGTAGCGATTCCTTCCCGTTTGCAAAGCTCCAACAAAATACTGTGCCCATGGGAACCAAGATCCCCCGTTAGAATTAAATCAAAATCATCCGGCTGATAAGCACCATTATAGGTAAAATAACGCTGTATAGTGTCGAAGGCGGCGGGGGCCATGGCTGCTCCCATAGCGTTGGGATCCTTGACTCCAAGGTCCACCACACGACCGATGACACCACCGCTGATGTAGGGACAGTTCTCTTTCGATTCAACGTCCAGTACCATGGCGCCTGCACCGGTCACTGTCCATTGAGCAGTCATAGGACGCTGAACCCCCAATTCTGTGGGGAATCGGTATTGACGCTCCGATGTGGCATTATGACTGGAAGCAGATACCGCCCCCCGTTGAAAAAGCCCTGAACCAATCATGGCAGCGCATACCAATAAACCCTCTGCCATGGTAGCACAGGCATTATAGAGTCCTAAAAAAGGAGTCTTTAATTTTCTGGCAGTGAAATTGGCCGCACAAATCTGGTTTAATAAGTCACCGCCACAAAAGAGATCCAAATCTTCAGCAGAAATTTTGGCCTTATTTAAAGCTGTCGTTACAGCTTCCACAGTCATTTCAATCTCGGAATTCTCCCAACTGTCTTTTGCCGGACCAAGATGTTCCAAAGCTTTGTCGAAATCATCACCTAAAGGGCCTTTTTTTTCTTTTGGCCCTACAATAGCGGCCCCGCCCACAATATAAACGGGGCGACTGAGTGAAAGCACTTCTGTTTTTTGATTCATTAGAGACCTCCTGTTATATGGAGCCAAAGATATTTTATTAGCCCCAATACAATAGAACCGCAAATACCATAAACAATCACAGGCCCAGCCAATGTAAACATTTTGGCTGCCAAACCACCAATGAATCCCTCTTGCCGCCATTCCATGGCAGGAGAAACCACAGAGTTTGCAAAACCGCTAATGGGTACAATCGATCCCGCACCAGCATGCTTCCCAATTTTGTCATAAACGCCAAGTCCCGTCAAAAGAGATCCAAAGAAAATGATAATTACTAAAGTGACAGTGATTGCTTCCTGCTTTATCATCCCAGCAGCCAACAAAATTTCCAAAATCGCCTGGCCAATCACGCAAATGAACCCACCAGTTAAAAAAGCCCAAAGCATGTTCCTGAGATAAGGTGTTTTCGGTTTCAAACCATCGGCCAAAGATTGATATTCCGCTTCTTTTGCCTTTTCCATGGCCTCTTCCATGGATCGTTTTAAAGTATCATTTTTTTTCTTTTGATTCATAATTGAACCTCCCATCATAGTTTACCCGTAGAAATTGCCGTTATACAAAAAAAGAGCGTAAAACACGCTCTTTTTGACGATATCCAATTAGGAATCCGAGGGAACAATTAGGAAGGCACGCGAATCCGTATACTACGCTTGATATTTTCTATGGTCGCTTCGGTACAGCTGCCGCCGTCTTCGCCGTCTAATGTCCAGGAAAGGCCATCCTCACAGCGAACATGGACCTTTTTGGCTCGCAATGTGTATACATTATCTGAATTGGGATGCAGTAAAGCATTTAACATAACAGAAGCGTTAAAAAAGTCGATCAACGCTTTTTTCACAAAGACAACTTCGAAAAATCCGTCATCCATGGTAACGTCATAACTGCGGGCTAATTTAAAGCCTCCTACAGAAATCGCGTTGCTGATCATACCGAAAATTACATCATCCTCTATAACTTCATCATCATCGGTTTCCGCCACAACATGATAAGAACTCAAAAGGGGAATTCGCTTAATACCTTCTAAGATATAAGCATTTTTTCCAAAACGGTTTTTTGCTACTTGCGGTGTTTCATAGGATACATCGGTAAAAGCGCCAAAAGCGGCCACATAAGAAAAATAACGGCCGTTAAAGCAACCAATATCCGTTTCCACCACACTACCACTGACAATATCCCTTGCCGCCACCAACATATTTTTGGAAATTCGATGACTGGCAGCGAAATCATTCACGGTGCCCGTAGGAATATACCCCAGTTCGGGAGCTTGATTCCCCAAACGCATCAAACCATTGATTGCCTCGTTTAAACTGCCATCACCACCACAAGTTACTACGAGGTCAAAATCAGCGCCTTTTCGCACAATGGTTTCTTCAATATCTTGCCGAGATTGACTCGGATGCACCAAAACTTCATAATTCCCTTTGGTAAAGATATTTAAAATATCTGCCAGACTATTTTTGATCTCACTGCGCCCAGCCTTGGGATTAAATAGAAACAACATTTTCTTTTCCATTGCAATCACCTATTTTAAGAATCATCTCTCAACAAATACGAGGGAGTCCCTCTCCATAAAGCATATCTACCACGCGTTTCCCGCCGAGTCTTGTCCGCATGGTAACACCTTTTCCCTCTTGAACATACCCGAGGATCACGGCGTCCTTTCCAAGGTCTGTTCCTCTCATGGTTTCCAAAGCTTTTTCAGCGTCAGCGCCATCTACTACAGCCAGCATTTTCCCTTCGTTCCCCATATAAAGAGGATCCAGTCCCAGGACATCACAGAAACCACGCACCTCATCGCGTACGGGAAGACGTTCTTCTTCAATCTCAATACTGCATTGAGAAGTATTGGCCAATTCATTCAACATAGTACCGAGACCGCCGCGAGTAACATCCCGCATGGCTTTGACACGAATGTCATGAGAAAACAGTGCGTCCACAATGGGTTTTAAGACTGCGCAATCGCTTTGAATATGGTTTGTTAAGTTCATACGCGCACTGAGAATGCAGGCATGATGATCTCCCAAATATCCGGAGACAAGAATGGCGTCGCCTTTTTTTAAATTGGCAGCGCTAATATTGCGTCCCTCTGGAATTAGACCGATACCGGTCGTATTGATCATAAGCCCACCGTTGCCCTCTACAACTTTGGTATCGCCAGCCACAATCTTCACTCCGGCGGAAGCTGCAGTATCAGCCATAGAGGCGGCAATCGCGTCAAGCCGATCAATTTCCAGCCCTTCTTCTAAAATATAAGCGGAAGTAAGATACAAAGGCTCCGCCCCCATCATCAATAAGTCATTGACAGTGCCACAAACGGCGAGTTTCCCAATATCGCCGCCTTTGAATGTAATAGGCGTTACCACAAAAGAATCCGTGCTGAAGGCAATGCGCCCTGCAATATCCAGCACTGCGGCATCTTCCATTTGATCCAACACATCGTTACTAAAATATTTTCCAAATACTGATTTCATCAATTCCGCAGAGGATTTTCCCCCGCTGCCATGAGCCATTGTTATTTTCATTTCATACCTCTTTATATCGTATTGCGATACCAAATACCGCAGGCGCCTTCGGCAGAGACCATACACGGACCATAAGGCTCTGTCGGCGTACAGACCGTACCAAACATTGGACATTCGTTAGGGTTGATCCGCCCCACGATCACATCAGGACAACTGCAAGCCGGCGCTAATTCCGCGTCTTGATCGAGGCCGAAACTGCCGCCATCCATGGCACGAAATTCATCTTTTATGTACATACCGGAATCGGGAATGATGCCAAGCCCCCGCCACATGGCGTTTCCCGGGGCAAAAAATCGTTCCATCAAATGCAAAGCCTTCTCATTGCCATCGGTTTTTACAGCATTCTGGTAGAGATTTTTCACTTCCGCCCGTCCCTCTTCATGCTGACGAAGCAAATCATAAATCACTGCCAGAAGATGTTCTCCTTCAAATCCCGCCACCACAAAGGGCTTGTGGAAACGCTTCGCCAAAGGTTCGTAAACTTTACTTCCGGTGATAACGCTGACATGACCAGGACAAATGAAACCATCAATGCCTGATTCGTTTTCGCAGATCCATTGAATCGCTGGCAATGTCGTTTTTAAGGCAGTTAAAAATTTTATATTTTGAATATTGCGGTTCAATGCTTCTTCCATAGCCACCGCATAAGTAGGAATTGTCGTTTCAAAGCCCACCGCGGCAATGACGTAAGTTGTATGAGGATCCGCTTCGGCGCGATCTACCACCTCCACAGGAGAAAACATCATTTCCACTTTGGCCCCGTCGCCTTTGGCGGTACTCAAGCTTCCCTGACTTCCGGGAACTTTGATCATGTCGCCGAAGGTCATCAATACATGACCGTCTTTTTTTGCGTATTCGATGCAACGATCAATATAGGCCGTAGGTGTCACGCAGACAGGACAACCCGGACCAGAAATCAATTTAATCTTTGGAGAAATCAAACTGCGAATGCCGTTTTTAAAAATACTGGCCGTATGGGTGCCACAGACCTCCATTAGTTTTATTTCCGGTCCGTTATAGTTTTTCAAATAAGCGATGATCTGTTCCGTATTCATTGCAATTCTTCCAATTCTTTAAAAATCTCCAGCATTTCTTCGGCACGGCTTTGGCTCAATACCTCAATGGCACAGCCGGCATGCACCAAAACATAATCGCCGACTTTTGCGTCTACCATTCTCACATCGGCATTCATTTCCATACCGTTAAAACTAACCTTTGCTTTATGATCATTGATCTCCAGGATTTTCCCGGGCATTGCCACGCACATACGAATCCCTCTCTTTCAAATATTCCATTCCTAAATAGGCCTGACCAAGAGAAATTCCCCCGTCGTTAGGGCCTACGGATATATTATAGTAAACCTCGAAGCCTTCTTTCCGAAGAAAGCTGAGAGTTCTTTCCATTAAGATTTTATTCTGAAATACACCGCCTGTCAATGCAACGTTTTTGACACCGGTATCATCTTTTATCTTTTTACAAACAGCCAAAATCATCCCCGCCACTGCATTGTGAAATCCCAGCGCCATGGATTCGGGAGATGCCCCCTCTTTCACGCCTTTGGCAATGGCCTGGAAGATCGTGGCAGCAGAGATCTTGTAAACCCCCTCTTCCTGCCAAAATAAAAATGTCATTGGAAACGCTTCTTCCTTTTGTGCTTCACAGCGGGCTGCGGCGTTTTCCAGCATAATAGCGCATTCCCCTTCGTAACGATTTTCATCATGGATGCCGCAGGCTGCGGCGATGGCGTCGAAAAGTCTTCCCATACTGGAATTATAGATAGTATTGATCTGATGATGGATGGCTGCTTTCACCATAGCATAACGATCATCCCGGGCCAAAGGCAATGTTTCCGATTCCCCGCCTATGGCTGCCATATAGCACATAGCGGACTTCCAACCTTCTTTCATAGAATGGTCTCCGCCGATCATCGGGACATATTGGAGATGTCCCATGCGCACATATTTCCAACGTTTGCATAAAAGAAATTCTCCGCCCCAAATGCAGCCGTCCTCGCCATATCCGGTACCGTCGAAGCTGACGCCGATCACGGCATCGTCAAGATCATGTTCCGCCATGACTGAAGCCACATGGGCATGATGGTGCTGAATATGCAAAATAGGGATCCCATGGTTTTGAGAATAGGCTTCCCCAAAATCGTGGGTGTAATAGAGCGGATGCATGTCCGAGACGATTAAATTCGGTTTGATACGGAATAAATCCGTCATGCGGTCAACATTTTCGCCATAAATCTTGCGAATATCATCAGCATCCAGATCTCCGAAATACTGACTGATATAAGCAAAATTCCCTTTGGTCACGGCAAAGGCAGATTTTAGCTGACCGCCCAGGGCCAAAATTTGATATTCCTTGGGGATCTGCGTATGACTTTGAAGATATAACGGCACTGGAGCGTAGCCCTTGGAACGGCGAATCATTTGCGGTTGACCGTCGATCACTCTGACCACAGAATCATCAACGCGCAAGCGAATATCGCGTTCATGATAAAACACAGCGTCCAACAACGATTTTTTTTCTTCATATAATGCGAACATTTCATCGTCTTTGCAAATCATTGGCATATCGGAAAGGTTCGCACTGGTAACAATCAATGGCCCGCACTGGTCCAGCAACAAATAATGCAATCCCATACTGGGAAGGAAACAGCCAGTATAACGACTGGTTTTATTGGTCTCCTCTGCAAAAGGAGTTCCCTGTGTTTCCAAAAGAACAATAGGGCGGGCACTACTGTTCAAAAGCGCTTTGGCTTCGGGAGTGGTTTTACAGTATCGTTCCACTTCCTCGATGGAACGAAACATGACGGCAAAGGGTTTTTCTTCCCGTCCCTTCAGTTTGCGAAGGTTTTGCACCGTCTCTCCGTCAAAAGGAGTCGCCACAAAATTATATCCCCCTACGCCTTTCAAGGCAATTACTTTCCCTTGATTTAATAACTTTGCCGCTTCCCGTACTGCACCATCTCCCCGCAAATCCGAACCGTAAAGCAATAACTCCGGCCCACAATGATGACAAGAGATCGTTTGCGCGTGATAGCGGCGGTCACGGCGATCTGTATATTCGCCTTTGCAAAAATCGCACATGGGGAAATCATCCATGGCAGTGTTACAACGGTCGTAAGGAATTCGGTCAATAATCGTATAACGGGGACCACAGGCCATACAGCTGATAAAAGGATGACGGTACCGAGGGTTGGACGTATCATACAGATCCGCCAAGCAATCCGGGCAGATGGCTAGATCGGCAGGGATCATCGCCGCATCGTCGCCGCCTTCAGCGCTGTCAATAATGGAAAAACCATAAAAGCTCTGATCGGGCATATCATCCACTTTGATATGAACGATTTCTGAAGGTGTAGGTTTTTCCCGACGGATCGCGTCAATAAAGTTGTGGATCCGCGTTTCCGTATCGGTAATAATGATATCCACCAAACCACCGATGTTTTTTACCGAGCCTTTCATTTCCATAGCGTCTGCCAATTTCGCGATAAAGGGACGGAAACCGACCCCCTGGACAATGCCCCAAATTCTAATTCTAACCGTTTTCATACCACAGCTGCCCCCATGTTTTATCGTTAATTTATTTCAATGTTCTGGATTCCAGCCATTGAGCTACTGCCTCATAGCCTTCCCCGGTTCGACCGGATACTTTAAAAATAGGCACTTCCTTATTTTGGGCACGAACGCCTTTCATAAAAAATTCCTCATCAAAATCTACATAGGGAAGTAAATCGCATTTATTGATAAGGATAATATCTGCTTTTTCAAAGGCCAACGGATATTTATACGGTTTATCGCTGCCATCGGTGGCTGTGGTGATCAACATTTTTACGTGCTCTCCAATGGAAAATTCCGCCGGGCAGACAAGATTGCCGATATTTTCAATGAAAAGAATTCCCTTCTGATCAAAATCCATATGGTGGATGGCCTCATGGATCATTGGCGCGTCAAGATGACAAGCGCCAAAGGTATTGATTTGATGTGTTGCGATCCCCAGATTTTGCAGATCTTGAGTGTCGATATCGCTTTCAATATCCCCTTCAATCACATACGGCTTTGAATCTTTTAAATGTTGAATGATATTTTTCAGGGTAGTGGTTTTCCCCACACCCGGTGCTCCCATGACATTGATCACCAAGACATTATCTTCGGTCATATGTTCTTTCACATGCTGGGCAATATGGTCATTCTCATCGTGAATATTTGCTTTTAAATCGAGTTTTACAATATCGTGCATGTTAACTCTGTTTCTCCTTTATAAAAATAAAAATTGGGACAGGTGAAGACCACCTGTCCCGATTATAACATATTTCAACTTTACGTTTCAACTTCTATGGAATCGATATAGAATTCCTTGCCGATCTCTGTCGGTCCTCCCTCACCGCCGCATTCGGGGCATTCAAAGGACATGGGACGTCGTTCGAAGTAAGCGCCGCAAGCACTGCACTGCAATTTTGGCTTTACTCTTTGAATTTCAATAACAGCACCGTCGCAGAGTGTACCTTTCGATATAATATCGAAATACATCTGGATACTCTCGCCAATGAAACCGGAGTAATCGCCGACAACCAAAGTTATTTTAGCAACACGGGATGCATTTGCCTTTCGGGCTTCTTCTTCAGCAATTTTAATGATTTGTTCAGTAATCGGGAATTCATGCATGATTCACCTTTAGAGACGTATTATTCAGCTGCTGCGGCTTCTTTGGCAGGCTTTTCTTCTTTCGGAGGTCCTTGTACCAAGTCCACAATCTTTTCAGTACTGGGAGAGGTATAAGTATTTTCCATTTTCAAGCTGCCTTTTTTGCAAGTCCAAGCACAGCAATTGCATTGGATGCATTTCATTCTTTCAATGCTCCAGGTTCTCGCATTACGATCTACAGTGATCGCATGGGTGGGGCATTTTTTTGCACACAAACCGCAGAAAATGCAGGTATCAATATCAATGGTCATATGACCTTTGGTAATAGGGGTATATTCCCGGGGTACGACGGGATACATGAGGGTAGCCGGCTTACCAAACAGGCTTCTCAAGACTACTTTACCCATTTTAAATGCTGCCATGTCTACCTCCTCCTTATCTTTCCGTACAACTGATGCAGGGGTCAATGCTGAGAACGATCACGGGAACATCGGCCAAATCACAGCCTTCCAAAGCCTTTACTAAGAAGGGAATATTGATATTGGTAGGTGTTCTGATTCTCATTCTTTCCAAGAATTTTGTGCCGTTACCTTTCAAATAGTAAATGGCTTCCCCACGGGGTTGTTCCAGTCTCGCCATAAATTCCCCTTCGGGCTTAGCTTTTACAGGAACCGCAATATCACCTTCGGGCATATTGTTGCAGGCTGCGATCACGAGATCCATGGATTGATAGAGTTCTCTGATACGAACCATGGTACGAGCATAGCAATCACCAGCTTCCTCTACAACAGGTTCAAAGCCCAATTTTTGGTAAGTGGGATTAAAGGAACGCATATCACTGGGAATGCCGGAACCACGGGAAGTAGGACCTACAGCGCAGAGATCTGCAGCCTGTTCCTTAGTGACGGTACCGACGCCAACGAGACGGTTCTTTACAGAATAATCGTTCACAAAGACGTCGCATAATTCTTTGGTTTCCTTTTTCATACCTTCTACCGTTGCGGCAATTTTCTGAAGCATTTCAGGTTCGATATCGCGGTGGACACCACCAACTTTGCAAACAGAGAAAATAACACGGCCACCAGTGGTTGCTTCAAAAAGGTCGAGAACACGTTCTCTTACGCGCCAGCAATGCTGGAAAAGACTTTCAAAACCAAAGGCGTCAGCCAAAAGGCCAAGCCAGAGTAAATGGCTGTGAACCCTGGATAACTCATGCCAAAGAGTTCTCAACATTTCAGCTCTTTCAGGAATCTGGATTTTCATCAGACCTTCCGCAGCGAGGCAATAGCCCCAGTTATGACCGAAGGCGCAAATGCCGCAAATACGTTCTGTGACGTACATCAGTTCAGTATATTCTTTCGTTTCTACCAGTTTTTCAAGACCTCTATGGACAAAGCCAATCGAGGGAATTGCCTGGACTACTGTTTCGTCTTCGAGTACTAAGTCGAGATGGACAGGTTCCGGCAAAACAGGATGCTGGGGTCCGAAAGGAATAACAGTTTGTTTAGCCATAATTTACCTTCCTTCCTCTTACTCAGATTTACCTTTTTTCCAAGGAGTCGGTTCATTGGTGATGAAGAAGTTTCCTTGGAAGTCCAGTGCAATATGGTTGACCTTAATGCCGAAAAGATCTTTTATTTCGTTTTCATAAACGAATGCTGCGAAATAAGAGTCAGTAATACTTTCAATTTCGCCGTCTTCCGGCAGAATCACACGATAGTTATAAAGTTCAAGATCTTTATCAAAGCTATAAGTCAACTCATAACCTTCGGGGATCTTGTTTGCACAAATCTGTACCATTCGGTAGCCTTCCGCTTTCAGCGTACGCGCAGTATCCACCAATTCGGCAGGCTCAATGGTTTTAAGATTAAAATCTAAATACATTGTAATCCTCCTACTTTTACTTGGAGCAACTGCAGCCATCAGCGCAGGGAAGCTCGCCGCGGTCCATTTTAGCTTTCTTTTCGGCCAATACGCCAAGGCCCTGTACGATACCGTCAATGATGGCTTCAGGTCTGGCAGCACAGCCAGGGACGTATACGTCAACAGGAATAACCGTGTCAACACCGCCCAAAATATTGTAACAATCTGCGAAGATACCACCGGAGCAAGCGCAAATACCAACGGCAACGACAACTTTCGGTTCAGGCATCTGTTCGTAAATTTGCTTTACAACATTTTTATTTTGTTCATTCACACCGCCGGTTACCAAAAAGATATCGGCGTGTTTAGGGTTACCAGTATTGATGATACCAAAGCGTTCCGCATCATACATAGGAGTGAGGCAGGCCAACACTTCGATGTCGCAACCGTTACAGCTGGAACCATCATAATGGATCACCCAAGGTGATTTTGTGATAGATGACATATCAGCACCTCCTATCTAATAATACCGAAGATTTGCAGCAAGTAGATTGCACAAATGTTCACGAAACCAAAGGTAACTGCAACAATCCAGGAAGAATTGATGGCGATTTGCCATTTCATTCTGGCGTAATTGTTATCGATATAGGTTTCAAAGAAGTACATCAAAAGGCATACAACCACAGCAACGGGAATGCTCCAAACATCGGCAAATGCCACGAAAAGATAAACGATACCGAGCAGGAATACGTTTTCATACCAGTGAGCAATTTCCAACCATGCAAGGGTTTTACCCGACATTTCAGTGGTGAGACCTTTGACCAATTCCTGATGACCGTGATGAGACATACTAAGGTCAAAAGGCGATTTTCTGAACTTCAAAGTGAGGATAAATACGTAACCGATGAATAAACCGGGCAGATAAACAATGGCAGGAATATCTGCGGCCAAAATTTCGGAAACATTGAACGTGCCACAGGCTACATAGAAACCAATGATAACGAGAAGCACCATCGGTTCATAAGCCATCATGGAGAGCAATTCACGTTCTGCACCAACTTCCGCATAGGGGGAGTTGGAAGAATATGCGGCAACAATCAAGAACACGCTGGCTGTTGTCAACGTAAAGATAACCAAGAGCAAGTCGCCGCCGGCAAAGAAGAACGCACCAGTCAGGATAATGAAGAAGAAAAACGCTCCCATATAGAAATCCTGAACTTTATTGACAGTGATTCCTTCTTTTTGTCTCAATTTGGAAACATCGTAGAAAGGCTGGAGAATCGGAGGACCGAAACGGCCTTGCATACGTGCAGAGATTTTTCTATCCAAACCTGCGAGAAGACCACCTACGAAGGGAGCCAATACAAGGTAAGCAACGAGAGAAATGATATTAATTGCACCAAATTCTTCCGGCATTACGCAACACCTCCCATCATGATCAAAACGTAAATCGTATAAGCAGCCATCAAGATGAAGGTACAACCGATGACAAATACGGTGCTAATGATACCGATACGATTCATTTTCTTTTCACCGAAATAGGTCTGCATATACCAGTTCTTTAATTGAGCCTGTTGCGGCTGTTTCAAAGAGTTGCGGAATGTGAGATTATCCCCGACATTTTCACCGGAAAGATAAATCGGAACAATTCTCTTTTTGGTTTTGCCAAAGAAGAACGCAACCATCAACACGAGAACCGCAACAAGGATTGCCATAATGATCAAATTGCTGTTGGCAATGAGAGCCAAGTCAGCGCCTTGGAAAGCTGTTTCCAGATAAGGTACAACAACGCTGCTGGAAAGTACAGGGAAGAACAAACAAACCGCTACGGTTAAGAAAGCCAAAAGACTTAAAACAAATTTTTCTTCCCCGGGAATGCCGATAGATTCATGATCGTCTCTGCCGGCAACTACTGCACAAAGTTTGCCAAGCCATTTCGACCAGAAGAACAGTGTAACGGCACTTCCGAATACGAACATGATAATAATAAGCGGGTTGCTGGCTTCAATAATTGAAACCATACCGGCCCATTTGGAAATCAGCATACCAAAGGGAGCCAAGAACATGCCGCAAATACCAATGATCATGTAAATTGCAACTTTGGGCAATCTCACAAAGAGACCATCCATGTCTTCGATATCTCTGCTTCCGATGCGATGCTCAGTCGTACCAACGCTGAGGAACAGCAAGGATTTAGCAATAGCATGGAAGATGATCAGCATGATCGCTGCCCACACACCGGCGGGAGTGCCAAGGGCGGCACAAAGAACGATCAAACCGAGGTTTGCAACGGTAGAATACGCAAGCACTCTTTTTGCATTGCTTTGAGAAATCGCGGCACAGGAAGCGAGCAGGAAGGTAAGTCCACCTACGAACATCACCATTAAGCCCGCATAGTTTACTTCAAGCACACCACCGCCGAAAGCCGCGCCGGGGAGCCACGCACCCATCAAAGGAGAGAGTTTTACAATGAGGAAAACCCCTGCCTTAACCATGGTTGAGGAGTGGAGCAAAGCCGAAACGGGAGTGGGAGCAACCATAGCGCCAAGTAGCCAACTGTTGAAAGGCATCTGAGCAGCTTTGGTAATCCCGGCAAACGCCAGAAGACCAACGGGAATCACCAAATAAATACCGAAACCGCCGGCAAGGCCAATGGATAAAAGCTGACTCAATTCTATGGTTTCGCATGTGATGCCGATAAAGACAATGGCAAGACAAAATGCCAACCCACCGGAAAGATTCATGATCAACGCGCGGAAAGAATTGTTGGTCGCTTCGGTAGTTTTGGTGTAACCGATGAGGAAGAACGAGCTCAAGCTCGTAATTTCCCAGAAGAAGTACATCCAGACCAGATTGTTCGAGGTGACCAAACCGAACATTGCGGCAAGGAACACGAACATAATGAAGAAGAACCAAGGTCTTCTATCTTTCTGTTCCGGATTGTGATGCTGGAAGTCCTTCATATAGCCTAAGGCATAGACAGTAATGATACTCCCAATGATGCCGATAATCAACGCCATGATGATCGACAGTCCGTCGACATACAGATTGTAGCCGACTACAATTTCGTGACCGTGGGTCAGTTCAAACCAGACCATAATGGGTGTCTGAATGATTGCCAAAAGACCTGCGGCGTATTTTTTGTATTTCACGCTTAAAACAATAATGACGAGTGCAAGACAAATCTCAATCGCCATCATAATGTAGGAAATGGTCTCACCCTCAAAGGCGAACTGTTGACCACCCCGCATGTAATACAACACTGCCAGAACAATGGAGCCTAATGCGATCAGCAAAGCAGAAACTTTGACAATGGCTCCTCTGGCGCCGTCAGATTTGACAACCAAAAGAATCAGTGCAACCACGATCGGAAATAAGATTAGTGCAGATAATGTGCCAAGAAACATGGTATCCAATGAAATCCCCCTCTTCTTTTGGTTTCCCTCGGGTCTTTCGCTTAACATCATCATACACATTTCGCCATGGTTCGGCAATGGTAGTTGATGGCAAAGGACCCAAGTTATTTTTTGTACAACGTCATTATACTGAGAAACTTTTTAAATTGCAAGAAAATTTCGTCACGCGAAAGCCCGATTTTGCACATATGTCAAATTAATTGAATATTCGCAACGTTTTTTCCCTTTTTCCGTGCGGGTTTATCCTTCGCATTCATTCCCGAAGCACCAAGAATTTTTGCGTAGGAAGACGTGGTAAAACGACAAAATATAATAAAATCGTGGTCTTTTTTACCATTCACCGAACTCCTTTCCCTAAAATATTCAAATAAGTTAACTATAGACTTTTTTATCCGTTTATTGTATACTTTTGAAAGTTTAAGGTTGTTTTTGTCGCTAAAAAAAGATTTTGGGAGGGTAACTGATCATGAGAAAGGGTCTCGGAAACGATTTTCTTTTAGGGGTTCAGCATTTATTTGCGATGTTTGGGGCGACAATTCTCGTCCCTCTCATCACAGGGATGAACCCGGCAACAGCATTGGTTTCCGCTGGGTGTGGTACACTGATTTTTCATTTATGCACCAAGTTTGAAGTTCCCGTATTTCAAGGTTCTTCTTTCGCTTTTTTGAGTGCGCTCACTGCTGCGGTTGCGACCTACGGCGTGCAATATGCCCAAGGCGGGATCATGGCTGCCGGAATTCTGTACGTACTCTTTGCTGCCATCGCTTATGCTGTCGGAGCTGAACGAATCAAAAAAATATTTCCCGCGGTTGTCACAGGGCCGGTAATCGTCGTTATCGGGCTCAATTTATCCTCCACCGGCATTAACGACGCAATGTCCACAGTGGAAATCGCAGGTACAGCCTCTCCTACATGGTTAAGCATCCTGATTGCTATGTTTACTTTGGCAGTTATTATTATTTGTACGATTTTCGCCAAAGGATTTTTTAAATTAGTTCCTATTTTAATCGGCTTGGCTTGCGGTTATGTTCTTTGCATTATTCTTGATTTATGCGGCGTCTGGGTGATGGATTATTCCGCCATTACCGAGGCTCACTGGGTCAATATTCCCTACTATACAGAAGGCTTCTTCACTTTGCCAAAATTTGATTTGGCGGTAATCCTATCCATTGCTCCCATTGCTCTGGTTACGGCCATGGAACATCTAGGGGATATTACCACCAACGGTGCTGTAGTTGGCAAAGATTTTTTTAAGAATCCCGGTCTTCACCGCACCCTGTTGGGGGACGGCCTCGCCTCTCTCTTTGCCGGCCTTATCGGCGGCCCCGCCAACACCACCTATTCAGAAAATACCGGTGTTTTAGCAACGACGAAAAACTATAATCCGGCATTACTGCGAATTGCCGCCGTCCTTGCCATTATATTAGGTTTTTTTGGAAAATTCGGCGCAGCACTTCAAACCATCCCCAGCCCTGTCCGGGGCGGTGTGGAACTGATGCTTTTCGGAATGATCGCTTCTGTGGGGATTCGCACGTTGGCCGAAGCAAATTTGGATTTTACCCACTCCCGTAACCTGATCATCGTTGGTTTAGTGCTCAGCGTCGGACTTGGCTTTAGTATGGTAGGAGGTCTTACCATCACTTTCGGCTCCATTGCTATTAATTTCTCCGGACTATTCATCGCCGTAATTCTCGGTGTCTTGCTTAATTTGGTTCTCCCCCAAGAGTTGGAAGAACCGTCAAAATAATCGGAGGTGTCATCAATGAATCACAAGGTCCATCTCATGGAACACCCTCTCATCGCCCACAAAATTACTATGCTGCGGTCAAAAGATACCTGCGTCAAAGATTTCCGTCATTTGGTCTATGAGATCGCACTGCTTATGGGTTATGAAGCAACCAAAGATCTGCCATTACGTGACTTTACAGTGGAAACTCCTCTGATGGAAACTCAAGGAAAAACCATCGCAAAAAAAATCACAATTATCCCCATACTTCGAGCGGGTCTCGGCATGGTGGACGGCATCTTAGATTTAATTCCTTCCGCCACTGTGGGGCATATCGGCCTCTATCGCGATCACGAAACCCTGAAGCCGGTGGAATACTATTGTAAAATGCCTCCGGATATCACAGAACGCCAAGTAATTGTCGTTGATCCCATGTTGGCGACGGGAGGCAGCGCAGCAGCGGCCATAGATTTCATCAAACAGCGGGGAGCAAATAATATTAAATTCGTTTGTTTGATTGCGGCTCCCGAAGGTGTTAAAGTCCTGACAGAAGCTCATCCCGATGTAGAAGTATACATTGCCTGTCTTGATGAGAAACTGAATGAAAAGGGATATATTCTCCCTGGATTGGGAGATGCCGGCGACCGTCTTTTCGGTACCCTGTAAAACTCTCTAAAACCAATGCTTTCATAAATGCTTATTCATAAAATTACGGAGTATCCCTCAAACAATTAGAAAACAATAGGAAAGTATTGATCAAATAATTTGATAGAAAGCAAAAGAAACATAAAAGACTCTATGGGAAAGCTATGATTCCCATAGAGTCTTTCATTTTTTGATCATAAATCTTATTATCTTTTCAATCTACACCCTGTATATCCTAAGGTAAATCCGATATAACAAAATATACACGATATGACCAAAACAGTATGATCAAGGTCTTATTCGATTTATTTACATCTTTTTGCCAGACTAAAATCACAATCGACGTTCCAGATAAGAAGATGACTTATGGCAGCGACAAAGTGGCCCAACTGATGCCGGAATACGACTTCTGCCATGGATTTCTAAATATGCTAGACATTTCCAAAGGACTGGCTCCCGGAGATCCGGTACGCATGGCACAACGCATCATTGAAAGTGTCGAGATTGAACCGACTCCCCTGCGAATGGTACTTGGCTCCCAGGTATTGGCCGCTACTTTGGGATGATTGAAAGAACGTATTGCAAATTATGAGCCCCAAACCGAATTAGCAGCTTCCACCGATTTTCCCGCAGGAGAATAAGCACTCAATTTTTCATGTTCTTTCCGAGATTCTGTAGATCCGATAAAATAATCGCCATAAAAGTCAATCTAAGAGAGAATTTGTACAGTTGTACGAACTCTCTCTTTTTATTTTGACCAACACGAACAGCAAAACACTGTTCTTATCTCCCTCCTTTGCGACATTATTTGCCCGAATCTGCCAGCATAAAGAAAAGTCCCCCAAACCATATTAAAGACAGAGAATTCCATGGGAGGGAAAACATGAATCAGAGAAAAGTAGACTTATGTGGCGTGGACACATCCAAATTACCAGTATTGACCAATAAAGTAATGCGAGAGCTTTTTGTTAAAATGCAAAATGGGGATAAAAATGCCAGGGAAGAAATTATCAGCGGAAATCTCCGCTTGGTTCTCAGTGTGATCCAACGTTTTACAAGTCGAGGAGAAAATCTCGACGATCTATTCCAAGTAGGGTGCATTGGCCTAATGAAGGCTACGGATAATTTTGATTTAAGTCAAAACGTACGTTTTTCTACCTATGCAGTTCCCATGATCATCGGGGAAATACGCCGCTATCTCAGAGACAACAACGCACTTCGCGTTAGCCGCTCTCTCCGCGATATTGCATACAAAGCATTGCAAGCCAAGGAAAAACTCATCGCCAATATGGATCGGGAACCTACCATACAAGAAATTGCAAAAGAATTGGATCTTCCCCAAGAAACGGTGGTGTACGCCATGGACGCCATTCAGGACCCCATTTCCCTTTACGAACCCATTTATCATGACGGCGGCGATCCTTTGCTTGTTATGGATCAAATCGGAGATGAAAAGAATAATGATAGCCTCTGGCTGGAACATGTTGCCATCAGTGAAGCAATGAAAAAGATTACGCCCCGAGAAAAGAAAATTATCGACCTCAGGTTTTTTCAAGGACGCACACAAATGGAGGTCGCATCGGAAATTGGAATATCTCAGGCTCAAGTCTCAAGATTGGAAAAAACAGCATTGCAAAATCTGCGGAAACATTTTTAAAAGGGAGAATACTTTATGAAAAAAATCATAATTCTTGTCGTATTATGCCTTTCTGTAGCGGGGATGCTTTATTTGACAAACGAAAAAACAGAGATGGCAGAAAACACTTCATTGATCCGTTTTCATGTGGTGGCCAACAGTGACAGCTATGAAGATCAGCAAGTCAAGGGAAAAGTCCGCGACGCTGTTTTAGCAGAGCTGTCTCCGGCTTTGGCACAATGCACCGACGAGGAAGCCGCCAATGATTATTTGGCACAGCATCAAGAGGAGATCAAAGCCGTGGCAGAAAATGTCTTAGCCGAAGAAGGATATGATTATGGCGCAGAAACCATATTAGGAGACGCGGAATTTCCCACGAAATCTTATGGAGGCGTGACCTTATCCGCAGGGACCTACCATGCGCAACGCATTATCCTTGGAGAAGGAAAAGGAAAAAACTGGTGGTGTGTACTGTTTCCCCCTCTTTGCTTTGTGGATATTACCGATGACATGGCAGTCGCAGAAATCCGCACCATGGATCCAAAGGACAATAGTGGACAAAACAATTCCGTAATCCCTACGGAAGGGTCACTACAAAAAGTAGAGTTTCGTTCAAAAATTTTGGAAATGCTGATCCAATAATTTTATACAATATACTGAAAGAAGGACGCTTTTATGAAGCGTCCTTCTTTTAAATCCCTAAATTTTTAAAAAGGGTATCGAACGAAAAAAGTATCCGTTGACTCAGTTTTCCTGATACTGGCCAAAATTATTCCGTATCAAGTCATTTTTAATATTCCATAGTTTATCTGATAAATCGACATAATGCTGATGAGGATATTCAAAACGCTTCAATTCATCCCACAGAAGATCAATCTGGGATTTGCAATAGCTGCGAATCTCATCTACAGAAGGAGAATCGTAAACACATACACCATTTTTGAAAACAGGAATCATTAATTCTTTTGCCGTATAATCGGTAAAAGTTTTCTTCTTCCAAGGATGATTGGGATCAAAAAGGGTCAAAGGCAAAGACTCGTCAATTACCTCGTCATATACAGTAATGTAATCGGCCTGGGCCTTGCCGGTGGCATTGTCAAAAATACGGTATACTTTTTTAAAATGAGGTGTGGTAATTTTCACAGCGTTTTCACTGACCTTAATCTTGGGAATAATATGCCCTTCTCCATCTTCCACAGCAGCCAACTTATAGACACAACCAAAAACCGGTTCACTTCTGGCAGTGATGAGACGTTCCCCGACACCAAAGGCGTCGATCTTTGCGCCTTGCATTAAAAGATCTCGAATCAAATATTCATCCAAAGCATTGGATACAACAATTTTACAATCGGTCAAACCGGCTTCATCCAACATTTTACGAGCCTTTTTCGTCAAATAGGTAATATCGCCGGAATCAATGCGGATGGCGCCGTCGGCAATGCCTTCCTCTTGAAAAACTTTGATGGCATTGGGCACGCCACTTTTTACCACGTTATAGGTGTCCACCAATAACGTGGGTTTATGAGGATATGTTTTACAATAGGAACGAAAAGCCTCCAGTTCATCATCGAACATCTGCACCCAGGAATGTGCCATGGTTCCTCCGGCAGGAGTACCGTAAAGCAGATCCGAAATGGTACAGGCAGTTCCGACACATCCGCCAATACAGGCGGCACGGGCTCCAAGAATTGCGCCGGAAGCGCCTTGGGCCCGACGGGAACCAAATTCCGTAACGGGACGTCCATCAGCGGCGTAGCAGATACGGTTGGCTTTGGTGGCGATGAGGCTCTGATGATTGAGGGTCAACAGAATAAAAGTTTCCATAAATTGGGCTTCTATTGCGGGGGCACGTACCGTCATGATTGGTTCATTGGGAAAGATGGGCGTACCCTCGGGAATGGCATAAATATCCCCCGTAAAACGGAAAGAGTGAAGATATTCCAGAAAATCTTCGGAAAAAATTTTTTTGGACCGCAGAAATTTAATATCTTCTTCCGTAAACGTTAGATCTTTGATATATTCGATCACCTGCTCCAAACCGGCGGCAATGGCAAAGCCGCCGCTGTCGGGCACTTTGCGAAAAAACACGTCAAAATATGTCATTTTATTTTGCCATCCATTTTGGAAATAACCGTTGGCCATCGTTAATTCATAAAAATCGCAGAGTAACGTATAATTCATCTTATTTTCCATTTGATTTTCTCCTTATTGCGACCAAAACCGTACAGCAGCATTTGTTTTCTTTATATATTATAGCAAATAGTTTTTTTTGTAAAGAAGTGAATCAAAAATTCATTTTTCTTTCGTTACTTGATAAAATCATCCCCTTATTTCATTGGAAAAATTCAACAAGTTTACTTTTTTTTCCTGCGTCTTTATGCTATAATCAGCCACGAATGAATTTTTAAGGAGAATTAAGGATTGAATGAACGCAATCCAAAACAGGAACATGATGGAAAAAGAGAGAAAAAGTTTTAAAGGAGAAATTGCATTATTAACCACCGCAGTAATTTGGGGTAGCGGCTTTCTCATGGTAGATAAGGCATTAGACTACGGCTTCAGTCCGGGGTTTATCAATATGATGCGCTTTTCCATGGGAGCTTTGATTCTTCTCATTGTAATCAATAGAAATATTACCAAAATTACCAAAGTAGAAATCAAAACAGGCTGTATTGCCGGTTTCTGGTATTTTTTGGGATTTTATCTACAAACGGCGGGGTTGCAATTTACCGGCATTTCCAATAATGCCATTATCACAGCAACCAATTTATTAATGGTTCCCTTCATCTGCTGGCTGGCCTTCCGACGCAAACCGGCCAAACGTGTTTTTGCCGCCTTGGGACTTTGTTTTGTAGGAATTGTGATCCTGACCTGGACCCCTCAAGGCCTCGGATTTGGATTTGGTGATTTCCTCACGTTGATTTGCGCCTTCGGATTTGCCTGCCACATCGCCTATCTGGGTGTTACTGCCGAAGGAAAAAATCCATTACTGCTTACCTTCATGCAGCTCTTGACAGTGGGAGTATTATCGGCAATCACATTTCTCCTCGTTGAAGGGGGAGATACCAGCGGCGCCCAGTGGAATCCCGGATTTTTGGTCCTTGTCTACCTAGCGGCGTTCCCCTCGGCACTTTGCCTGTTTTTACAGACCTTCGGCCAAAAATGTACGCCGACTTCGACCAGCGCCGTTTTACTTTCTTTTGAATCCCTTTTCGGCGTCGTATTCTCCATTCTGTTTGGTATGGAAGATTTTACCATCAAGTTGCTGATCGGCGGTGTGATCGTGTTGGCATCAGTCATTTGGTTGGAATTAAAAGGCACCGAAGAAACAATAACACATGCCGTAGAATGATGGAGTCGCGACCGATCACCGCGGCTCGATCATAAGTGGCAAGAAAGGAACGTCCGTGAGAAAAACAGGAATTTTCAGTTGGTATGGTTTTTACAATGAATTCCAACAACGCATCGAAAACATCAAAGCCGCGGGATTCGACGGTTTGATGCTCTGGTGGGAGGATGAAGAAGGCCAATGGCCCATATCCCGCCACGATATGCCCGGCCGTGTCAAAGAAGCCGGACTTGAAATTTTTAACATCCATATGGCAGGCAGTGAAGACAATCTTATGTGGTGTGACGACGAGAAGCTGCGGAGAAAGCATGTGGAACCCATCAAACGAACCATTGAAGAAATTGCCGATTATGATCTTCACAATTTAGTGGTACACCTCTGCGAACGGGGCGACGTCCCCGCTCCCAACAAAAATCTGCTGAAAAGTGTGGAAGAATTGATCCCTGTGGCAGAAGCTAATCATACGGTTCTTTCGCTAGAGAACACCTGGCGCAGCGATTATCTGGAAGCCGTTTGGCAGGAATTTCCCGTAAAAGAGCTGGGATTCTGTTTTGACACCTCCCATGCTAATCTCAGAGATCAGTTCTATTTGGCGGAGAAGTATCACCACTTGCTTAGCGCATACCATCTTTCCGATAACGACGGGATTCAAGACCGCCACTGGCTGCCCTTCGATGGAGTGATCGATTTTACCAAAGTAATGCCGTTGTTAAGAAAGAAAGAGATCCCCTATACGTTGGAAGTCATCGCTAATAAGCAGCTTTATCCGGAAGAGACGCAGTTTTTGGCAGCTGCTTACGAAAAATTAAACCATCTCATCGATTTGCCCTATGAATAAGTGTTAGAACCCTTTGATTCCCACAAAAACTTTTGATAAGAAAAGCTTTTGTGGGAATTTTCGTTTCGAGGAGGTTCAATACAGCCCGAGTCACGTTGCCATAACAATTTCCACAGAACAGACAATCCAGGAGAATCTGCTAATCCTAACCGCAGTGATTATAAAAAAAAATTTTTCTCCATCGGCACGGTGTGTTATAATAATAAAAAGGATGTGATTTTATGGATCCCAGTCAAGACTGGCTACTGCGTATGATATGGGAATTTGCCAACGGACTCCAATCCTTTCATCGCAAAAAAGCTGAGGCAGAAATTCCCCGTCCCACCAATTCTCTGGGGAATGATGAGATCCTGCCGGAAATTTTAAAGGGTATGGCAAACCAGGGCCAAATCGACGAAGCAGAGGATCTTTTGTTCCGCTGTGTAGAAAACTATCCTTTGGTGGAAAATTTTGAGATCGGATTGGAATTCTATCAATTTCTAGCGGAAATGCCTCCGGAAGAACTAGAAAACGCAGGATGGACACGGCAAGAGATTATGGACGGTCTCAAGGACCTATATCAACTCATTTACCATGAGCCGATGCCCCATCAATTCCCATTATCATGATGGACCCTCACAAAGTATCATCGTACTCTATAGAAAAGGAGAATCCCATGGGCACAATTATTGGCAGGTATATTCTGCCTCACCCGCCGGTTCTCATCCCGGAAATCGGCAAAAAACAGATCAAAGAAGCAAAAAAAACCGCCGAAGCCTTTGCATCTGTGGCGAGAGAGATCGCCGAAAAAAAGCCTGATACCATCATTATCATCAGCCCCCACGCACAATTTTTCAGGGATTACTTTTTTATCTCGGATCAACCCAGAATCAGCGGCGATATGTCTCAATTCGGCAAAAAAAATATTTTATTGGGTTTTGACAATCATGTAGCATTGGCCCGCGCCATCGCGGAAAACGCCAAAGCCAACGGTATTCCCGCAGGCTCTATGGACCACAAAATCCTGCTGCGGCAAAACATGGATTACGACTTAGATCATGGCATCATCGTCCCCATGTACTTTATTTGTCACTTTTACCAAGATTTCCGTTTGGTTCCCGTAGCATTGTCCGGCAGAAGCAATACGGATCACTACCGCCTTGGCATGGCCATAACGGAAGCCGTGCAACACAGCGATTGCCGCGTGGTTTTGATCGCCAGCGGTGATCTTTCCCATAAATTAAAGGAAGATGGGCCCTACGGATTTGCCCCTCAGGGGCCGGAATTCGACGATCTCGTAGAGACTCTGCTGATCCAAGGCGATGCCGCCAGTCTTTTAAACTTTGACAATCATTTGGCGGAAAAAGCAGCCCAATGCGGACTTTATGCTTTTGACATTCTTTTGGGTACTTTGGAGGGATACAATTTCACTACGGAAGTATTATCCCACGAAGGTCCCTTCGGTGTAGGATACATGGTGGCTAAAATTCGGGAAAAAGAAAAAGCTCCCAGTGCTTTGGCACGATACAACGAGATTTGTGAAGCGAATCTGTCCCATTCCGTTGAAAGAGAGAGCTTTCCCCAGAAATTGGCGAGACAAGCACTGCGATATTACCTGGAAACGGGAAAAGAAATGGAACCACCCCAAGATACCCCGAAAGAATGGTTGGAGCACCGCGGCGGCACTTTTGTCTGTTTCAAGAACCGTGGAGATCTCAGAGGATGTATCGGAACTTTAAGGGCAACCCATCCCAATTTGGCCGAAGAAATTATCAGTAACGCTGTTTCCGCCGGGACAAAAGATCACCGTTTCCCGTCCATTCACCGTGGGGAACTGGCAGAGTTATCCGTTACCGTCGATGTTTTGGGGCCGATCGAAGACATTGATTCCGAACAAGCTCTGGATCCCCACCGTTACGGTGTCGTTGTCAGCGGCGGCGGAAAACGCGGCGTTCTCCTGCCCAATTTAGAAGATATCGATACCGTAGAAATGCAGATTCGCGTTGCAAAACATAAAGCAGGAATCAACCGTTTTCGTCCCGTAAAGTTACAGCGTTTTGAAGTAACTCGCTACGGAGAGGAGGTATAACCCATGACGACGCCCAATCGCCATACAGCAGAGTACTGGCACCGCGAAGGAAATGATATCCGCTGCGATCTTTGCCCTCATCGTTGCCGAATCGTTCCGGGCGAGACAGGGCGCTGCCTGGCACGGCGCAATATTGACGGAAAACTCGTGGCCGAAGGTTATGGAAAAATCACCTCAATTGCCGTGGACCCCATTCAAAAAAAGCCTTTAAACCGCTATTATCCGGAAAATACCATCTTAACCGCGGCTTCTTACGGATGTAATTTCCAATGCCCCTTTTGCCAGAATTATCACATTTCCCAACAGGAAGCAGACTTCACATATTACTCTCCCGAAAGATTGCGGGATTTAGCTCTTAACCAAACGTTAAATGATAATATCGGATTGGCTTTTTCTTACCATGAACCCACAATCAACTTCGAATACGTTCGGGACTGTGATCGACTGGTCAAAGACGCCGGCTTAAAAAACATTCTCGTGACTAACGGATACCTCGCCCGGGAACCATGGGAAGAGTTATTAAAATTGACAGACGCCATAAACATTGACTTAAAGGCATTTACCGATTCATTTTATAAAAAAGAATGCAAGGGCGATTTGGAAACGGTAAAAGGGAACATCCTCGCCGCGGCAAAAGAATGCCATATTGAAATCACCACCCTGATCATTCCGGGTCTCAACGATTCCATTGAAGAGATCACAGCCATGGCGCAATGGATTGCCGCCATCGATCCAGAGATTCCCTACCACCTCAGTCGTTTTCACCCAAGATATCAGATGTCCGATATGGAACCGACTCCTGTGGATACTTTGGACAATGCGGCGGAAGCGGCGTCACAGTACCTTCGCTATATTTACTTGGGAAACCTGTAAACGTTACGCTATCATGAAATGATTAAAATATTAAACGCTATTTTATACGTGGAAAGCCATGAATACAAGACAAATTACAAACCATAAAAAACAATATCTGGAACTTCTTTTGCTAGGCGATGAACAGGAAAGTATGATTGACCGTTATCTGGAAAAGGGCGAAATGTACGTCCTGGAAGACCACGGAGTAAAAGCAGTCTGTGTCGTACAAAAAGTAAGCGCAGAAATTTTAGAAATTAAAAATCTCGCGACGGAAACAAAGTATCAGAGAATGGGATACGGACAAGCGATAATCCATGATATCGTCAAACGCTACCAAGACGATTATTCCATATTACAAGTGGGAACCGGCGAAACAACTGTTGGCTTTTACGAAAAGTGCGGATTTCGTCGTTCCCATGTGATCAAAAATTTTTTTACGGATTATTATAATCATCCAATTTTTGAATATGGCAAACAACTGATTGATATGATCTATTTACAAAAGACTCTAAAATAAAAAATCACCGGCCTTGCCGGTGATTTTACATTTTTGGAGAAAAATTATTTTAATTCGATCCCCCCCAATACTGGACGACAATCCACAAAAACCGTGGGACCGAAAGCTGCTGCCATTGCAGAGATTTTATTTTCTACGCCGCCCAAAAAAGGACTGGACTGAACTTCTACCCGTACATTGGGTGGAAAGTATATTTCAATTCCTCCCATAAACGACCGCGCTTTGATGGTAATATCCTCCGTGATCAAGGCATTGCGCAAATCCAACTCCACACCGCCCAAGGTAGCGCTGACAGTGCCGCCACGATAAGGCGCATTTTCAATTCTCAACTCCTGGCCGCAACAAAAGGCAGAAATATTTCCAGTATCGCCACGATACTCCTCTCCTTCGTACCTGCGGTTCCTTCTGCCGACCACAAGGCTGATACCGATTACCACCAATAAAAAGGGGATCACCATTTTCCAAATGAGGTGCCAGGAGAAAAGTCCCCAAGCGGAACAAAGGAATACGACACCAATCAAGAGACCAACCGTATTACCGGGATGAAATCCATCCTTCACGATATTATAAATACAAGGAACGATAATAAATAACGTCCACCAACCGGGGAAGAAAATATCAATATACCAGATTCCCAATACATTGCCGCCTAAAATGATTCCTAAGATAATCAACAATACTCCCCATAGGGCAGCACCAAAACGATTTTTCATTTCAATGATCCTCCAAGGCTTCTGCTTGATAAAATCATTATATCATAGTTTTTAACGCTTCAGCATTAGAGTTCCATTAAAAATCAATGAATCATTCTTATCTCCCTTCTTTGGCGACTTCCTCCAACCTGCGCAAAGCATCCTTTTCCAAACGGCTCACGCGAGTCTGACTAATTTCCAATTCCGCAGCCACCTCCGCTTGGGTCTTTTGCCGGTAGTATCGTTCGTAAATAATTTGACGCTGGCGCAATGGTAAACTTCGAAAAAGCCTGTGGAAGAAGAGGCGATTTTCCACTGCTTGAAAAGAATCTTCCCATCTACCGTCAGGAACATCTTCCGCTTCTTCCATGGGAATTTCATGTTGTTGTAAAATGTCTTGGGGATTACAACCCAGTTCTTCCGCCAATTCATCGAGTTTAGGACTGCGTCCATATTGTTCTATAAATTCCCGCTCTGCACAATTGATTTGTTCGGAAGAAACTCTTCTTCCCCCATTTTGAAGTTTCCGGTATAAGTGGCTCATTTCACCAAAAATATGCGGTACCGCAAAGGTGGCAAAAGAGGTTCCCCGCCGAAAATCAAAACGGTCCACAGCACGCATAAGTCCTACCATACCGGCTTGAAAAAGATCTTCTCTTCTTTCTGAAACTGTAGAAAAACGGGAGACAACACTCCAGACCAAACGCTCGTTACTTAGAATCAGCGTTTCCCTGGCGGTTTCATCTCCTTGCTCCATTCTTTGCCATAAAGCATCTTTTTGCTCCTGGGAAAAAGTATGATAACCGTTCATAAGCATTTTTGTGGTTGTTTTCGCATTAGCAATGTTGTGCCGCAACCGGGAGTGGAAATCACAGTAAATTCATCCATAAAGGACTTCATAAATACGAATCCCAACCCCATACGGTCTTCTACTGTGGAATAGGCCGGTTCCATGGATTTTTCCACATCCTCCATACCAATCCCATTATCTCGAATGATAATGAGAATACTTCCATCACTTTGTGCCAAAGACATCATCACACTTTTCTGCGGATCGTTAAGATAACCATGGATAATAGCATTGGATACACCTTCGGAAACTGCAACCTTTAATTCTTCAAGTTCCGCCATGGAAAAACTGAGAAGGCTGCCAAAAGAAGCCGCGGTAAGCCGTGCCACTGCTACATTTTCTTTGACGGATTGAAACGTCATAGTCAAACGATTTTCAGCAGTTTCGTAAAGCTGCTCCCATACTTTTATTTTCTGCGTATCACTCATGACGATTCCCCTCGCTTCTTTCAATTTCCAAAATCTGATCCAGCCCTGCCATAACGAAAAAGGGCATGAGCAAAGGACTGACATTTTTCACAAAAACACCGCCGCCCAACGGTGCGGTTTTTTTATAAAGGGTCAACATCAACCCCAGCCCGGAGCTATCAATAAAGGTTGTCCCAGAACAGTCAAACACAATCCGATTGATGCCGTTTTCTTCGATCTGCTCCATTGCTTTTTCACGTAAAGCGGGACATTGACTCAAATCAAATTCTCCTTTTACTGACAGCCAAAGGGCGCCGTTTTGGATGCTCCATTCCATAGATTAATCCTCCTTCTTCCTTAGAGTTCGAGATTTTCCCGGTCAACCCTTTGTTGGAATGTGAAATCCTTTGTCGAAAACGACCGAACATCATAAAACCCAAGGAGTCATACGCAATTCCCATTACTCCTTGGGTTTTCATCGAAAATCAAATGATTAAGATCCCGTTTCCCCAACATTCGTCTTCCCGTTCATCGCTGCAAGGTAAATAAGTCTCAATCAATCATAGAAAGCAAATATTTTAAAAGAGATTTTGGAAGAAACGCACAATCGCCTGCCAAAAAGTTTGTTTTTCTACAGCTTGAGCAGTGACAAGGTCGACCCGGGCAAGTTCCTCACCATTGAGAGAAACCACAGCCTCCCCTGCTTTTTCCCCTTTTTCAATTGGAGCTTCCAAATCGGGATCCACTTCATATTCTACTGTATATCCGGGATCCTCTGTTTTAGAACTGGGTAACCGCACCGCTTCGGTAACCATGAGATTAACGGTTTCTTCTCTTCCTTTGGCAATACCTGCGGCAGTCAGCTCTTTTTCTGGCGTCAAAATTTCCGCCATCGTATATTGAGAAAAGCCATAATTCATCAACTTCATACTTTCACTGTAATGGCTGTTTCTTTCTGTACCGCCCATGACCACACCAACGAGACGCAAATCGTCCCGGACGACGGTGGAAAGGAGACAACGGCCCGCCGGAGATGTGGTGCCTGTTTTCAATCCATCAGTGCCTTCATACCAAAATAGAAGTTTATTGGTATTATACAAAAGCATTTTATGGGAATCCGGACGAAATTCAAATTCTTTCATAGAGGTAAAATCCAGAAGCTGAGGTACGTCAATGGCATAAAGAGAAAGGGTCATCATATTCCTAGCCGTGGTATAATGATTATCATCATGAAGTCCGTGGGGATTCATATAGTGAGTGCCGGTCATTCCCAGTTCAGCGGCTTTATCATTCATCATTTTGATAAAGCCTTCTTCACTACCTCCAATATACTCTGCCACAACCATGGCAGCGTCATTGGCGGAACCGACAGCCATCGCTGCTAATAAATCGTGAAGGGTATGCACTTCTCCTTCTGCCAATAAGGCGCTGGATCCCTCAATGGAAGCAGCATAGGCAGAAGTTGTTACTTCGTCTTCCATGGAAAACTTTCCGTCATTGATGGCTTCCAAAGCCAAGATCAATGTCATGATCTTCGTTGTGCTGGCAGGGTATACTTTAGCATCGGCATTTTTTTCGTAAATCACCGTACCTGTCACCGGTTCTACCAACATCACGGCATTGGCTTTAATTTCTGGCAAGGTACCTTCGGCAACGCTGTTTACCGAAGCCACCACCTCTTGATACTCTTCTTCCGTATATTGTTCGGTAGAAGCTACTTTATTAGGATCAGTTGTAGTTTGCACTGTCGTATCCTGAGTGGTTCCGGAGGCTTCTTTCGCCAAAATTCCCCAGGAGAATCCTAACAAAACAGTGAACACTAACAATAACGCCACAACTTTTCTCATATGGTTCATGGTTTCACCTTTCTCCCCTTGATTCGATAGTTTATTTTATGAGTCCGTTAATAACTTATGAATAATTCCTTTTAATTCCAACTCTTTGCTGTCAAAAAGAACCGTGCCGCTGCCATCGGCAGGGATCTCATCTTTTGTTCCGAAAGTAAAAGCTCCTTCCAACTGTTCTTGACAATCGTCTGCGATATGCTTCCCATAGAGGCTCGCTAAAACTTCACCTCGGCAAACATAGTCGCCAACGTTTTTTTTCAATAAAATGCCGGCACTATGGTCGATGGTGTCATTCAGCGTTTTTCGCCCTGCTCCCAGATTCATGGCAACAGTACCCACGGTCAAAGCATTGAGGTCTGTAATATACCCATCCTGTTCTGCAATGAGTTCAACCCCGTTATGAGGCAAATCAAGCGCAGAGCATAAGTCGTTCCCTGTAAACTGACCACCCTGACAGCGAAACATCTCGCAAAGCTTTTTTTGACCGCTGCCATCGGCAATATGTCTTTTTGCGACATTCAATGCATCGTCCACATTGGCACAAAGCCCCGAAGCATAGAGGCCGAGAATTGTCAAAAATAAACTGTGTTTCATCAGATCTGCGCTGCCGTTACCGCCCAGAATATCATAAGCTTCTTTTACTTCCAAAGCATTTCCCACCGCAAACCCCAAAGGAAATTCCATGGGACTGAGCAAAGCAGCAACCTTTCGCCCGTATTTTTCTCCAATTTCAATCATGGTTTGGGCCAAAATTTTAGCATCTTTTTTTGTTTCCATAAAAGAACCGCGGCCAAATTTCACATCAAGTATGAGCACATCGGCGGAGGTCGCCAATTTTTTCGACATGATACTGGAAGCAATGAGAGGAATGGAATCCACCGTAGCGGTCACATCTCTTAAAGCGTAAATCTTTTTATCGGCAGGAACCAAATTTTTGCTCTGCCCCGTAACGACAATACGATTTTCTTTTGCCAAAGCTAAAAATGTTTCCGGCGTCAAAGCGACGTCGCAGCCGGTCACCGATTCCATTTTATCAATGGTTCCGCCGGTAAACCCCAACCCGCGCCCGGACATTTTAGCCACGGTTAAACCCGACGCTGCCCAAAGTGGAGCCACGATCAACGTCAGTTTATCACCAATGCCGCCGGTACTGTGTTTATCAATGGTCAAGCCTAATGAGGAAAGATCCATCGTCTCTCCACTGTGCATCATGGCCATGGTAAGATGGTAAATTTCATCGTGATTCATGCCGCGAAACCAAACCGCCATCAGAAATGCAGACATTTGATACTCAGGCAAGTCTCCCTCAGTGTAACTTTTGATGATTGCGAAAATCTCTTCTTTGCTTAAAGGGAATCCCTGTTTTTTCTTTTCAATACACGCTATCATATCCATTGATGGTCGCCTCCTCAAAGCCAGCCGGTACCCAAAGGAGATTTTTTACCGGTGAGCCATTGATATGCAGTGGCGCCGATATCCCCCAAAGTCAGTCGGTCCCCCAACCCCCGTCCTTTGAGAGAAGGACTATAGGATAAAATCGGAACGTATTCACGGTTATGATCCGTGCTGGAAGTTGTTGGATCATTGCCGTGGTCTGCGGTGATGATCAACAAATCACTGTCCTTCATATGGTTCAACAAGTCAGGCAGGCATCGGTCAAATTCTTCCAAGGCTTTGGCGTCCCCTTGGGGATCATTGCGATGACCATACAGCATATCAAAATCCACAAGATTCACAAAAAAGAATCCGTCATTTCCACGGTCGGCCAGGAGTTCCTCGGTTTTTCCGATGCAAAGAGGATTTCCTTTGAGAGGATAAGAAACATCAAGAAACTGTGCGGCAAAAATATCACTGATCTTCCCTACGCCCACAGTGACGATCTGTGCTTTTTGCATTTCATCCAGAAGATTGGGAAGCGGCGGCGTCAGCGAAAAATCTTTGCGATACGCCGTGCGTTCAAAATGTCCCGGCGTCCCCCGAAAGGGACGGGCGATGACTCTCCCTACTCCATGACGCCCCTGGCAAACCTTTCTGGCTTTGCGGCAAAGTTCATATAATTCCTCATTACAATACACTGCTTCATGGCAAGCAATTTGCACCACGCTGTCGGCAGATGTGTAAACGATAGGCTTTTTGGTGCGAAGATGTTCTTCCCCCAACTCCTCAATAATTACAGTGCCCGAAGCCGGTTTGGTGCCGAGAATCCCAATACCAAAGGCATCTTCCAAGTCGCGGATCAGATCCTCTGGGAACCCTTGGGGATACGTGGGAAAACCGCGCTCCAATACGATCCCCATCATTTCCCAATGTCCCGCAGTGGTATCCTTGCCACAAGTGGAAAGCATCCCCCTGCCCCAGGAACCCCGGGGATCGGAAACAGGAGATACCCCTTGAATGGGAATGATATTGCCAAGGCCCAGGGATTCCATATGGGGCAGAGAAAGTCCGCCTACGGCTTGGGCAATATGCCCCAATGTATTACTTTCGGTATCATCAAAATCCTGCCAATCCGGCAAGGAACCGATGCCGATGCTGTCCAATACAATTAAAAAAACGCGTTTTTTCATCATTCATTTCCCTTTCTTTGTTCGTTATCATTCATACCATCAATCTTATCAACACTTTAGCTTCTGGGATGGCACCGTTTGAACTCCGCTGTAATAGATTTTTGTAAAAGCTGTGTATAAATTTGTGTGGTAGCCAAATCCACATGACCTAAAATCTCCTGTACGGTACGGAGATCAGCCCCATTCTCCAGCATATGGGCGGCCAAAGAATGACGAAGTGTGTGGGGGCTCACAGCGTCGCCGAGGCCGGCGCTTTTACCGTATTTTTTTACGATATTCCATACGCTTTGGCGGGTCAGAGTACCGCCTTTAGCATTGACAAACAGATCGTTGGAACGCTTGTCCTTCAATAATTTAGGACGGCTGTCTTTCAAATATTGTTTTAACGATTGAATCGCATAGGAGCCCAAAGGGACGATACGTTCTTTTCCGCCTTTACCAAAACATTTTGCATAACCGAATTGAAAATTCACATCATCCAGGGCCAGCCCCACTAGCTCGCTAACGCGCATTCCCGTAGCATAAAGAGTTTCCAGAATCGCTTTATCCCTCAGACCGCCGATGGTAGATTCATCGGGCTGGTTCAAAAGAAGCGAGACTTCATCTTGCATCAAAACATTGGGCAAGTACTTTGTCATTTTGGGATTTTCCAATTCTGCTGTAGGATCTTTTTCAATTCTTCGATCCAATAATAAAAACTTGTAAAAGCTTCGCAATGCCGAACGTTTTCTGGCCATGGAAGACGGAGCTAAACCAACTTCGCGACAATGGGAAAAATAGGCGGTCATATCTTTCCGTTCAGCTTCTGCAAGGGGTTTTTTCAAAAACGAACTGAAATCCACCAAGTCCAGTCGATAATTTTCAATGGTATGGGGAGAGCTTCCTTTTTCCACCAAAAGATATTCGCCAAAAGACTGAATATCCCTTTGGGAAGAGCCAGGCAGAGAGGGAGAGTGCGAAGATTTTTCTGAAGGAAGCTTAATTTTCTCTTCTTTTATTTCATCTATCATCGTTTTCTCCCTTCCGCAATATATCAACTTTGAAAAACAAATACAATTATTTTCCATTATTTATTTTTATTATAAGCACTTTCTATGAATTCTGCCAGTAGGTTTGATGGAATTTAAAAAAATTAATCGAAATACGGCTGGTCAAAGGTAATACTTCCCCCTGGTAGCACAACCCGAAGCGGTTCTGTAAGTTCCTGATACGGTTCCTCTTCTTTTTCCGCCAAAATACCGTAAAACTGTGGGACGCCCCAGAGAAGTCCAATCACGAGGGCAATAGCGATCAAGCCTTTCCAAAGCTTTCTTCTTACATGGCAGAGAATAATTTTCATACAGTTCTCTCCTCAATATGTTTTTTGTAATTTTATGACAGGAAAAGAAGAACCATTCCCTCAAAAGAAAAAACCGCTGCCGCAAATTGCGGCAACGGTTCGGCATAGTGAAAAAATCTTTTGTAATCATGATTTTTGGCAAGAGCAAAACCACTTGCTTTCATTTTATGGCATATTTCGGGGAAATATAAGTTACAAAACTGATTCTGCCCCCATTATATCCCAAAGTTCGCAGATCCAAAATAACAAACATTCTCATCAGAGAAATACAGTCAGGTATCTCAATTTTTCTTTGACCGTATTACTATGCAAGGCGATTTGCCATTTTCAGCTTATCGGCAATCATGGCGATGAATTCCGAATTGGTGGGTTTGCCGCGTTCTACATCAATGGTATAACCGAAATACTTATTCATAAGTTCGATGTTGCCGCGATCCCATGCCAACTCAATTCCATGTCTTATGGCGCGTTCTACACGACTGGCAGTGGTATTATATTTCTTGGCAATCATCGGATACAACTCCTTTGTAACGGCACCCAATAAATTGGTATCGTCAATAACAAAGACAATTGCGTCTCTCAAATACTGATAGCCTTTGATATGGGCGGGAACACCCATTTGATGAAGAATGTTTGTAACTTCCACATCAAAATTTTTCCCGGCAACCACAGAAGGCTCCACCACAGAGTTTGCCATGCCGGCCAGTTGCCGAATGCGCATGGAAAGGGTTTGATAGTCATACGGTTTTAATAGAAAGTAGTCGATCCCCAGACGAACTGCTTCCTGGGTCATGTTTTCTTGCCCCATTGCAGTACTGATGATAACCTTTGGGCGTTTACTGAAGGATCCCAATCGAGATAATACCCCAAGGCCGTCAAGGCATGGTAGAATCAGGTCGAGAACAAGGATGTCCGGAGACAAAGATTCCACCAATTCCAATGCTTCTAAACCATTGTTCGTCATACCAACAACTTCCAAATCCTCGTGAGAATCGAGGAACTGCTGCAGACTTTCTCTAAAATTTTTGTTGTCGTCTGCAATTACAATTGAGATGTTTTCACTCATAAAAACTTCCCCCCAAAATGAGATATTTATGTATTTCTTTCGAGAAATATTTCTATACAACTTTCAATAATTCCTTCTTTTGTCTCTTAATTTTTATTCGCCAAATTATTCGTTTTTAGACGTATGTTTGTCATATTTTGTCGTTTCTTGTTAGAAATTATACTTTCCATTAAAAGAATTTATTTTTATGACAATATGTCCTAATTTTTTAAAAAATTTATACAACATAAATTGGTTTATTAAGAAATCGCCGACAAAGAATCTTCCA
>NBJMC04201__coassemble_325_pt1 | contig 46623 bp, 41 predicted proteins | sample NBJMC04201__metabat2_high_PE_023 | metagenome-assembled genome bin NBJMC04201
TTATATTTGGTTGCGTAGGCTTATATCTTTATTTGAGAATTACGGAATAGCGGGGTGCTGTCTATCAAATTCTTGTGTGTTACTTTATAGCACATGAGCATTTTTTCATAGGATAAAAAGGCCTTCCCGGCAAAAACGAGCGGCGCGCTTTGCGCCGTTCATCTTAACCGTTGACCGGCTCGGCTAGCTTTGCTGTTTTGATAAATGAGATTATCTCGGAATTTTTTCAAGACTATGACTTTTTCCTTACAGGCACCCACACTTCAAAAACGGTATTTTCCGGGTCTGAATTTATATATACTTCAATATCGGGGGCGTTTCCGTATTCATAACCAGAAGCCGGTAGCCATTCGGTAAAAATGCGGCGTTCTAACTCTTGGACAGATTTGTTCGTACCAGTTCCGGGAAAAATCGCCCATGTTGTTGCGGGAATGATGTATTCCTCAAATTCTGGACTTCCTTGTAATGTCGCAACAGCAATAAAATATTTCCATTGCTCTGCGGCATTGCAAACACTAATACCCAAAAGACCTGCCGGAGAGGCAGAGACCATTTGCGACAGCTTTTCTATTGTCCCATCAGCGGCACAATTTTGCCACATTTGCGGAACAACAGAAAAATTCCTTTCTAACTCTTTGCTTAAGGGCGCAGATACTCCAATAATACGGAACGCTTCTTTTGTTTCGATGCGATAATACAATTCTTCTACTCCTTTCACTACAAGTTTGAATGAAAGAGGTGGAAACGATTTTACGTATACATTTCCACTCTTAACAGCAGAAGGAGAGATCCCATGAATGGATTGAAAAGCTCTGTTAAACGCGGTGGGAGAATTATATCCGTATTTCCCTGCTATATCAATGACCTTTTCATTGCCACTTTGTAAGTCGACGGCGGCCAATGACATTTTTCTTTTGCGAATATATTCAGATAAAGGCATACCCGCCATGTAAGTAAACATTCTCTGAAAATGATACGAAGAACAGCAAGCAATTTTTCCTATTTGTTCGTAGTTAATTGGTTGCGTTATATTTTCCTCAATATAGTTTATTGCGCTGTTAAATCCTTCAATCCACTCCATTGTTCCTTCTCTCCCCGATATTATAATTTTAGAAAAAATTGCGTGGCCCTGTCCTCTCATTTTCTGCACGAAAAAGAGAGGGAATAATCGTCAAGTCCTATTTTATTATAGCCGTCTTAATGAGTAAGGACAATATAATTTGAATCAATGGAATAGTGGGCGGCTGCCCATCAAATTCTTGTGTTACTTTATGGCACATGCGTAGTTTTTCAGGAAATCAAAAAGCGTCTTTGCAATGCAAAGACGCTCTGTTCTGCCGCGGTTTCCTATCTCAATAGGAAACGCCGTATTTTTGAAATAATTCGTCGGTATAGGCTCCTTCGATATAGGCGACTGCGTCATCGCCTTCATACTCCTCGGAGACCATCGATACCAGGGCGATGGCAGTAAGATATTTCCTCACATCTTCCGTCACGGAACTCCAATAATCCTCCTCGGAAAGGTCATGACGCTGGAGATAAGCCGTCAGCTCCCCGCGATATTGCGCCCCGGCATTTTCTCCCTGTTCACCCACTTGTTCGCCGGATTTTCTCGCATCGATCTCCGCCTCTACCATCTCATCGGAAATCTGGATTCCTTGAGCTTGTCCCTCACGATAAAAAACTTCCAATTCCATAATTTTTCGTAAGTTTTCTTGCTCGCCACCGTCTCCCAAAACCTCGTTGGTCATGCGGAAATAGGCATCGCTATCATAAGTATTCGTTTCCCCTTCAATGGTAGCTTCGGCTTCTATGGGTGCCGCTGCCATTTGTGCTGTGGACACGTCTTCCGTCTTGGTTTGGGTGTCATCAGATTCAGGCCCTTGCTGAGAGCTACAGGCGACGAAGGCAATGGCCAGCCATACCAGAAGGAATCCCGTCCATAGTTTTTTCATGGTCTTCATTACGCGACCCTCGCTTAAAAACAGAAAAGATTAAAAAGCTGTTCGCTTTGGTTCACAGGGGTGTAGCGGAATCCTTTGGCTTCCATGCGCTGGATCAAAGGTTCGTAATCTTTGGGATCGGAAAGTTCCACCCCCAGCAGGGAGGGACCATTTTCTTTGTCGTTGCTTTTTGAGTAATTGAAGCGAATAATATCGTCGTTGGGACCCAAAACATCGGTAAGAAATTCTCTGAGGGCACCAGGACGCTGTGGGAAGTTGATGATAAAATAATGTTGTAATCCTTCATAAAGAAGGGAGCGTTCTTTAATCTCTTGCATGCGGGCGATATCATTGTTGCCGCCGCTGATGATGCAGGCAACTTTCTTTCCTTTGATTTCATCTTTATAAAAGTCCAGGGCGGCAATGGTCAACGCCCCGGCGGGTTCCGTCACAATGGCGCTGTTGTTGTATAGCTCCAAAATAGTAGTGCAAATTTTCCCTTCGGGAACAACTACAATGTCGTCAAGAACTTCCTGGCAAATATCGTAAGTCAGCTCTCCGACGCGTTTGACCGCAGCGCCGTCGGCAAAGTGATCAATGGTATCCAACGCCACGACGCTGCCATGTTCCAAGGAGAAATTCATGTCTGCCGCGCCAGATGGTTCCACACCGATCACCTTGGTAGCAGGGCGAATATGCTTCACATAGGAACCGACTCCCGAAGCCAAACCGCCGCCGCCGATGGTAGCAAAGACAAAATCCATATGGCCAGCGTCATCATTCATAATCTCTAAACCGATGGTGCCTTGGCCTGCGATGACCAAAGGATCGTTAAAGGGATGGATAAAGGGCATATTCTCTTCTTCCGACAATTTGGTGGCAGCTTCGTTGGAATCGTCGAAGGTATCGCCCACCAGAATAATATCTACAAATTCTCCACCAAATCGCGCGACTTGAGAGACTTTTTGTTTTGGCGTAGTCACCGGCATAAAAATTTTGCCGTGGCAGCCCATGGCTTTGCAGGAATAGGCGACCCCTTGGGCATGATTACCGGCGCTGGCGCAGACAACGCCGCGGCTCCGTTCTTCTTCACTTAATTGGCACATTTTATTATAAGCGCCGCGAATTTTAAAAGAACGTACGGTTTGTAAATCTTCCCGCTTTAAATAAACTTGGCATTGATATCGTTCGGAAAGAACAGAATTTAACTCCAGGGGATGATTTTTGACAATCCCCTTTAAATCATGGCCCGCTCTTAATATATCTTCCAATGGTATTTTACTCATCGATGGATCCTCCTGAATCTCTTACGAATTTGTCAATCATATATACTTCTGGAAAGAACCGTCGTTTCCTTCAAGATTTTGTAAAAATATTATAGAAATGCGGAAGATATTTTTCTACAATCCATCGTGATATAGAAAGGGAACCAAGAATCAACGTTGTAATCTGCCATCCCAAAAAACAGAGAGCCCCACTCCTACCCTTTGTAATACGACAGTAATAGGTGATTCTCTCGGCTAGCCCCAAAGTCGTCAGAATATTATAAACTTTCAACCAGATAACGCAAAATTTTTGTTTGGTACTTTACGGCGGCAAAACAATCAGTTATAATAAAAACAATATACTTTTTTACCATTGCTCGATAAAGAAGCTTTCTTTTCAGCGATGGTCGATGAAAAAATGGTATCGAAGGGGAGGAATGAATGATGATATTAACAGGAGCTGAAATTCTTACAGAAGTCCTGATCGAACAAGGCGTGGATACCATTTTCGGGTACCCCGGCGGTGCAGTTCTCAATATCTACGATACGCTGTACAAAAACCAGGACCGGATCACCCATATTCTCACCGCCCATGAGCAGGGCGCCTCTCACGCAGCCGACGGCTACGCCAGAGCCACGGGAAAAACCGGCGTTGTCCTGGCCACCAGCGGGCCCGGTGCCACGAACCTTGTCACAGGCATTGCCACCGCTTATATGGACAGCATTCCCATGGTAGCCATTACGGGAAACGTGGGCACCAGCCTTTTAGGGCGCGACTCGTTCCAGGAGATCTACATTACCGGCATTACCATGCCCATTACGAAACATAATTTCCTAGTCAATAAAGTGGAAGACCTGGCGGATATCATTCGGGACGCCTTTCGTATTGCCAACACCGGTCGCAAAGGCCCCGTTTTAATCGATATTCCCAAGGACGTCACTGCCAATAAATGCGAATTTGAATCGAAAAAGCCCATTCAGGTCATTCAGCGTTATCAAAAAGATATGAAGGCCATGAAGACGGCGGCAGATATGATTAACCAGGCCCAGCGCCCCGTAATCTATTACGGTGGCGGCGTAGGTCTCAGTAACGCCGAAGCGGAACTCAATGAGTTGGTGGACAAGGCAGGCATTCCCGCCACTTATACCGTAATGGCCGCCGGTGCTTTGAGTGATGATAAAGAACTCAACATCGGCCTCATCGGGATGCATGGGACCCGCACGTCCAATCATGCGATCAATAAAGCCGATCTCGTAGTGGCCATCGGCGCACGGTTCAGCGACCGCGTAGCGCTGAATCCCAAACGATTCGCCAGCGAAGCAAAAATTATTCAAATCGATATCGACGTCAGCGAGGTCAATAAAAACGTTCTGGTTGACGCGTATCTCGTCGGCGACGTCAAACAGGTTTTGACCGACCTGATTCCCATGGTGGAAGAAAAGCAACATCCCGAATGGGTCGAACAGATCAAAGAATGGCAGCGCCACGACTACCATCCCAAAGACAGTGAAGAAAAACTCCGTCCTCACCAGGTTATGCATACGATCAGCGAGATGTGCGGGGAAGACACCGTCTACGTCACCGACGTGGGACAGCATCAGATGTGGGCCGCTCAATTTCTGCACCATGTTCATCCCAGATCATTCCTCACCAGCGGCGGTCTGGGGACCATGGGCTATGGTTACGGTGCCGCCATCGGCGCTCAAATGGCAGTGAAGGACACCGGCAAACAGGTGGTCCATATCACTGGCGACGGATCCTTCCACATGAACCTCAACGAAGCCTGTACCGCTGTCAGCTACAATCTGCCCATTATCACCGTGATCATGAACAATTCCGTTCTCGGTATGGTACGTCAATGGCAAACTGCCTTCTACGAAAAACGCTACTCCCATACGGACCCGGAACGAAAAACGGATTTCGTAAAACTCGGTGAAGCCTTCGGCCTTACGGCTTACCGCGCCACCAATCCTGCGGAATTCAAAGAGGCCCTGAAAAAGGCGTTAAACGCCAAGGGTCCCGTTTGGATCGAATGCATCATTGAAAAAGATGAAAAAGTGTTGCCGATGATTCCTGCCGGCGGCACCATCGAAGATATTATCATGGATTAAAGGAGGAGGATGAATATGCAAAAGAAAGTCGTTAGCGTATTGGTAGATAACCAACCGGGGGTTCTCACCAGAGTCACCAGCCTCTTTGGCCGCCGCGGCTACAACATCGCCTCCTTAACGGTATCCACCACCAACAATCCCGATATTTCCCGCATTACTTTGGTCATTGAAGGCAATGAACATATGCTGGATCAAATGATCTTCCAGACCTCCAAATTAGAAGTAGTTCAAGATATCTTCACTCTGGATTACGACCACAGCGTCGTACGGGAACTGCTCATGGTGAAAGTCGTGGCCGATGAATCCAACCGCGGCGCCTTAACGGAGATCGCCAATGTATACAAAGCCAAAATCATCGATCTTTCCATCGGTTCTATGATTATGGAGCTGACTGGGGAGCCCAACAAATTGGACGGATTCCTGTCAATCCTCAGCGAATATACGATCTTGGAAGTTTGCCGCACCGGGATCACCGCTTTATCCCGAGGGGCAATGTAAGCATCTCACATTCAAAAAAGAAAAAGCCCGACAAAGAAGATTATTGTCGGGCTTTGTTGTGTTGGAAAAGGCGGAAATCCTTTTGAACTCTTTGCAAAGCAGTCAAGAGTTCTCTGCCATCATCAACTTGATCACCTTGCATCAAACAGCCTGCCGGAACTTGGACCGACAGGCTGTGATATATTCCGGCGATGACTCGATCATGAGATCTTTTCGATCTCTTTGATTCTTTTGATCCTTTCAATCATTCGGAAATGATCGTATTTTTATCCTTGACCACGACGTCGTGGGCGCCGCCTTCCACAATGCTGACAGAGGATACCAAAGTCAACTTGGCCTTTTTCTGCAATTCGGGAATGCTCAAAGCACCGCAGTTGCACATGGTAGAACGGATCTTACTCAATGTGATTCCCACATTGTCATGGAGACTGCCGGCATAGGGCACATAGGAATCGACACCTTCTTCAAAGGAGAGTTTGGCATCGCCGCCCAAATCATAACGCTGCCAGTTGCGAGCACGGGCGGAGCCTTCCCCCCAATATTCCTTCATATAATTACCGTTAACAATCACTTTGTTGGTGGGGCTTTCATCAAAACGGGAGAAATAGCGGCCCAGCATACAGAAATCACAACCCATAGCAAGAGCCAAGGTGATATGATAGTCATGGACGATGCCGCCGTCGGAGCAGATGGGAACATAAACGCCGGTTTCTTTGAAATATTCGTCTCTGGCTTTGGCAACGTCGATAACAGCGGTGGCTTGTCCGCGGCCAATGCCCTTGGCTTCTCTGGTAATACAGATGGAACCGCCGCCAATCCCGATTTTAATGAAATCAGCACCGGCCTCGGCCAGGAAGCGGAAACCATCAGCATCGACGACATTTCCCGCGCCGACTTTCACACTGTCGCCGTAATGCTTGCGGATCCAGTCAATGGTAAGCTTCTGCCATTCAGAGAACCCTTCGGAAGAATCGATACAAAGAACGTCGGCGCCGGCCTCCACCAAAGCGGGAACACGCTGAGCGTAATCTCGGGTATTGATCCCGGCCCCCACCACATAGCGCTTGTGACGATCCAACAATTCATTGGGATTTTCCTTGTGGGAATCGTAGTCCTTGCGGAAAACAAAAGCCACCATTCTCTGGTTTTCGTCGAGGATGGGAAGGGCGTTAAGCTTATGATCCCAAATAATGTCATTGGCCTCTTTCAGACTGATTCCTTCTTTGGCATAGATAACTTTTTCAATGGGGGTCATAAATTCTTTGACTTTCACGGTTTTTTCCATGCGGCTGACGCGGTAATCGCGGCTGGTAACAATGCCGATCATTTTGCCGTTGGCGGTGCCGTCTTCGGTCACAGCCACAGTGGAATGACCTGTTTTTTCTTTTAATGCCAAAATATCAGCAAGGGTTTCTTCAGGACCGATATTGGAATCGCTGGAGACAAACCCCGCCTTATGATTCTTGACACGTCGCACCATATCTGCCTGCTGTTCCACGGTTTGGGAACCGTATAGAAAAGAAATACCTCCTTCTTTCGCCAGGGCAATGGCCATTTTGTCATCGGAAACCGACTGCATAATGGCGGAAATCAGGGGAATATTCATGGAAATCGCAGGTTCTTCCCCTTTTTTGAATTTCACAAGGGGCGTTTTTAACGACACGTTGGCGGGAATACATTGGGAAGAGGAGTAACCGGGAACCAACAAATATTCACTGAAGGTATGGGAAGGCTCATCATAATAAAATGCCATGTTCGTTTCACTCCTATTTTTTTTATTTATCCGTATATATTATATTTATTATACAAAAAAAGCAAGGCCTTGCAAAGGATTTTTCCAAATTTTTTATGGTTTCCATAAAAAATTTCTCAATACGTAATTGTTTTTCTGTTTCAGTGATCCAAACCCATATTCACTTCATGATGAATCGCTAATCCATGGTTTTATCATTTAGATTTTACATGAAAATTCCAGACAATATTTGCAAGCATTGCCAATACATGTTACAATAATCTCGGTGCGGCCGCTATCACATCATATAAAATAGAGCGGCCAAAAGGAGGATATTACTATGAAGAAAAAGTTACTGATCCTATGCCTTGTCGTTGCCACGGTCTTGGCATTCGGATCCATGGGTGCACTCGCCGCAGACTTAAGCGATGCCGCTAAGGTTGACACTGTAATCCAAGCCGACCCCAGCAACATCACAGAAATTGAAATCAGCGCAGATTGCAAGTACGCCATTGAAAACGGCACCATGGTCGTTACCCATAATGGTGTTGATGCGCAAGGCATTTTTACCGCCACCTTTACCGACGATGAAATGAACAAAGTGTTAGAAGCCGCTGCCGCCAATGATGTGGACGTTGTAGCGTTTATGACCAATGCATATAGTCAACGACCCGCTGAAGCCATCTCCATCTCCAAGGCTTCCATGGAAAAATTAGCCGCTTTGGAAGAGAGCGACGGCGTCATGGTATGCAGTGCCATGATGGGCGGCACCTATCTTTATTTCCATGAAGTACCTGTCTGCACCGGCGACAATTTTGTTATGGGAATCGGTTTAGGAGAAGAAACCCCCTATATCAATTTTGACGGCGCGGAAACTGTCAACGCTTACGCTGTTTTAGCCGGCGGCGGCGATGATTTTAACGAAACCACGGTGATCGTGGAATACGTTGACGGAGTGGGATCCGTGTTGACCAAAACCGGGTACGACAGTGAATATGACATGATTGCTTTCCCCGTCACCGGTGATATTTCTTTCCTTGTCGACGATAACATCGTCACTTTCAACGACATTTCCGGCAAATGGTTTGAACCCTATGTAAACTTTGTTGCCGCCAGAGGCATCATGAATGGCATGGACCAAGACAGCTTCTCCCCTGACACGAATCTGACCCGCGCCATGATGGTGACTATGCTTTATCGTTTGGAAGGAGAACCCACAGTTTCCGCGACGGAATATCCCTTCACCGATGTTCCCGAAGCTTATAACTGGGCCAAAGACGCGATTCTCTGGGCTGCTCAGGAAGGAATTGCCAGAGGCATGACCGATACCACCTTTGAACCCGAAAGAAATTTAACCCGCGAACAGGCCGCAACCTTTATTTACAGATATTGCACCGATTATCTGGGTTACGACGAAACAACGACCATTGATCTTGCCGATTACTTTAAAGATGCCGCTCAAATCGGCACCTATGCTCAAGCAGCCATGACCTGGTGTGTAGAATACGGCATCATGGAAGGAATCGGGGACAACCAACTGGCTCCCCAGGGAACCTGCACCAGAGCACAGATGGCAACCATTTTCAGTCGTGTGATCAATGCTACCATCTAACCCATAAAAATAGTTTATCAAAATACCCATCGTTTTAGCGATGGGTATTTTTATTGTTACATGAAAAGAAAGCCCTCGCTTATTGCAAGGGCTTTCCCAATAAAATACTGAAATAAGGTGTGATGAAAGAATGGCTCAGCGTTTCACTTCGGGAATGGGATTCTTGTCGAATTCATCCAAATGTTCGCAATGATTCCCCAAATAATACTTGGTTTCTTTGGAAATTACATTGGAAAGAAGTAAAACAGCGATGAGATTGGGAATTGCCATCAAAGCGTTTAAGGTATCGGCCATTTCGAACACAGCACCCAAGGACATGATGAAAGAACCGGCAACCAGGGCAATGACCCAGATGACGCGATAGGGAAGAATCCCTTTTTTGCCGAAAATATATTCAACGCCCCGTTCGCCGTAATAGGACCAGCCGAGAATGGTGGAAAATGCGAAGGTAATAATACCGACAGTGAGAATGATTGGGCCCACAACGGGAATATGGTTAAAAGCTGCGGTGGTCAATGCGCCGCCGTCGCCAATGGTATCAAAACCAATGTCGGGATTGGACAAAATGGTAGTGACGAGGACAAGGCCGGTCATGGCGCAGATGATTACGGTATCCCAGAATGTTCCGGTAGAGGAAACCAATGCCTGACGCACGGGGTTTCTCGTCTGTGCTGCCGAAGCAACGATGGGAGCGGAACCCATCCCCGATTCATTGGAGAAAAGGCCGCGAGCAACCCCATAACGCATGGCCATCATGATGGTGGCTCCAACGAAACCTCCCCCTGCCGCTTCCGGATTAAAGGCACACTTGCAAATGAGAACCACAGCGTCGAGGAGAAATGCGCGATTGATAATCAGGATGATGATACAACCCAGTACGTAGAAAATGGCCATAAAGGGAACTAAAATCGTGCAGCATTTGGCAATGGATTGCACGCCGCCGAGAATTACCACAGCAACTAGGACCGCGATGATAATCCCAATGAGCCAGCTGGGAACGCCGTAGTTAGTGTTGACAATTTCTATGATGGCTTTTTCTTGGACAAAGCAGCCAATGCCGAAAGCAGCCAAAGCTGTAAGCGCCGCAAAGATCATTCCGCCCCAGCGGCATTTTAAACCGCGTTCCAGAGCGTACATGGCGCCGCCGAGCATGGTTCCGTCACTGGTTTTGACCCGATATTTTACGGCGATCAAGGATTCGGAATACTTGGTGGCAATTCCGAAAACCCCAGTAAGCCACATCCAAAGCACCGCGCCGGGACCCCCCATGGCAATGGCGGTGCCTACGCCGACAATATTCCCGGTTCCCACTGTAGAAGCCAAAGCCGTTGCCAATGCTCCGAACTGGGAAACGTCACCGGCGCCGTCCTTATCTTTGGTGACGGATAATTTGATCCCCAAACCAACTTTCTTTTGAATAAAACCGGTGCGGAACGTCATGTAAATATGAGTTCCTACCAGTAGGATCAGCATGGGCCAACCCCAAAGGTACACGTTAAGAAAAGCAAAAAATGATTCCATAAATGTTTCTCCTTCAAAAAAAATCTGCATCTCTACGGATGGTATCTATGATTGATCTGTCCTTGTCGTTCCATTCCACCAAAATGGAAAACAAAAAAAGAGTAAAACCCTCATTTTACTCTTCGGAACAGAAAAATCCAAAACGGTTCTCCTTCCCTTTTTAAGGGAAGCGTGGAAGAACGTCTTCTGTTTTGATTTGCTCTCTGTCCTTTTGCCTGAGAGATTAACGCGAAACGCGCTTTGCCCCTTCGGCACCCGTTTTGTGTGTGGGCTTCTCCAGAGTTCCATCGGCTTGCAGTCCTCATCCTACGGACACCTGGGAGTGTTACCCCTTCGGTAAGGCGACGCCTGTTCTTCTGCAAGCTTCTTATGGTGCAATATAATCTTAAGTGAGATTATCATACTACAACTTGAAAAAAAATACAAGAACTTTTTATGAAAAAGTTGATCTCTTTTTTGATTTTGTAAAAGAAAACAATATTTTGTTAATGATTTCGGAAATATGGCCGAAATCGACGGTGTATTTCCCGGAGTTATGGTATAATTAACTTATTACATTGTAAAGAAGAGGAGGACAGAGAATGTTTCAAGATATCATCCCCCATGAGTTTCACAATGAATTTACAGAGCAGCCACCGTCGGCGGGGGACTACCTTCTTTGTTTTCAAGAGGAACGCCTTTTGGCTACTTTGGGGGAAGGCTGTTTGTCCTTCCCTCGTTTTGGGGAATTTTCCGAAATATCGGTCGAAAACTGCCGTTATTTATTTTCCGTTGATGATTGCCACTTTTACTGGTATGATGCGGCTTTGGTAGAAAAGGAGGGGTATGAATATTTGGGCCCACAAGCATTAAGGAACGCTTCTCCCGGTTGGCAGGCCTTTGCCGGCGCCGTGGGGCTTCATTTGGTGCGGTGGTATCGTCGGCGAAGGTTTTGTGGCCAATGTGGGAAAAAAATGGAGCATCATCATTTGGAGCGGGCCCTTTTTTGTCCTGCCTGCGGCAATGTGGAATATCCCTCCATTGCTCCGTCGGTGATCGTGGCGGTAACTCACGGCGACCGTTTGCTGTTGACAAAATATGCCGGGCGGCCTTATCGGCGCTATGCTCTGGTGGCGGGATATAGTGAGATTGGTGAAACCGTCGAAGCCACGGTGCATCGGGAAGTCATGGAAGAGGTGGGCCTGCGGGTAAAAAATCTGCGTTATTATAAAAGTCAGCCCTGGCCTTTTTCGGAGACGCTTTTGATGGGCTTCTTCGCTGAACTGGACGGGTCCGATAAAATTGTATTGGAGGAAAAAGAATTGGCCGAGGCTCGTTGGTTTCCAAGAAAAGAGATTCCTCCTCTTGACAATACCGTCTCCTTGACCAATGAAATGATTGAATTGTTTCGCCGTGGAGGTGCTTCTTTATCCGCCATTGGGAAAAAGGATTGACGGAAAATCTTCTTGGCAAATATAAAAACTCCGCGCTTTATCAACGCGGAGTTTTCAAGATAAATTATGATCATTTTTTAAAGAGATGATTTTGTATGGGTCACCCGGTCCCGTTCTTCCGCCCGTTTGGCATTGTTCCAATGTCTCATATCGCCAACGAGGTAACCTGTAATGCGGCGAATTCTCTGGAAGGGCTCCGCCGCCAATTCGTAACGAAGGTTGACATAATCTCCGTCCAAATCAATGCCTAAAGTTTTGATCTCTCGATCGGGATATTTTTCGCAGGCGCGGGCAATGTAGGCATCGATTTCGCGTTGTTCCAAGGTGCCGTTGGTGACTTCTACTTTCATAAAACCGTCTCCTTTTACGATTCTTCGATGTTTTTATTATACCTTATTTGAACAAAGAAAAAAATAAAGATTTTATACTTTTTTGATAAAGTTTTAATGAGATCGCCTTTTTCCCACGGTTGCGCAAAATGTCTGTTTGTGATAAATTATGCAATAAGCACCGGCTTGTCCAGCCGAAACAAAAAAAGATGAAAAGAAAGAAGCGAATTGCTATGGCCAAAAAAGAAAAAGATACAAAAACTAATGCCATGCGGTTTTTGGATACTCATAAAATTCCCTATGAACATCAATCTTACGACGCCGACGGTTTTACTGATGGTGTCCACGTGGCGGAGCGGCTGGGGATCGACCCAGGTATCACTTATAAGACCCTGGTGACTGTGGGAAAAAGTAAAAACTATTTTGTTTTCGTGATTCCCGTAGCGGCGGAACTGCACCTGAAAAAAGCAGCCAAATCCGTGGGTGAAAAATCCCTTGAAATGATCCATGTAAAGGATATCACCACCGTTACCGGTTATGTTCGCGGCGGCTGCAGCCCTTTGGGAATGAAAAAACAATTTCCTACCGTAGTCCATCAGGCGGCAGAATCCTTGGCGGAATTCTATGTCAGCGGCGGGCGTATTGGATCTCAAATCAAAATCAACCCCAAAGACCTTGTGAAGGTGATTCACGGAAAATTTGACGATATTGTTGTGGAATAAAGAGGAGAGGATTCCATGAAACAGAAAAAACGGCAGTTTCCAATAAAAATATTTCTTATTATGGTGATTTTGGAAGCACTTTTAATGGCCTTTGTTACCTTTCTGGGGATACGGTCATGGTTCCCAGTGTCTAATGGCGTTTTGGCCGTGGTGTTTTTGGTGGGCACCGCTGTGTTGGCAGGGATTACGGCCCTCTCTTTTCTTTGGAATCCGCCTGATGGAGAGGAGCCGAGATCATGAAGAGACAAAGGAAGATCGCGTTATTGGTACTTCTCTGCCTTTGTGTTTTGATCGGTACTGTCTGTGGATTTCTCGGCTACGAAATGAAGCGAGGCGCCCGTTTGTCGGAGGAAACTCCTGTGACCATTCCCTCTGGCGCGGGGACTGCCGAAGTGGCGGCGATTTTAGAAGAGGAAAATATAATCCGCTATCCTCTGGTGTTTCAAATTGCGGCGAAATGGCAAGGATTGGATGGACAGTGGCAAAAAGGCACTTTTTCCGTGGAACCGGGACAGGATTACGATGACCTTTTCCGCCTTCTCACGACGCCTCAAACAGCTTCTGTTAAAGTGACCATTCCCGAAGGGAAACAAGCCAAACAGATTGGCGCGATATTGGAGGAGGCCGGTATTTGTTCTGCTGAGGACTTTCTTAACGCCTCTACCTATGGCGTTTATGACTATGATTTTTTGGAAGGCGTTAGTTACCAGGATCGTATCAGCGGTTTAGAAGGATATTTATTCCCCGATACCTATTTTTTTGAACCTGATGCCGATGGAGAGGACGTGGTTCATGCCATGCTCCAACGGTTTCAAGAACTTGTAGTCACAGAAGAGATTCTCACCAGGGCGGAAGAGATCGGTTATACCCTCGATGAAGTTGTAATTCTCGGTTCCATGGTGGAAAGCGAAGCAACTACGACAGAAGATAGAAAGCTGGTGGCGGGGGTCTTTTTAAATCGCCTTGCCCATCCGGATCTGTTTCCTCGTTTGCAGTCCTGCGTTACGGTGGAATATGCCATGGGCATCAAAAAACAGGTGCTTTCCCTGGAGGATACGAAGTATGACTCTCCTTATAATACCTACCAAAACCCGGGATTGCCCTATGGACCCATCTGTTGCCCTTCGTTGGAATCTATCGAAGCAGTTTTGTGGCCCACTGAAAGCAATTATTATTATTTCCAGTCCGATGACAAAGGAAAACTCCACTTCGCCGAGACCTTTGAGGAGCACGCCGCGATCCAAGAGGAGCTTCACGCAAATTGGGGCTCATAAAACAAGTCCGGTTTCTGCGTCTCGTCGATGAATGTATTGCAACGACAGTACGAAAGATAACTACATACATATGTTCTTTTTGCAAAAAAATCTCCGCGTTTAAAGCGGAGATTTTTTGTTTCTGTTATTGGCGGCTTAACGATTTTTCAGCGCCTGGGCCAACTGATCCGGGCAGGAAGTAGGCTTTCTTCCACAGCGAATGCCTTCCAGCCGTTCGATGACTTCCTCAGCAGTCATTCCCTTTACGAGTCGGCTGATTCCCTGGGTGTTTCCGTGACAGCCACCGATAAATTCCACATCGGTCACGATGTTTCCATCCATAGAAAAGTGGATCTCTTTGGAGCAAGTTCCTTTGGTTTTGTAGGTGTAATTCATGATTCCTGATTTTCCTCCTCAATGGTCAAAGTAATATGATGATCCTTCGCAGTCAAAGCCTTCAGCATTTTTAAACACCGCACCCCCCAATCTCCCAGATGTCGGCAAAATTGCTGCGGTTCTTTGACTACAATGTGAACAGGCGCCGCTTCGGTGATCACATCTGCCAAGGCATCGAGGTTTTTTCCACAAGAGGAGGGCAATGTCGCGGAAGTTCTCAGCGCTGTAAAGAGATCATCTTTGGTAAATATTTCATTACCTCGCAATGTTATACTGTTCATGGGTTCGCCTCCTCTGTACCGTAAAGCAGGGTAAAGGATTCGTAATGGTCGCCGCTGTAGTAGATCAATCCGTCGTTGGACCATACAAGTCGTTCTCTGCCGCGAAAACCACCGTTGTAATTTATGTCGCATTCGTAATAGATGCGGCCTTCCTTTTCCGGCAAAAGCCCTTCGTAATTCCCGAAACGATCGCCGCCAATGCTTTTTCCCGGTGCAACTTCATTGAGATTTCCTAATGTACTGTCCCATCCTAAAACTTTGGCCTCGTCTTTTGTGATAAAGTTTTCAGGAAGACGGCCATAGGCATTAAGATAAGCCGCGACTTCGTCCGATGAGGTATAAGCGCTGTTTTCGTCAATATTCCCGTTTCCGCAGCTCAAAAATGTTGCGGCCACAATGATGAACAGCAATATGAGTGAAATGATTTTTCTTTGTGACAGCAGTCGATTCATGGCGTATTCTCCCGTTTGTTTTATCATACCATATTTCAAATAAAATAGAAAGCTTAGCAAGAAATCTCTTTACGAATGGCGTCAATTATATTATAATATGTAAAGAATTTGTTAAATCTTTGAAAAAGAAAGGTGAAACAGTGTCGAAGCAACACTGCGAAAACGGGTAAAGTTATGATTGGCGTTAAAAAGAAAGAAAATATTTTTTTTGACCTGTTCTGTGAGCAAATGAAAAAAATCGTCGATGTAGGCGAAACTTTCTACGACTTAACCCATAATTATGTCGATGTAGAAGAAAAAGCCCACACCCTTGTTTGGATGGAGGCTGATTGCGACAAGGAAACCCATAAAATGATGGGAATCCTCAACGGAACATTGATTACCCCTTTTGATCGAGAGGATATTTATGCCATCATCAAGCATTTAGACCGCATCGTGGATGTATTGGAAAAAACCGCCAATTATTTTGTTATTTTTGACATCAAAGAACTCCGTGCCCCTGCCTGCCGTATGTCGGAATCAATTTGTCAGTGCATTCGGGAATTGGATATTATGTTCCAAAACCTGAAAGATTTTAAAAAGACCGACCGAGTACTGAAACAGGTGATCGAAGTCAACCGTCTGGAAAACGAAGGTGATTCTTTGTATCGTCAGGCCATTCGGGAGCTGTTCCGGGAAGAAAAAGATCCCATTGAGATTATTAAATGGCAGGAGATTTATGACCGCCTGGAAAAAGCCTTGGATACTTGCGAATCCATTGCCGATGCCGTAGAAGGGGTGGTCATGAAATATGTTTGATACTGTTTTGATTATGGTCATTGCCGCGGCGTTGATTTTTGAGTTTATCAACGGCTTTCATGACACGGCCAATGCCATTGCGACTTCGGTGTATACCCGCGCTCTTACGGCGAAACAGGCCATTACTTTGGCAGCGGTTATGAACTTTGTCGGCGCTTTGGTCAGCGAAAAAGTGGCAATGACCATTTCCAAAGGTCTTGTCAGTGTGGAACTTGAGCAATTTGTCATTCTCTCGGCTTTGTTGGGCGCCATTATCTGGAACCTTATTACCTGGTATTTAGGAATTCCCAGCAGTTCTTCCCACGCCCTCATCGGCAGTCTCCTAGGGGCTACGATCGTATCTACCATGTCTATGGAAGGAGTCATTTGGGAAGGGGTTTTGCGCAAAATTGTAATCCCTCTCTTTACTTCACCGGTCATTGGCTTTTTGGTAGGCTTTACTTTTATGACAATTCTTTTTAACTTGCTAAAAAATGCCAAGCCGACGAAGGCCAATCGGCTATTCTCTAAATTACAGATTTTTTCCGCGGCATTCGTGGCTTATTCCCACGGTAACAATGATGCTCAAAAAACCATGGGGATTATTACCATGGCTTTGATCAGCGGTAATGTTCTCGCTGCCGACAGCGGTGTGCCCCTATGGGTTAAAATTTCCTGCGCCTTTATGATGGCTCTGGGAACTTCCCTGGGCGGCTGGAAAATCATGAAAACCATGGGAAACAATGTAACCAAATTAGATCCCGTCAATGGCTTTGCTGCCCAAACCGCCTCGGCTTTGGTGATTGAGAGCGCTTCCTTCATCGGAGCACCGGTCAGCACCACCCAGGTGATTACTACTTCCATCATGGGGGTCGGTGCGGCCAAACGGTTTTCCGCGGTCAAATGGGGGGTTGCCCAAAATATTGTGATTGCCTGGTTTGTCACGTTGCCGATTACGATGTGCTTCGGTGGGGGAATGGCTTTCATTCTTGAACATATCTTTTAATGATGTTATTGAAACAAGACGCCCCCCTTGGGGAGCGGGTTTTCACTATTTTTATCAGTGATCGGAAAATATAAAAAATCCCCACCCTTGGATGAGGCGTGGGGATTTCGTTTATCATATGGCTTGTTTATGAATCAATAAGATTCCAAAAATAGTTTTTTGACTTGTTGCAAATGGGGAGTTACCGGGTTCGTCGCGGTGCACGTGTCATGAAACGCGCGATCCGTCAATAGGTCCAAAGCGTCTTCATAGTCTTTTTGGGGAATATTAAGATCCTTTGCACCCGCCGGCAGCCCGGTTCTTTGCCGCAGTTCCACAATAGCGTCGACCAAACGGGCAGTAAGTTCTCGATCGTTATCTCCTTGAAAGCCCAGGATACGACTGATCACGGCGTATTTTCTCCGTACGGGAATTCCGCTGATAGCAATATCTCGATCCAGACCTCCGTTAAAGGAAATGACAGCGGGTAAAAAGACAGAATTGGCTCTGCCGTGGGAAACATGAAAATGTGCCCCCAAAGCATGGGCCATACCATGGCAAAGCCCTAATTTCGCGTGGTTGAAGGCAATCCCCGCCATACAGGAGGCGTTAAGCATGGCGGTGCGAGCGTCGAGGTCGTCGCCGTCTGCCACGGCCCGCGGCAGATTTCGACAAACGAGGGATACGGCTTTTTCTGCCAATGCATCGGAAAAATCCGTTGCCAGGGGTGATACATAAGCTTCCAAAGCATGAGTTAATACATCGAATCCCGTATCTGCCGTTACCGCCGGAGGAACGCTTTGGGTAAAGCGAGCGTCGAGAATGGCATAATCCGGAAGCATACCGTCGGCTTCCAATGGGTATTTCGTTTCTGTCGCCGTATCGGTAATGACGGAAAATGAGGTCATTTCCGAACCGGTACCGCTGGTAGTGGGAATTGCGATGGTAATGGGACGCATACCGTTGTCGCAATTACCGTAAATCAAACTGATCAGCTTTGCTGTATCCAATACGGAGCCGCCCCCTACGGAGATGATCGCGTCACAGCCGTTGGCTTGGATATCAGCGACGCCTTTGGCCACAATGGCATAGTCGGGATCGGGAATCACATCAGAGAACACATGGTATTCAGCAGGAATAGCCTCCAGCAAAGCGAAAATTTCGTTGAGCATTCCGGAGTCCACCACAAAGCGATCACAGACAATACATGCCTTTTTGATGGGAAAATCGCCGATATGATAAAGTGCTTTGTCACCGCAGAAAACCTTTGTTTTTACAATAAAATGATTCATGGTGTTTCATCTCCGTGTTGCAGAATCTATAACCTTGACCTGGAATTTTAATAAAAGAATCAATCCTTATGAAAGATTCGCTTTAATACTTTATTATAGATAGTATTTTGAATTTTGTCAAGAAATTCCCCTTCTTTGAACGAATGAATGTCCATTTTCTAAAGGTCCTCCCCAAATTACTCACAAAAAAACAAAACAAATGTCAGAAAAACTATTGAAAAAATAAAAGCCCATGCTATGATGAATACATAAGTGCTTATGACCATTGACAAAGAAAGGAGCAAACACTATCACAGCGGCAATTGTAAAGCCGCAAAATTTTTTAGACAATGGTTAGCTATGTCTAACTAAAATATCGCAACAGAAACTTATCAGAACAGTTATTGTATAAGAAAGGTGGTTGCTTTTGTGAAAAAAGGCTTTTTATCTCTGCTTCTCGTGGCTATTTTTGGCGTTTTTGCAATTCCCGCAGGAGCAATGGCGGCAGATACCGCCGTAATCGTGGATGGAACCGACGTTACCGATAAATTTACCCAGGAAGCTTTGGAAACCCTTGATTTTTCCGATCTGGATCTTACGAACACTGAAGTTTTTGAAAATGGTGATGCCGACGCTTATCTTGTAACCATCGGAGACAAAACCCAACTGGTGGGTGACACGACACTGAAACATTGGGTAGGAAATTGGGAAACTTGGCAAAAGTATATTTATCCCGACGAACAAACTTTGGCGAGATATCCATATCTGGAAGAAGTCTGGGATATCGCTTATGATGCCTATATCGCCGCATTCTATGCCGTCAGCGAAGAAATGGGAAAAATGGTAGAAGAACAATATCCGGATACTGCCGCCTTGAAAGCCTACTGGTATGAAATGACCGGCACCGAAGGCGTGGCAACGATTACCGTTGCCGAAGCAGAGAATTCCGGTTATCTGCTTTCATGGCTGGATAACGACGGCAAAGTTTTGGCCTCTGACAGTTATACCATGACCGGAAAAATGGTAAAAGGCCTGGAGGGCGCTACCATGTATGTATTCACCGCCGATACTCTTGGAGCCGACAGCGTCTATAAATATCTTGTAACTATGGCTCCGGACATGGAGGGCGATACCAAAACTCCCATCGCAGCCCATTATCATTTCCAATTCGGTAACAGCCTTGAGGACCTTTTGGTCAACGGCGAAACTTATAACGGAACCGATACCAACATCAAAAACCGCACCTGGTACGCAACTATGACCAACAGAGATGCTTCCGACCTGGCGAAATACAATGTCATCTTAGGGATGCACCAGGCAGAAAAATGGACGGAAGTAGGAGAAAGCTGCCCCTCCCACAGCTTCAGTGACTTAAATCCCGGCGCATGGTATCACAGTGCAACGGATTATGTCATCAACAACAAGTTGATGGAAGGATATCCCGACCAAACATTCCGACCCGATACCCAGTTGTCCCGTGCCATGCTGGTACAGGTACTTTATAATCAGGAAGGCGCACCTGAAGTATCTGGTGCTGACAGCTACCACGATACGGAAGACGGGGCGTGGTACGGCGATGCTGTACTTTGGGCAACCGATCATGAAATTGTCAACGGCTACGGAGAAGGGCTTTTTGGTCCCGATGACAATATCACCAGAGAGCAGACGGCGGCAATTTTGTACCGTTACGCGGAATATAAAGGATATGACGTCAGCGCCGCAGGAGATTTGTCTCAATTCAGCGATGCCGACACCATCAGCCCATACGCAATAGCTCCCTTGCAATGGGCTGTGGCCGAAGAGGTCATTGAAGGAATGGACGACGGCGCCATTGCTCCGAAAGCCCACACCACCCGCGCCCAGGTTGCAACCATTCACATGCGGTACGGTGAAAATATCGCGCAATAAAGCAATTAATATTTTTATCGAGCTCCAAAGGGCAAGCTTATTTTCGGCTTGCCCTTTGTTCTGCTCAAAATCCAGAACATTGCCATGGCAGTGACGGATTTCGCGCTGCTCTCTGTCCTTTCCACCGTACCGCATTTCTCCGCGTTTTACGGCGCTTACAGAACGATTCATAAACAACAAAAAAGAATCATAGAAAATTTATCAAGATAGGTATTGACAAATCAAAGTTTTTCTATTATGATAAATGGAGTTTCATATTTTTTAAATGCGATGACAGGGATCGGATCACGGCCTTCGGCGTTTCAGAGAGTTATCGTTCGGTGCAAGATAACACCCGTGCTTTGATCGTCTCCCCCTTGAGCAGTCAGCTGAAAGATGTTTTGAGTAAGTGCGACCGGGTTTCTCACCGTTATGCAGGAGAACGCATTCGCCGATTTTAAGGTTCGGCCGATGCGGAAGAGTGGGTATTATTTGATACCAATTAGAGTGGTACCACGGAGTATGTATTTCAGCCTTCGTCTCTTTCCAGGGACGAAGGTTTTTTATATCCCACTGGCACCCAGCACAAAACGCCCCAGGGCGACAAAAACAAAAAAACAAAAGAAAGGTCGATTGCAACATGAAAAATTATGACAAGTACAAAATCGGTTATTTCCTGCCGCCCCATTGCGAAATGCGCTGGGCAAAAAAGGATCACATTGAAAAAGCTCCTATTTGGTGCAGCGTGGATCTGCGCGACGGTAATCAAGCTCTGATTGTACCCATGAGCCTTGAAGAAAAATTGGAATTTTTCCAATTTTTGGTAAAATTGGGCTTCAAAGAAATTGAAGTTGGGTTCCCCGCAGCTTCGGAAACAGAATACGAATTCCTCCGCACCTTGATCGAAAAGGATATGATCCCCGACGACGTCACCGTTCAAGTGCTGACCCAATCCAGGGAACACATCATCAAAAAGACATTTGAAGCTATTAAGGGTGTAAAACGCGCCGTGGTCCACCTCTACAATTCCACTTCCCTGGCCCAACGGGAGCAGGTCTTTAAAAAGAGTAAAGAAGAAATCATCGAAATCGCGGCCTTCGGCGCCAAAATGTTCAATGAATTGAAAGCGGAATTCGCTAAGGAATCCCCGGAAACGAAGCTCCTCTTTGAATATTCCCCGGAAAGCTTCACCGGTACGGAACCGGAATTTGCCCTGGAAATCTGCAACCGCGTCATCGACATTTGGGCCCCTACCGCCGACAGCAAAGTCATTATCAATCTGCCGGCAACGGTTTCTATGTCCATGCCCCACGTTTATGCCAATCAAATTGAATACATGAACGACAATCTCCACAACAGAGAAAACGTGATTATTTCCCTGCATCCCCATAATGACCGCGGCACCGGTGTGGCCGACGCGGAAATGGGGCTTTTGGCCGGGGCAGACCGTATCGAAGGCACCCTCTTTGGAAACGGCGAGCGTACCGGGAATGTAGATATTGTGACCTTGGCCATGAACATGTATTCCCAGGGTGTTGATCCCCAGCTGAATTTTGAAGACATGCCCTCTGTGGTAGAAATGTATGAAAAAGTCACTCGAATGAAAGTTGGCGACCGTCAGCCTTACGGAGGGAAATTGGTATTCGCGGCCTTCTCCGGTTCCCATCAGGACGCCATTGCCAAGGGTATGAAATACCGGGAAGAACGGAACGAGCGCTATTGGACCGTCCCATATCTTCCCATCGATCCCCAAGATGTGGGTCGCGTTTACGAAACCGATGTGATCCGCATCAACAGCCAGTCGGGCAAAGGCGGCATCGGCTATCTTCTGGAACAAAACTCCGGCTACAAACTGCCCGACGCCATGCGGGAAGAAGTGGGTTATTTGATGAAGCACATCTCCGACCAAGGGCATAAAGAGCTTGCCCCCGAAGAGGTTCAAGATATTTTTGAAAAGGAATATGTCAACGACTTCACCCCCATCGACATTACCAAAGTCACCTTCAAACAGGTCAACGGCATTACCGCGACAATCTGGGTCACCATCGACGGCAAGCATTTTGAATCCACCGCCATGGGCAACGGTCGTCTCGACGCAGTAAGCAACGCCCTGAAAGAATGCGATCTGGATCTCGATTACTCCATCACCACCTATACGGAACACGCCATGGAAGTAGGTTCTGATTCTCGGGCCTGTTCCTATGTGGCTATCACCGACAAGGAAGGCGATATGTACTGGGGCGTGGGAATCCATTCCGACATCATCAGTTCTTCAGTGAATGCCCTGGTCAGCGCCATCAATCGCAAATTGAAACATGATGCATGACCCCACAAACCAAAGCGAAACGTAAAAAATACAAAGAAAGGCAGAGAGATATTTCAATTATGGGAATGACAATGACACAAAAAATCCTGGCCGCTCATGCGGGACTGGATTCCGTCAAGGCAGGCCAGCTCATCCGAGCAGATCTCGATATGGTACTGGGGAATGATATTACTTCTCCCGTCGCCATCAACGAATTTGAAAAAGCAGGGTTCAACAGCGTCTTTGACCGCACCAAAATCTCCATGGTTATGGACCATTTCGCGCCCAATAAGGACATCAAAGCAGCACAGCAATGCAAACAATGCCGCGCCTTTGCCAAACGCTTTGATATTCTAAACTACTATGATGTAGGAGAAATGGGCATTGAACACGCCCTCCTCCCCGAAAAAGGATTGGTCGCCGCCGGGGAACTGATTATCGGCGCCGACTCCCATACCTGCACTTACGGGGCGTTGGGAGCTTTCTCCACCGGTGTAGGCAGCACTGATATGTGTGCCGGCATGGCCACAGGCCAGGCATGGTTCAAAGTGCCCGAAGCCATCAAATTCAATCTCACCGGCGCATTGCAGAAAAATGTCAGCGGAAAAGATGTAATTTTGCATATCATCGGAAAAATCGGTGTCGACGGCGCCCTCTACAAATCTATGGAGTTCAGTGGCGAGGGATTAAAAAACCTCACCATGGATGATCGCCTCTGCATGGCCAATATGGCCATTGAAGCTGGAGCAAAAAACGGCATCTTCGCCGTGGACGAAGTAACCAAGGATTATATGGCAGGTAGAGTCAACCGCCCCTACCATGTTTATGAAGCCGACGAAGATGCGGAATACGCCGAAGTGATCGACATTGACCTTTCCGCCATCAAGCCCACGGTATCTTTCCCTCATTTGCCGGAGAACACCAAGACCATCGACGAAGTGGGCGACGTTAAGATCGACCAGGTCGTCATCGGTTCCTGCACCAACGGACGGCTTTCCGATATGAAGATCGCCGCCGACATCTTAAAGGGCAAAAAAATTCATAAAGATGTAAGAGCCATCATCATTCCCGCCACCCAGAAGATCTACAAAGAATGTATCTCCCTGGGATATATGGAAACCTTTATTGACGCGGGTTGCGTTGTTTCCACCCCCACCTGCGGCCCCTGCCTCGGTGGATATATGGGGATTCTGGCGGAAGAGGAACGGTGCGTCGCCACCACCAACCGCAACTTTGTGGGACGTATGGGTCATCCAACCTCGGAAGTGTATCTAGCCAGCCCCGCGGTGGCGGCGGCCAGCGCCATCACCGGAAAAATCAGTGGCCCTGAGGAGGTAGAATAAGATGAAAGCACATGGTTTTGTCCATAAATACGGTGACAACGTCGATACCGACGTGATCATCCCGGCCCGTCACCTAAATACCGCCAATCACAAAGAATTGGCCAGCCACTGCATGGAAGACATTGACGCTGAGTTTGTCAACAAAGTCAAAGACGGCGATATTATGGTGGCAGGGTTTAATTTCGGCTGCGGTTCCTCCCGGGAACACGCCCCCATCGCTATCAAGGAATCGGGAATCTCCTGTGTCATCGCCAAAACCTTTGCCAGGATTTTTTACCGCAATTCCATCAATATCGGTCTTGCCATTTTGGAATGCGAAGAAGCCAGCGACGATATTGACGACGGCGACGAAGTCTCCATTGACTTTGACAGCGGCATCATCACCAACCTTACCAAGAATAAAACGTATCAAGGGGAACCTTTCCCGGAATTTATCAAAGAAATTATCCATAAAAACGGCCTTCTGAATTCTTTAAAGGAAAGCGGCAAAAACTAACATCGGAATAAACGCCGAAAACGGCATAAATTTTAAGGAGATAAAATCGTATGAAAAAAGTAGTCACAGTCATCAAAGGGGACGGCATCGGCCCGGAAATCGTCACCGAAACATTGAAGGTCATGGACGTCATCGGCGTCCAGTATGGCCATGAGTTCAAATACCAAGAAATTGCCGCCGGCGGTGCCGGCATCGACGCCTGTGGGAAAGCATTGCCTGAAGAAAGCATGGAAAAATGCCTCGATTGCGACAGCGTATTACTGGGAGCTGTAGGCGGTCCCAAATGGGATCAGGTCGATCCCAAAAATCGTCCCGAGGCTGCCCTTTTGGGCATCCGCAGCGGTATGGGGCTTTACGCGAATCTGCGTCCCGCAAAACTCTTCCCACAACTGGCCGAGGCTTCTCCTCTGAAGCCCTCCATCGTGGCTCAGGGTATCGACTTTCTGGTGGTGCGGGAGCTCATCGGCGGTGTCTACTTCGGCAACCGTTACACCAGAGAAATCGGCGGTCAGTTGGTGGCTACCGACGAAATGACCTACGGAGAACTGGAAGTGGAACGCATTGCCAGAGTAGCCTTTGATACGGCGAGAAAACGTCGTTCCAAAGTAACCTCCATCGACAAGGCCAATGTTTTAGATAGCAGCCGCCTCTGGAGAAAAGTTTGCGAACGGGTGGCCAAGGACTATCCCGATGTGGAATTTGAAAATATGCTGGTGGATAACACCGCCATGCAGATCGTAAAATGCCCCTCCCAATTCGACGTGGTGGTGACGGAAAATATGTTCGGCGATATTCTCTCCGACGAAGCCAGCATGATTACAGGGTCCATCGGCATGATCCCCTCGTCCAGTCTGGGCAAGGGAACCCGTGGGATGTACGAACCCATCCACGGTTCCGCTCCGGACATTGCCGGCCAAAATCTGGCCAACCCCATCGGTACCATTCTTTCCGGCGCCATGATGCTGAAATATTCCTTTGACATGGACGAAGAAGCCGCCGCCATTGAAGCCGCCGTCAACGCCGTTCTCGACGACGGCTATCGCACCGGCGACATGATGAGCGAGGGAATGAAGCGGGTATCCTGTTCCGAAATGGGAGACCTCATCGCCGCAAAGCTGAAAAAGGCATAAATTACGAAACGATACAAGGCCTCCGTGTTCCGCGGGGGCCTTCTTGCGCCCAAAATACGGAGCCGATGTTTCCCGTGGGAAAGTTTTGGCGAACTATAGAAATTACACAAAAGTTCTGATAAAATAGTTACTAAAAGTAGATCACAGAAGGATCCTACTTTTACGGAAAACCTTTGAATTGAGGTGGCTTATGGATCATCCATTGATCGCAGCGCTGGCCACGGCCGAAGGTCGCGGCGGCATTGCCATTATACGCTTATCCGGCGACGGTGCCTGGAGCGTAATCGAACAGATATTTCAACCTCGGCAGCCCTTTGACTGGAGCACCGTGGCAGGTTACAGCCTCCATTACGGACATATTACCTACGAAGGCGCTATTTACGACGAAGTATTGGTGGCCCTGATGAAGGAACACGCCTCCTACACCCGGGAACAGATGGCGGAGATCCAGTGCCACGGCGGTTTTATCTCTGCCCGACGGATCTTGGAACTGCTGATGTCTCTGGGAGTAGCCATGGCAGGCCCCGGGGAATTTACCAAACGGGCCTTTCTTTCCGGTCGTCTCGACCTTTCCCAGGCAGAAGCGGTCATCGAAACCATCGAAGCCCAGGGCGACCGGGATCTTGATTTTTCACTCCGACGCTTGGAGGGAAAAAAGGGGCAGCGGTTTTTGGCCCTTCGGGAATCCCTTTTATCCATCATTGCCGAGACCGAAGCCGTTATCGACTTTCCCGAGGACGGCCTTGACGATTCCATTGCCGAGACCATCGGCAAGCGCATTGGCCCCATGATCGAAGCGTTGGATCGAGAAATCAAAAAAGCCGAAGAGGGGCGCGTCTATAAGGAGGGGCTGTCCACAGTGATCCTGGGCCGTACCAATGTGGGAAAATCCAGCCTTCTCAACGCCCTGTTGTCGGAGGAACGCGCCATTGTGACGGATATTCCCGGCACCACTAGGGATACCATTGAAGAAACGGCTATCATCAGCGGCGTGCCTTTAAAAATCGTAGATACAGCAGGGATCCGAGAGACCCTGGATCCCGTAGAAAAGATCGGCGTTGACCGCAGCCGCGAGGCCATTCACAACGCCGACCTAGTGCTTTTCGTTCTCGACGGCACAGAGCCTTTTTCCGCCGAGGACGGAGAAATCCTTCAAGCCATTGACGGAAAAAAGACCATTGTTTTATTGAATAAATGCGACTTACCTTCGGATTACAGCGATTCTCTACGAGAAGCAGTGGCGCCGCTACCGGTGTTAGAGATCTCCGCCAAAGAGGAACGAAACCTGAAAGCCTTGGGCGATGCCATTCGCCACATGTTCCTGGAAGGAGAGATCGCCGCCGAAAGCGGAGAATGGGTAGGGAACCTTCGTCATAAAGAAGTCTTTCTTCGGGCCAAACATCATCTGGAGGAAGTTCTGAAAGCTCAAGAAATGGCATTGCCCTTAGATTTTCAAGTGATCGACCTTCGGGCAGCCTTGGAAGCCTTGGGAGAAATCAGTGGCGAAAGCATTTCTACAGAGATCATCGACCGCATTTTCTCAGATTTTTGTATTGGAAAATAAGGAAGTAAGTGAACTATTATGGAAACATACCGCGCAGGAAATTACGATGTCATTGTGGTGGGCGGCGGTCACGGCGGGGTGGAGGCCTCCCTTGCCGCCGCGAGACTGGGAATGAAGACCCTGCTTTTGTCGTTAAGTCTCGATCATATTGCTTTGATGCCCTGTAATCCCTCAATTGGCGGCCCCGCCAAAGGTCATGTGGTACGGGAAATTGACGCCCTCGGCGGTCAGATGGGGATCAACATCGACAAGACCCAGATCCAGATCCGCCTTCTCAATACCTCTAAAGGCCCGGCAGTCCAGGCCCTTCGTGCCCAGGCCGATAAAAAACTCTATCAGGAAACCATGACCTACACCGTGGAATGTCAGGAGGGGCTCGACGTCAAACAGGCTGCCGTAGAGGAGATCCTCACCGAGGGGAACCGTGTCAAGGGTGTGCGCTGCAACACCGGAGCCATTTTTGGGGCCAGAGCCATTATCCTTACCACAGGCACTTATTTAAAAAGCCGCATCATCATGGGAGATTTGCTGACCCCCGCAGGCCCCAACAACCAACCCATGGCGGCGGTACTCTCCGATTCCTTAAAAGATCTTGGATTGGAGCTTTTCCGCTTTAAAACAGGGACTCCTGCCCGCGTCGATAAGCGGAGCATCGATTTTTCCAAAACCATCGTGCAAAACGGCAGCAAGGAAAAATTAGCCTTTTCCTATATGACTACGACCTTCCAACGTCCCATGGTGCCCTGTCATCTGACCTACACCAATCCCACGACCCACGACATCATTCGAGAGAATCTTCACCTTGCCCCCATGTACAGCGGCATTATCGAAGGGGTCGGCGCCCGTTATTGTCCCTCCATTGAAGATAAAGTGGTGCGATTTGCCGACCGCGACGCCCACCAGCTCTTTCTGGAGCCAGAGGGACTCCATACCAACGAAATTTACGTTCAAGGGATGTCCACCGGACTGCCCATGGTAATCCAGGAAAAATTCCTTCGCACCATCGCCGGATTGGAACACGTGGAGATTATGCGCCCTGCTTATGCCATTGAATACGACGGCGTCGTCCCTACTCAGCTGAAACCCACCCTGGAATATCGGGAAATCGAAGGGCTTTACGGCGCAGGTCAGATCAACGGAACCTCCGGCTATGAAGAAGCCGCAGGTCAGGGTTTGATGGCAGGTATCAACGCCGCCTTGAAGCTGAAAGAAGAGGATCCTTTCATCCTGCGCCGTTCCGACGGTTATTTGGGGGTCCTCATTGACGACCTGGTGATGAAAGGAACCAATGAACCTTACCGTCTGTTCACTTCTCGGGCGGAATACCGCCTGCTTCTGCGAAACGACAACGCGGACTTGCGGCTAACGGAAAAGGGCCACGCCATCGGCCTTGTGACCGAGGAACGCTGGCGTCGGTTCAACGAAAAGGTGGAAGCCATCGGCGAAGTGGATCAATGGCTAACGGAATCGCGGTTCCGCGGCAGCGATGAAGCGGTCGTTGCTTATTTGGAAGAGCTCGGTTCCGCACCGCTGGAAGGAACCGTAAGCGGCAGGGATCTGCTAAAACGGCCGGAAGTGGATATTATCCACCTGACCGAACTGGCGGGGAAAGAAAACGTCTGGGAGGAGGAACCCCTGCGTCAGGCGGAACTGGAAGCAAAATACGAAGGATATTTGAAAAAACAGCGGGAACAGGTTAACCGCTTCAATAAAGGGGAAGGAAAACGAATCCCAGAAACCATCGACTATGACGACGTCGGCGGCTTGCGCATCGAAGCCAGGGAGAAGCTGAAAAAGCTTCGTCCCTTCAGCGTCGGGCAAGCCTCCCGCATTTCCGGCGTTTCCCCGGCCGACATCGGGGTGCTCCTTGTTTATCTAGAGGAATACCACCGTAGAGCCACCGCCGAAGCGAAGAAGGAGGAACCGTGATGAACCGATTCCGCCAATGTCTGGAGAAGGTTTTGAACCACTTAAACATCGCCTTTTCCTCGGAACAGATCGCCATGGCCGACGCTTTTCGACAAATACTGTTGCGAGAAAACGAAAAAATGAATCTCACCGCCATTGTGGATGATGATGAAATCGCCCTCAAGCATTTTGGGGATTCCCTATGCCTTCTGAAATACGGCGCTCTAAAAGAGCGAGCCACCTTGATCGATATTGGCAGCGGCCCGGGCTTCCCCGGGTTGGCGTTAAAAATTTTCCGTCCCGACCTCCGCATTACCTTAATGGATTCCCTGGCTAAACGGTGCCACTTTTTGGAAAAGACCGCCAAAGTTCTGGAACTCCCAAACCTTACGGTTCTCTGCTGCCGTGCCGAAGAAGCGGGACGGGATCATGACCATCGGGAACAATACGATTACGCTACAGCCCGGGCTGTGGCCACCCTTCCTGTCCTGCTGGAATACGCCCTACCCCTGTTAAAGGCGGGCGGTGAATTTCTGCCCCTAAAGGGCAAAGCCGAGGAACAGGATCCCGGCCACGCCCTGGAAATACTCTGCGGAACCATCGACAATGAGTATCATTACAATCTGATGGGTCAAGGAGAACGCACCATTTACCGTATCAAAAAAATCGGCCCAACACCGGAAAAATATCCCAGAAGAGTAGGAAAGCCTGGGAAATCGCCTCTCTGAGTAAAATCAAAGGAAGAAAAAGGAAGCCATAAAATCAGACACCTCCAGGAAATACTAATCACAGAAATTTAACTGGAGGTGCAATTATGTTTCGACATGAAAAGCAACTGCTTCATCCTGTGGCGGTGGAGCGTCCCAATGCCCACTATGCCGCGTTGCTCCAGGAACAACTGGGCGGCGGCAACGGCGAATTGAAAGCAGCCATGCAGTATATGTCCCAAAGCTTCCGCGTGAAAGATCCCGCCATTAAGGATCTGTTCATGGATATTGCCGCCGAGGAACTGAGCCATATGGAAATGGTGGCCGCCACCATCAACCTTCTGAACGGTCATGATTTGGACAGCCAAGGCGTCAATGGCGGGGAAATCGAAACCCATGTCTTGTGGGGTCTGAGTCCCGGTTTGACGAACTCCTCAGGCTATTCTTGGACGGCGGATTACGTTACCGTCACCGGGGATCTCTGCGCGGATCTCCTTTCAAACATCGCCTCGGAACAGCGGGCGAAGGTCGTCTACGAATATTTATACCGTCAAATCGACGATAAAAAGGTCAAAGAGACCATTGACTTTCTCCTGAACCGCGAAGAAGCCCATAACGCCATGTTTCGGGAAGCCTTCAACCGCGTCCAGGACAGCGGCTCCAACCTGGATTTCGGCGTGACCCAAGATTCCCGTCTTTATTTTGATCTTTCCACGCCGTCACCGAAGAACGATTTTCACGGCACCGATGTGGAGCCTCCAAAATTCAATTAAAAATATGAACCCAAAAGGACTTCATCGTCATGGAATGGCGTGAAGTCCTTTTTATCAAATGGATCCCAAATATGTCGTTGTATCCCATCTCTTTCATTGGCGCTTTCACAACAAAGGAATCATAAAAAACATTACCGATCAATGTCTCGTACTGATACAAGTCCCATCGATAAATCAACGGAACCATTCATTTTCTCTTCTCTTTTTGCAGAGAAACCACACCGCAGCACACCATAATGTAAACCACCCAAAATAAGAGATAACCGGGGATAGGAGAAACTACAATGGGATAAGGGCTGGGAATCCCCGTCATGAAAATGTTATAACAGAAGGATAAAGGCAAAAAAGACAGCAGCCAGATATTCAGGATCCAAAATTTCCGCTTTGCTTGGCTTTTGGAAGATTCCTCCGATTCCATGGTGCCAACGCCGTAGACCATGCACCCCAGTGCCATAAAGACGACACCGACGATGAGGGCAATTACGGTCTGGGTTTCATACCAGATAGCAACGGCAATCATGAGCCCGATGAAATTCAGTACCGTAGCAACAATCACAAAAACATGGGCGTCTGTCCTCTCCTTTTTTGCCCCGGGAAAATCTTCGGTCCCCTTTAAAAGATAATCCGTGGAAACGTGAAAGCATTGACTCAACAGGACAATATGATCGGGATCCGGCATACTTTGCCCCGATTCCCATTTGGAGACGGCTTGACGGGAAACGCCAACTGCTTCTCCGAGTTCCTCTTGGGAAAGGCCTTTTTCTTTGCGCAATCGCTGAATTCTTGCAGAAAGATTCATGTCTGTCCCCCCTTTCTTTGGTGTTCCGATCTCATTTTTCTCAGAGGATATTTCTATTGTAACAAGAGAATTACCTTAGGGCTACCAACGGTGCCCATCATTTTGTCAACCAATGGTTGCGCCCTATGAAATCGCTTTTTGGACAGCTTTATGAAACTTCACCAAGGATTCCGATTTTCCTTCTCTCAGCGGTGCCGTATAAAAATTTTATGTTGCTCTGCTCGCGGAGAAAAGGCCCCGAAACCTATATTTTTAGGTTTCGGGGCCTTTTCATGATATGGTAAAAAGGTTCGCTCTTATTTGGAAACACGAGCTTCGGCTGCGGCGACAATATCGTCCAACTGCTTCAAAACATCATCGGAGAGGGCTTCGGGCGCATGGCTTTCTAAGATCTCAATCATTTTTTCATGGACACGTTGGGCCATATCTTTACTGCCGTCAGCAGCCCAGCCTTCATAAGCGCGGCGTTCCATGATAGTAGGCGTCCAAATATCGCTGCGGAAATATTGGAAGGTATGTTCTTCGCTCAAATAATTCCCACCGGGGCCAACGGCTTTGATAGTATCAAAACCGATACGATCGTCATCCACCGCCACCGATTGGCAATAACGCTTGGCCATGCCGATCACTTCATCGCAGAGTACCAGCTGATCCAAGGAGCCGGTGATCCCCACATCCATGAAACCGCAATCATGAATGAGATTGCCGCCGCTTTGGAGACTGATCAAAATTTCCATGGCAATTTCCGCGCCGGACTGAGCGTCAACTTTTTTCGATTCCGTGGCGCCCGCCATATCAAAGGAAGGAATCCCGAGATAGCGCATGACTTCATTGGAGGCCGCCAGAATCAGGCTGCATTCCGGAGAACCGTAGGGCGTTTGCATGGTTTTCATATCCAAGGGAGAACCGGAAGTACCACCAATGATGGGGGCGCCGGGTGCCACCAACTGGGCAATGACGAGGCCTGTAAGGAATTCCGCCAATCCTTGGGGAAGCGCGCCGGCAATGGTCATCGGTGCTGTACCGCCAAAGATCATACCGGGAGTATAGATACAGGGAACACCGTATTTGGCGGCGATAATGAGTTTTTCTAAAGCATCTTTCCCGTGGGAAAGAGGCGAAGTAGGCTCTGAATAAACAATGAGGAAGGGTTTTTCTCGAAGTTCCTTTTCCCCACCGGCCACAGCAGCGCACATTTGGAAGAGATTTTCCATATTGGCGGCGTTAAATGCCCAGGTGCAAATAGGTTTGGTAGAATTTCTTACCATGGCATCCACTTCGTGAATATCCGCCAGAACGTCGGTTTGATCCCCTACCATGACCAAGGACATCACATAATCGATGTTAGGCAAGGCATCACAAACCTTGGCGGTATCGGCGGCATCCTGTTTGGTGGAGGGGCGGCGTTCCCCGGTTTGGGGATCATAGAAATAAGGGCAGGTGGGACCGGGGCCGAAATAGGAATTGCGACCTTCCAGTAACATGGCTTCTTTTCCGTTTCTGTCGTAGATCTGGATCCCGGCCGGAGCGGAATCAATGGCTTTTTTGGTGACGTCACGGGGGATGTAGACGCGGATGCCGTCTTCCGCCACGTTACAACCGGCTTTTCGCAAAAGCTCTACGGCTTCAGGAAGGTGAATATTCATGCCAATCTCTTCCATGATGCGGTAAGCAGTATCGACAAGCTTTTCTTTTTGAGCATCGGTGAGGATTTCAAAGTGGAAATTACTGATCATTTTCTTACTTCCTTTCATTTTTCTGATATTTTATTTTCTATGTTTGCCTCCGCTTATGTTACAGCGAAGATCGGTTTACATATTTTCAGTTATTTTTCGGTGTCCAAAGCGGTCTTTTCTTGTTTGTGTTTTTTAATCATTCGACTTAAAACAATCGACGCCACAGTCCCCACAATGGCGAAAGCCAGCATCACGATAAAGAGGTATTTATACCCCTGGGCCCCAGGAAACGCGTCCATTAATGTCCCTGCTACAGCGTTCATATAAACGTCGGGGAAAAAGCCGATCACAGAAATGACGCCCACCGCCGTTCCCGTCAAATGCTTCGGCACGTTGCATTCGTCCATGGGTGCAAAGTAGATGCCCCGCATAGCAAAGATCGCGGCACAGAACAACAGCATCAGCACCAGGGCGATCATGACAATACTGGGGCTCGCCGGCAGCAAAACAAAGCCAGCTAAGGCGGCCACAATAATCACAAAGCAAATACCGATCACCAAGGTAACGGAACCGATCTTATCGGCGATGGCGCCGCCGGTGGGAGCAGCCACACACTGCAGCGCATAAGTCCGCAGGATCGCGATGGCCCCGGCTAAGGTCGCAGACAATCCCAACATCTCCGTCATATAGGGCGTCAGATACGTACTGCCAATGTATACGCTGTAACAAGTCATAACGATCAAGGCGATAATCCATACGGCGGGAATCTTCAATACCGTTCCCACGTCCTTCAAGTGAATGCTATCGCTGGCGCCCTCCACTCTGTTGGGAATCACGATCCAAGCCAATACTGCCGATATGATGCAGAGAATGGAAAATGCTACGATAATCCCTTGCATCCCGCCAACACTTTCTCCCATTTTTCCGTAAAAGTACAAGGCCACAAAGGCAATAATCACATTGACCAGACCACGGCTCCCCTCCAACAGACCGAACATACGGCCTTGCTCTTCACTACTTCCCAAGGTACGGGTGACTTTCATCATAGCGGACCAGAAGAATGCCGTGCCAATGCCGCCCCACAAACCAAAGATCAGCATTTGGGCCACAAACCCCGGGAAAGTGGCGTACCACAGGCCCAGCAAACCAGTGCTGAGAAAGGCAAAGGACAACATCTTTTTTAAGGATAGTTTATCGGCCAGGTAACCGCCGGGGGCATAGAAGATCATTGCCGTTACGCCAAAAATACTCATGGTGGCAGCGAATTGGGCATTGCTCAGGTTCACCGCTTCCACCAGAGTATCGTAATAAGTCCAACGTAAATACGGCAACAGATAAATGGACACCGCACCCAAGGCCAATACCAATAAGGTCAAATACCGGTTGACTTTTCTTTCTCCCATTGTTTTCACTCCTTTGAAAATTTTTGTGAACGTTCGATTTTCTCTATTGCAAAGGTCGTGCCAAAAGGAAAAGGACCGCGAAAATTTTCACGGTCCTTGTACAAAATTTTTGAAGAAATTTTGATAGAAAATTTGCTTTTAGCTGGGAATGTTATCACCATTTGGAATTACGGAAACGCTTTCATAAAAACCGTTTTCCCTATTTGTTTCATTGCAATGGCTATGAACTATGGTAATTTTTATGTCCATTCCTTTGACTGCAAATCCCGCAAATGCAATATTTTCATCGAAATAACAAATTTTCAAACAAAATATGTTCGTTTTTAGTGCATATAATCTCATACACCTCAAAACTATAGCATCAAAATCGAACATATACATCAAAACAACTTATATTATGTTCGTTTTTAGTGCACAATATTGAAAATATTGTCAATACAAACAATATAATCCATGGCGCATTCCATCATTGATTCTGCTCCAGAGTAAAGAACTTCCCCTGCCACCGACCCCAGTGTCAGCCAAAGACTACGGTCATGGAAACACAGGTTTAGCGCTCAATGCCGTATTTTTTCATTTTACGGTACAGAACATTCCTGTGAAGATGGAGAGATTTCGCAGCGGCAGTGACGTTACCTCGGTTTTCCCGCAAGACCTTTTGAATGATCCCCCGTTCAAACTCCGCGGTTTCCCGCGCCAGATCAATATTGCCGCGCGCTTTGGGAAGATCCACTCGGTCAGTGTCCCTGTCTCGGTAAATCCGTTCCGGAATATGGCGGGGGCAAATCTCCTCATCGTGTTCCCCCACCACCATCATAGCGCCTTCAATTACGTGTTCCAGTTCCCGCACATTGCCGGGCCAATCATAATTGAGAAACATATCAGCGACTTCCGAAGAAAGACCTTTGACATGGGTACCGAAGATATCCTGGAAACGATTGATAAACTCTTGAGCCAGCAGCAAAACATCCTTATTGCGCTCCCGCAACGGAGGAATTTGCAGCACCACCGAAGAGAGGCGATAATAAAGATCCAGGCGTATCTTCTTTGTTTCCAATGCGTGGTCAATATTAATGTTTGTGGCAGAAATCACCCGGCAGGTCACGGGGATTTCCCGCTTTCCCCCCAGGCGACGCACAGATTTTTCTTGAAGCACGCGAAGGAGCTTCGCCTGCATGGCCAGGGACATGCTGTCGATTTCGTCCAGAAACAGGGTGCCGTTTTTGGCGGATTCAAAAAGGCCCTCCTGGGATTGGGCCCCAGTAAAGGCACCTTTTTCCGTGCCGAACAAAATACTCTCCAAAAGATTTTCGGGAATGGCGCCGCAGTTGATACCCACAAAGGGTTCATTGCGATGAAGCCCGCAGTTATGAACGCTTTGGGCAAACATCTCTTTTCCCGTGCCTGTTTCACCGCAGATCAGCACATTGGTACCGAATTTTCCCGCCCGTTCCGCCATGGTGATAGCAGTAATCATGGCCACACTTTTGCCGATGATGTGGTCGATGATATAACGGGTGCCGTTTTTATTCGCCTCCCGATGCTCGGCTTTGAGCTCCTGCTGCAATTCATAAATTTTGGCGATATATTTATCTTCCCTGGTAATGTCTCGGGAAATGGCAAAGTTCCCCTTAATCTCATTTTTGTGATAAAAGGGGTATACACTATGCAATACATATTTCAGACGTCCTTCGTCAGTACGGTAGGAGGTACGTTCATCGACGATGGGCTGACCGCTTCCGGCGACCAATTTGCCGTTTTCTGTGCCGTAGACCTCATTTTCGTTGCGGCCAATCACATATTTTCTCGATAAATGGTCCATACGCTCCGCTTCGCGGTTCACAAAAATAATCTTTCCGTTTTCGTCGCCAATGTAAACTGCTTCAGACAAATGATCCAAAACCGTTTCCAGAAAATGAACATATTCTTCCAAATCTTTGATTTCACGTCCCATAATTGATAACTCCGTTTTTTTTGGCATTCATTCCATCATCGGTGATCCATAACAAATAATTCTCGAGGCTGATTTCCCCGCAATCAATGAAGTGCTCGTGTCTAAATCCTTTGCCGCAATCAGGTTTGCCTCCGCCGTTTGTAAGGGGCCAGGTCAATATGATATTTTTGCACCTTTTTCATCAACCCCTGGCGGGTGATGCCCAACTTTTCCCCGCAGCGAGTAAGGTTCCCGCCGGTACTGGCCAAAGCAATCTCCAGAATATTTTTTTCATATTGCCCCACCATGGTACTGAGATCACTATGAAAGTCCATCACAGGGTAATTATCGTATAGTTTCATGGTGTGATTGGGATGGGAAAACACCTGCATAGCATTGGGCATAGCGGAAATTTCCTTTTTAAAATGGTTTTTCAAATAAGAGGGAAGATGATGAACGTCCAGGGTATCTTCACCGTCCTGGGTCATATTCATGGCACTTTCCACCGTATTGGCCAATTCGCGAATATTCCCCGGCCAATAATAGGAGTGAAGCAGCGAAGAAAGGGATGAAGACACCCGCTCCACGGAGATATTCAATTCTTCATTACTTTTTTCCATAAAACGGCGAACCAAAAGATCCAGATCATGACCGCGCTCCCGCAAAGGCGGTACGGATACCAATCCCGTAGAAAGGCGATAAAATAGATCCTCCCGCATTTCTCCACTGCGGATGGCCTCCATGGGGACTTTATTGGCAGCACTTAAAATGCGACAATTGATCTTGCGGTTTTTGGTGTCTCCAATGCGCCGTACCTCTTTTTCCTGAAGTGCCCGAAGGAGTTTCGCCTGAAGGGCAATGGGCATGGAATTGATTTCATCCAGAAAGATAGAGCCGTTCTCTGCTTTTTCAAAGAGACCAGGGCTATCCATGGCGCCGGTGAAGGCCCCCTTTACCGTACCAAACAAGGTGCTTTCTAAAAGATTGTCGGGAATGGCGGCACAGTTCACCGCCACAAAATTGCCGTTCATATAAGGGCTAGCATTGTGAATGCTCTGGGCAAACATCTCTTTTCCCGTGCCGGTTTCCCCGTAGATCATCACCGGCATTTTTTTGATGGCAAACCGTTTGGATAAGGCGATGGCCTCCTGCATGACCTCGCTTTTGCCGATGATGTCATCAAAGATATAGATCGTACCGTTACGCATAAGCTTTTTCCGCAAACGGTAGGTGTTTTTCCTCTCAAAGGCACCGACACTTTTCAGCCGCGTCCGCAATTCCTCAATGTTTTCGGAAACAGAAAATACACCAATAATATCTTCCTGATCCAATAAAGGATAACTGCTGGTGATGGCATTGACGTTTTTTCCCGCCTTGGTAAACCACTCGATATTTTCATCCACCTGGGGGATACCGGTTTTTAACACGTTAAGAGAGGGGGCGTTTTTCTCCTCCCTCAGCTCCGTATATCCGTAAATTTCCTGAACGGTCTTGCCAATCATTTCCTCTTGATCCAACTGTTCCAGACGGGCTGCCGCACGGTTTACATAAATCACAATGCCGTCCTGATCTACGATATAAACGGCTTCGTTGAGATAATCTAACACCCTTAACAAGATTTCCAATGAAAGTTGAAGTTTCATCACAGCCCCCTTTGCATCGCAACCAATGTTACCATTTTACATATAAGAGTAATTCTTATTACGGTAATAAAAGTTACGGTTTAAAATTTTTTAAAAATGTTTCACGGACAAAATTCGTACCAAGACAGAAATCTGCTTTTATTATAGCTTATACACATGGGAAAGTCCAGTATACAGAATATTTTTCTTCGTTGGTCTGTTTGGCACGTCCCTTGCAATATCAATAAGTGTTCACGACATTCACAACGAAGGAAAAATATTAAACATTCATGGAGGTCATTATGATTGAATTTAGGATTTTGGACGATGCAAAATTACAAGAAATCGTCGATGCCAGTTATCATATTCTGGAAACCATTGGCGTCGAAGTCAACAATGAAGAAGCTCGGAATCTTTTACAAGATGCAGGATGCACCGTAGAAGGCACCAGAGTGACCATTCCCCACACTGTTGTGGCCAAAGCATTGGAAACGGTTCCCGCTTACATCAAAATTTACGACCGCAACGGCAACGAAGCCATGGATCTTGGCGGCAAAAACAGTTATTATGGCGCAGGCCCCACCTGCCCCAATTTCATGGATTCTCGCACCGGAGAACGGAGATTATCCCAGAAATCCGATGCCGCCGAAGCCGCTTTGGTCTCCGATGCTTTGCCCAACATCGACTATGTGATGTCCCTGGTCATGATCCAAGACCAGACCCGCGGCCTTGCCGACGTTCATGAAATGGACGCCATGGTGAGAAACAGCACAAAACCTATTGCCACTTGGGCATTTAACGGCCACAATACCGAAGCCATCATTGAAATGGCGGCGGCGGTCAAAGGGAGTCTTGAAGCATTGCAGGAAAAACCTTTCCTCATTGTTTACGCAGAACCCACCACGCCTTTGAGCCATTGCAAAGAAGCTTTGGACAAAGTAATGATCCTGGCTAAAAATAAAATTCCCTGCATTTACACGCCTGGAATGTTGATGGGCGCCACCGCTCCCGTGACTTTGTCGGGAGCCATGTCCGTAGGGACTGCCGAATGTCTCACCGGTCTGGTGGTGAGCCAGTTGGTCCAACCCGGTGCTCCTTTTATCGCCGGTTGCGCCGGAAATCCCATGGATATGAAACATATGAAAACACCTTACGGATCCCCGGAAAGTATCCTGATCCACGGCTGTTCCGGTGAATTATGGCGCTACCTCGGCGTCCCCTCCTTTGGTCTGGCAGGCTCCCCGGATTGCAAAACCGTTGACGCCCAAGCCGGAATGGAAACTGCAATGCAGGTATTTATCAGCGGCGCCACCGGCAGCAACCTCATTCACGACGTAGGGTTCATGGATTACGCTTTGACCGGTTCCTGTCATCAGTTGGTCTTTACGGATGAAGTCATCAGCCATGCCCGCCGTCTCTTCCGCGGTATTGACGTTGACGCAGAACACTTGGCTTATGAAACCATCAAAGAAGTGGGGCCCAATGGCAATTTCCTGGGAGAAGAACACACCTTCCGTCATTTCCGTGATGAAATTTGGTCTCCAACCCTCAGTGAACGCCGCTCTTATGAGGAATGGGAAGCCGACGGCGCAAAGGACATGAAACAAGTCGTCGCCGAAAAACTTGTAGAAATTCTCGATAATCATCAACCCGAACCCCTTTCCGAAGAAATTCTCGCAAAATTAGACGCCATTGTCCAGCGGGAAGAAGAACTGCTAAAATAAAGGCTTCGATTGCCGGGAGGATGCGCAAAATGCGCATCCTCTTTTTTGCGCCGAACTCCCGCGCTCCACAGTCTTTGAGTCACCAGGAATCAATGAGCAAGAAAAATTGCACCTTTGGCATAAAATTTGCAACAAAATATTACAGTAGGAGAAAAATATCAAACAAAGGAGAGATGGACAATGAAACAATTGGATGAAAAAAAGAGACGGCATTTTCTGAACAACTGGGTATTTTGGCCGCCCTTTCTGGTGATGGTACTCTGCATTGCTCTCAGTTTCCTTAACCAGGATGCCTTCGCCACTGCAATGAACCAGGGCTACCTTTGGGTCAGTCATTGGTTTGACTGGCTTTATCTTCTGGTGGGGCTTGCTTTCGTTGCGGTAGCGGCATTCATTTTATTTTCCAAAGCGGGAAGCATCAAGTTCGGCGGCAAAGACGCGAAACCCAAGTTTACAACATTTCAGTGGTTTGCTATGAGTCTCTGTGGAGGCATTGCCATTGGCATTGTATTTTGGGGTGTGGCGGAACCCATTCAATTTTTGGCGGAACCCAATAACGGCATCGAACCCTTTAGTTCCGAAGCAGTGCTGTTTTCCATGTCTCAAGTATATTTCCACTGGTCATTCACTCCTTATGCTCTTTATACCCTGGCTACGATCCCCATTGCCCTGGCTGTATACAATTACCATCAAAAAATGTCCATTGGTTCGGGACTCTATTTCCTCATTGGCGACAAATGCAACGGCCCCATCGGCAAAGCAGCGGATGCTTTTTCGCTATTTGCCCTTCTGGGCGGTATGGCGTCGGGTATGGGTTTAGGCTTGATGCAGATCGCCAGCGGTCTTGAATTCTCCACGGGGTTAGAACCTTCCAGACTCGTTTGGGCGTTGATCGCCGTATTTATCGTAGTTACCTTTACCTTTTCCAGCAAACTCGGTCTGGATAAAGGATTAAAATGGCTTGCGGACCAAAATTTAAAAATCTATATTATTGTTCTCGCCTTTATTTTTATCGTAGGTCCCACAGCCTATATTCTAAAAATCGGCACCGAAAGCATGGGTACTCTGGTTACGACGTTCTTCCAAAAGTCTACTTATCTGGGAGCGGCCAATGGAGAAGACTGGTCCCGCTGGTGGACAATCTTTTATTGGGCCATGTGGATCGTTTACGCCCCAGTCATCGGGATTTTCCTCACCCGCCTTTGTTACGGCAGAACCGTGCGGCAATTCTTGCTAGTGAATTTGGTGGCCCCAGCCATTTTCGGTATCATTTGGTTTACAATTTTTGGCGGTACTGCCATTCATATGCAGCTGGAAAATATCTTCGATCTTTGGTCTGTCTTCCAGGATAAGGGACTGGAGAGCGCGGCATTCTCCTTCTTCCAACAGCTACCGCTTGGGACGATCCTGGTTTTCGTGTTCCTGGTGGTCATTGTCATTTCCTTTGTCACCATGGCCGATTCCATGACCTCGGTGGCGTCGATTATGAGCACCAAAGGCTTCCAACATGAAGACGGGGAGCCTCCCACGGTTTTAAAGGTCGTTTGGGGCGTTACCATAGGCACCATGGCCTGGGTCATGATTAGTTTCGCCGGCATTGATGGCGCCCGAATGCTGACTGTTTTGGCCTCCCTTCCTCTGCTGTTTTTGATGATTGCTCTTTTGGCTTCCACGCTGAAAGGTCTTTACGGAAAACAGGATCAAGAATAATGAATCGATCAGAGAAAGGACGAAGATTTGCGTAATCTTCGTCCTTTTTAATCAGCACGATTATGTTAAATATCAACGGAACTTAAATGCCTTCAGAAAACATATTTACTCCGCGAGAGCCGGAGCAATAATCTCCAATAATTGCTCCGGAGTGATATCATCAGTGACATTTATGCGAGGCAATTTTCTCAAGCTTTGGGGATCCTCTCGCACAAGTTGGGCAATACCGTGATTGGCCGCCACGGTAACGACGACGCCAAGTTCGCCAAGGATCTGTTCTGACCAAGGATGGTGAAGTCCGTAAGGATAAGTAAAAACCAAAATCCCTTTTTCAGCAGAATCCTCATCAATCAGCGCAACAGAAGTTTCAAAATCTTTTTTTAACGCAGCGGCATAGGACTCTTTGCTCTCACCCTCAAAAGGCAAAACACCCTTGCGGCAATCCGTGCCATCAAACTCCTTTACCTGATGCATATCAAAGGAATGGGAATTTAAATGAATCGTGCCATGGGCCATCCATGGTTCTGCCTCCCGCAGGGAAAAGTGCGGTATGATTTCCCGGCCGGTGTCTTTATGTACGGATTTTCCCAAAGAACAACCAATGACCGCGATTTGTGCACAGAATCCATAGTCTTTCAGAATCGGCGCTCCAAAAGTCAAATTATTTTGGTAGCCATCATCAAAAGTAATGATTACGGGTTTTTCCGGCAAGGCAGCCTTTTGTTCCACAAAGGCATATAAATCACTATAAGAAACCGTTTGGTATCCCGCGTCATAAAGCGCCTGCATATGTCCTCGGAAAGTATCCTTCGTGACAACGATCGGCGTGACCTCCGCGGGATCTTCCGTAATTGAATGATATAACAAAATGGGAACGGATACAGTATTTCTATTTAAGGCCTCGATCTCCTTTACAGATTCAGAGACGATATTGGGCAGAGGACTTCCCCCCGCGTCACCCAAAGTCATGGTCCGCACCATTTTAGCGTTGGCATCTACAGCATAATTCTCAGAAACGCCAAAAGCGACCCCAATAGTTGCGACCACACAAAAAACGGCAAAGAATATAAACCACCGATTTCCTTTTTTATGTTGGTTTTTTCTCATTGCCTGCTTCCGGCCTCCTGCACTTTATACAACAAACTGTACTTTAATAATTGTTGATTATACCATTTATCCTTTTGCATTACAAGTATTTTCTTACGAAAGTCAAACTTTTACAGAAAATTGGGAATCTTTCTCCACGGTTTTGGCAAAGAATGACGTTGTGCTTTTCATGGTTTGTGGTATCATTAAAGTGAGGTGAGAAACCATGAAACATTTGGCAGACTGCCATGTCCATTTGGGCTATGGCAATTTTCGCAAAGAGCAGCGGAGTGATAAATATCAAGGCACGGATCTAGACCATGCCTATAATAACTTATTGCAGTACAAAGATGCGGGAGTGACCTTCCTCCGGGATGGCGGCGACAGGAATCTGAAAGCATTTCGCCTGCGTGAAGATGCTGCAAAACTGGGGATCACCTTAAAAAGTCCCGGCAGGGCCCTGGTGCGCCAAGGCTGTTACGGCAAAAATCTCGGGGAAGCAGTCGCCACCATAGACGATCTCAAAAGGGAGTTGGAGTTCCTTTTAGCATCGGGAGTGGATCTTTTTAAGGTTGTGCAGTCAGATCTTGTGGAAGTTAACGGCGCCACCCAAAACGAAGTGCCTTTTTTCAGCGAAGCAATGCTGGCTTTGATCGTAGAAACAGCGCATCAAAACGGTCTCACGGTGATGGTCCATGTCAATTTCCCCGGCCCCATTGCCACGGTGATCGACGCCGGGGCCGACACCATTGAACATGGTTATTTTATGACGGAAGACCTGCTTTGGGCGATGAAAAAAAAGGGCATCGCCTGGACGCCGACGTTGGCCCCCTTTGACAATGCTCTGACTTACGATGTCTGGATCCCCGGATGGAAGCGAGAACTTGTTGCCAATGTAGTGCAAAATCATAAAGCCATGGTAAAAAAGGCAGCGGAAATCGGTGTAACAATTTTGGCCGGTAGCGACGGCGGTACCAGCATTTGCCCTCATGGTCGCTGTTCCCTGGACGAACACCGCATTTTAAAAGAACTCATTGGCCCCAAGTTTAACCTTACACTTCCCACATAATCAACGAATAAATAAAAACCACCCTATGCGGGTGGTTTTTGGTCTCTTTGGGAAAAGTTCTTTGGAAACGCGATTCCATCTTTGCCGTCATCTTTCAGACGGATTGTATTACATCGGACTCATTGCGGAAAGAGAACCACTTCTGTTTTACAAATATGATCTTTGTCTTCAAAACGAATTGCACCGTGGTTTCGCTCTACAGCCTCTTTCACATTGGTCAGACCGATGCCGTGGGAAGCGGTATCGGCTTTGGTGGTTACGGGCAACCCGTTCTTGAAGTGCATTTCTCCGATATAAGGATTGACAACGGTAATATACAGGCAACCCTTTTCCCAGGTGATATCAAGGTCGACGGTGCGTGGCTCCGGTACTTTTTCCGCGGCTTCGATGGCATTATCTAACAGATTCCCTAAAATAATTACGCAATCCCTGTTGGAAATTTCCAACTTTTCGGGGATAGCCAAGTGAATATCAAAACGAATGCCCCTGTTCTTTGCCTCGTGAAATTTATAATTCAAAATGCTGTCAATGGTCGTATTGCCGCTAAAAATTACTTCATTTTCCAAGAACCGAGAGGAAAAGGTCTCATGAAAATAGACTTCCAATTCTTGATATTGCTTTTTGGCAATGAAAACGTCCATAGCGATGACATGGTTTTTGAGGTCATGGCGAAAACCTCTCATAGTAGATAAAAAGGAATCCATAATTTCGAGCTGATGACTGTAATAAGCATTTTCCTGTTCAATTTGTTGTTTTTCGATTTTGCCGGAGGCGTAAGCCACAATCATATCGTAGAGATAAAAGGCCGCCAGATTAATTAAAAGCGCCAAGAAACAGCAGACAGCGACACTCCTTGTGTCCAACACGTCCAAGCTCAAAATCATGAGAATCATATAAAAAGAAGCCACGGGGATGATTAACAGAAACAACCAGTGAACCAAGGGCAGTTTGATTTGAGATCCGGCAGATTCTCTGTGGCCAAGAATAAATACAAACAAATACATGAAGACCGTGGTAAAGATTGGTCCGTAAATTAATGAATAAGAATTGGATTGATCGATGGGGATGGCTGTATATGTCGATAGAAAAACGACAATCAACTCAATGAGAGCGGCAACAAAGCAATAAAGGAGTGAAAGAGCAATGCGGTTCTTCTGCTGTCCTTCATAAACATAAGTCAACAAATACTGTCCTACGATATTCGTAATTAAGATTACTAAAGGAATGCTTACTAAAATATAAATCAGTGCATTTACGCTGAAAAATACAAGATATGATCCATATTCTACAAATATTGGAACTCTACTTTTATGAAAAAAGATGTGGTAATAACGATAAAGTATATAAGCTTGAAATAATGAACATACGGAGTAAACAAAGGCATAAATGTTCACGCTTTCTTTCCTCCCTGTCTTAGATGCATCAATCGTTCCGCCACAGCCTTTTGTCTGGCACGGCTAATGGGCAAAATCTCACCGTTGTCCATGGTGACATCGGTAGACCTGCAACTTTCAATGTGCAGATAATTGACGAGGTAGGATTTGTGAATCGCCAAAAATCCGCGATCCTCCACCTCTTGGCAAATGCTGTTTAACTTACCGTAAAAGGAATCTCTGCCATTGATTTTCGCAACCGTAACTTTGCGGTTGTTACTTTCAAAATATAGAATATTGGAAAGAGGAACTCTTTTGACTTCTTTGCCTATGCGATACGTAAAATAGGCAACGGGAAGCTTCACAAGTTCCAGGGTTTGATCAATACAATGAGCAATCTGTTCGTAAGCGAGGGGTTTTAAAAGGAAATTAAGAGGACGCACGGCAAAAAGATCCATGGCATATCCCTGCTTTGAGGAAATATAGACAATCTGCATCAGAACGTTATGCAGTTTATCCCGCACCAACTGACCGATTTCTATGCCGTTGATATGATACAGCTCAATATCCAGAAAGATCAAGTCAAAGATAATGTTCCGATCCAATGCGTCATAAAGGGATTCACCGTTTTCATATACTTTTGTAAAAACCTCCATTTGCCTTTCTTCGCAGTATTGCGCAATGAACGTTTCCAACTGTTCACAAATTTTCTTCTCATCATCACAAATCGCAATACGAAACATTAGCATCTCCTTTCCACCATCACCTGCAAATTTCAACAACAATCTCCACCAGTTGTTACATGTATTACCTCTTTTCGTCATCTCCATGGTAGCCTTAATCTGCCAACGGCAACATTGAATGGGAGGTAATCGCAATGAAAAAATTAATGTACAAATTCAGCGGCCTTGTAGCCGGTCTTGCTTTGACAATTACGGCATTAAACGTAAATTCCGCATGCTATTTTGTAATCCATCAGCCGAAATTGCCTGAGGGAGCGGAACAGTTAAGCAAGATCAACTAAAATGATCGCATCCTTCTGCGCAAAAGTCTGTGATTATTTTGTAACGATTGGCGTTATTGAATCCGGCAAGAAAGATTTGTATATTTATGGATTACATCAAGGCATTGTGATGTTTTTCAATATCATTACCACTTTGCTTGTGGGATGCATTTTGGGTATGGTATGGCAAAGTATTGTTTTTTTGCTGGCTTATATCCCAATTCGTTCCTATGCCGGCGGATACCACGCAAAAACGCCAGTGCGGTGTTATTGTATATCGGTTATTTTAATCACTGCAACGCTGTTGGCAATGAAATACGTTACTTTGACACCTGCCACTTGCTGGGGTGGAATTTTGGGAAGCAGTGCTCTTATTTTTATTTTAGCACCAATTGAAGATAAAAACAAACCCTTTACCCCTGCGGAGAAAAAAGTATTCCAAAAAAGATCCAGAATCCTGCTTGGCGTTGAATTCTCGGTGGGAGCAATCGCCTATATTCTAGGGTATTCCTCGGTTTGCTTTTGCGTAT
>NBJMC04201__coassemble_344_pt1 | contig 44297 bp, 44 predicted proteins | sample NBJMC04201__metabat2_high_PE_023 | metagenome-assembled genome bin NBJMC04201
ACAGCCGATAGGCGCGAAAAACCGCCGCTATGGTATTACCCATGCGGCGGCTTACATAGTTTGATTAGTGTTCCCGCTTTTGAATAACGGTTATCTGTAAATCCTTTGCGTTGATAAGTGTTTCCTGCTTGCATTTAGGGCAGTAGAGGGGAAAATTCTTTAATTCGGTATCTTCTCGTAATTGAAGGCGTGTTTTACTTTTACAGATAGGGCATAATAGCCATTCTATTCTCATTTTGATTTTTTATCAAAGGCGTTGGTAATTGCAACGATAGCAGGAAATATTACTGCCGCAACAACCCAAATTACCCAACTCTGCCCCCAATTATTTGATGATAGACTGTATCCTAAATAAATTGCTGTTGCAATTACCCAATATGCGATATATATAGCATCAGCAATAGACGGTTTTTCCTTGTTTTCTTTAGAATATTCGCCTTCCTGCAAAAGTTTTTCATAGCTCGCCCATATAATCCCCGTCTTGATAAAACAAATTACACCTACGCCTGCAATGAGAAAGGAAAGGGAAAGCATAATCATTAGAAATAGGTCGTTATCAGCGTCAATTATTTCTCCAGTAAAAAGAGGAATTAAGGCAGTAATACACAAACAAGTTCCTGCAATATTATTCTTTGTGTGCAAATCTTTGTATTTTGCTTTGCGTTCTTTAACCATTCCACTCACGCCATACTCGGTTTCAAACTTTTCTTTTTCCAAATATGCAAAGGGAGCGGTTTTGCTACCACTTGATATAAACATTACGGCGGCTATTGCTACAAAAATAATAAGAGCAATCATTCCAATTCCACCTGCAATATCTTCGCTCAAGCCGCCTGACGTACTTTCACTAATTGCACCCAATATCAAAAGAGCTATCGGAGATAAGATACACAAAAAAGCAGCATACGCTATTGTTTTAGCTGTCCTTGATTTTACAGAGAGAAAAGCATTTGCTTCCTCCATAGAGACACGCTTTAATGACGGCATATCATTGGACGAGTTGATATGCTCTGCTTGCTCAATTTCGTCTTTAAGTAAATAATCTGTACTTACTCCGAATAGTTCGGAAAGGCGTATCATTTTATCAAGGTCAGGAACAGATTGTGCTCCCTCCCATTTTGAAACAGATTGTCGTGTTACATTCATTTGTTCGGCTAACTCCTCTTGTGACCAGCCTGCTTTTTTTCGTAACAAAATAAGTTTATCGGCAAAAATCATAATTTTGTCCTCCTGTTAATGTGATTGTTATATTTATTTTAGCGATTGATAAAGTTGCTAACCACCAATCAGCACCATTCAATATGTCAACTGGCAGTTGCAACTGCCCAAAATCCTTTTTTACTTCTCGTTGTTCTTCTTTCTCCTATCTATCGGTTTCTTTGCATCTTTTGGTATGAGCCATACTCTGCTTAAACGTACAACACCCTCAATCCTGTTTTCAGAACATAGTGTCTGTATTCTTCGTTCTGAAATATCCCATTTAGTTGCAGCTTCCTGTACCGTCATATATTCAAACATAACAAACCTCCACATTATTAGTAGATATATTATACTCGGTCAAACGAACAATAGCAAGAAACGAATCGTGAGCACCACCACCCAAAAGAACAGCGGCAGAGATTTCTCCCTGCCGCCTTTGCCTTATGCAAAAATAATCTTCCTCTCCACAATCTCCCTTGCACACGCCCGTATGTTATTGAGCCGCCCTGTCCATTCTAAGGCGTTTTCTGCCTTTAACTGTTCCATAATACCTTGTGCCTGTTTCATCTGCTCTACCAACCGAAAGAACATCTCCTCCGTCTGCTTATCAATGTCGGCAAGGTAAGCGTTCAGCCTGCCGCTTGTGAGCAGATTAAGGTATGTAATCCTGCGGTATTCTTTCAAATACTGCAAGTGTCGCTGTCCCCATAAGCCGATAGGCTGTTCTTTTTCGGCTGGTAAAATAAGACAAGGAATATAATAATCTCCTTGCAGTTCATACCACAGATCATTTTTATCATCGTAAATATACTTGTCCATTGAAAAATCCTCCATTATAATATATTCGCACATACATCACAGTTCTCCGATTGCCACACTTATGTTTATTCTTGTTATGAGATTTTCTTGCCCTTGCATTTGCCCTTATGAGCAAGGAGGGAAAGAGTAAACTTGTGTGTAACCGTATAAAGAGATAAGGCGAACACATTGCGATAAATCCTTTATTTTCAAGGCTTTTGGAGGATTTTATTAAAACACTGTAACCTCTGTTGAGAGGTTATAATTTACTGATATTCAAATTCATATTTGCCGATATCCACAGGCTCCATCAGCAAACCAAAATCCAACAGGCCTTTTTCAATGCGTTCTTTGATATCGTCGGCATTGGCGCTGTAAATATTGAATTGCACCAGGGGATGCTCTTTACGGAACAACGCGATTTGCCGAGACAAAAAGGACATATTTCGCGTTTCACCGCAGCCAATGGAGATCTCTCCGGTCAAAGCCTCTTCTTTATGGGAAAACTCCTGTTCAGTTTTTTCCGCCAGGGCCACGATTTCCCTGGCCCGCCGTTTGAGCAGCATACCGTCGTCAGTTAAAACAATGCTGTGATTACTGCGGCGAAACAGCGTCGTTCCCAGTTCCTCTTCCAGCCGCATCAGCCGCCGAGAAAGCGTGGGCTGCGTAATATGCAAAAGGCTCGCGGCTTTTGTGATATTTTCTTCCCGGGCCACCATCAAAAAGTATTTTAAAACACGCAGTTCCATAGGGACCTCCTCTCTTATAAAGATCTTATCACAGCCCAAGAGGATCTTCAACTCATAGGCTTCACGTCAAAGGCATAGAAAGAGCAGAAAAATCATAGAAAGGGTCGGATACGGCGATGGCCAAAGCCAAAATAATACTTTTTTGGCGGCTTCGTTTCATCCACCGTGCTCACATATGATCCCTCCGACTGAAATGACGATTCCCAAATTGATACTTTCAATTTGCGTGCCTGTCAAACATCATCTCCCCTTCAGTACCCCATAAATGATGATACGCTGATCTTCGGCGGTATGGTTACCGACATATGCACATGATCCGCCATAAGATCTCCTTCCATGATCTCCCCACCTTTGTAATTTGTAACTACATAAAATATCACGCAGATCGTTTTTGTATTGATGATAAACAATTTTTCTCCGATACTTAGGGGGAATTGACACATAATCGTCGTAAAATTACCGTTCCTTTCTTTCTCAGCGGCCGGAACCACCCTATGATAGCGGAACGATGATTTTTTCTATAACAAATAGCGGGTGGTTGATATTTCCCACGTTTTCGCTGCTCTGATGAGAAACTCCAACGCGTATCCGACCCATAATAAAAACCGCCTTAGTGCCTTTGGCAGCAAGACGGTTTTGCTGTTTTGTTACCGTTCATTTCACCGACGGATCATTTGTCGCATGAAGCAAGCATGAAGCAAGCATGAAGCAAAAAAATGTTTACAATAGGATTTTTTTCTGTTATACTGAACTTGTACTCCTAAGGGAGTATTTTGGGAAAATAAAATAGTACGGCATCCCCCCGGTGTTGCAGCACCGAGGGGGACTGTATCGGTGCCCAACCACCAACACAGCAGTGAGAACTGCACCGTGTTTCCATTATAAACGATTTTCCCCACCGACGCAAGGGGGGGGGAGTGGGACGAAAGAGGGAGAGAGCGAACGAAAGGAGTCTCTTTCCCGAAAACGGGATCGTTGATTTTGAGATACGGAGTGTAGTACTACAATGAACGCAAGTTGATTGAGCCATGGTTGGTACCGCCATGGCTTTTTTATTTTCCCGTGGGGGTACGGCGGTTTACCGTGATCAATCGAGATTCTTCGAAGTATTTGCCAAGTTCCAATGGCCTGTTTCGAAGTCTCGTTCGCTCTTCCTGTTTGAAAAATTTGAAAAAACTGAGATGATATGACTTCTCCTCAAGTCGATATTTTATCACCGCCGTACGGCCCACAAATTTTTCCACTGATACCATACAGAGCGGAGGTAATTCTGATGAAGTTTCCTATTCCTCAAAGCCATTACCAGTTAATGCAGGTAGACCCATGCGATATGCAATTATGGCAGCAGATTTTGATTTCCGTATTGTCTCAGGAGGAAGCGAAAATCACCTTCCCCGATATTTGCCAAAATTGTCGAGGGAAAATGTTACCAAGCCCTAAAAAAGATCAAAGAAATCCTCGAAGACCATACCCTCGAGGATGAAGAATGCTTCAAACAAATTGAGGGTGTCGTCTGTGTCCTTGAGGAATTGGGCAGCAATGCCGGGGACCGTCACGATTTTCCATGATACGCCCGTTTTTCCCGTATCATCGCGAAAAGCAATATTTCCTATATGATAAAAATATAATCAAAAACTAACTATATGATAAAAAACGTGTCAAATTTTATTTGACACGTTTTTTCATGTAATTTCTTATTTCTTTGGTTTGAAAAGAAAAGTTTCAGAGGTTTGATTCCAAATGAAGATCCCCCATTGTTTTCAGTAAGGGAAGGCCCAAAACATTACAGGGGGAAGGCAACAGTAATCTTTGTTCCTGTTCCCTCTCCGCTTTCCAAAGAGATATGGCCGTGATGATAGCTGACCACATGTTTCACAATCGCCAACCCCAAGCCGGTGCCGCCGGCGCCGGCAGTGCCGTTTTCATCCCGAGAATGGCTTTGATCCACCCGGAAAAAGCGTTCAAACACTCGGCTTTGGTATTCTTGGGGAATCCCGATGCCGCGGTCTTTCACTGTGAGCACTGCGGAGTTTTCATCCTTTTCCACGGTGACAACGACGTCAGAGGGACCGTTGGAATATTTAATGGCGTTTTCTACAAGGTTATAGATCAATTCATCAATCAAACGGGGAACCGCCTGAATTTCCGCTTTCCCGCCCTCCAGTTTTAACTGAATCTCATGGTCTTGGGCTGTGGGAGTCAAACGTTCCATCACCGTTTGAGCGGCACCGTAAAGATCCACCGTTTCCCAAAGATAATCGCTGTTCTTTTCATCGAGGCGGGAAATTTCCATCACATCGTCAATGAGAGCGATGAGGCGCTGGGCTTCCTCGTAAATACGGCCGGAGAAGGAAACAAAATCCCCTTCTTTGACCATGCCGTTCTGCATCATTTCGGCATAACCGGAAATGGCAGTGAGGGGCGTTTTCAGCTCATGAGAAACATTGGCGGAAAATTCCCTGCGCAAGCGTTCTGTTTTCTGGGATTCCGTAACATCCAACACCAGAATGATGGCGCCTTTGACCGCATCTTCGGATTCGGTCCGCACCGGACTGGCGTGGAGACGGCAAATCAATTCTCCCCGCGTGAAAGTCTCCTCGGAAGAGACGCCTTCCAAAGCCTGATCCGCCACTTTTTGCAGGGAAAGATTGCGGTTCAGCTCAAGGATGTGGGCTCCCTCGTAATGATCTCCTTTGGCGCCGAGAAGTTTCAGCGCGCTATGGTTTACAGAAAGAATATGTTTATCAGCGCCGATCACGATGAGCCCTTCGGACATATTTTCCGTAATGGCGGCAAATTCTTCCTGATTGCGGTGCATCTGTTCCATTTGACTGCGAAGATCTTCCTTTTGATGGTGAATTTTCGTCAACAGCGGCGAAAGCTCTTCGTAGACGTCGTTTTCCACAGGATGATCCAAGTCAAGAGTATTGACAGGCGCCAAAATCCAATGCGTTTGGCGACGTGAAAGCCAAAAAGCAAAAGCGGCAATGACCACTGCCAGCACAATGATCCAAGGGAGCATGGACCAAAGAGCCGAATATACGCTGTCTCCCGTGGCGGCAAGGCGCAGCACGGTGCCGTCGTTCAATGAAACGGCATAATAATAAGTTTGCTGCCCCAAGGTGTCGGAAAGACGCGTGGATTCTCCCACACCGTATTCCAGGGCTTCCTGCACTTCCTCGCGGTCGCTATGGTTTTCCATTTTGTTGGCCACGGCCTCATTGTCATAGATCACAGTGCCGTCGGTATCAATCAAAGTAATACGGTTTTTATGGGCTTCCGTTTCCAGTTGGGTAAGGAAACTCTCCCCTTCTTCGGCCATGGCCGCAGCCACATAAACGGTTTCATTTTGCAATTCCTGCTTTAAACCGTTCTGAAATTGGCGATAGGAAAGAACCGTCATAAAAAACGCTGTCAATATAATGGACACCATGGCAATGATGCACATGGCGGTAAAAATTCTTCGTTTCATGGTACCTCCTGATTATAAAAGAAAATCAAGAAGAAGCAGCGCCGTTTAGGGATACATTTGATTGAGGCGTTCCATAATGCTTAACACTTCTTCGGGATAGTCCCGTCCCGGAATCGGACGGAAACACCGAAACACGTGGCTCTGCTCATAGCACACCACTTCCACTTCAGTGGGATAATCCAATGCAAACCACCGGTTCAACAACTCAATTTTTTCCTCTGTGACAATCATATGGAAATAATTCCAAGTTTTTCCGAAATCTCCGGGCTGAAACTGATAGGGACGCATTCCCAGAGGAGTAATGGCGTCATCGTTTTTAACAGCATCGTCAAATTCCTTATGGGCCTTTTGATCCCTTCTGGAATCAAGAATAAAACGCAGCGGCGTTGTCTCAAAGGTTTTATGATCCAAGGGCTGGCCGAAAAACTGCGTCCTGTAAAAAACGCTTTCTCCAAAAAACCCGTTGACCATGGACATTTTACCGAACCGCCGTTCGCCCCGGGCTTCCATCAATTCCATGGGGATGGCAACGGTACTCTGGGTTTTCAGATCTTTTCGCAGCAATGAGCCGGTTTTATCCGAAACATAGATATACAGGATATAAGCGCCGAAAATCAAGGCGACCAAAAGAATGATATAGAGCCCGTGCAAAGGATCACCGCTTTTCCTGTAGTACATAAAAGAAAAAATAACGGCAATGATGGCAAAGGTAATCCAATTGAATTGCGCTCTGGCGCGAGCTTCCAACAAATAGGGATTGATTTTTTTCCGCGTAATGCGATTCTGTTTTTTAGGCTGTTGATTAGACTCCGTCAATAGTACATCCTCCGTGAAAGAATTGAAATCAAAGTTTCAAACGTATGATAATCATACGCCGTTGGCGTGTGATAACTCATTCGACATCGATTTCCACATTCCTTCCCAAGGCCCTTTCAAAGCCGGTTCCAATCAAAAATCGAAGAACAATTATAAAGAAGCGGGTGAACCGTTATCGTGTGGGTTGCTGATACGATAGCCCACACCACGAACCGTTTCAATAAGATGCCCTTGTTCGCCCAATTTTTGGCGAAGAGTGCGGATATGAACGTCTACAGTACGGGTTTCTCCCCGATAATCGTATCCCCAGACACGTTCCAGCAGAGTATCGCGGCTTAAGACGATATCGTGGTTTTCCATTAAAAAATGCAAAAGCTGGAATTCTCGGTGCGTCAACACCACTTCGTTTCCGCCGGCGTAAACCCGATGCTGCTGGGGGTTCAGCCGCAAACCATCGATGACCAATTCCGCTTCTTCCTGGGGGGTGATTCTGCGCAATACTGCCTTAATACGGGCAATAAGCTCCATCACGCTAAAGGGTTTGGTAACGTAATCATCGGCTCCCATATTCAAGCCTTTGATTTTATCGTATTCAGCGCCTTTGGCCGTAAGCATAATTACAGCAATATACTCTGTTTCAGGGTCTTTGCGAAGACGTTCCAAAATGGAGCAGCCGTCTTCCCCGGGAAGCATAATATCCAAAAGCACAAGGTCAGGCTTTTTTTCAGCCAGTGCCTGATAAAACTCGGAAGCGTCTCCAAAGCCACGGCATTCCATCCCACTATTGGACAGAGCGTAAACCACCAAATCGCGAATATTCAGATCGTCTTCTACGCAATAAATCATTGTTAATTCACCGCTTTTCCTTTATGCATCCCGGTAAGAGAAAATTCTACCCACTCGGCAATATTCACAGCATGGTCGCCAATGCGTTCAAAATATTTCGCCACCATCAACAGGTCCAGGGCTTGGCTGCCGTTGGAAGAGTCCTGAGCAATGAGGTCGATGAGGTCGTTTTTTACCGTCAGGAAGAGTTCGTCCACGGTATCGTCTTCATTGATTACTTTACGAGCCAGATCCAGATCCTTTTCCACATAGGCGTCAATGCAGTGCTTGACCATTTTTGAAGTAACGGCGGCCATTTCAGGAATGGTTTCTAACTTTTTGATATACGGAGTTTTGGACAGAAGAATGGTGATCTCGGAAATATCTGCCGACTGATCGCCAATGCGTTCCATATCGGTAATCATCTTTAGCGCGGCGGAAATCGTGCGAAGATCCTTGGCCACAGGCTGCTGTTGCAATAACAGCTGGAGACAACGGCGTTCAATGGCCCGCTCCAAGTGGTCAATCTCTTCGTCAAATTCCATGACTTCCTTAGCCCGTTCAGCGTCCTGGTCCAACAGGGCCTCGCTGGCGGACTGAATGGCGTTTTCGATATAGGCGCCCATTTCAATGAGTTCTGCATTCAATTTTGCTAATTCAGTATCAAAACGGTTTCTCATCAACCGAACCTCCCTGTGATATAGTCTTCGGTGCGTTTGTCTTTGGGCATGGAGAATAATTGTTTTGTTTCGCTGAATTCCACGGCTTCGCCCAGGAGGAAAAAGGCTGTTTTATCTGACACACGAGCAGCTTGTTGCATATTGTGGGTTACCATGATGATAGTATAGTCCTTTTTCAATTCAATGGCAAGGTCTTCAATTTTCGTAGTGGAAATAGGGTCCAGAGCGCTGGTGGGTTCGTCCATCAACAGCACCTCCGGTTCCACGGCCAGGGCCCGGGCAATACAAAGACGCTGCTGCTGACCGCCGGATAAACCGAGGGCGCTTTTCTTTAAGCGGTCCTTGACTTCATCCCAAATGGCAGCTTGGGTCAGGGACTGCTCCACAATTTCGTCGAGCTGGGCCTTATTGCGAACACCATGGGTGCGAGGGCCGAAGGCGATGTTATCGTAAACGCTCATAGGGAAGGGATTCGGTTTTTGGAACACCATACCCACCCGTTTTCTGAGCAAGTTTACATCCATGGCACCGTAAATATCTTCCCCATCCAAAAGGACATCGCCGTCAATACGGCAACCTTCCACCAAATCGTTCATACGGTTTAAGGTTTTAATTAAGGTCGATTTTCCGCAGCCCGAGGGGCCGATGAAGGCGGTAATTTCCTTGGCCCGAAGATCCATGCTGATATTTTTCAGGGCCTGAAAGTCACCATAATAAAGGTCGAGGTCTTTGACCTGCATTTTAATTTCATTCTCTTGTTTTGTCGTTTTATCACTCATATTTTCGTCACCCTTTTGGCAATCATTGCTGAAACTGTGTTAATCCCCAGTACCAGCAAGAGCAAAACCACCGCAGTGGCATAAGCTTCATTGGTATGAAGGCCTTCGCTGGAGAGGGTATACATATGGAGCGCCAGAGTACGACCGGAGCTCATAATGGATTCCGGCATTTGGGCCACAGTTCCGGCGGTATAGATCAGTGCTGCAGTTTCCCCGACAATACGTCCCACCGCCAGAATGACGCCGGCCAAAATTCCCGGTACCGCCGCGGGAAGGACGATCCGAAAGATGGTGCGAAGCCGTCCGGCACCCAGACCGAAACTGGCTTCGCGGTACGTATCGGGCACGGATTTCAAAGCTTCCTCGGTAGTGCGCATGATCAAAGGTAAAATCATAATGGACAAAGTCGCGGCCCCTGCAATCAGGGAATACCCCCATCCCAAATAAGTTACGAAGAACAACAGACCGAACAGACCGTAAACAATGGAGGGAATCCCGGACAAGGTCTCGGCTGTAAGACGGATGAGTTCCACAAACCGATTCCCGCGCTTGGCATATTCCACTAGATATACAGCGGTAAAAAGCCCAAAAGGAATTGCAATGGCAAGGGACAGCACCGTCATGATGAGGGTATTCACCGCGGCAGGTACTAAGGAAACATTCTCTGAAGTGTAAGTCAAAGAAAAGAGAGAAGGTTTCAAATAAGGGATTCCATTAATTAAGATATAAGCAACCAGAAAGATGAGGACGCCAAAGGTCAAGATGGTAGCAATGTAAACCAAAGTCTTCCAGATGGAAGATGAAACTTTTTGGCTAATCATTCGCGTTCCTCCTTCCGTTTAAAGATTTGGAATACAAAGTTAATGAGAAGGATGAATGCGAAGAGCACTACGCCGGTGGCAATCAACGCTTCTCGGTGGAGATCTGCGGCGTATCCCATTTCCAGCACGATATTGGCGGTAAGGGTTCGCACCCCATCCAAAATGCTGTCGGGGATTCTGGCCTGGTTTCCTACTACCATAATCACAGCCATGGTTTCACCGATGGCACGGCCAATGCCCAAAATGACTCCGGCCATAATGCCGGAACGGGCCGCAGGCAGCACTGTGGCAAAAATGGATCGCTCTTTGGTAGCGCCCAAAGCCAATGCCCCTTCATAGTAGTGGGTAGGAACGGCGCGGATGGCCGACTCCGAAACACCCATAATGGTGGGCAAAATCATAATCCCCAAAAGAATCGATGCCGTAAGGATGCTGTTGCCGTTGCCACCGAACACCGTGCGGATCAAAGGAACCAACACCACCAAACCGAAAAAGCCGTAAATGACCGAAGGAATCCCGGCCAAAAGCTCTACACCGGGTTTTAAAATACGATAAGGCTTTTTGGGGCAATAATGGGCCATAAATACGGATGTGAGAATACCAATGGGCACACCGATGATAATGGCCCCCAACGTCACCATAAGACTTCCCAAAATCATGGGGAAAATTCCGAATGACGGCGGAATATTAGAAGGTTTCCACTCTGTGCCTAGAAGGAAATCAAAGAATCCGATTTCCGCCATGGCCGGGATACCGTTGGCAAAAAGAAATATACAGATAATAATAACGGCAGCCACGGTCATCACGGCGGCAAAGAGGAAAACATATTTCATAAATGATTCTCGAAAATGTTTCATGTTATACCACTTTTCCCCCGGAACAAAGCCGGTGATTCATAAAAGGGCCGAGACCGCGCCACCGCAACGGATGTACGCGACCTCGGCGCCTGTTTTTGCATTGTACAAAATCATTCTGTAACACAGTTTGTGTTACTTTTTCACGAGGTTCTTATTTTTAAAAGTCCCAGGTGGTGGTTTCGCCGGTGTAAATGGATTTTACCTGATCGCTGGTGAGGTCTTCAATGGGGTTGTCGAGGTTCACAATGATGGCAATACCGTCAAGAGCGATGGAAAGAGGAGTGAGTTCAGCGGTTTCACTGTCTTTCAATTCGCGGCTGGCCATACCGATATCACAGGTACCTTCAATACAACCGGTCATACCGGCAGTGGAGTCACTGGTTTGGATTTCGATTTCAACGTTGCTGTTGACGGCCTGATAAGCTTCGGCAAGTTTTTCCATCACAGGAGATACCGAAGAGGAACCGGCAACTACCAATTTACCTTCCACATCAGCGCCTTCAAAGGCAGCGGCAGCATCGTCAATGGAGATATAGCCTTCTTCTTCCACAATGGCTTGACCTTCGGAGCTCATAATGTAATTGATGAAGTCTTGTGCCAATTCACTGGGTTCCCCTTTGGTAGCGATGTTGAAAGGACGAGCAGCGGAGTAGCTTTCATTTTTGACGTTGTCGGCAGTGGCTTCCACACCGTCAATGGTAACGGCCTTCACCGTATCATTTAAAGAACCAAGAGAAACATAACCGATGGACTGAGGATCGCCGGCAATGTTCGTCAACATCACATCGGTTTTGTTAGCGATAACTGCATCGTCGGTGGTGTTATCAACAGTATTGCCGTCGGCGTCTTCTTCTTCAATACCGAAGAGTTCTACAAATGCGCCGCGGGTACCGCTGCCGTCTTCACGGGATACAACGGTGATGTCACCGGCTTGGTCAAAGTTTCCAGTTGAGGCGCCGTCGCCTTCCCCTTCAGTATTGCTGCTGCAAGCGGCAAAGCCGAGAGCCATCACTGCAGTCATGCCAAGGGCGATGACTTGTTTTTTAAACTTGGAAATGTGTTTCATTTTTTCTTTTTCTCCTTTTTCATTAAAATTAATATGAATATGTTTTCATCACTTTTGACGGTGATAGTGTAAGTGATTTATGTTAAATCACAAGGGGTTCAATGTAAAATCCATGTAAAATATAGATCCCTTATACTTTATTCATTGTAAAATCGCCTGTTAAAAACATTATTTTGCATTAACATTTCAGGTTAATGCAATGTTAATATGAGAAAGGTGCTGGGACATGAAGCAAAAAAGATCGTGTGGCTTTTTTGTTTTTCCAAAAATTTTACCACTCTTTCTGCCTTTATCCTTCGGCTCTTGCCTTTATCCTTCGGCTCTTGCCTTTATCCTTCGGCTCTTGCCTTTAGGATATGCGTTTTTCCAAACGATTATTATCATTGTGGTCGCCAGAATCAACAGAATTACGGGAAGAAAGTTCCAAATCCGAAAAATCCGGCATATGCTTCATGGCATTGAAATTCATATAATTCAGTTTTATGGGTGTAATGGCCACATATCCTTCTTTTACGGCCCACATATCAGAGCCTTCTACAAGATCAAAGGCAGAATTTTCGCTGTCTGGTTCCCACCAATAAAAATCACTAAAGGGATTGGTGCGGCTGCGGCGAGCCTGAACAGAAGGAGGCGGACAAAGGGGCGCTTTCATAATGCCTTTGATTTCTTCGGGAGGCAAAGCGGGAATATTCACATTATAAAAAAAGGGGCGTTTCGATTCCAACAAACGAGGTAACATAGCGCGAACCACCGTAGCGGCATCGTCATAATTACGATGACGGGAAGAAGTGGAAAGAGCTACTGAGGGAATTCCCATGATAAATCCTTCGTGGGCGGCGGCCACAGTGCCGGAGTAATTCACGATTTCTGAAAGATTATATCCCATGTTGATACCGGATAGCACCAGATCGGGAAGGTGGTCAAGGCCCATCAATTCATTGAGCGCCCATAGCGTGCAATCGGCGGGGGTGCCGTCTACGGCCCAGACAGGATGTTCCACATCTTCGAGATAAACTTCTCTTGCTGTAACAGTAACGCCTTCTGAAATACAGTGGCTGGAACCGCTGCGGTGAGTCGAAGGTGCAGCCACCACAAGTTCATGTTCCTCTTTCAGTGCTTTGATCAAACTGTGGATGCCTTGGGCCTGGTAACCATCGTCGTTCACCAATAAAATTTTCATAATCAACCTCTTTTCTTCAAGACACACTCTACTATTTTCTTATCCATCGCGTCTTTGCTTTGTTCATTCTTCCGATTCCTATTACCTTTAAGAAGATAGCAAAGCCATGTAAAGGCCAAAACCGTCTTTTTGTAAAAAACAAGCAAAAACCGCCGGGACAGAACACGGAAAAAGGGACAAAAAAAAGCCCGCTGCCCTTTTGCAAAGAACAGCGACGGCTTTCCTTTGATTCTTTTCCGTTTTTCTATTTTTTCTGTTATTTATTATAGGAAGCAACGGCCTTTGCGGAAATTCTCTTCCCGTTTTATGATCCATTTTCTTAATCGCGCCAGCATTTGGGGCAGCCTTTCTTTCCTTTTGGTGGGATCGAGGTCCGGATCATCGACGAAAGAGCCCCATTCCTCCGGGGATTCATAGATATCGCAGTAGGGGTACCGGCAAAATTACAGCATACTTCTGTGGGAATACTCATGCTTCATATCCCCGGCGGGCTTCATTTTCGCATATGATATGGCAATTTCAGTAACTCACGGTACACAGCAGACGGTTCGGTTCCAAAAACCCCTTGAGGCAAAAGGGCGATAAGGTTTCGAGGCCGTGGTTTGCCTGCTCTAACCGATCAAAGGTGATATTGTCAAGATCGCTTAATCCCCATTCCGAGGTGCCTTCAAGGTGAAAATCACTCCATCCGCTCACCGGCTTTGTCAGCATTGTCTCACCTCTTTCCATGAAATCTCAAAAGCCTCCCGCCACAACCTATCCCCTTTGAGAGACCCCATTGCTTATTGGCGGAGCTGCTCCGCCATTTCCTTCATATATTCGGGGATCTCCAGCATCTGGGGGCAATGGGCAGTGCAGGCGCCGGGCTGCTTCTGTTCCGGCAGGGCCTTCAGGCGGAGCAGCCTCCACACCGCCATAGCTCTGTCGCCCAGGGCCGCGGCGTCGTCCCGATAATCATTATAGGCCGACAGCAGCGACGGAATGTCCAGTTCCTGGGGGCAGTCGTCACAGCAGTACCTGCACCCGGTACAGGGAACGGCGACCTTTTTCCGGAGTAGGGCGCTGATTTCTTCCAGGGCGGACAATTCCTCCCGGGACAGTCCCGGCGCCATGGAGGCCGTTTCCAGATTCTCCCTGACCTGGGCGAGGTCGGACATTCCGCTGAGAACCACGGCAACTCCCGGCAGGTCCATCGCAAAGCGAAGGGCCCAGGCCGCCGGGGACAAGTTCCCCTTGGGCAGGAGATCCATCCCCTCCTCCGGAAGATTCGCTAGCATCCCGCCGTGGACAGGTTCCATGACCATAATCGGGATGTGGCGCTCCCTCAAGATTTCATATTGTTCTTTCGCGGCCCCCTGGAACCAGTCATAGTAATTCAGCTGGATCTGGACGAAATCCCAATCGCCCATTTCCAGCATCTTCCTCAAGCAGTCCGTGGTACCGTGGAAGGAAAAGCCGAAATAGCGGATCCTCCCCAAACGCTTTTGCTCCCGGAAATAAGGGATGCAACCGCTGCTTTCGTAGGCGGTCATAGTCAAATCCGTTACTCCGTGCAGCAGGTAGAAGTCGATATATTCCATCGCGAGGCGGGCCATCTCCTCCTCGAACTAGGCTTTGGCGTCAGGGTTTGCTTGGACGTTGAATTTATCGGCGATATAAAAGCGCTCCCGGTCGTAACAGGACAACGCCCGGCCCAAAAAAGTCTCGGAATGCCCGCCATGGTAAATATAGGCCGTATCATAGTAATTGACGCCCTGTTCCATGCAGCAGTCAATGAGTACCCGAGCCTTTTCCTCATCGATGGGCTGCCCCAGACCCGGCGCGGTTTGGGGCAGGCGCGTGGCCCCCATCCCCAGCTTCGAAAGTCTGATTTCGTTGTTCCAGCATTCGTATCGCATATTCCGCTCCTTTCCGAATCCATGAGAAAACGCGGCCGCTGCTTTGGCCCCGCAGGTTTTCAGAGATAAAAACACTTTTCCACATCATATCATAAACCGCCCCATTCCTCAATGGCCGCTGAGCCTTATAAAAATGAAGGAATCGGTATAAACTTTGACGAAAAAAGAAAAAATTTACCAATTCCCTCGATATTTTCTATTGTCACCCGGGGTGAAAAGGAGTATTATAGAATAAGATATTTATCGCATGATGATTTTGGAGGATTTCCATGAGATTACAAGAGTATTTCTTGTTGCCGGGACCAACCAATGTCCCCAATAACGTATTGCGCTCCATGGCCGCGCCCATGATCAACCACCGGGGCCCTGCCTTTCAGGAAATTTTGGAAGCCATTACCGAAAAATCGAAAAAGGTTTTCAAAACCAAACATGAAGTATTCACCCTGACCGCCTCGGGCACCGGGGGGCTGGAAGCCGCCGTGGTGAATTTCATCAACCCCGGGGAAAAGGTCATCGTCGCTTCTATCGGCAATTTCGGAGAGCGATTTGAAAAAATTGCCAAACAGTACGACGCTGATGTGGAATTCATCGATTTCGGCTGGGGCAACGCCATTGACCCCAAGGTTCTGGAAGAACGTTTGGCCAAAGACGTAAACCATGAAATTAAGGCAATTCTCTGCCAGCACAATGAAACCTCCACTGCGGTGGTAAACCCCATCAAAGCCGTTTCCGAAGCAAGAAAAGGCCACCCTGCCCTTTTGATTGTGGATACGGTGAGCGGCCTTGGCGCCGCAGAATTCGATATGGATGGATGGAATGTGGACGTTGCCATTGCCGGCTCCCAAAAAGCCTTTATGGCTCCGCCGGGATTGGCATTCCTTGCCGCCAATGAACGAGCCATGAAAAAAGCGGAAACCTGCACTAACCACAAATTCTATTTCAACCTGTTGGAAGCCCGCAAATGGTTGGAAAAAGGACAAACACCTTTTACTCCCGCAATCTCCGTATTTTATGCCGTGGAAGAGGCCCTGCGCTATTTCGACGAAGTCGGCGTTGACGCTGTGGTTCGGGATCATTACCGTCACAGAGACCTGGTACGTACCGGCTTAAAAGCCATGGGACTGGAATTGCTGATAAAGGATGACGCAATCGCCTCTCCCGCCGTTACCGCTGTAAAATGTCCCGAAGGCATAGATCCGGCGAAATTACGAAAACTGCTTCTTGAAAAATTCAACATCGTCATTGCAGGCGGTCAGGGAAAATTTTCCACCTCTACCTTCCGCGTAGGACATTTAGGCGCTGTACAGGATATGGATCTCATCGCCGCCATCAGCGGTTTGGAAATGGTTTTAAAGATCATGGGGGCGGATATTTCCTTGGGGCAAGGTGTCCGTGCCATGGAAGAAGCCCTGTTGGCGGAATAAATCATACAAAGGACGATATGGCGCTCTTTTTTGGGGCGCCTTTCTTATTATATTAATATATGAAAGAAAACAATATTTCGACGGAGCACGACACTATGCTCCCAGATTTGGAAAGAAAATTACAGAAAGAATTGTCCCGATACCAATATCCCGCAGTAGCATTCTCTGCAGGAATCGACAGCACTTTGGTGCTGGCGTCAGCAGTAAAAATCCATGGCAACCAATGCGTCGCTATCATGGTAAAAAATGAGGCTGTGCCCCAGCGGGAGGTTGAAGAAGCGCGAAGAATCGCAGATTTTCTCAAATGCCCCCTCATCGTAAAGGAAATTGACGTACTATCTCTGGACAAGGTGGCACGAAATAACAAGAAACGATGCTATTACTGTAAGAAAATGATGCTCCGGGAAATCAAATCCATCGCGAAAACACAGGGATGCTCCGTGGTTTTGGACGGAAGTAATTCCGACGACCATAACTGCTACCGTCCCGGCGCAAAAGCCTGCAAAGAAGAAGGGATCATCAGTCCCTTACAGAACTGCGGAATTAATAAAACAAATGTTCGTAATTTAGCAAGGTATTGGGAACTTCCCAATTGGGAAAAGCCGTCCTCTCCTTGTTTATTGACGCGGTTCCCTTATGACATGGAAATTCCCATTACCAAAGAATTGTTGATCGCTGTGGAACAGGGAGAAGACTGTTTGCGAAAGATCTGTCGCAGCAATTTCCGTTTGCGCTGGGCAGGACAAGGAAGCGTACGCATTGAAGTAACGGAAGGAGAAATGGAGGCTATTTTAAAGCATCGTCAAGAACTGTGCAAGACTTTGGGTGATTTGGGGTTTCATAAAATAACAATGGACCTCTATCCCTTCCAAAGCGGCCGCTTTGACATGGAAAAATAGTCATTTCACGATGCTTAACAATGGAGATATGGATTTCTCAAGAGATCTCCGAAAGACACAATGACACAAAATTCTTTCCCATAGAAGGATTTCCAAGAATTTTTTGAACCGGCTTTCGCCTCAAAGATACTGATTACAAGAAACTCTTTGAGCCAATGTTCTGATTTTATGAGATCGAAAAAATATTTTGAACCATCGGGAGGCGCTATGAAAGTCCTTTATTTTGACTGTATTGGCGGGATTAGCGGCGATATGACAGTAGCCGCCCTTTTGGATGCAGAGGACCATGAAAAAGACCTGTTAAAGGTGCTTCGTTCTCTGCCGTTGAGTCCTTGGGATTGGCAGAGAAGGGACCTGCAAAAAGGTGAATTCCGCACCAACCACATTGATTTCCTCATCGAAGAGAATCAGCCCCACCGCCATTTAAGTGATATTGAAACCATTATCACCGCAGGGGATCTCCCCCAAAAAGTAAAGAAAAAAATCATGGAAGTATTTCACCTTTTGGGCGAAGCCGAAAGTAAAGCTCACGGAATTCCAGTGGATCAAGTACATTTTCATGAGGTCGGAGCAGATGATACTATTTTAGATATTACTGCCGCAACTTGGCTTCTTTCCGTCATGGATATCGGGGAAATTTATGCTTCACCTCTGCCTTTGGGACACGGTCTCATGGAAGGATGCCATGGTATCATGCCCCATCCTGCTCCGGCTTTAAATGAACTGTTAAAAGGAGTGGAGATCTTTGGCTGCGAGGAAAATTCCGAAACAGTGACCCCCACTGGTATTGCACTGTTAAAAGCCCATAAAGCGAAATTTGGGACCATTCCTCCTATGACAGTTACAGCTGTTGGTCTGGGAGGAGGCAGCAAAGACTTCAAACGCCCCAATATGCTCCGGGCAATGGTGGGAACTCATGGTGATACTCCTGCCAACGTGATTCAGTTAGAAACCACTGTGGATGACATGACAGGTCAAGAGATCGGCTATCTTTGGGATAAGGTTTTTGAAGCCGGAGCATTGGATATGTATCTTACAGCAATTCAAATGAAAAAAGGGCGCTGTGGTCAGCGCATTACCGTATTGACAGAGGATAAGCATCTGGATGCGGTACGCAGCGCCATCTTCCGTCATAGCACCACCATTGGCATGCTTTGCCGTAGGGAGGAACGATTTATCATGGATCGCACCATCACCCAGGAGGAGACCCCCTTTGGCACAGTCCGCGTCAAGTACTCTCAGGGATACGGCGCCGCAAAGGCAAAGGCGGAATTTGAAGATCTAAAAGCCATTGCAAATGCCAATCATATGTCCCTCAATGAAGTGGAAGCAGTCGTTGAGCAACAAAAAAATAATAATAAAAGCTAAAAAACTTTCATTCAGAATAAAAAGGAGCAAACAGTGAGTAACCAAACGATTCTTTTCGACTTTGACGGCACCCTTGCCAATACCATTCCCGGCATTTTGGCGACCTTGGAAGCCACAAAACAGCAAATGAAGGTGGATTTCTCCTTATCTCTTGCCCAATCGCTCATTGGAAAGCCACTGGTTAACATGGCTCCCTCTCTTGTAGGGGAAGAGCGCGTTGGGGAATTCGTCAATACCTATCTGGAGCAATTTCCCGCCATTGGCGGTGAAATGGTCGAGTTTTTTCCCGGAGTCGAACCATTGATCAAAGCATTGCAAACAAAAGGGATCATCGTCGGCATAGTCACTTCAAAGCGCCGCGATAGTCTTTTACAAAACTTACAAAAGCTCAAAGCGGAAGCTCTTTTTGACTTCATTGTTACCAATGAAGATACAGAATTTCACAAGCCCCATCCTGCTCCGGTGGAAAAAGCTCTGGATTTGGCAGGGGCGGAGCCGAAAGATGCTGTTATGGTTGGGGACTCACCTTACGATATTCTAGCGGGAAATGGCGCAGGTTGTACCACCATAGCTGTTACTTGGGGCGCCGATTCCGAAGAAACAGTAAAAGCAGCGCACCCCGACCATCTCGTCAATAAGATTGACGAATTGGAATCCCTATTATTCCGAATCATGAAATCATAAAAACAGAAAAGCGGCAATTCCTCATTTCAGGAGTTGCCGCTTTTATTACCAATGAAAAACCACAAATAATTTTACAGGATATGTCTCATGTGGTCTAAAACATCCAATGCGGTATCGACTTCTTCCTCGGTATTATGATAACCAAAGCTAAACCGAACTGTGCCACGGCCCAAAGTGCCTAGGGTTTCATGGGCCAAAGGAGAGCAGTGTAAACCGGAGCGCACGGCGATTTCCGCTTTTTCTTCCAAAAATTCCGATGTTTTTTGTGGTGAGAGATTTCCTACATTGATGGAAACCACAGGAACTCGTGGCATGCCACGTCCTGGGCCGTATATTGTAATATGATCCATGGTTTCCAATCCTGTCAGAAACCGTTCCGTCAGAGCAATTTCTTGGCGATTGATATCATCAATGCCACGATTTTGGATATACTGAATGCCACCAATTAAGCCGCCAATGCCCATAAGATTTGGCGTACCACTTTCCAAGCGATCTGGTAAAAAATCTGGCATGTTGGGGGATTCCGAATGCATTCCTGTACCACCATGTTTAAACGGTACAAGACTTTTGGCTTCCCGCACATAAAGCATTCCCACACCGCCGGGACCTAATAAACTTTTATGGCCCGCAAAAGCAGCAAAGTCTACGCCGAGGGTTGCTAAATCTAATGGAAGAAATCCCGCGGTTTGCGCCATATCACAATAAACTTTTACGCCATAGCGATGGGCACATTGGGTTAATTCCTCCAAAGGTAGTAAATCTCCGCTAACATTTGAGCCATGAACCGTTACAAACAACCTGGTAGAAGGCGTTAAAGCATTCTCGAGGCGAGAAACGGCCGATTTTACTTCTCCTAATAGATTTACCTTCGTAAGGGAAATTCCGCGGGATTCTAAGGCTTTCAAGGGGCGCCAATTCGCGTTATGCTCCATTGAAGATATTACTACGTGATCACCGGGACGCAAAAACCCTTTGAGCACGGTGTTTGCCGATGCGGTGCAACCATCGGTAAAGATTAAATTTGCACTGGGTTTAATTCCTAAAAACGCGGCTACAGTTTTGCGCGCCTGATACAAATAACGACCACTGTTTTTTGCTAAAGAATAATCTCCACGGCCGGGGTTCCCTGCAAAATATTGTAAAACTTTGCTTGCTTCCTTCAAAACTTCAGGCGGTTTGGGGTAGGAAGTCGCCGCATGATCAAAATAAATCATAGTGCCTCCATAAATTGATAAAATATCGAGGTTCCACCTCGAGTACAAATTCCTATGTTTCACGTGAAACATTCGATTGTTTTACATTTTTACCAAAAGACTGCCAGGCTTATTTTCATTTCGCCGGAGTCCGCATTTCAGATATATTTTATGCCAAATTTCTCCAAATATGCATTGATTACAATGGATCATGAAAATGCAATTTCTCTATGATGCCACTCCTCCCAATATAATGATCCGGCCATTCATGAAAAGCTAATTCAAATATGCAAATGTTATCATCTAATGTAAAAATTTAACCAAGGCCTTACTATGCTGTAAACCATAAAATAAAATCATAGTAATAGGCAAAATAATATGTTAAGATATACTACGTAGCAAAAAGCACAAAGCAGGTGGTAAAGTGATCAGTGTTCTTAAAAAGTTATGCAAGGAAGTCCGCTCTTTTCCTTTCGTGGAAGGAGAAAATAAAACAAAATATGCATTTTTATCAATTTATTTATTCAGAAAAAATTAATTGAAATGCCAAAAACAGAAAACTTCTATATTTATGCTGTGCTTGACGGTTCTATCCGGCTCCATACTCCCTCAGGAATCATGGACTATTTGCCAGGACAATACTCAATCTCAAAGATCGATATCCCTGCTTCTGGCCATGTCCTTACATTTTCCGAAAAGGACGACTTTCTTGCGCTCTCTATTGAAATAACATTGAACGATGTGATATCTGTGCTCCTGGATTTAGACGGAAATATTGCCGAAAAAATCGCCAATGACCAACTTGATGCCAAAATGATGTCATCCTCCGACAATAAGGTCTTTTTATCCATCCTTCGGTTATTTTCCATGAACAAAGACCCCATTCCCCTAGGTTTTATGGGAAACCACATCAAACGTGAAATTATATTTTTTATTTTGTGCGGTCCCTGTGGTAGTCAGTTTTTACAAAGTATTATAAATATTCAACAGGCCGGAGAAATTTATAATATTAACAGCTGGATCAAAGAAAACTTTCGCAACGCCTTTGCTGTTGAAGAATTGGCAGAAAAACGAAATATGAGCGTATCACTGTTTCATCAGAAATTCAAAAGTGCCGTTGGAATGTGCCCCTTGCAATGTCAAAAAAGACTGCGGCTTACCGAGGCAAGAAGATTGATGTTGGATGAAAATCGAAATGTTACCGAAGCATCCTTCGAAGTCGGCTATGAGAGCGTTTCTCAATTTACAAGAGATTATCGAAAAATGTTTGGATTAACGCCAAAAGAAGATATTTTAAAACTTCGCAGTCAAAAAAAGGAATAGGCAATTTTTTTGTAGAAATGGGCAAGTTGTATTCTATAACTCCTGTTAAAATAAGAATATATCTTAATTGATTGACTTATAAAAAAATCATCAAAAAACGGAGGTTATGAATATGATTTTAACCGATGAATTATGTGACAAATTATGTGCCGCCGCACGAGAAAAAAGCAAAGAAATGGGAATCGATATTAGTTTTGCCATCAGCGATGAAAATGGATTACCCAGGGCATACCGTCGTTACGGAGAAGCACTGGTTCTCAGTATCACTCTGGTACCAGGGAAGGCCTACACCGCGGCAGTGACTCAGTGTGAAACAAAAGATGTGGCTGCTTGTTCCAGAGAAGGCGGTTCTCTTATGGCAATCCAGACAAACGATCCTAAAATTACAGCAAGGGGATGACCATAATTGAAAAACGATAAAATTGTCGGCGGCATTGGCGTCGGCAGAGTAACTGCCATTGCGGAATATGTCGTTTCTGTATTTCAGGAACTTGTAAAATAATATGAATATTAAATTTGGAAAAACAGCGACCATCAAAGAATAGTGTGAAATTCCTCTCTACAAGCAAAAATTATGTTTCACGTGAAACAAATAACGGATCATTGAGATATCATGTGACATATACCCGCAGAGAAGGGTTTCCCTAAGAGATAATATATGACGATGGGAAAATAAAAGAAAATCGCAAAAATAAACAGCCGAAAGATTTGATCTTTCGGCTGTTTTAATTGATGAAATTAAAAATTATTTTCATAGATCTCTTCTTTAAGAGAATTCTCCTCTTCAATCACCATGGAAAGGATGCGATTGAGGTCTTCTTCACTGTAATAGTCAATTTCAATTTTGCCTCCTTGTTCCGTACCGCGAATCTTTACCTTGGTGCCGAATTGTTGACGCAGCTTATCTTCCATCTGCCGCTGATAAGAGGAAAGGTATGGGCTGTTTTTTTTCGGCGCAGGTTTCGTATCACCGCTACCCACGCTGTTGATACGCTTGGCCATTTCTTCAGCTTGGCGAACGGAAAGCCCCCGTTTCATAATTTCATCCAAAAGGAATACTCGCCCTTCAGCGGTTTTTACCGAAAGCAATGCTCGTCCGTGGCCCGGTGTAATGGTGCCCTGTTCCAAACAGTTCTTTTCTTTTTCATCCAAGGACAACAAACGCAGAGAATTCGCCACGTAGCTACGGCTTTTCCCCAAAGTTTCGCTGAGGGATTCCTGGGTATAATGATATTCATCCATCATGCGGCGAAAAGCCATGGCTTCTTCCAGTGGCCCTAAGTCCTCGCGCTGAAGGTTTTCAATTAATCCCAATTCCGCAGCTTTATCATCATCGGCCTCTACCAAGAGAATAGGAACCTCTTTTAGCCCCGCGGCTCTAGCAGCTCGAAGCCTGCGTTCCCCGGCGATTAATTCATAAAATTTTCCCTTTTTTCGCACTACCAAAGGCTGCAGCACACCGTGACGGCGAATGGATTCTGTCAACTCTTCCATTTTATCATCGGTAAAATTTTTCCGCGCCTGTTCAGAACCTGCTTTAATCTTTGAAACAGGTACTTGATCTGAAGCATGCTCCCCTTCGTTATTTTCAGGAGCAGCAGTATTCGACGGTTTTTTTGAATTTTCCATCATAAATTCTTCTTCTGCTGCCGGAATCAATGCTCCCAAACCGCGCCCCAATCCTCGTTTATTTCCGTTTTTTGCCACGTTTGATCACCTCCTTCGCCAAGGCGTCGTAAACTTCCGCTCCTTTGGATTTGGGATCGTATTCCAAAATTGGCATCCCATAACTGGGAGCCTCAGAAAGCCGAACCGTCCTAGGGATTACCGTTTGAAAGACCTTGTCCTTGAAATGTGCTCGCACTTCTTCGGCAACCTCCTGGGCAAGATTGGTGCGGCCGTCATACATGGTAAGAAGAATCCCTTCCAATTCCAAATTAGGATTCATATGGCGCTTTACCAGTTGAAATGTATTAGTAATATCCCCCAACCCCTCCAAAGCGTAATATTCACATTGCAACGGTACCAATAAACCATCAGCGGCATTGAGACCGTTCAGCGTTAAAAGCCCCAAAGTGGGAGGAGCATCAATAATGATATAGTCGTAATCCTCACGTAAGCGATCAACCTGCTCTTTTAATTTCTTTTCGCGGTTACTTTCCTCCACCAACTCAATTTCAGCGCCACCCAATTGGCGGGAGGAGGGGAGAATATCCAAACGCGTAAAGGGTGTTTTTATTATCAAGGCCTTAGCAGGCACTTCGTTGATGAGACAATCGTAAACGCAGTGTTTCAAAGCGTTGCGGTCAATCCCCAAACCACTGGTAGCATTCCCCTGGGGGTCGATATCCACCAACAATGTTTTTTTTCGATGTTGCCCCAAATAGGCGCTTAAATTCACTGCTGTGGTGGTTTTACCCACGCCGCCTTTTTGGTTGGCGATGACAATTACTTTTGCCATAATCGTTCCTTTCCCCAAAAATGATTTCATTTTATGAAAGATTCTATTTGTTTTATTATAGCATAGGACAACAGAAAAACAAAGGTATAATTCATAAAAGAACATTTGTTTATTTATTATAAAGATTCTTTTGAGAATTTTCGGCTGAGCTTAAGATTTTAAAAGAAAAATAAGGATAGAACGATAGGGAAGCGCCGAGAAAAAATACAACAATGGAAACAATAACCGCCAGAATTTCATGGACAAAATTTCATTCATAACAATTTAGATCTCACACGTGAAATTCCACAAAAAACGCCTCGGAGAAATCCTCCAAGGCGTTGAATGATCTGCGGGATATTCTTTTTCTGTTATGGATCACAATACCAAGTTTTTTCATTCTTTCCGCTGGAATTTCCTCCTTAATTTCCTTGTTTTTAATAAAAAACCAAAAAATATCGAAAAAATACGCCTTTTTCTGTTGTTCTGAAAAAACAAAATCACGAACCAATCTTTTGCTGCTTTCCATTCATTTCATAATATATTTTCTATAGGAGATTGAGATATCATTTATCATGAAATACGCTGTTTTATAACATACCATCCATGTAAAAACCGGCTTTTTTACTGTGAATCTATGTTATTACTTTTAAGTATAGGACGGACTTTCTCCTATCATAAAATTACCTTCAAGGATTTTTATCAACGCCCTACATCCCATATGATACTATTTTTAAATTATACGCTTTTCGAAGATAATACCACACCTCCGGCAATTTGAATAGAAAGGCCATTGCCGTTGTGAAGGAATCGATGAATAAAATCTTGTTCTTTGGTACCGGTGATAAAAGTCTGGATTTTCTCATTCACCACGCCGATCAAGGCGGTCCTACGGTCCTGATCCAGTTCGGAAAGAACATCGTCCAGTAAAAGAATGGGGTATTCTCCCCGCTGCCCTTTCATCAATTCCAATTCTCCAATTTTCAATGCCAACGTCGCCGTGCGCTGCTGACCTTGGGAACCGAATTTTTTCACATCGTCTCCATTTACAGTAAAGGAAATGTCATCTCGATGGGGGCCAAAAGTCGTCGTACCACGACGGATATCCTCCTTGCGAAGATCCTGTAACACATCGTAAAAAGTATCTTGCCATTGAACCAAAGAAAATCGACGCAGCTCTGATTCCTTTAAAAAATCAAAACCCCCTACATAACTTAAAATCAATTCTTCTCTGCCATCGGTAATGCGGCGGTGAGCCAAACGGGTCAAAGGCAAGAGGCGGTCCAAAGCTTCCTTTCGTTTCCAAAGGATATAACCGCCGCTTTCCGCCAACTGTCGATCAAAAGCCGCAAGAACAGCGCTGTCGCCGCCGCCGTCGCGCAATTCTTTTAAAAGATTATTTCGCTGCCGCAGGGTTTTATGATAGCGCTGAAACACAGCGTAGCTTTGAGGCGACATCTGGGCAATCTCACCATCAAGAAACCGTCTCCGTTCCTCGGGATTGCCCTTCATCAAAAAGAGATCATCAGGAGAAAAAACCACGGCATTTAAAACACCGATCATATCGCCTAATCGTCGCTTCACATTGCCATCCAATTTTAAGGCATACTTTTTCCGCAGGGAATAGCCGGCTTTTACCGTATGTTTGAGACCACCGCTGATAAAATCACCGCCTACATAAAAAAAATCACCGCTTTTGCCTACCATTTCCCCGACAACACCAGGGCGAAAAGAACTGTAAGCGCTGAGAAAATAAATGGCTTCCAGCAGATTCGTTTTTCCTTGGGCGTTGGCGCCCCAAATCATATTCACGCCGGGACTCCATTCCAAATCAAATCCGCGATAATTTCTAAAATTGGTCAAGGTCAAGCGTTCTAAAATCATAATACCTTTCACTGCATTCTTTTGATTTTGTTCTCTTCTTTTTGATTCGCTACCTAAAGTCATTTTCCTTTTTTCCGGGAAAAAATGGGACGATTCACGATTTATCTTCAAAATGATGTGGATGATCTTATCAAAGATTTTCAGGTTTTATTATCCTTCCAAAATTTGCGGACAACCCTTTTTCGATGATTCCAGTGATTCCAAAATCATTTTCTTTATCCGCAGATTGCCCACGAATGCCCAAGTTTTATCACTACAATATATATATCATCTTGAGACAACAGCATCATCCACAAGTCCGCAAAATTCGCCAAAAATAGTTATCCACAAAGTTATCCATAATTGATGAAAAAATTATTTCCTATATTATATATTAAAATTAATTTTTCAGTTATTCACTTTTAACTTTTTGAAAAACCCACATTAAAAAATTTTTCATCCTTTGGATGTGGATAACCGAACTTGTCTTTTTTCGCAAATTTTGCTAAACTAAAAATCCAATCAAAATCATTTCTTTGTACTTTTTCTTTGTAATCTTCTGAGATCTTTTGAATCTTGACAAGGATCATGAAAATCAAAGATCAGATGATTATTTTTTATGTTACCATTGATTTTTGGCAATCTTTTCACTGATCATAAAAATAGAAAGAAAACGGTGATAATTTGCCATAAAAGCAAAAGATTGATTTCTCCGCTATTTGAGATGTAAAAACTGCATAAAAGATCTTGCATCAATCCGGGGATTTTATTTTCCTTTCACTCGTTTTTCATGATTCCCCGGTTCAAATCATAGGAGGTAATACAATTGACAGATCCCGCCAATTCTTTAGAACAATGGAACCGCTTTTGGAGAGAAACTCTTTTACTCATCCGAGACAATGAAACGATTATAAAAAACAGTTACAATACTTGGTTAGAACCTCTTGACGTCGTTGATTTTAAAAATCAAAGTCTATTTTTGGATGCCCACAATTATTTTATTCGAGACTGGGTAGATAATAATTATAAAGACCTGATTCAAAAATATTTGCGAAAACATTCCAATGGCAGCGTTGCAAAAGCTGTCATTGTAGTTACCAATCCAGACGGCACTTACAGTTATACCAAAGAAGATGAGGAAGAAGAATTGAAAACACCGGCACCTCCCACACCGGAACGCCCCTTTGTCAGCCCCAGTATTTTCAATCCCAAATATACCTTTGATTCTTTTGTCGTCGGCGATAATAACCGTTTTGCCCACGCCGCTGCCATGGCTGTGGCTGAAGCTCCGGGACGCGGTTACAATCCCATGCTTTTTTTTGGTGGAGTGGGATTGGGAAAAACTCATCTCATGCAAGCAATCGGTAATTTTATTACTGAAAACGACCGCCAATCCAACGTAGGGTATTTCTCTTCGGAACAATTTATCAATGAATGGATTACTGCCATCCGCCATAAAACCACCGAAGAATTTCAGAAAAAATACCGCAATTATGACGCACTTCTCATCGACGATATTCAATTTTTTGAAGGAAAAGATAGTTGCCAAGAAGAATTTTTTCACACCTTTAATGCTTTGTACGAAGGAAATAAACAAATCGTTTTAAGTGCGGACCGTCCCCTCAATGAAATTGCCAATTTGGAAGATCGACTCATCAGCCGTTTTAGCGGAGGGCTCACTACGGAATTGATGCCACCCAATCTGGAAACGAGAATTGCTATTTTAAAAAACAAAGCCAAAAACGAAAATATCTATGTCCAAGGAGACGAACCTTTATTCTATATTGCCAACCGAGTGGATTCCAATATTCGCGCTTTGGAAGGCGCCCTCAACAGGGTTGTGGCCTTTGCCAAAATTAACGGCTCTCAAATCACTTTGGAACTGACTGCCAAAGCTTTGGAAAATATTGTGGCGGAAAACAAGCGCAAACCCATTACCGTCGAATCAATTCAGCAGGTAACAGCCCAGTATTTTCACATCAGAATTGAGGATCTCAAAGGAAGTAAACGCAATAATTCCATTGCATTCCCCCGTCAAATCGCAATGTATTTATGCCGTCAGTTCACTGATCTCACCTTTCAGGAAATTGGCACGGAGTTTGGAAACCGGCACCATTCCACGGTAATGCACGCACAAAATGAAATTGAAAAACAAGTAAGCCACGACATAAAAACAAAAAAATATGTAGAGGAAATCACCAATCTTATCAAAAAAATGTGACTTGCAATGGTTATGGCAATCAATCATCCAAAGATCCATTGTATCATAAAACAGATCACATTGTCATGAAATCACATTTGCGGACAAAGGTTATCAACATCCCACAAAGAATTCACAAATACCGCTGCGGATTGAAATTTTATGCCAAAATATCGGCAATTTCATCCTCATTTCATCCATAACTTGTCCAAGATCGATTCATAGACAAAAAACGGCAAAATACAGGTCTTTTATTGCTTTGTCCATAAATTCACAGCCCTTATTATTGTTATTATCTATTTTATATTAATATTATAATCAAGGAGAACGTTATGAAAATTAGATGTGAAAAAGAAAGTCTTCTCAGGGGACTTCAAGGGGTTTACCGTGCCGTCTCTACAAAAAATACCATCTTTGCATTAAGCGGTATTTTGCTCATTGCCGAAGAAGGAGTTCTCACTTTTAAAGCGACAGATATGGAAATTGCCATCGAATATCGGGAACACGATATTACCATTGAAGAAGAGGGAAGTATCATTGTGCCGGCTCGTTATATCTTAGAAATTGCCAAAAAACTTCCTTCAGAAGAAGTAACCCTTTTTACTGAAGGTTACACCGTTTATATCCGTTACAGCGGCTCAGAAATTACCATCAACGGTTTGGATCAGGAAGAATTTCCTGCCTTCCCCCAAGTCAATGGCGACGTTGCCGGACGTTTTGATTTGGAGGTATTTCAAAAAGATATCAAAGAAGTCTCTATTGCCAGCGCATTGGATGAAAGCCGGCCGGCGTTTACCGGGGTTCTCTTTGAAATTGAAGGAAAAAATCTTAGGATGGTGGCCACCGATACCCATCGTTTGGCTTTGAAAAATACTTTTTGGGAACCGACGGGAGAAAAAGATACCGCTTCAGTATTGATTCCGGCAAAAATTTTACGGGAAATTTCCAAATTAACAGCGGAAGATGATGAAACCGTAGAAGTTGTTATCGGCAATCACCAGGTGAGTTTTTCGGTGGGAAATATCCTGTTTATCTCCCGTTTAATTGATGGAAAATTCCCTAATTATCATTCTGTGATTCCCGAGGAAAGCCGTTTTGTGGCTTCGGTGGAAATTGATGTCCGCCATTTCCTTGCTACCTTGGACCGGGCTTCTATTATGGTGAAAGATCAACTCAGAGATCGCGCCGGCAAAGCGAGGTTGATTTTGGAAAACGAAACTTTGGCTGTTCACACCCAAAATGTGGAAGTGGGAAAAATTCACGAATCCATTCCTGTATTTCAAGAGGGGCAAGACATTGAAGTGGTGGTCAATTCCCGTTACATGTTAGATGTGTTAAACGTTCTGGAAGAAGAGACCATGGTAATGAAATTTACCGGTCCCAGTACACCTATGGTAATGGAAGGAAAAGATCGTAAAGATTATTTATATCTTACGCTTCCTTTAAAGTCTTAAGAACCAAATAATCAAAAAGAAAAATAAACCCCCTGTTCTCTGATGAGAATAGGGGGTTTTCCGTTGTAGGGAGGGATTGTAGAATTATAATATCATACTGCTTCTACTGGAGTCAGCCGATAAATAACATCAGCCTGTTGAGCCACGGAAGGCGAGTGGGTGACGATGATGATACATTTCCCTGCCGCCGCCAAACCGCGGAGAATGGCCATAATCTCATTTTGTGTCTCTCCATCAAGATTCCCTGTGGGTTCGTCAGCCAGAATAAAATCCGGCTCGTAGGAAAGCGCTCTGGTAATGGCTACTCGCTGTTGCTGGCCGCCGGAAAGCTTTAAAACCCGGCGGTCGGCTTCCCACCGATTCCAGCAGTTCATAGCTTCGCTTTTTCTTATTAGTACAGGGATATTTCGCGATATCCATGGATAATTCCACATTTTCCGCGGCAGTCAACTTAGTGAGAAGATTAAAACTTTGGAAAATAACGCCCACATATTTTCTACGATAATCGTAAGGGTTGATATTACGGAGATCCTTTTCGTTGCAGAGAATGCGTCCGCCGGTGGGGTGGGTAAGACCCGACAACAACGAAAGCAGGGTGGTCTTCCCGGCGCCGGATTTGCCTACGATGGCATCGGCTGAAAATTCGTAGTTGATGTGGTTCAACACCCGGTTTTGACCGTAGGCGAAGGACACGTCCTCCATTTTCAAAGTAGCGTTTTCTGTCATCTGTCTGTTCCTCCTTAATCGCGATTGGCGAGAATATTCAGGGGTTGGTAGCGCATAATCGTTCCGACGGAGACCGCCGCCGATGCTATGGCGAGGACGACGCAGATCCCTAGCAGTTTGACGAGGATTTCGCCGTCGACGGCGGCGGAAATTTCGGTGACGGCGCTGATCCCGTTGCCTTCCGCTTCCTGGGGCGGTTCTGCTATCGTTCCGTCAAAACTCGGCATTTCACGACCAAAGGCTTGCTGCTGATTGCCGGCGGTTTGCTCTTGGGATGTAATTTGGTTTTCTAAAAGGGCGTTGCCTACGGGAACGGAAACCGCCGCGCCAACTCCGCTGCCGATGATGACCGCGGCGATAGTAACAATGAGAATTTCGGTAATAAAGATGAAAGCTACCTTGGATTTTTTCATGCCAATGGCGGTAAGAACCCCGATTTCGTACTTTCTTTCGCGAATGCTGAAAACATTCAGTACTACCAAAATAAGGACGCCGATGGCGACGATGACAATGAGAAAATATCCGGCGGTGGTGCTGAGGGTTTCCAGGGGCACCAGGCTCTGTTCATAGCTGTTCACGTCGGCGGAGGTTACAGTGTAATCCTCGGAGAGGCCCATGTCGTAGACTTCCTCTGAAAAGGTCTCGTAGTCCTCGACATCGGCGAAGGTATAAGTCCCGTTGGTCTGGGTGAACAGGGCCGTAGCGGTTTCACCGCTGTCATCGCTGTTTTCGGCGGATTGGTCAACAATGCCTTTTAAGGCGGGATAGCTCAGGTAAATTTCATTGGCGGGATCCGCGGCGGAGAACATTCCTCCCATGCCATTTTCCGAAGCGGTATCGGCGGTTTCGTAAATGCCCACGATGTTGAGGTCGTAAGTCTCGCTTTCGTCGTTGGGATTTGCCAGGGTCATCACATCACCTACAGCCAGGGAATTATAGGTGGCGAGCTCTTGGGAGATGATGCAGTCGTAATTTTCCGTTCCCTCTTCAAATACGGAGCCCTCGGTGATGGCGGAGGTGCCGTCGAGAAAATCCCTCATGGCGTTATCGCCGGAATATCCAATGAGGGAAAAATCGCCGGCAGTCATCGTTCCCATGTCGCCGCCGAACATTTGCCCCATATCGCCGAAGGGATTACTGCTTTCATCGGAGCTGTCTTCTGAAGTTCCGGAATCGGTGATAGGGGTCAGTTCTCCCGTAGCATTAAGGGAGGAGGAAATGGTATAGTAAAAATCCTCCACGGTGGAAGCCTCGGCGTATTGGCTCAGCTCATCGACGGAGAGGCTTTCGGAAAAGCCCTCGAAGTCCGACGGTTCAAAGGAGGGGGCTCTCCCTCTCCGTTTTGGTTCGCCATAGAATTTTCCATCATAGCATTGCGATCAACGGTGATCTCCGCTGTAATAGACAATCCTTCCAGTGTATTTTCTCTGGCATTTTCTGCTGCCTGACGAATGGAAAGCCCGATACAAAGTGAGATAGCGATAATAAAAATAATGAGTCCGATCAGGATGTTTCTGCCTTTGGAGCGCATCACGTCGCGGAAGGCATTTTTCAGAAGATACATAAGTCTCGCCTCCATAAAAATTAAAAAATCAGTGGTATCAATATACCCGTTATTTTTTGTGACGGCGGTGAGAAAACCATGATAAGCAGGTGTTAAAAGATGAAATAATTGAAAAAGTTTCTAAAGGAAAACAAAATATTTTCATTTTTTATTCATAAAAATTTATATTTGGATGAAAATTTTACACTAAAAAGACCTTCACTTTTTTAGTGAAGGTCTCGTTTTTTAGTGAAAGACTTAATTTTAAATGGTTCTTTGGGATTCCCGGACTTTTTGTTCTTTTTTGAGACGTTTTTTTGCTTCTTCAATGGTTTCGCCGTCTCTGGTGAGATAATTTTCTATAAACCGATCTTCTATTTTCGCATAACGGCTGACAACGGTATCTTGGATCTTTTGAAACCCATTGGTGACGTTTTCCGCGATTTTTTCATTGGCCTTTATGATCTTTGATTTTGTCATATTTCTTTTCCTCCTTATCATGAATATTGTTTTCGTATGATGCCGATTCCAAAACAGTATCGTTTTTCAGTATCGCAATGGATTTTCCCTCGTCCATTGGTACGCTTCGTTTACCGCAATCCTTTGCAGAGGGGAATCAAAGAGATCAACAATATGACCCCCAGCAAACCGATGACGATGCCGAGAACCAAATGGCTCCATACCATGGAAAAACACATACCGACGCCGAGGGATAAAGCACCAATCACCCCGATAAAAACAGTAAAGATTGTTTTTCCCGAGATTTTAATAGGGGCTTTGCCTTCCATTTTACGCCAAATCGTAATAGTAATCAGACCCAGAATCAGTCCAATGCAGCCGAAAACAATTCCAGGTTGAAAGGCATTCCATTGAGGAATCAATGCCATACACATCCCAAGAGCAAACAAAACTCCACTGACAGTTCCTAACAGCAACGCGATAAAACTGCTTTTCTTCATAAAATTGACCTCCATTTTATTGTAAGATTGATTTTAAAACAACAGTTGATGTTTTATTGTAATTTTAGTATAATTACTGAGAAGAATAAAATCAATCAACAATATCACATCTAGTGTTGGAATAATAAAAAAATTGAGAGGCTCCCATGAACACAAAAAACAATAAACGCCGCAAAGAGTCCATCGATAAAATTCAAAGGGTGTTTATTACATTATTACAAAAACAAGAATTGCATGAAATTACCGTGGCTAAAATTTGTAAAGAGGCGGGGTTGAATCGCAGTACTTTTTACGCCAATTATATCGATATTTATGATCTCGCCGATAAAATGAAAGAGCACCTTGAGGAAGAAGTGAACCGTCTCTTTGAAGAGGAAGTTTCCAAAGGTTTCAATAGCAACGACTATTTAAAATTGTTTCGTCATATCAAAGAAAATCAATTATTTTATCGTACTTATTTTAAACTAGGATATGATAATAATTACCGTATCAAGCTTTACGATACTCACCAAGCAAAACGCCATTTTGATAACCAATATATTGATTACCATATTGAGTTTTTCAAATGCGGTTTGAATGCTGTAATTAAAAAATGGCTTGCCAAAGGTTGTTTGGAATCTCCTGAAGAGATGTATGAGATCATTCAAAGTGAATATCGGAGTCGCACTTGAAGATATTGCCGACATGGAAACGTCTTTGTAGAGGATTGGTAAGCACAGCGTTTTCATGTCTTTTTTTGCGAGAGAGGCTGCGGACTTTTCCCATCGGATCGAAATTTTTATCTTGCCAAGAAACATAGGTCATGCTATAATAAATAAACAAAAGAGAGAGGGGAGCTTGATCCATCAGGCTGAGAGGAAGCGAAAAGGAGCTTCGACCCTTTGACCTGATGTGGATAATGCCACCGTAGGAAGCTGATACAGCAGTTAATATTCGGCAGGTATACCATCGGGTATACTTTTTTTATTTTGTTTTTCTTTGGTTCGTTTCTTGACTTCCGTTGTTGCAAATGGTTTGATTTTCCATTGATCCCATATCAACGGAATGGAAAAAAGGAGGAAAAATGAAATTACCGGAAACTTTGAACCACGGTCTTTTGTGGTTTGGTGCCGCCGTTTCCTTGGCGGAGATGATGACAGGTACTCTCTTTGCTCCCCTGGGCTGGAGCAAAGGTCTCGGCGCTGTTATTTTGGGCCATGCCATTGGCTGTTTGCTGCTGTATTTCACCGGCCTCATCGGCGCTGAAACAAAAATGCCTACTGTAAGATCGGGACGCATCGCCTTTGGCCGTTATGGTTCCTATGCCTTTTCTGTTTTCAATATCATCCAGCTTTTGGGATGGACTTCCATTATGATCATTGGGGGCAGTGCCGTTCTCAGGCAAACAGTTTATTTGCACACTGGATATGAAAATAGCGTCTTGTGGACGATTCTTATCGGCGCCTTGGTAGCAGTTTGGGTGGCTGTTGGCTTCAAAAATGTCGGCAAGATCAATATTTTTGCCGTAGGGGGATTATTGATCCTCACCATTGTTTTGAGCTTTGTTGTATTCAAAGGCGAGATACAGCCGGTGGAAGGCTCCCTTACTTTCGGCGCCGCCGTGGAATTGAGTATTGCCATGCCTTTATCTTGGCTACCCTTGATCGGCGACTATACCAGGGAAAGTCAGCATCCAAAGCGTACCGCCGCTGTCAGCGCCGTTACTTATTTCTTTGGTAGTGTGTGGATGTATGTCATCGGCATGGGCCTTGCTCTTTACGCAGGAGAAAGCGACATCGGTGTGGTGTTGGCCGCGGCAAATCTCGGCGCGGCGGCTCTATTTATCGCTTTATTTTCCACCGTCACTACAACCTTTCTCGACGCTTATTCCGCCGGGGTCAGCTTTGCCAACCTCACCGAAGGCAAAGGAGAAAAAGCCTTTGCTTTGCTGGTTTGCGCCGTTGCCACGGTTTTGGCCATCTTTTTCCCTATGGATCAGTACAAGAGCTTTCTCTATCTCATCGGCTCCTTTTTTGTACCCATGGTCACCCTCTTACTGATGGAATATTTCGTCTACGGCAGCCGATCTATTGACGTTGCCTTCCGTTGGGATAACGCCGTTTTGTGGGTGGTAGGCTTTATTCTCTACCGCACTTTTCTTTCCGTCGATACGGTGGTGGGAAGCACCGTGCCGGTGATGGTGATTTTGGCACTGCTTTCCGCCCTTTGCCACGGCGTAAAGAAAAAGCTCGCCCGTTGACTCCCGATGTTTTTGAACCTGTTGTGTTGCGGGGGAAAATGTCGTACAATGGATCTTAGGAACCTGCTCGGGCTCCAAACGGGAAGGAAGGGATCTCCATGGAATTCTCCAAAGATACATTGCTTTTATACGCCGTAACCGAACGCAGCCATTTGGGAACATTGAGCCTGCTCCAGGCCGCGGAGGAAGCCTTGAAGAATGGAATTACCCTGTTGCAGCTGCGGGAGAAACACATGCCTTATGAGGAATTGCTGGCTTTGGCCAAGGCAATGAAGGACCTGGCTCAAACATACGGCGTGCCCCTTATCATTAACGATCGTCCCGATATCGCTTTGGCGTCTCAAGCCGACGGCGTTCACATGGGACAGCAAGATGGCAGTGTCAAAGAAGCCAGAAAAATTTTGGGTCCCCATAAGATCATCGGCGTCACGGCTCGCAGCGTGGAACAGGCTTTGCAAGCCCAGGAGGATGGCGCCAATTATCTCGGCATAGGGGCCATGTTTCCCTCTTCTACCAAGGATACCGCCAGTATTACGCCGCGAGAAACGGTAATCGCCATTGCCGCTGCAACGTCCCTGCCCTTTGTGGTCATCGGCGGGATCAAGGAAGACAATATCAGAACATTGAAAGGCTTGGGCGCTTCCGGTGCTGCCGTGGTTTCCGCCATTTTTGGCGGCGAGGATGTAGCCCAAAGAACGAAAACCATGCGAACCCTTTGTGAGGAGGTATTTTGCTATGTTTAAAGTGCTTACCATTGCTGGTTCCGATTCTTCGGGCGGCGCGGGAATTCAAGCAGATCTCAAAACCATGTGTGCCCACGGCGTTTTCGGGATGTCGGCGGTAACGGCTCTCACTGCCCAAAATACCTTGGGTGTGACGTCGATCTTAGAAAGTACGCCCCAATTTTTGGCAGACCAGTTGGACGCGGTATTTACCGATATTGTACCCGACGCGGTTAAGATCGGCATGGTGGCCAATGAAAATTTAATCTGCGTCATCGCGGAAAAATTAAAGAAATATTGTGCCAAGAACATCGTGGTAGATCCCGTGATGATTGCCACCAGCGGCAGTTCTTTGATGGATTCCTCCGCTTCCCTTGCCTTGAAAGAGGAGCTGATTCCCTTGGCGGACATCATCACCCCCAACCGTTCCGAAGCCGAGGCTTTGAGCGGTTGTTCCATTGGTTCCGCCGCTGACATGGAGATCGCAGCGAAGACCATGTCCCAATGGTACCAAGGGTATATTCTTGTGAAAGGCGGCCACAGCGAGGCCGACGCTAATGACTTGCTTTTCTTTGACGGTGCCTGCCAATGGTTTTATGGCCCACGCGTTGACAATCCCAATACTCACGGCACCGGCTGTACCCTTTCTTCGGCCATTGCTTGCCGTTTGGCCCAGGGTATGGCCATGACGGAAGCTGTGGGGGCTGCCAAAGCTTATATCACTGCCGCCATTGCCGCCAAATTGGACGTGGGCGCCAAAGGCCGCGGACCCTTAAATCATATGGTGCCTTTGCCTCGCTAGCTTCACTGACATTTTGCGGCAACGGATCAAAAACCAAGGTGTATCACGAAGAATCAATGAAATGGAAAAAGACCCGTAAATTCGGGTCTTTTTCGTAAAAGGTAAGATATGGCTATCGGTTGAGGCAGATTGAAGTTCCTTGAAAAAGCGGGGAAGTCGTTATTTTCTCGTGGGGCGATATATCATTGTGTCGATTGTGAAAATTTGTAATTAGGATGGGCAGGGGAATCATTGTGGAATTGATCGTCAAGCATTTTCAAGAGCTGACTACGGAAGAATTATTTGAAATTTACAAACTGCGAATTTCAGTGTTCGTTGTGGAACAGCATTGCCCTTATCAGGAGGTTGACGACGCGGATCGAAACGCTTACCATGTATTTTTCAAGGACGATTCGGGAATTTTGGCCTATGCCAGAGTCCTTCCGGCGGGAGAGATCTTTGAGGATGTTTCTCTGGGCCGCGTGATTTCCGTAAAGCGCCGATGCGGCCTCGGCAGTGAAATCGTGATGCGGGCCATCGATGTGGCACGGGAGCGATTTTCCGCCCAAAGCATCATCATCGAAGCTCAGGTCTACGCCCGTCCGTTGTATGAAAAATGCGGCTTTCACCGAACCTCCGATGTCTTTTTGGAAGACGGCATCCCTCATATTCAAATGAAGTTGGAACTTCGATCTGATTTCCCGGTGGAAAAATCGTAAAAATCCCTGAGATACAAAAAATTCTCCCAATGATGATGGATCTTGGGGTTTTTTTGATGGATATAATTTTGGTTGGTTGGGGCCGTGTTTTTGTGGATTTCAGGTGAATTTTGAGAAACGACTGGAAACTTCGGCAATTTTGCGTTATGATAAGAAAAAAAGATCATCGGGAGGTACCGTTATGGAACTGATCTTTTCCGGCGCTGCCCATGAAGTGACCGGCAGCTGCCATTGTCTCAATGTGGGCTCCCTCAACATTCTCGTGGACTGCGGGATGGAGCAGGGGCGCGATATTTACGAAAATCAGAAAATTCCCTTTCCCGCGGAAACTGTGGATCTCGTGCTGCTGACCCATGCCCATATCGACCATTCGGGGCTTTTGCCCCTCCTTTGGGCCCGGGGGTTTCGCGGCAGGGTCTACGCCACAGAGGCTACCACGGAGCTGTGTTCCATCATGCTGCGGGACAGTGCCCACATTCAGGAGTTTGAAGCAGAATGGCGCAACCGCAAGGCAAAACGGGCGGGGAAAGAAGAGTACGTTCCCCTCTATACCATGGCCGACGCCGAAGGCGTGTTGGAGCATTTCGTCCCGGTGAAATACGGTGAAATGATTGAGGTCGCTCCTGAACTGAGGCTGCGGTTTACCGATATCGGTCATCTGCTTGGCTCCGCCTGTATTGAAGTTTGGATGAAAGAAGGGGAAGTGGAAAAAAAGATTGTCTTTTCCGGCGATGTGGGAAATTTGAATCAGCCCATTGTGCGTGATCCCTCTATGGTGGCGGAAACCGATTATCTGGTGGTAGAGTCCACTTATGGCGACCGTGTTCATAAAACTCGGCGCATCGATTATTGCCGAGAACTGAGCCGCATTTTCCGCTATACTTTTCAAGGCGGCGGCAATGTGGTAATTCCCTCTTTTGCCGTAGGGCGCACCCAGGAGATTCTCTGGTTTATCCGGCAGATCAAAGAAGAAAATATGTTGGGAGACTTCTCTGATTTTGAAGTCTACGTCGACAGCCCCCTGGCCATCGAGGCTACGGCAATTTTCCGTCATAATACCATAGAGTGTTACGACGATGAGACCATGGATCTGGTGCGGCGAGGAATTGACCCCATCAGTTTCCCCGGTTTAAAAACAGCGCAAACCAGCGATGAATCTAAGGCCATCAACTTTGATACGAAACCCAAGGTCATCATTTCCTCTTCGGGGATGTGTGAGGCCGGACGGATCCGTCATCACTTAAAACACAATCTTTGGCGGCCGGAATCTACGATTCTCTTCGTCGGCTACCAGGCCGAAGGCACCTTGGGCCGTGCCCTGGTGGAAGGGGAAAAAGAAGTAAAACTTTTTGGCGAGACGATTTTCGTCCGAGCCAATATCGAAGTGTTGGAAGGGGTCAGCGGTCACGCCGACAAACCCGGTCTAATCCGCTGGATCCGCGGGTTTGAGAAAAAACCCCGCCGCGTTTTTGTGGTTCACGGCGAGGATACGGTCTGCGACGCCTTCGCCGCCTGCCTGCGAGAGGAATACGCCTACGACGCTTCGGCACCTTATAGCGGTGCCGTTTATGACCTAGCGAAAAACATCACCTTGAAAGAGGGGGTTCCCGTTCCTGTGGTCCAGAGGGAACTACCGAAGCAAAAGGAAAAACACGCCGCCTTTCTCCGTTTGGAAGCTTTGGGTCGCCGCCTCATGGAGGTCATCGCCAAAAACGAAGGTACCGCCAACAAAGCGCTGACGAAGTTTGGCAATGAAGTGGAACATCTTTGCGACAAATGGGACCGTTGAGAGAAGGGTTGGGAGTATGAAGGAAATCGCAGTCGTTTATTGGAGCGGTTCCGGCAACACGGAACAGATGGCTCATGACCTTTGCCGCGGCATCGAGGACGCAGGCTGCCTCCCCCGCTTGTATCGGGCGGCGGAATTTCAAGAGACGATGATGGCTCAATACGAGAACATCGCCTTTGGCTGCCCGGCCATGGGCTTTGAAGAATTGGAACCTTCGGAATTTGAACCCATGTTCCAGGCGGTGGAGCCGTACCTCCCCGGAAAAAAAGTGGCCCTTTTTGGCTCTTATGGCTGGGGAGAGGGCCAGTGGATGGAGGACTGGGCTGCCGCCGTCCAAAAAGACGGCGCGGTTTTGGTGGATCGTCCCGTCATTTCCTGTGAGGAGCCCGGCGAGGAGGAACGCATTGAATGCGAGACCTTAGGGGCTACTTTGGCTTTGGCTTAAACGAGAAAATGACCTGATATGTACAGGGTCCTGCGGAAAAAGCCAACCAGAGAAAAGTCAATAAAGAAAGCCATAGAAGAGAAACCGTCCCTCTGGAGGACGGTTTTTTGTTTTTCCTGTAAAACTTTGTTTTAAGGGGTTTTGAAATCTCGTGCCCAGGGATTTTTCTTTTCCCCAAAGGGATTGACAGGAGCATTTCCCTGTGTTACATTATAATTGGTTATTTGCTGCCGAGTAAATAACCTGCATTGATCGATACATCCGTAGGCCGTTGGAGATGTGTCGGTGGATGCGTTTTTTTTTGCCAAAAAATCAGAACATCAGAACAAGGGAGGTAATTTTTATGGCATGGTTGTATTTAATCTTAGCCGGAGGGCTGGAAGTCTTTTGGGCGACATGTTTAAAATTGTCCCATGGCTTCACTGTATTCAAATTCACGGCTCTTACCATCGTGGGCATGGTATTTAGTTTCCTTTTTCTCGCCCAAGCCACAAAAGTTTTACCCATTGGCACATCTTATGCGATATGGACGGGAATCGGCGCCTTAGGCGCGGTGATCGTAGGCGTGATTCTTTTTAAAGAGCCCATGAGTTTGCTGCGAGGTTTCTTTGTTCTTTTGCTAATTGCAGGTATTATTGGCATCAAACTGACGTCGGCACATTGAGGGGAGAACCTCTTTCCGCCGGGGAGATGCAGCTTCGCTGAATCCCTTCGCTTACCAATGCCTACCTTGGGTGATTTTAATCGATTTGTGGCGCCGCCAGCCCCTGGACGCCCAAACCATCAGCGGCCTCGGGTTTGGGCCAAGCGGGAATAAAAACCGAGAATGAGCTGCATCTCCCCGGCGGAGGGGGGCGCCTCAACAGAATTACAGGAGTATCTCTCTTTCCTATATTTTAGAAAACTCTCCCCGTCAATCATTTATTGATAGGGGAAAGTTTTTGTTTGTTGCCCTTTCTCTCTTTCCGTGTTATTTTAGAATCAGAAGAAGCAGAAAGCGTTTGGCCAAAACTTCTGCGGGAGGAATCAACGGGTAGTTCCCCACGGGAAGAAAGGAGAGTCACTATGTGCAGAAATCACGACCATAGCCACGGCGACGTCAACGATTACAAAAAAGCCGTTGCTGAATACAGAAAAACATTCCCCAGTAAACAGGATGTCATTGACCATACCCCCGACCCGGCAGTGCGCGATATGATCGTCCATATGGGGGAAGTGGGTCTTGAAACGCCCTTTGACCGTTTCGACAAGCAGAAACCCCATTGCGGTTTTGGTCTGGCCGGGGTATGTTGCCGAATTTGTAATATGGGACCCTGTAAAATCACAGAGAAGAGTCCCAAAGGATTTTGCGGTGCTGACGCGGATCTGATCGTCTCCAGAAATATGTTGCGGGCTGTAGCCGGCGGCGTCTCTCAACACGGGATGCACGCCAGAGAAGTCATTATGGCCTTGAAATATGCCGCCGAGGGAAAACTAAATCTGAAAATCGTCAATGAAGAAAAAGTAAAAAATACCGCGGTTCAGTTTGGTCTGGAAACGGAAGGAAAATCTGTCAACCAGCTGGCAGCAGAATTGGCCGATATTCTTCTGGAGGACCTCTCCAGAACTATCCCCGGGGAACACCGCACCATCAAGGCCTGCGCCCCGCCGGAACGCCAGAAGGTCTGGAAAGATATGGATATCATCCCCATCAGCGCCTACCATGAAGTTTTTGAAGCCCTCCATCGTTCCGGCTCCGCCACCGACGGTGACTGGGAAAATATCATGCAACAATTCCTGAGATGCGGTCTTTCCTTTGTATTCTCCGGTGTCGTCGGTGCCAATATCGCTACAGATTGCCTCTTTGGTACAGGCCACAGAATGACGGCGAAAACCAATATCGGCGCTTTGGAAAAGGATTACGTCAATATCGCCGTTCACGGCCACCATCCCATGTTGGTGAGTCAGATCGTCAAAATGGGCAAGAGTGAAACATTTACCGAAAAGGCAAAAGCCGCCGGGGCCAAGGGCATCCGTTTTTACGGTATTTGCTGTTCCGGCCTGGCGGCCATGTATCGCAATGAAGGAGTGGTCCCCCTTTCCAATGCCATCGGCGCGGAATTGGTATTGGGCACCGGGGCTCTGGATCTCTGGGTCGCCGACGTTCAGGACGTCTTTCCCGCCATTATGGACGTGGCGAGATGCTATAAAACCGTTGTCGTCACTACCAGCGATTCCGCCCGTTTGCCCGGGGCCGAGCATTACGGCTTTGACCATGAAAATTCCAATATGGACGAAGCCGACGCTTTGGCGGAAAAAATCGTGACCAGAGCCATTGAAAGCTTCTCTCAGCGGCGAGATGTCCCCGTATTTATTCCTCCTTATGAAGTCGAAGCGGAAATCGGCTTTTCCGTGGAATACATCAACCACCGCTACGGCGGTATGGAGCCACTGGCCGAAGCTCTGAAAAAAGGCGATATCCTTGGTATCGTAAATATCGTGGGCTGTAATAATCCCAAAGTTATCTATGAGCGGGCCATTGTGGATGTGGCGGAAGAGATGTTAAAAAACAACATCCTCATTTTGACCAACGGCTGTGCCTCTTTCCCCTTATTAAAATTGGGATTTTGTCATCCCGACGCCAGATCGAAATGCGGCGAAGGCCTGCGGCGGTTCCTTGATGAGGATATGCCTCCTGCTTGGCACATGGGAGAATGTATCGACAACACCAGAGCCAGCGGCGTGTTTGCCGGGATCGCCAATGTGTTGGGCCAGCGCATTACCGATATGCCCTATGCCATGTCCAGCCCTGAATGGGGCAATGAAAAGGGCATTGGCGCGTCACTTGCTTTTCGCCTCTTCGGCGTCAATTCTTATCATTGTGTGGAAGCGCCAATCTACGGCTCCGACCGGGTGATGGACTTCATGAAACGAGATACTGTAAAAACCTTAGGTTCCTGTATGAAAGTAGATACCGATCCCAAAGCCCTGGCTGCCCTGATCGTGGCCGACATGAAAGAGAAAAGAAAAGCTTTGGGGTGGGATTGACTCAATGTGACGAATTAGTACCGCATAAAAAGAGGGGAATCCCACCCGGCCAACGGTGGGGTTCCCCAAAACTTCCGAATATTTCATTATTTTATGAAATAGACAGTCAAAAGGTTCACCAATAAAAATTTATCTTGCCAAAATACGATGGTTTTGGTACCATCTATGGATTGGAGTGAGATAACTTGTTAGAAACATTGAAAAAGCTTCCTTATCCCCTCAGCGGCGTGATCTTGGCCCTCTTTTCTTTGGGAAATTGTGTGGTCGAAATCGCGCCGCTCCGATATTTACTGCTCGGCATCGGCCTCTGTCTTTTGGTTGCCCTCACCGCCAAAATGGCGCTGGTTCCAAAAAGCCTTACCGATGCTTTGAAAGACCCTGTTCTTTGCAGCACTTTGGGAACGTTTTCCATGGCCTTGATGGTGCTTTCCTCGTACTTCTTTCCGAGATTCCCTTTGTGGGCTATGGTGGTGTGGAGCTTCGGTCTCGTCCTTCACTGCAGCTTAATTTTTTATTTTTCCTTCCGTCATTTGCCTTATTTAAAGATTCGCCAAGTACACGCTTCCTATTTTATCGTTTATGTCGGCATTGCCATGGCGGCGGTGACGGCAAGGCTCCCTTTTCAGGTCGTTTTGGGCCGCGGCTGTTTTTACTTTGCCCTTTGCGGATTTCTGTTCCTGCTGCCCGTGGTACTGTACCGCTACATTGTTCATCGAAAGATAATGCCTCCCCAGAGGCCGCTATTTTGCATTACGGCAGCACCGGGGGCCCTCTGCCTCACCGCCTATCTGACGGCATTTGCTGAGCCTTCAACGGTCTTGGTTGCTGTCGGCGCGGTGCTGTCAGGAGTTTTATATATGGCCGTACTGGTTCGAGTCCCTTTTTTGTTGCGGTTCGAGGTCTTTTATCCTTCTTACGCGGCAATGACTTTTCCCTTTGTCATCAATGCCACTGCTATGGATTTCTTCCGCTCTTCGGTGGAATCATGGTTCCTTCTGGACGTGGCGGTATGGGCTGAAACCGCCGTCGCGGCTGTTCTTGTGGCTCTAGTTTTGTTTGGATATCTGGGGCTTTGGCCGAAGCGGAACGCGTCTTAAAAATGTTGGCTGTAAGTCAAAATAAAATCTTTATAAAGCTTCATTTCTTTGGTCTCCGGCATTTCCAAACGGGAAATTAAGACAATATCCAGGTAAGCCCGTTTCTCAAAGGGAATGAGCACCAAATTTTCCGCTTTGATGTCCTCAAGAACATGCTTCATGGAAACGGTGACGCCGATATTGTCCCGGCAGAGCTTATTGCACATGCAGACGCCATTGGACTCAAAGATGATATTGGGCACAAACCCATGTTTCTTGCAT
>NBJMC04201__coassemble_347_pt1 | contig 43995 bp, 49 predicted proteins | sample NBJMC04201__metabat2_high_PE_023 | metagenome-assembled genome bin NBJMC04201
TTCCTGGACACCCACCCGTTCCACAGCGAAGCATTGGAATACCGCAATCATTATGAAAAGACAGCCAGAGCATTGAGGATGGAATATGAACAAAAATATGGTCCTCTGACCTCCGCCGCGTCTCGCTCTTCTCATTGCTGGGACTGGATCGACGGCCCTTGGCCCTGGGAATATGAAAAGGAGGTTTAAGGATTTATGTGGATCTATGAAAAACGACTACAGTATCCCGTAAAAATCAAAAATCCCAACCCCATGTATGCCCAAATTATCATGACCCAGTTGGGTGGCCCCGATGGCGAACTGGGGGCTTCGATGCGATATCTGAATCAAAGGTACAGCATCCCCTACAATACGGTGAAAGGCGCTCTGACCGATATTGGTAGAGAAGCATAAAAAAGGCTCCTCTAAATTGCGGTGTTATTCGTTTAAAATTGCATAATGCATTTCCAAAGGCAGATTCTTAAGGAATAGGGAAATATGTTCCCGATCGGTTACGACCATATGATCTAAAATTTCCCGATAAAACGTTTCGTCGCAGAGTCCGCCAAAAGCAATGGCTTCTGCAGTACTCCTAAGTTGTTTCAAACGCTCCTGTGTTGCAAAGGCTTCCGACGCATTACCACAAGTTGGCAAATTTTTTTCAAATTTTCGCCGCGCTGTGCGGAATTCATCTTCGGTGATCTCTTCATTCAAATATAGCTCCAAAAGGCGTTCTTTCTTTTTTATATTCCGCTCCCTTTGGGACTCGGAAATTTTTGACTTTTGTTCCAATATCGCGGACACGACTGTAAAAAGAGCGGTAACACATCTCTTTGTATCTATGGCAAGATGTTGGAGCGTCAATGCCATGAGATGAAATGCGTCGTCATCCCGGATACTCATAGCAAAGCATCCTTTACTGTTGTTCTGATCCGGTCTGCCATTGGCCTTGGCCTCAGAACAACACCAGGATCCGTATCGGCTATGATCCTTCCTCAGTTTAAAACGCGCCACATAATTGGCGCCACAACGGCCGCATTTGATTTTACCGGAGAAACAATGACGGCTGCTGTATTTGTTATGATTTTTCTGTCTCGCAGAACGACCCTCCAAAATTTCCTTGGCCTGCTCAAAAGTGGTGCGGTCAATAATAGGCTCATGATGATCTCTTAGGATCACAAAGGCTTCTTCACCGTGATTGTATTTTTTGGCATGGGATAAATAGTCCGGAGTAATGGTCTTTTTTTGAATCAAATCGCCACAGTATTTTTCATTACGCAAGATTCGCAAAATGACAGAATCGGACCATTTTCGTTTCCCGGTAGGCGTTTCAATTTCCCTTGCCTCCAATTCCCGTGCAATGCTGTGAGCCCCTTTCCCCTCATGAATCAATTGAGAAAAGATAAAGCGCACAATTTCCGCGCCTTTTTCATTGACAAACATTTTGCCGTTGCGAACGTCATATCCCAGCATATCGCGGCCAAAAACAATCCCTTGTTCCATACGGCGTTTCTGGCCCCATTTTACTCGTTCTGAGGTTCTACGGCTTTCCTCTTGGGCAATGGATGACATGATAGTCAGTCGGAGTTCCGCGTCAGGATCCATGGTATTGATATTATCATTGAGAAAACATACCGCCACTCCATATTTTTTCAATTCCCTCGTATAATAGATGCTGTCCAAAGTATTGCGGGCAAAACGGGAAATTTCCTTAGTGAGAATCAGCTGAAACTTTCCTTGCATTGCATCTTCAATCATTTGATGAAATGCATGGCGTTTTTTGGTACTGGTGCCGGTAATTCCCTCGTCAGCAAAAACGCGATATAGATTCCAATCTGGTTTTCCGTCAATATACTGTCGGAAAAAACGCATTTGGCTTTCCAGGGAGTTCGCTTGATCACTATGATCAGTAGAAACACGACAATAAGCGGCTACTTGTTTTTGGTGTTCCGGAAGGATCATAGGCTCCCCTTTGGCTTTCTCAGCCGCTTCTCTTCCAGCGCGTCCATACAAAGAGCCGTTTCCTCCGAGGTAAGGAGTCCGCGGTTAGCGCAAGCTTTCACTAAGGCAATTTGAAACGAAAAAAAGAACGTATCATATTCTTCCATGTGGATGCTCGGCATTACATCGACCAGGACAAAATTGCGATGAGACATAAAAAACACCTCCTAATAATTACTATTAAGAAATACGGCGTTCTTGCTTGTCTCTTCCAATACTTCCATAGTTTTCACAATATACGGAAAATCCGTGTTGCCTTTGGCAACACGGATTCTCCTACCCAATTTAGTTATATGGCAAGACGCTCCTTATCCCCAAAAGCATCTTATTTTACAATATCACTTCGATCCGTATACACGGTATGAAGCAGTTCGTGACATTTATGACTGTTCGGTTTACCGAAAAATTCTCGATACACCATATGGATGATGGGATTTTCATGGGATTTTCGGATTGGCAAATGTTGGTCTGTTGCGTAAACCGCGTCCATACGTTTTGCCATCTTGCGCCAATCTTTGATGGGATTTCCTCCGCCACCGATACAGCCACCGGGACAGGCCATGATTTCAATAAAATGATACGGAGATTTTCCGGTTTTCACATCCTCCATGATTTTCCGGGCATTGCCAAGGCCGTGGGCAACGGCAACTTTGACAATGGTGTCCCCTATTTTTACTTCCGCTTCTTTGACACCTTCAAAACCACGGACTGCTTTAAAATTAATATTTTCCAGAGTTTCCTTGGTTACGATTTCGTAAACAGTGCGAAGCGCTGCTTCCATCACACCACCGGTAGCGCCAAAAATTTCGCCGGCACCGGACCCTGTGCCAAAAGGAGCATCAAAGTTGCTTTCCGGCAATTTTGTAAAATCGATTCCCGCATATCGAATCATCTTTGCCAATTCCTGAACGGTAAGCACTGCGTCAATGTCCTGATACCCATCGCGCCCCAATTCTGGCCGCTTGGCCTCAAATTTTTTGGCAGTACAAGGCATAATAGAAACGCTGCAGATGTCTTGAGGACGTTTCCCCGCCTTCTCAGCGTAATATGTTTTAATCACGGCGCCAAACATTCCCTGTGGTGATTTACAGGAAGAAAGATTAGGAAGACATTCCGGATAAAAAGCTTCACAAAACTTAATCCACCCGGGACTACAGGAGGTAATCATAGGCAAGACCTCCTGAGACTCCAAACGCCCGAGAAGCTCCGTTCCCTCTTCCATAATGGTCAAGTCAGCGCTGAAGTCCGTATCAAATACTCGATCAAACCCCAAACGTTTCATTGCCGTAACCAAACGCCCGGTACTAACAACACCAGGATCTTCTCCCAAGGCCTCAGCTAATGTAATCCGCACTGCCGGGGCAACTTGGGCCACCACTTCCTTAGGGCTGTCAAGCATTTCCCAAATTACATCGCGGTCGTCATGAACGGTCAAAGCCCCAACAGGGCAAGCCTGTACACATTGGCCACAGTTAATGCAGACTGTTTCTGCCAGCTGTTTTCCAAAGGCAGGACCGACTAAGGTTTGATACCCGCGTTTCGAGCGAGACAAGGCACAGACGGTCTGCACATCGTTACAGACGGAAAAGCAGCGATTACAATCAATACATTTTGAAACATCCCTGGTAATGGATGGAGAGGAAAAATCTTTTTCGCCATTTCCTTTGATTTCCACCGGATAACGTACGTTATAATCGAACTGCAAATCCTGGGCAATGGCCTGCAATTCACAGGTACCGTTTTTATCACATTGCAAACAATCCTTTGAATGGTGAGCAAAAATCAATTCCAAAATATTTTTTCTTGCCCTGCGAACCCGTTTGGAGGTAGTTTTTACCACCATGCCGTCGCTTACCGGTGTAGAACAGGCCGGGGCCAAAACGCGCAGTCCCTCTACCTCCACAACGCAAATTCGACAGTTGGCCTTTACTTTTTGATCCGGATGATAGCAGAGTGTTGGGATTTTGATACCTGCTGCCATAGCAGCATCCAGCAATGTGGCGTTGGCTTCCACTTCTACGGTTTGACCATCGATTGTCACTGTTACCATAGGACGTCTCCCCCTTCCAAAATGCTGATAAACTCTTCATTAAAGTTTTTAAGCGCTGAAAGCAAAGGAACCGGAGACATCTGCCCCAAACCACAAAGGGAAGTATCCATCATCACTTCTGCCAATTCTTCCAAATTTTCCAAGTCACACATACGCCCGACGCCGCTTTTGATTTTGCGAATCAATCGCAGCAGCTGAATAGTACCCTCTCGGCACGGCGTGCATTTGCCGCAACTTTCGTCGGCAAAAAATTCTAAAGTATTTTCCACAATATCGAGGATATCGTGACTATCATTAATGACCATAACGCCACCGGCACCCCAAGAAACTCCATGGGGACCGATCCTGTCAAGCTCCATGGCAATATCAATCTGAGAGGCACTGATAATAGGTCCGCTGCCGCCGCCTAACTGTACGGCAAGAAGTTCCCCGCCACAGACGCCATCGCCAACGTCATAAATCAAATCTCGCAAAGAAATCCCCATGGGAAATTCAAAAATACCGCGACGGTTCAAATTGCCGCAAAGCGTAAAAAGTTTTGTTCCCGGCGAATCCTCGGCACCAATGGAGCGGAACCATTGCGCTCCTTCTTTTAAGATCACGGAAATGTTTGCCAGCGTCTCCACATTATTGATCACCGTGGGGCAATCATACAATCCACAAACACCGGGATACGGCGGCCGAAACCGAGATTCTCCCCGTTTTCCCTCAATGGACTCAATCAGCGCCGTTTCTTCCCCGCAGACATAAGCTCCGCCGCCGGAGACCAAAGCGATCTCGAAATCCACACCGCTACCTAAAATATTTTTTCCCAAATATCCTGCCTGACGCGCATTTTCCATGGCTTGGCGCAACACGGGAAACAGATAGGGATACTCCGCTCGCAGATAAATGAATCCTTGACTGGCACCGACAGCGTAGCCGGCAATAACCATACTTTCGATCAGGCTCAGCGGGTCCCCACTCATTAAAATGCGATCTTTATTGGTAGCAGGTTCCCCTTCGTCAGCATTGCAAATAATAAATTTCTGCTTTGCCAGCATATCGCGGACGGTACGCCATTTAAGCCCCACGGGAAAACCGGCACCGCCGCGGCCGAGTAACCCCGAGGCAATGATAACATCTATAACCTCTTGGGCTGGCATGGACAGGGCATTTTCCAACCCCTGGAACCCTCCGTTTGCCCGAAAGTCTTCCACAGAAACGGGATCCATATTGCCGACATTGCGCAAAAGGATTCGGGTTTCCTCCATCATACCACCCCCTGCTGATACTGGGAAAGAATTTCCCTAATTTTATCCGGTGTTAAGTTGCTGTAAGTCTTATCATTAATCATCACAGAGGGAGATGATTCACAGAGACCGATACATTCGCAAAATTCTACGGTAAATAGCCCGTCGTCGGTGGTATCACCGGGTTCTACTTCCAAAAAGTCACAAATCGCCTGGGCCACGTCTCTTGCGCCGCAAATATGACACGGGGCGCTTTTGCACATGCGTATAATATATTTTCCCCGGTTTTCCGTGGAAAACCGGGAATAAAAAGTAATATAATCATAAAGTTTTGATTCCGGAATACCGGTAAAATTGCTGACAACTTCAATGGTCTCTCTAGAAAAGCTGTTATTCGTCAACGACTGCATTTCCAAAAGAACCTCCATCAGGCGTTCTTTGGATTCTTTATAGATCGCTGCCAAGCTTTGAATTTCTTGAATCGTTTCACTTGATAAAGTTTTCATAAAAATTTCCTCCTCTAAACAAGAATGGAAATGGAAGGACATAACTTTTCTCAATCACGTACAAGAAAAGAAACGATTGAAATAAACTGAAGCGGTATCTTCACATTTAAGCCGCCGCGCTGTCCGACTTGCTTTTATCCGCCTTCCGGTCGGCATGAAGATAAGTGAAATAATAGAACATACCGACAAAAATGGCACCGCCGACAATATTCCCCAGGGTAACGGGAATCAAATTTGCCGTGAAGAAGTTCCCGAAAGTCAAAATGTCAACAGAGCCCTGGGCCGCCAAAATTCCAGTGGGAATAAAAAACATATTGGCGACACTATGCTCAAATCCGCAGAGAACAAAGGTGAAGATAGGAAAGAAGCAAGCAAAAATTTTCCCAATAATATCTTGCGCCCCCAAAGACATCCATACGGCGAGACAGACCAACCAGTTGCAGCCGATACCCCGCAAAAATGCAGCCCCCCAGTCATAGGACATTTTCGTTTGGGCGGTTGCCACAGCTTTTGCGCCAAAAGCAGATAATTCACCGTTTTGGAATAGGAATCCTCCCCAATAAACAATGGCGACAATAATCAGCGCGCCGATAAAGTTGGCAATAAATACGGCAATCCAGTTTCGCAGTAGTTGCGGCAAGGTGGTACGCCGTTCTAAAAAGGATATCGCAACATACATGTTATTACCTGTGAATAGTTCCGCACCGGCTACCACCACCAGAATAAGACCAACCGTAAAGGCCGCTGCTCCAGCCGCCTTATTCAACCCAGAGGCAGCCCAATCGCCGACCCATCCGGAACCAATGGTTAAACAAGCCACTGCGGCAAAGGCAATATAAGCCCCTGCCAATATCCCCGGCAGAGAAATTTTTGCCACTGACATTTTACCCTTTTTCTCGCCAAGATTTGAAGCACTCTTCGCGATTTCATTTGGAGCCAAAAAACTCAACTTGATTCCCTCCTTTACTTGGGGATAAAAGACGGCGCCGACACAAGGTACGGCGCCGAACCCCTATCCCTTGATTTTACATATAGTTCATCTCATTAATCTGTTTTTACAAGACTGCGCTCTTTTTTCCTTTCAACGCGTTTTGCGATTAGAATACTGATCTCCCACAGAATCACCATGGGGATCAACAATAACAATTGAGAAACCACGTCAGGTGGTGTAAGAATCGCCGCCAAAATGGCGAGAATCACAATGACATACTTTCTGCTTTTCACCAGTGTGCTCACTTGGAGAACGCCTACTTTGGTCAAAGCCAATACAACCATGGGCAAAAGAAACACCAAGCCGAAAGGAATGATAAAACTCGTTAAGAACTCTACGTATTTACTAATGGTAAGCATTGGCACGGCTGTGCCTTCTCCTGTGGTGACAAAAAAGTTGATCGTAAGCGCCAGTACTACAAAATAGGCAAAACAAACACCTAGGATAAAAAGCAATAATGATAAAAAGTAGATCAGAGCAAAAGCTTTTCGCTCATTCTGATATAACGCCGGACGTAAAAAGCGCCAAAAGAAGAAGGAGATGGCCGGAAAAGCTGCGATAAAACCAGCAATGAAGCAAACCTTCATTTCTGTAAGCCACACTTCCCCCAATGTCGTATAAACGACATCAATTCCGAATTGGCGGATGGGAGCAAGAACAAAATCCATCAGTTCGTCGCAAAACAGGACAAAGATAATGATAAAGCAAGCCAATAAACTAATCACGCAATAAATCAGAACTTTGCGTAATTCCGATAAATGCTCCAGAAAAGCTTTTTTCGTATCGGTCAAAGACATCACCTTATTTCCTGATTCTTATTTGTCCCTTTCGACTCATTCTTCAGAACCTTTGTCTTTTGATTGTTCCGTAGTATCCTTTGTATTTTCTGCCGGCTCTTCGGAAGTATCTTTCGGCGGGTCATCTTTTTTATCGGGGGTGTTGACTTCTTCCTTGAACTCTTTGATGCTGCGTCCTAAAGACTTACCGACACCAGCCAGTTTAGAACCGCCAAAGACAATCAATACCAATACGATAATTAAAATAATTTCCCACGCGCCAAGTCTCATAACCATTCTCCTTTCAAACGATAGCTAATATTGGGTGCATTACTGTGAAATGCCTTGGCCTTGTTGCGAATCCTTTTTCGATGTCCGAATCTGACCAATCGGCGGACGAGAGACCGTATCATTATGTTTCTCGTTTTTCCCCCGAATTATCGGTAAGTTTTCAATCGCGAAAAGATAACACAAAATAATCAGGCAAGTAAGACCGATCACCAGCCAAATTTCCATCCAACTGGGAGAATAAGGCACACCGGCATAGTCGGCCATACCGGTAAAGACAAAATTAAAACGGTTCAGCAGTATTCCGGCAACGCCGCAGAGTGCAGCAATCAACTGCATACTGCCTTTTTTAATCCAAGGAGAAAAGATGATCACCGCAGGGACCACAAAACCAACAATGGTTTCCAGAAGGAACATATTCCCTTCCATTCCACCGGAGAAAACTTCTCCCCAGGCGCCTCTCACCGAAAGATCAATGATTTTAAGGACCAGATACAATATGATAACAGCGCCGGCGATCCGCAGTAAATTTACAATCATACGATCATCAGAAACCTTACGATAATGACGGTTGACGAGACGATATTCCAATGCCACAAAACATAGACCTCCGGAGAAAGAGGTGATCAGGCAGGCCCAAGGCAAATATTGAGAATACCAAATCACATTTAATTTCGTGGGCATTGCCAAGTAAATTGCACCGTAAGCCGCTTCCTGACCGAAAGGTAAAATACTAGCAATCAGCACAATGACCGGCATAAAGAAACCAACAATAATCTTTACCCAAGGTTTGTAGCGATCCCCCCAGACCTCTACTAATTCAAGGAATTGTAAAATGAGGTATAAGGTAATGCAGATGGCAACCTCATATAATGGAGAAGTCCAGGCAAAGGAAACGAAGAACCAATAGAAGTTATCCCAACGCCCGATCTCAATAAAAAGTACAAGGAACACCAAGACATAACAGAAGAAGGACATTAATAAAGCGCGCCGTCCCAAAGGCTTAAACTGTTTGATATGGAGTACATGGCCTAAAATTCCCACAGCAAAACCACAGGCTCCCAAGGCACTGAGCACCAAATCAGCGTAAATCCAAAAGCCCCAGGGCCATTCATTGGACAGATGGGTTGTATCGCCCAAGCCGTTCAGCAGACGATAGACCATAATGAAAATACCAAAAACAGCCAACAAAAGAAGGATCCAGCGCGTTAAAGTGAACCGAAAACACGCTTTTTTGTTGATTCTTAAATTATAATCAAACATTTTCGTTTCCTCCTTTCTCTTTCATCTTTTCCTCTTCCAGACGAAGACGGCGTTTTGTATACAGCCCCAGTGCACCAAAGAGAACGGCGCCGCCGGCAAAAATCCCCGGTTTCCATTTGGAATAGTCGTGAAGTGTCGAAGGAATGCTCTTTGTCGGAACGTTGGTGGGGAAGCCCAACTGTTCAAAAGGCACATCGGAGATATAGAGCCAACGAGTACCTCCACCTTGGGTTTCTCCATAGACCTCATTCACATAACGAGAGTCATTGGCGATGGTTTCCTTGGCTTGAGCCAATAATTCATCCCGATCCCCAAAGGTCATAGCGCCGGTGGGGCAAACAGAGGTGCAAGCTGGTTTTTCATTCCCGGCCAATTTATCGGCACATAATTGACATTTCATAATCGAAGGGAACACCTTATCCCATTCGTATTTGGGAATATCATAGGGACATGCAATCATACAGTAACGGCAACCAACGCACTTTTTGGGATCGTAAACCACCGCGCCGGTACTTTCCACCACAATGGCTTTGGCAAAACATACCGCCACACAAGATGGATCTAGGCAATGCATACATTGATGTTTGGCAAAACGCAACACATCTTCCTTATCGGTGACGGTGGTAGCGTCATGATACTGAATTGTGGTCCAGGTTTGGGCGCCCAGCTTAGCGTCGTAACCGTGGGCATTCCCCCCTTCGTATTCCAAATCATTCCACAATTTACATGCCACAGTACAGCTTCCACAGCCAACACATTTAGTCACATCAAATAAAACGCCACTGTTTTGCATCAGGACTCACCTCCTTCTTTCGGGGTAAGCGCATCGCCACGACTGCTATAATGGGTATGGAGTAGCTCATGGGCGATTTCACTACAGGGTTCCCCAAGGAAGTCATTGTAAGCAGTTTGGATTTCCGTGTTCTCATGGCTGGTGCGTTTATTCTCGGCCATGGTACTGTCACGGTGATAGAGAGAGTCAATCCGTTTTTCCCGCATGGAATTGTCGGGAGGCACTGTTGTTTTGGGCTGACCGCCGCCGGCAATACACCCGCCGGGGCAAGACATGATTTCAATAAAATGATAATCAGCCTCTCCTGCCCGCACTCTATCGCAAAGGGTACGGGCCGCAGACAAACTGCTGGCCACAGCCACACGTACCTCCCCAAAACCGGGGACATTCACCGAAGCCTCTTTGATAGAATCAAGGCCGCGAACCGGCTGTAAATTCAGAAGTCCCGATGGGGGTTCCTCTCCGGCCACTACATAGTAAGCAGTTCGAATGGCGGCTTCCATGACACCGCCGGTATTGCCAAAAATAACGCCAGCACCGGAACCTTCCCCCATAATGGGATCAAAGGATTCCTCTGGCAAAGAGGCAAAATCAATATTTTCCTCTTTGATAAAGTTTGCCAATTCCCTGGTACTGAGGACAAAATCAATGTCCCGCATATCGGGGAGATTATGATATTCTCCCGCCGCGTTGAATTCCGGACGGTTGGCCTCAAATTTTTTCGCAGTGCATGGCATAATGGCGACGCTAACAATCTTATTGGGATCGATCTTCTTCCTCGCCGCATAATAAGTTTTCGTCATAGCGCCTTGCATCTGCATGGGGGATTTGGCTGTTGATAAATGATCCATAAGATCGGGATAATAGTATTCCAAAAACTTCACCCAACCGGGGCAACAAGACGTAAACTGAGGAAGTATCCCGTCTCCGGTAAGGCGTTGAACCAATTCCGTGCCTTCTTCCATGATAGTCAAATCGGCACCGAAATTCGTATCCAAGACCGCGTCAAACCCCAAACGGCGCAGGGCGGCAACCATTTGCCCTTCCACCCAAGTCCCGGCGTCGTCACCGAATTCTTCCCCCAAACCAACACGAATGGAAGGTGCTGTTTGCACCACCACAAATTTATTGGGATCATTGATGGCATCCCGCACCTGGTCGATTTGGCTTCGTTCCGTAATCGCGCCGCTAGGACAGTAGAGAGCGCACTGACCGCAATGAATACAGATAAACTCATCCTTAATTGGTAGTTCATAATAATCAAAAACCGATTGCACACGATCGCAGGCTTCCAAGCACTGACCGCAAAGAATACATTTTGTATCATCCCGAACAACAGCAATATTGTCGGGATCCAAGGGGACACGCCCCTTGACCTGGGCAGTCCAATTCCCTTCACTGCGATACTGCGTCGGCAACCAGCCGCCGTCGCCGCCGATCTCCTCAACAACGCCGCAACCGGATAAAGTCGCCATCGTACCTGCCACTGCCGCTACCCCCAGAAATTGGCGGCGTGTAATCTTTGGTACGTTTTTTTCTTTGTCGTTATGCTGATGCTCTTTCACGACATAGTTCCCTCCTTCCTGAAAAGGATTGATGGTTTACTTCTTCAACATTGTTTTACCTTTTTTTAAAGTTTTTAATGGTTCCATTTCTTTCTCAATGGATTTCAACGGTTCCATTTCCTTCTCCAGATTTTCCTTTACTTCGGCCAAGGGATTTGCTTTATTGATCTCTTCTTTGACATCAGACACAGCGTCTTTCACATCCCGAATTGGATGATTGTCACCGTCACTGTTGACATAGGATTTGATGTCATAGATAAAATTTCTCCCTTTTTTCACTGCCCGCCCCAAAGAACGTGCCACTTTAGCCAGATCCTTAGGGCCTACGACAAGGAAAGCCACCAGTAGGATGATCAGCAGTTCAGAAAAACTAATGTTGAACATAACATCACCTTGCGTTTATGATTTCTTTTTCACCTTAGGAGGCACATAAGGTATACCTAAGCGATCGGCGTCATGGTCACGTCCCAAGAAATAATTGGGCCAAGAAGCCTGCTGATACAGGTTCCAATCACATGGCGCTACGGAGTATTCGCTTAATTCATGTTCCAATCCATAGCCTTTCAAACGGTTATACGCTTTGACGTATACACATTTCTTTTTGCCGGGATAAACCTCGCACCATCCGTCGCGGCTGCCACCGCAAGCGCCGTTGCGCTGGTTTTTAGGGCATTTTGACATGGGACAGGAATAAGCCACCTGGGTTAAAGCACAATCACCGCAATCTTTACAGTCATAAAGGACTACTTTTGCCATATGTTCACAAAAATGATAAGGACGCATCCATACCGTGCCGTCAATCAATTTATAAAAGCCACGCATAAAGTTGAACAGATTTCGTCCTGGCGTCATCATTAGCCAGTGGGTAAAATGAGAAAGATGATAAATGAATCCAACTTTCATTTCCAAATCATCAGGATCAATTTCTGTTCGTTCCTCGCTGTTTAAACCGGTCTCTGGATCCTTTTTGTAATAATAGAAACCTTTCTTCATGGGATAATCAAAGTCTTCCACATAAGATTGCCAGTGATCTACATATTTTTCGCCTTCATCAAGAATATATTCCATCTGTTCGGGCTTCAAGCCATGGCCGCCGATATGCGCCCCGGCGAATCCCATACCTTTCATAATGCCGTACATTTTGGCAGCGCGGATCAAACGCTGTTCCAGTCCTTTATCTTCGCTTTCCTTTTCTTTCTCTAGAGTTGCCACCAGTTCATCTGTGACGACGCATCCGGGAATCCCATTGCGGTTCATCAATTTCGCGGTACCGAGAGGCAAAAGATAAATATTGCCGACCAAAGGAACATTGAGATTGTTCAATCTCATGAATTGTAGGACTTCGTGAAATTTGCGCATATCATACCCTAACTGGGTAATTACAAACTGGGCGCCGCCATCGCGGATTTTCTTCACCAGCTTATTATACTGGGCGATCTGTTCTGATTCCTGACTTTTGAAGGGAGATACAGCACAACCGTAAAAGAAATCAGTGGGCTGATTTGTTATTTTCCTGGGCCCCATTTCATATTCCAAGCCTTTGTTCATCTCTCCCAGCAGGCCGCAACAGTGAATGGGATCGATATCAAAGACAGGCTTCGCCCGTCCTTCATATGCATTGTTCACATAGTCACCAGTCATGACCAAAAGGTTTCTGATATTACTTCTGGCCATGGCATATAGCTGGCTTTCCATTTGTGTCCTGTTTTTATCTTTACAGGTAAAGTGAACCAGAGGCTCAATCCCAATATCCAAAATCTCTTTCCCTAAATTTTCCGCCAAAATTGCGGGATTACCGCCGGGACAATCAGTGATCGTTATTGCGTGAATCCTGGGATCCTTCACCGCAATTTTCGCTGTGGCAATGGCTTCTTCTTGAGCCTTTTCTTTAGCGCCGCGACCGGGAACAATTTCCCAGGTCACAGAAAACGTACCGGGATCCAAAAGGGATTCTTTAAATCGATTAATCATTGATATCAACTCCTTTACGGCAGATTCGCAATTATTCTCCTGCTTTTTCTGCCGCCATGATAACATGTTTTGCCAATACGGAGGTTGTTACACTGCCAACACCACCAGGAACCGGGGTGATTGCATCTACAAGATCCTCTGCATAAGCGAAGTCCACATCACCGACGATTTTTGACGGATCCTTGGGATCCGCGTTAATGCCGACGTCGATCACCACCTGGCCGGGAGCCAAATGTTGTTCTCCGACCAAATTTGCTTTCCCTGCTGCGGAGATCACGATTTCAGCGTTTTTACAGGGAGTTGACACATCCTTCGTAAAAATATGACAAACTGTCAACGTCGCAAAACGGTTTAAAAGCAAGACAGATAATGGTTTCCCCACTACAGCCCCCCATCCCACCAAAGCGACACGGGCACTTTTTACTTCAATATTGTAATAATCCAAGATTTCCATCACCGCCTGTGCAGTACATGGAGGGAATCCGTCGGCACTGCCATCGTAGACCAAACCGCTGTTAATGGTGGTCATGGCGTCCACGTCTTTTTCTGCTACCAAAGAATTGCAAACTCTGTCGTAATTAAGATGCTCGGGCAAAGGACGGAACAGCAATACGCCGTGAACGCTTTGATCCTGATTTAACTCTTCAATCGCACCAATCAAAGTATCTTCAGCAACGTCCGCCGGTAAGATCACGTTTCTGACAGCAATGCCCAATGTTGACATTTTTTTTGTGGCGCCTCTTTCATAGGCAATATCACTATCTTTTTCCCCCACGCGAACAATTGCCAACGTGGGTTGAATGTTTTTTCCCTTCAGCAGCTCAACTCTTTCCAAGAGGTCTTTTTGCAGAGCCGCGGCGACTTCTTTTCCCGATAATATCTTTGCCATCGTCATATGCCTCCTTACCTTACCGTAATTGTTTTAAAACGGACTCATATATCATATCTGCTTTTTCGCTGTATTCCTGAGACATGGAAGAAGTTTTCTCATTCATGGCATCGGCAGTTCCCCGATTTTTCATGGTTTTCGTATTAATGTAAACATTCATCGCAGCTCCCAGCAGCGCCGCTTTACAGCACAGCGCTCCCACGCCGACATCGCTGACCAAAAGGGGGTTGCCTTTCTTGAGATATTCCTCCAAATAACCTATGGCTTTGCAACATTCTTCCATAATTTCCAAAGGCACCTTACAGGCATCTAAAGTCGCCTGTTCCATGACCCGCTCCTTCTCGCGGCGTTCTTCCTCCGTATTCTCTTTCATGGCATATGCCTTGGATAAAGGTTCAAATAGTACAGCATCTTCATCCATAAGCTCTAAAAGCCGTTTTTGTGTTTCGTCGCATTGACGTTGCAGTTCAATGATATCCTCTTCCACCGCAACAAACTTCTTTTTTCCTTTGGTAAAACTCCCCACCATATTGCCGAGGGCGGTGCCCACGGCCCCTACCAGAGCCGAGGCACCGCCGCCGCCAGGAACAGGAGTTTTGGCTGCCAATTCTAAAATTACTTGGCCAGAAGTCTTCTCTGCAAAACTCATGAGTGTCCCCTCCATTCATCAGAAGAAATTATCAGAACAAACCATGAACCTTACCAGTTTCGGGACAGATGTCCACTTTCATATAAGCCGGCCGTGAACTGGTACCGGGCATCAAAGAGATCGCGCCGGCCATGGGGCAAAGGAATCTAGCTCCTCCATAGACCAAGATGTCACGGATCGGAAGCTTCCAGCCCTTAGGAGCCCCTTTCAAGGTCGGGTCATGGGTAAGGCTTAAGTGTGTCTTAACCATCATTGTAGCATAATCATTATATTTGGGATCAGCTTCAAATTTCCTTGCTTTTTCCGCTGCCAAATCTGACCATTCCACGCCGTCAGCTCCATAAACTTCCCGGGCAATAAGATCAACCCGTTGACGCAACGGCATATCCATATCATAGAGGAATTTCAGATCCACAGGATCTTTGCAAGCATCTAATACAGCATCGGCCAAATCCAAAGCGCCTTCGCCGCCATATTGCCAATGGGAAGATTTTGCACAGCGTACACCTAATTCGTCGCAAGTGCGGCGAATCAAATTGACTTCAGCGTCGGTATCGGTATAGAAACTGTTGATACAAACAACAGGATTAATTCCTGATTTTTTAATGGTATTGATATGGTGAATCAGGTTGCACAGCCCTTTTTCCAACAAACCAAGATTTTCTTTGGTATATTCGTCAGGCAAAGGATGTCCCGGTACCACAGCAGGGCCGCCGCCATGCATTTTCAAAGCGCGAACCGTGCATACAAGCACGGAGACATTGGGTTTCAACCCGGAAATACGGGATTTTACATTCCAGAATTTCTCAAAACCGATATCAGCGGCAAAACCACTTTCTGTTACATGATAATCAAACATCTTGAGGGATAAACGGTCACCGATGATTGAAGATTGGCCAATGGCAATATTGGCAAATGGGCCGGCATGAACAAGACAAGGCTGATGTTCAACAGTATAGCAAAGAGTGGGATTAATGGTATTGCGCATCCAGGCAGTCATAGCGCCGTCTACCTGGAGATCTGCCGTTGTGACAGGATTTCCGTTTTTATCATAGGCGACAATGATTTCACTGATGCGTTTTCTGAGATCTTTGAGATCTCTGGCCACTGCCAATATTGCCATAAGCTCGGAACTTACAGAAATACCAAAACGGCTTTTCATTTGGAAACCATCCTTGGAACCGCCAATACCAATTTCGATATTGCGCAGACATTGAGCAGCAAAGTCGATCACCCAACCCATCTCTACTTTTTCAGGGTCGATATCCAAACGTTTCAAGCCGCGTTCGGCCAATTGCTCATCATCATAGTTCGCTTCATGCTGCATACGAGCGTTCAATGCAACCATTGCCAAATTATGGGCGTTGGTAATATCATTGATGTCGCCGGTCAATCCCAGGGAAAATTCTGTCATGGGAATCAAAAGCGCATTCCCACCACCGGCAGCGGTGCCTTTAATATTCATGGTAGGCCCGCCGGACGGTTGACGCAAACATCCGCCTACGTTCACACCGCGTTTGCCAAGACCTTCAATAATGCCTAAGGAGGTGGTGGACTTTCCTTCTCCCAAAGGAGTGGGAGTAATGGCAGTGACTTCGATAAATTTGCCGTCAGGACGATTCTTCAAACGATCCATAATTTTCAAAAAGTTCAATTTGGGGGTACGGCCATAAGGAATGATCTCCTCAGGCAATAATCCCATTTTTTCACGAAACTCATCCACGGACGGTAAAACTTTCTCTGCTTCCTCGGCGATTTGCCAGTCTTTCATGATGGTAGGATCTAACATTTTTTTCCCTCGCTTTCTTAAAATCCGATTCTCTCAGTTGTTTTCTCTCTCCTGAGTTCTTTTCCATAAAGAATAGTTTCCATGTTACCATTCTAACAGAAGATGACTGAATTGTCTAACAATTAAAACAAATGTAATCATCAAGGAAGCTAATTGTGATACTCTCAAGATTTGAATCGACCGAATAAAAAACGCGTCCTATTCAAGATCCTACACAAATCATGTAAGAAATTTTCAAATATTTAGTTTTCCCTCTTTTTCAAATTCTTCAAAAATTTTTAGAAACACCTGTAACGAAGGATTTGGGTTTTCGGAAAGATAGGCAATGGCATGGGAAATGTTAATTTCCACATCACTATTAATATCAATAAACCGCAGATTTTCGTTTTGACTGTGTTTTGCATTGGGCGGAAGCAAGGTAACGCCCAACCCTACTTCCACCATAAGAAGCAGGGAATCCATATCCTGGGGAATATCGATCATATTGGGCTTAAAGCCCAGTTCCAAACAAAGGGTTTCCAGATGCAGCCGCATCTGTGGATAAAATTCTTCGTTAAGAACCAAAAAACGTTCATTGCTGAATGCCTGTACATCCACAATCTCTTCTGAGGCCAAAGGATGCTCGTTATTTACCACTAAACATAAGTTGTGAGCAGCGTATTTCTTAATCACAAGCTGAGGAATATCTTTTACTTCACAAGGATGGCACACAATAACATCCAATTCTCCATCGCGTAACGATTGATATAAATCCACCAAATTTTTTCGAACGAGAACTATTTCTACTCTAGGATTGCGGCTGTGAAAAATTTTTAACAGTTGCGGCAAGAATCTCTTTTCTGTATAGGATAAAAAACCGATGCGCAAATGCCCCGTATAGTCCATGGACGCAACCGACCCCCAAAACACGGCATAATCAAATTTGCGCAACAAATTTGTAGCTTCTTCCAGGAACACCTTGCCGCCGGGAGTTAACTCCACTCGGCGATTATTCCGATAAAATAGCTTGAATCCTAACTCCTCTTCCATTCTGGAAATATGCTGGCTCATAGCTGTCTGAGAAATAAAGCACTCCTGGGCTGCTTTGGTAAAATTCATATGTTTTGCAACGCTAACAAAGTATTTTAGACAACGTATATCCATAGGTCTCTCACCACTCTTCTCTCTTGGATTCCAATCTACTCCATCATCTCAATGATTCACTTCTCCAATAACAGAAAAGTTATTATTGCCTTTTCCAATCACACCCCCTTTTTCTTATGCTGTAATTTTATTATATAGGATAAAAACTTGCGAAGTCTAATAGTTTTATCCAATGGAACCAGCACAAAGGGTAATTTGAGTGAAAGATTTTACACTTTTTATCGCACTTCGACAAAAAAGGACTTTTCTCACCTCTTTCGGCATCTGTCTCAAGCAGGGATTTCTTTCCTATGACGATTCTTTATATATTCATTATTAAAAAATATATACAGAAAATTCTGACAAATTATTCTCATCATAAAATCACGGCAATCAAAATCCCCCAATATAAAATGATATAAGAAAAGGCTTGCGTTGTATAAAGAGAAAATCCCTGTATAAGCAGAGATTTTGAAAAAAAGAGTTCAAGAAACCTTGATACAAACACCTAAGATCCCAAGTGTTTTATCTATTATATCACATTTTTATAGAAAATGGCGTTATTTCTCACATTTTTTCTCAGAAAGAAGAAACGCCTCCAGACAACGGGGTAAAATGCCATTCAAATGGCTGATTGTAATCCCGTAATTGGTCATGGGTACGCCGGCGTCGGCAGCACACCCAATGCGGAACTGCATCTCCCTACGGTTCAAGGTACAGCCACCACAATGAATAATCAAGCGATACGGGGAAAGATCCAAAGGGAATTCCACCCCGCTGGTAAAATCAAACCGAAGATGCTTTCCCGTATATGATTCCAACCATTTTGGCAGTTTTACCGTGCCGATGTCCTCACATTGGCGATGATGGGTGCAACCTTCTGCAATAAGGATACGGTTGCCGTCAGCCAGATGATCTAAAGTTTTCACCCCTTCGACTAAGGGGAAAAGTTCCCCTTTATGTCGAGCAAACAATATGGAGAAGGAAGTGAGTTTTACATCCCGGGGGACAATGGACGCTACCTCGGCAAAGGCTTGGCTATCGGTAACCACAAGACGGGGCGGTACGGGCAAAGATGCCAATGCCTCCCTAAGCATATTTTCTTTCACGACAACAGCGATGGCATTGCTGTCTAAAATTTCCCGAATCGTTTGCTGCTGAGGCAGAATCAGCCGCCCTTTGGGTGCTGATTTATCGACCGGTACCACTAAAACCACGGTGGATCCGGGGACCAGCAGATCTGTAATGATCGGGTAATCTTCCTTTTCTTCAACCACCCTAGTAGCAATCAGTTCTTTTAATTCATGGATATTTTGAGCAGTTGCAGCGCTGACATAGATCACATGTTCCTTATGACTGGCGGGAATTTCTTCCAATAGATCTGCTTTATTCATAACAACCACATAGGGAATCCCTTTTTTCTGAATGCGCTCCAGAATCTTATGATCTTCTTCGGTCATACCACGAACACTGTCCACTACAAGAACAGCAATATCGGTTTGGTTCAAAGCCTGATAAGCCTTGGCCATCCGCAAATGTCCCAAATCACCTTCATCGTCAAGACCGGGAGTGTCGATCAGCATGACGGGACCTAAAGGAAGCAATTCCATGGCCTTTTTCACAGGATCCGTAGTGGTTCCCTTTACCTCGGAAACAATGGCCAGATCTTGGCCGGTAATGGCATTGATGATGCTGGATTTTCCAGCGTTGCGACAACCAAAAATGCCGATATGTACACGATCTCCTGACGGAGTATCATTCAAGCCCATGGTATATTCCCCCTTAAAATCTTAAAATCGAAAATCGCGCTGATTTCCCTCGGCAATGGCCTGTAAATTTCTTTTGGCAATTTCTTTAATCTTTGCACTGGGGATATGCTCTACCTCTTTGGCAATGAGAGCCTCACCCAAACGCTTCGTCTCCTCGGAAGCATAATCGCTCAAGTACTCCTGCAATGTCATCAAAGCGTTGGGGTGGCAACAATTTAAAATCTTGCCGCTTTTGCAAAGGGACATAAAGCGATCGCCAGTACGACCTTCCCGATAGCAGGCTGTGCAGAAACTGGGGATATAATCCATTTCCATCAGCCAGCGGATCACCTCATCCAGGGTTCTGGTGTCGCTGATGTCGAACTGGGCGGAATTTTCATAAGCCGGTTCCGGCTCACAATAGCCTCCCACCGAAGTTCGAGATCCACCGCTGATCTGGGAGATTCCCAAGTGTAGAACCCGTTCTCTGCTTTTTTGCGATTCTCTGGTAGAGACGATCATACCGGTATAAGGTACAGCAATGCGGATACATGCCACCACTTTGGCGAAAATGTCGTCGTCTAAACTGTTTTTAAAATCCGCCACGTCAATATCATCGGCAGGGCAAAGTCTCGGTACGCTGATGGTATGGGGTCCGACACCAAAAACCGCCTCCAAATGTTCGGCGTGCATCAACAGTCCGGTAAATTCATAGCGGTATTTGTCCAATCCAAAAAGGACACCGAGGCCTACGTCATCAATGCCGCCGGCCATGGCGCGATCCATGGCTTCGGTATGGTAGTCGTAATCATGTTTGGGACCCGTGGGGTGGAGCTGCAAATAACTTTCTTTATGGTACGTTTCCTGGAAGAGGATGTAAGTACCGATCCCTGCATCACGGAGCTTTCTATAATTCTCCACCGTCGTTGCGGCGATATTCACATTCACCCTGCGGATAGCGCCATTCTTATGTTTAATCCCATAAATCGTATCGATGCTTTCCAATATATATTCAATGGGATTGTTTTTGGGATCCTCGCCGGATTCAATGGCCAAACGCTTATGGCCCATATCCTGTAAAGCGATGACTTCACGCTCAATATCTTTTTGACTCAGCTTTTTTCTGGCAATGGTCTTATTCTTTCTGTGATAAGGGCAGTAGGTACAGCCATTGATGCAATAATTGGAGAGGTACAATGGCGCGAAAATCACAATGCGGTTTCCATAAAAATCTTTTTTGATTTGTTCCGCCAAAGCATACATTTCCTGATTTTTTTCCTCAATATCGCAATCCAACAGCACTGCAGCCTCTCTGTGGGTCAGCCCCTTACGCTCTCTGGCTTTGTTTAAAATCTCGTCGATCAATGCCGCATTGCTTTTGTTCTTTTCCGCATAGGCTAAGGTATCCATGATTTCTTCATGGTGAATGAACTCTTCTGCTTTCTTCGATAATGGATTATACATATTTCCTCTCCTTTACTTAAAATCTCCCTTAGATATTTTGATCTCATAACCGATCTTCGCCAAATCATTTCTGATTTTTTCAATGGCTTCTGCATTTTCCATACCACTGTATTTTTTATGGTCATAAAGCTCATAGTTTTTACAAGCAAACTCCGGGGATAAATTTGGCATAATTACATTGGCTCCGGCTAAAATGCCCATTTGGCGCCCTTGGGGAGCAATGGTGTTTAAAGCCGTTGTTGCCGGCAACAGTAAGCGGGGATTCATCAGACGGAGTACCCCCAAAAGAAACAAGGTCAGATCCAAAGTGCCGGCAGGCTCCTTGGCAAAAGGCGTTTGGTGATGAGGAATGAAAGGGCCGATCCCTACCATCTGGGGAGAAAATCTTTGAATAAATAATAGATCTTCCGCCAAACATTCATTGGTCTGATGGGGGGAACCCACCATAAACCCAGTTCCGACCTGGTATCCCAAGGATTTCAGATCTTCCAGACATTGGATCCGCCGTTCCCAAGACATGGAGTTCGGGTGGAGACTTTCATAATGGGAACGCAAATAAGTTTCATGTCGTAGTAAGTATCGGTCCGCTCCTGCCTCTCGGAACATTTGGTATACATCTCTGCTTTTTTCCCCCACCGACAAGGTCACAGCCACATTAGGGAACCATTCTTTGATGATACGCACCGTATTTGCCAAGTCCTCATCCCGAAAACCGGGATCCTCTCCGCCCTGCAGCACAAAGGTACGGAATCCCAAATCATATCCGCGGAGGCAGCATTGGAGAATTTCCCTCTGACTCAAGCGATAGCGGTTCACCCCAGGATTTCCTCGGCGAATCCCGCAGTAATAACAATTATTTTTGCAAAAATTAGAGATCTCAATGAGCCCCCGAATATAAACGTCATTGCCGAAAACAGATTGCGCCGCAGCGCGACTGTGTGAAAAAAGGTATTGACTGAGGGACTCATTGCGATGGTCCAGCAAATACAGCCACTCCTCTTTTGTCAACACTTTCGTTGTTTCCAGTTGATCAATCAGCGCTTTTGCCACTTTCATGCGTTGCCCCTGGTGGTTTTTGCATAAACTGTTTTGGCATTAACTCCCGGCAGCATACCAATTTTGCCGGAGACAGAGCTGATAACGTCATTGGGCGCATCCATGGTAATACTGATAATCGAAACGCCCTTTTCCGGGTAAGGCAATCCCATGCGTCCTATGATATATTGCCGGTTTTCACTCAATATTTTGTTGATGCTCTCTGCTGATGCGATATCCTCCACAATGATACCGATTAAGGCAATACGCGTTTCCATAAATACCTCCATTTTCAATCGCAAATATAGTACATTATAAACAAAAAACCTTTGCACTGCGGCGCAAAGGTATCAAAAAGGGATAAAAATCCCCTGTGAATATTCTTTTTACGCCTTCTTACGCAGGGCGAACCTTTGTAATCAGTGCTTTTCTTTTACTATACCATCAACTTTCTTTGGAAACAAGTAACAATTTTAAGATAAAATTCAATTATTTTGTCTCATATAAGACAAAAATATTTTATTAAATAAAAGTCTCCTCATATCTGATCGCATGACTTTTGCCGTAGCCATACATTTTCAAAGGATCATTTTTTATGCTTCTGTAGGTACTGAAGAGCTGGGGCATATGGAAATGATTGCCGCCATGGTGCATCAATTAACGCGTGAGATGACCATGGAAGAAATTAAGGCAGCAGGATTCGATAAATACTTTGTCGACCATACCAATGGCGTTTATCCTGTCTCTGCTGCAGGCGTTCCCTTTACTATGTCATATCTCGGGGTCAAAGGCGATCCCATTGCCGATCTCAGTGAAGATATGGCTGCGGAGCAAAAGGCAAGAGTCACTTACGACAATATCCTGCGTCTCGTCGATGATCCGGATATTTTGGATCCCATTCGTTTCCTCAGAGAACGCGAAATCGTCCATTACCAACGATTTGGTGAAAGCCTCCGCATCGTCCAGGATAACCTTGATGCCAAAAATTTTTATGCCTTCAATCCTTCCTTTGACAAATAAGCAGACAAAAAAGCCGCTCCTATTTCTGGGAGCGGTTTTATATTTTAGATCTTATCAACTTTGCGTTTCCAAATAGCATCCGGGATAGTAATGGGTGAGAATCTCTTCAAATGTATATCCCTCTTTGGCCATACCATTTGCCCCATGTTGACAGAGCCCTACACCATGTCCGTATCCGATTGTAGAAATGGACAAAACGCCATCATTGATTTCAAAGGAAAAATTGGTAGAATTTAACCCCAGTTTTTGACGGAAATCGGTTCCTTTCCATTGGGTACCACCGTAGGAAACCTCTTCCGCGCGGCCACTCGCCGTTTGGGATTTCACCACAGGTACCTCGCTGGGAGAAGCGGAACAATAAACAACCCCGTCATTCAAGCAGGCGTTTGCCTCTGCAACAGAAAGTTCCACCGTTTCTTGATAACGGGGTGCATCCGTATCCCAAGAACAATCAACGCTTACCAAATAAGGATAAGGAGTTCCCCAAACCTCTTCTGCAGAGGCAGTCTTCCCACCGCAAGTAGAATGGAAAAAAGTCTTTGCCAGCTGCCCGTCATAACAAAGTACCATGCCGGAGGTGGCTGTCACAGCCTCACGAAGACGGGCTTCATTTTCATCGAAACGTTCATTCCAACGTTCTCTTCGCTGGGATTCATCGTAATAGGCTTGACAACAACGGTAATCGTCACAAAGGGGTTGCCCTTCTTGTAACTTTGACTCCGTATAAGTACGCGCGGCGATAGCTTGCGCCTTTAATGCTTCTTCGTAAAACTGCGGCGAAACCTCTGCCGAAAGAACTCCTATCAAATAATCTTCTAAATTAAGCGTATCCACAGTGCCGTCACTGCGGGTGACAGAGATCATTTTCTCTTCTGAAACACCGCTTCCAGAATGAGAAATGATTGTCTCTTGGGTTTCTTGTTGTTCCGATTGTTCCAACGTTATGGCGGTGCCGCTGCTGCTACCAATCATTGCCAGCGTTATGGCACCAATACAAAGGAAAATCACCGCAGCGCTAATTCTGCGGTGGCATTTTTTTTGATGTTTTCTCAAGAAGCCACCTCCTCCCTATCATTGTATGGAGGATCTTTGCTTAATATTCCGAAAAAACGAGAGGGCTTCCCAGATAGAAACAAGTTTCGTCAAGAACCTCATTGTCAAACATGGCAATTTGCATATTGATCGATTGATCATTGGAAGTAACGCTCCGCGGCAAGCCAGGACAGTAACCACTCTGGCTTAAATAGGTTTCATTCTCCACTCCCTCTAAAATCTCGCCGCCAACAGAGTGAAAAACCAACGATGCAACGGATTTTTTCTCGTCCATAGACAAAATGGTATTAAATTCTCCGGAAAGAAGCATGCTCGTTTCTCCGTCACCTCCCACAGCTTCAAACAAAGTTTCCGCCTTTTTCCCAATGGCGGGAACTGCAGCCAAATCTTGATCTTCTGTGAGATTCACAATAAGGTACGTTTCTGTTGTTCCTTCGGTACTGCTGATACTTTGAATCACTAAATCCACGGCATAGCCATCATCGGTAGTGCCTTCTGCGGTAATTCCCACATTATAGTCGTCCTTATAGGTGGTGGTTTCAACGGAAAGTTGATCGCCCAAAACTTCGATGGCCTTTTCATAAAGGGCTTTAATATCATCCAAAGTTTTGGCTGTGGCATCTAAGGTTCCCCAGCTCTGTGCTGTCACACCGGAAAAAACTGCGCCGCTGTTTTCAAAGGCAGTAATTAAGATATCATCAGCTTCACCTGTGGTTTCTGCAGTGCGCGGCAAAAAATACACCACAATTGCCAAAAGAATGACAATTAGCATTACTGCAGCAATGAGTAACATCATTTTTTTATTCCAAAATCTTCGTTTAGTAGAATCCATAGAATCACTCCCTTTTGGTAGCATTTCCCAAAAGGAACAGATTATACACGTTCTGTGTCATGGAAATATTTCATTTTTTTATAATAAAAAGAGGATGGAAAAACCATCCTCTTTTATCATTGCATACAGCAAAATTATTCCGCAATTTTTAAGCGGGTAATCGCTCTTTTCAAAGCGGCTTCCGCCCTGTCCACATCGAGCCCCTCAGTACGGCTGTTCAGTCGTTCTTCGGCCCGGGCTTTGGCTTCTTTTGCACGTTCCACATCAATGTCTTCGCGCTTTTCCGCAGATTTCGCAAGAATTACAGCTTTATCATGATTGATTTCCAAAAAACCGCCGCTGACAAAAAGCTGTTCTTCATTGCCGCCTGCAGGAGTGATGCGCAACTGACCGATAGTGAGGCCGGTAATCAACGCAGTATGACCGGGCAAAATACCAATTCCACCCAAAGTCGCAGGAGCGTAAATGGAAGTAACGTCGGCAGAATATACAATTTTCTCAGGGGTTACGATCTCCAAAGAGATTTGTCTATCTGACATGATTATTCACTTCCTTCAAGGGCTTTGGCCTTTTCCACCGCCTCTTCAATGGTACCGACCATCAAGAAAGCCTGTTCCGGCAGATCATCATGTTTGCCTTCAAGAATTTCTTTAAAGCCGCGAATCGTTTCTTTCAAAGGTACATATTTACCGGGGGAACCGGTGAACTGTTCCGCAACGTGGAAAGGCTGAGAGAGGAATCTCTGAATCTTTCTGGCGCGGGCAACGGTAAGTTTATCCTCATCGGACAATTCATCCATCCCCAAAATTGCGATGATATCCTGCAATTCCGTATAACGCTGCAACACACCTTGTACCGAGCGGGCAATATTGTAATGTTCTTCACCGACAATAAGGGGATCAAGCAAACGTGAGCTGGAATCTAAGGGATCCACAGCGGGATAAATCCCCAATTCCACGATCTTACGGGAAAGAACCGTTTTCGCATCCAAGTGGCTGAACGTCGTGGCGGGAGCGGGGTCAGTCAAGTCATCGGCGGGCACATAAATAGCCTGAACCGAAGTAATGGACCCCTTCTTCGTCGAAGTAATACGTTCCTGCAAAGCCCCCATTTCCGTGGCCAGCGTAGGCTGGTAACCGACGGCGGAAGGCATACGGCCAAGCAAAGCGGATACTTCGGAGCCGGCCTGGGTGAAACGGAAAATATTATCGATAAAGAGGAGCACGTCCTGACCGGCTTCGTCGCGGAAATACTCAGCCAAAGTCAAACCGGTAAGGCCGACACGAAGACGGGCGCCGGGGGGTTCATTCATCTGCCCGAACACCATGGCAGTCTTTTCGATAACACCGGAGTCCTTCATTTCATGGTAAAGGTCGTTCCCTTCACGGGTACGTTCTCCAACGCCTGCGAAAACGGAATAGCCGCCGTGTTCATAAGCAATATTACGAATGAGTTCCTGAATCAGAACGGTTTTGCCAACACCGGCACCGCCGAAGAGCCCGATCTTACCACCTTTAGAATAGGGAGCCAGCAAATCAACGACTTTGATCCCGGTTTCCAACATTTCAGTGGAAGGTTCCAATTCTTCAAACGTAGGTGCAGGTCTATGAATGGGGAGAGTTTCTTCTGTATCAACGGGAGCGCCGCCGTCAATGGGTTCCCCAATAACATTGAACATACGGCCCAATGTTTTTTCCCCGACTTTAATGGTGACGGGAGCGCCGGTATCAATTGCTTTGATGCCGCGTTGCAAGCCATCGGTTGCAGAGAGGGCAACAGCGCGGACGGTATCGTTGCCTAAATGCTGCATCACTTCAAGAGTGATGTTGAGATTTTTCGACCGAGCTTCCTCGGTGTCCTGGTCAGCACTCTTGATGGTGAGAGCATTGTAAATTTCCGGTAATTGGCCCGGCGGGAACTCGATGTCCACGACGACGCCGATAACTTCTTTTACAATTCCTAATGACACCTTTTCAACCTCCTTATGAATTGATAAAGGTCTTACGACTTAAAATTTATTCGAGGGCGGCAGCACCGCCGACGATTTCTGTAATTTCTGTGGTAATAGCAGCTTGACGTGCTCTGTTCAAGGTCAAAGTCAAGCTTTGGATGAGTTCTGCCGCATTGTCGGTGGCAGCGCTCATGGCCGTCATTCTGGCTCCATGTTCACTGGCCTTGGATTCCAGCAATGCACCGAAGACCAAGGTTTCCACATAAGCGGGAAGCAACACACCGAGGACAGCTTCTTCCGAAGGTTCGAAGAGGTAGTCGGAAACGATACCATTCGCCGCATCCGAGGGTTCTTCTTCCTTTTCCACCTTTTCCACAGGAACGATGGGCAAAAGCTGCATATCTGTGGGAGTGTTGGACATGGCAGAGCGGAATTTGCTAAATACGAGATGAATTTCATCGTATTCACCAGTGGTATAGAGATGGATCAAATCCAGAGCAATGGATTTCCCTGTGGAATAAGTAGGGACATCACCAATGCCAAGATAGGATTTCATCACATTATAACCACGTTTGGCAAAATACTCGCTGCCTTTTTTGCCCACAGCCATAATAGCCGTTTCTTCTTCCCTAGCCTTGATCTGGCGTTCGCATTCTTTAATAATATTGGCGTTAAAACCGCCGCAAAGGCCGCTATCGCCGCTGACGAGAACGTAGAGAACCTTATGAACCTCTCTTTTTTCCTGCAAAGGATGGGAAGAGTCGCCACCTTTTTCGGAAAGGTCACCCAAAACCTCACGCACCTTTTCGGCATAAGGTCTGGCTGCTATCACACCGGACTGAGCACGACGCAGTTTGGCAGAGGAAACCATTTTCATGGCTTTTGTAATCTGACCGGTACTTTCGATACTGCGAATGCTTCGTCTGATATCACTCATGCTTGCCATTACGGTTCACCACCTTCCGAATTTCTTAATACTTTCAAGCAGAAAATTATTGCGCGAAACCTTTTTTGAACTCAGCAATGGCTGCTTTCAACTGTTCTCTGATTTCGTCGGTAATTTTCTTTTCCGTACTCAAAGCATTGTAGAGATCCGCATGGTTGGTGTGAATATCCTGCAACAGCTGTTTTTCAAATTCCAAAACTCTCTCAGTGGGAAGATCATCCAAGAAACCATTGGAACCGGCAAAGATAGAGATAACCTGGTCAAATACGTTCATAGGAGAATACTGACCCTGTTTTAACAGCTCTGTCATTTTTTCACCGCGGTTCAGCGTAGCTTTGGTAGCGGCGTCCATATCGGAACCAAATTGGGCGAAAGCCGCCAATTCACGATATTGAGCCAAGTCCATACGCAGGCTCCCGGCAACTTGCTTCATCGCTTTGACCTGGGCGTCACCGCCGACACGGGACACGGAAATCCCCACGTTAATGGCGGGACGAACGTTAGAATTAAAGAGGTCGTTATCAAGGAAGATCTGACCGTCGGTAATGGAAATCACGTTGGTAGGAATATAGGCGGAAACGTCGCCAGCCTGGGTTTCAATAATTGGCAGCGCCGTCATGGAACCACCGCCCAATTCATCGTTAAGCTTCACGGCGCGTTCCAACAAACGGGAGTGGAGATAGAAAACATCGCCGGGATATGCTTCACGGCCGGGCGGACGACGAAGAAGCAAGGAAAGTTCACGATAAGCCACGGCCTGTTTGGACAAGTCATCGTAAACAATCAATACTGCTTTGCCGTTATATACAAAATATTCACCCATGGCAGCGCCGGCATAGGGCGCCAAATAAAGCATGGGAGCGGGTTCGGAAGCGGGAGCCGATACCACGATGGTATAATCCATAGCGCCCTTTTCTTCCAATTTGGAAACTACGCTGGAAACGGTCGAAGCTTTCTGACCAATGGCAACGTAGATACAGATCATATCTTGACCTTTTTGGTTGATAATGGTGTCAACGGCGATGGCGGTTTTCCCCGTTTGTCTATCGCCGATAATCAGTTCACGTTGGCCGCGGCCAATGGGAACCATTGAGTCAATGGCCTTTAACCCGGTCTGCATGGGTTCGTAGACCGATTGACGAGTAATAACGCCGGGAGCCTGAAATTCCACAGGACGATATTCGCTGGTTTTAATTTCACCTTTGCCGTCCAAGGGCTGGCCCAAAGTATTGACAACACGGCCAACAAGGGCTTCCCCAACGGGAACTTCCATAATTCTGCCGGTTCTTCTCACTTGGTCACCTTCTTCGATATCGGTGTAGGGACCAAGGATAACGCAGCCGATATTATCTTCTTCGAGGTTCATGGCCATACCCATAACCCCGTTAGAAAACTCCAGGAGTTCGTTATACATGGCATTCTCAAGGCCATAAATACGTGCAATGCCGTCGCCGACGGTGATAACGGTACCAACTTCGCTGACCTCCACCGCGGCTTCATAATTTTCGATCTGCTGTTTTAAGATAGAGCTGATCTCTTCCGGCCTAATGCTCATTAACTTTTCACCCCTAACTTAACATCTCTGTTCTTTTAAAGTATTGCTCAACTGTTTCAGTTGGTTGGCAATGGTGCCGTCGTAAACTTTATCGCCAACGGTTACCTGAACACCGCCGATCAACGACGGGTCAACCACTGCCTGAGCCTTGACGTTTTGCTTCACTAAAGCTGCAAATTTGTCTTCAATTTGGGAAATCTGCTTTGCCGAAAGAGGCACAGCGGATTTTACCACAGCCTGAACCACATTGGCAGCTTCTTCCATCAGGCTCTGATATATTTCGCACATTGCACCAAGGAATGCGGCGCGACCTTTGTCGACCACTAAGCAAACAAAGTTTAGAATCATGGGATCCATATCCTTGAGGACAGATTTCATAACCTCTTTTTTCTGGCGATTTTCAATGGACTGAATGGTCAGCATGGAAGCCAGTTCTTTACTTTCCTTGAGCAGTGCGGACAATTCGCTGAGGTTTTCGGCGAAAACCTCGGTTTTGCCTTGCTCTTCCCCAATGGCAAAGAGCGCTTTGGCATACCGTTTTGCTACTGTTTTATCCGTCATTGCAATTCCCCTGCCTCTTGGATATATTTATCCACCAATTGCTTATGGTCGGCATCTGTCAAAGAACGGTCAATGAGCTTAGAGGCGGCCAATAAAGCAAGCGTTGCGGCTTCGTTGCGGATTTCGCCCAAAACTTTTTCCTTTTCATCTTGGATTTCGGCCTGGGCTTTATCCTTAATTTTCTGTGCTTCTGCTTTCGCTTCAGCAATGAATTCATTTTTCTGTGCTTCTGCGCTTTTTTCAGCACGGGCAATAATTTCCTGAGCGGTTTCCCGGGATTTTGCCAACTCAGCGGAGATTTCCGCCTTAATCGCTTCGGCTTCCGCTTTCAGGGCTTCCGCGCTTTCAATGTTGCCTTTGATCGTATCTTGTCTTTTTTTCATGGTTTTTGCCAACGGCTTGTACATAACAAAATACATGACAACAACGAGAACAATAAAGTTCACGATTGCATAGGCAAAACTAAAAAAATCTAATTCCACTTAAATCTTACCCCCTCTCTCAAAGGTAGCTAATTTGCTCGGAGGTAACTAAACTCTGAGCGCCTTCGTTGTTAGGCAATTTTACCATAGAGCATGAAGGCAATAACCAAGCCGTAAATGGCCATGGCTTCCATCATAGCGAGGGCGATTAACATGTTCGTACGGAGGTCACCAACCATTTCAGGTTGACGGGCCATACCTTCAAGAGCTTTCCCTGCGGCGATACCTTGACCGATCCCAGGGCCGATAGTAGATAAACCAATTGCCAATGCTGCTGCGATTGCTTCCATTTTGAATTTCTCCTTTCAAAACAACAAAAAATAAATGATTATTTAATTATTATTAAATTGTAAATATTAAACTTTACTTTAATGGGCTTTGCTTGAAGCAGTGGAGATATAAATTGCTGCGAGCAAAGAAAAGACCAAAGCCTGAATCAGGCCGAAAAGCACGCCGAGGATCTCCATAATAGCGGGAACGACCCACGGGCACAATAATGTTAATTGTTGCACAACAGTTTCTTCCCCAAATACGTTACCGTAAAGTCGAAGAGACAATGTCAACGGATGGACAATTTCTTCAATGATCAGGAAAGGTAACATCACGGCGATGGGCGAGATAAAATGTTTTAAATATCCAAAACCATTATATCTTGCACCCGCAAAGTGTGTCACAAAGAACACGATCATCGCAAAACCGAGGGTTACACTGAAAACTGCCGTCGGTGCTTGTAAGTTAGAGAGTTCACCATTGTGAAGATTCAGTGGGAACAAACCAGAGTAATTACATAATAGAATAAACATAAAGAAAGTTACGAGCAATGGCCCGAAACGTTTTACCTTATCTTCACCGATAATACCGCCGAAGAAATTCGTCAAACTGCCATAACACCATTCTGCAAAATTCTGGATTCCCTTGGGAACCATCGCTTTCTTTCGGGCAGCGATGATACCGGCAATAATCATACCGGCCATGATAACCCAAAATACCACCATCCAGGTGGTGATCCCCGGTGTAAAAGAAAGGTCAAACCCCATAACGTTTTTCTCCCAGAGAGGTTCACCGCCAACGAGGTACCTTGTGTGATCCGAAGAAGCAATTTGCATTACTGCTCCCATTCATTATTCACCCCCTTACCAGTTTTTATATATTTAACAATCAAAATTTTTTGCATGATCACCATCCCCGCTGCCGCTCCCAGCAGCAAAGGAAGACTCCTTGCCACCAACAGTAAGGCAAGGGCATCAATGATAAAATGGATTGCATAACGGAACAAAACATTCCGTTTTAATTTCTTTAATCTGGTTAGGTTTTTCGGCGTGATTTGGTTCCAGCCTCCTACCAATAAACGGTGATTAAAGAAGGCGATTACTCCGCCGTATATTATTCCCAAGAGCGCCCATGAGGCAATGAGATACCATTCCATCAGCAGTCACCGTCCTCTTTTTTCCTTTGCTTTGCGGTTTTCCTCCTCCACATCCTTGGCTACGGAGACTTGTTTAATCAAGTAGGCAAAGGACATTCCTAAAGCCACAAAGAGCAAAATAAGGCGAAAGACCGGGGCGATTCCAAACTTATCATCCAGCCAACCTCCCAGCAACACGCTGAGAAGGTAAATGTTCAAACCCAAAGAGAGACCGAAAGTCGAGCCGATTCGGATAAAAGTGTACATGGAGGGTGTATCAAATTTTCCCATCTTCTCCACCTTCTCTATAATCATGAAATCATTATACTTCACATTATTTGTTCAAAACAAGTGTAATTTATTGTTATTCTAAAAAATTGTCACAATATTCTTAATTAATGTTGCTGTTTTCTACAAGAATGCGACAAATCTCCTCCGCAGCCTTACCATCCCCGTAAGGATTCCGTGTTTGAGCCATGGTATCGTAGGCCGCTCGATTGGTTAAAAGTTCCTCCGCTAACCCCATGATTTTCGCCCGATCCGTCCCGGCAACTTTTACAGTACCAGCACTTACCGCTTCAGGCCGCTCCGTAGTATCACGCAAGACCAATACGGGTTTTCCCAAGGAGGGGGCTTCTTCCTGAATGCCTCCGGAATCAGTCATCACGAAATATGCTTTGTTCATCAAAAGGGAAAAGGGATGGTAGTCCAAGGGCTCGATACAGTGTATGCCGGAAACTCCCTGAAAATGTTTGGCCGCGATTTCCCGTACCAAAGGATTCTTGTGAACGGGGAACACTACTTCCACATCGTCATGATTGACTTTGATCTCCTTCACTGCTGAAAAAATGGCGTCCATGGGAGCGCCCCAGTTTTCCCGACGATGGCAAGTGAGCAAAATAATTTTTTTTGACCAATCTACAGCATCGAGGCCAAGCCCATCCAGGTTGCACTCTTGTTTTACCGCCCAGAGTAAGGCATCAATGACCGTATTGCCAGTGACAAAGATCCGCTCTGGCGGAACACTTTCCTTTAAGAGATTCTCACGATTTACTTCCGTGGGAGCAAAGTAATAATCGGCCAAAACATCGGTAATGCGTCGGTTCATCTCCTCCGGCCAGGGGGAGCGCTTGTCTCCCGTTCTGAGTCCCGCCTCCACATGCCCCACGACAACACCCTGATAAAAACCGGCCAAAGACGCCGCCATGGTAGTGGTGGTATCGCCGTGAACCAAAAGGAAATCGGGGTTAAAATCTTCCAATACGTCTTTCAAACCCAACAAAACATGGGAGGTAATGTCAAAAAGGGTCTGCCCCGCTTTCATGATATTTAAATCGTAATCCGGTACGATCTCAAACAGATCCAAAACTTGATCCAACATTTCCCGATGCTGGGCCGTAACCGCCACGCCAACGGTGAACTCTTTCCTCTTTTTCAAGGCTTTGACAAGAGGCGCCATCTTAATGGCTTCGGGTCGTGTGCCGAAAACCAACAGAACTCTTTTCATAAAATAACCTCATTTATTTTTGTTTCTCCAAAGAAAAGAAAGCCACAGCCGGGCTCTCATTTCGGAAACGGTTGCTTTATTTTTCTGCCTGCTCCATTTTGACCAATTCAATTCCCGCTTCTTCGGCAATGCGCACAGCAAAAGCATCGGGGTAATCCCCCTCATAAACAATACGCTTGATTCCCGAGGTAATGATGGCCTTCATACAGGTCACGCAGGGCTGATTTGTCACATATATGGTAGCGCCCTCCAGCGGGATACCGTAGCGGGCGGCAATATTGCAGATATTGGCTTCGGCGTGCTGTGCCCTACAGATTTCCTGCCGTTCTCCCGATGGGATATTCATCTGCTGACGCAAGCACCCTGTTTCCTCGCAATGAGGCGTACCGGGCAAAGCGCCATTGTATCCCGTTCCTAAAATGCGATTATCGGGACTCACTGCCACAGCGCCGACCTGGCGGCGCAAACAAGTAGAACGGGAAGCCGCAACTTTGGCCATATCCATAAAATAACGATCCCAGCTTTTTCTCATGATCGAACTCCTTTACCACCGTTCCTTATCCATAGAAGTGAGCATATCCACGCGATGTTGATGGCGACCGCCTGCAAACTCCGTGGTAAGGAAGTTTTCTACAATTTCCATCGCTAGGGCCTCGCCGATGATACGGGCGCCCATGGCCAAAATATTGGCGTTATTATGTTCGCGACAGAGCTTCGCGGAGAGGGGATCACCGCATAAAGCAGCACGAATCCCGGGGACTTTATTGGCCGCAATGCTGATGCCAATACCACTGCCACAAATCACAATGCCGCGAGATTCGGGATCAGCGGCAACTCTCTCACCGACTTTACGGCCGTAAACAGGATAATCTACACGATCTTCGGAGTAAGGCCCCAGATCTTCCACATCGCACCCCATAGATTGAACCTTTGCTAAGACTTTGGACTTTAAAGCAACGCCTGCGTGATCCGAGCCTATATAGATTTTCATATGATAACACCTTCATTCATTTGCCTATGCGTTTTAAAGCGGGAATATGGTAGTATTCTACATTCATCGCGATTTCCCTCTGAAAAATCATAAAAATCCAGCGTAAAATCGCGTAAAAATATGTCATGATTTTTGAGTAAGGCTATGCAACATGGCATTGATATCCTGGGCCAACATGTCCCGCGTTTGCTGATACATCGCAAAACTGCCACAATAGGGGTCAGGAATATCTCGCCCCGAACCGCTCAATTCTCCCAAAGTATAAGTTTTATCCGCCAATTCCGGCCATTTCGTTATCAAATAGTCTTTATGAGCCGCTGTCATCACCACTAAAAGGTCTGCGACATCTCCCATTTCTCTGCGAAAGGCTTTGGAACGATGGGCACCCATATCAAGGCCTTTTTCCTTCAACACTTCACAGGCTTCCCGTGAAGCTTCACTGCCGTCAGCTGCCATCAATCCTGCAGAATCAAAACGAAACCCCTCTTGGGAAAAATCTTTTTCCGCAATCGACGCTCCAAGATAGGCAGCCATGGCACTGCGGCAAGTATTGCCGGTACACAAAAATAAAATTTTTTTCTTCATCAACAACACCTCCCTGTTTTTTTCAAAATAATAACTCTTACATTGCAGCCGCACCCATCCATTTTTACGAGTTTAAAACGCTCTGCATCAGTTAACACAGGAAAAGAAAATCTGAGCGGATCATTGTTTCTCAATCAACAACGGGCAGGAAGATGCTTTACGAATCCGATTCATCAACGCTTCTCCCAATCCATCTTCGGAAAAGGATTCAATATAGATGGTCTCCATATCCAAAAGGTCACATTGACGTAGGGCATGGAAAAGATTGTGCGCCAGTGAATCCAAATCATCTTCTGCCCCCAATGCGATCCAGGTCACATCGGGACAGAACCGACGCCAACGGGCGATTTTTTCCGTCGAGGCAAGGATAGCGGTTTTCTCCTTTGACTCCAAAGCACGGAAAAAATCATCTTCCACATGGAGGGGCAGCATGATCATGGTTCCTTCCGGAGCGTAATGCGTGTATTTCATTCCCGGTGCTTTTGGACGCTCAATTTCTCTTCCAGAAGGATGGTGATACTCCTTCAACCGGGGCACAAAGGGTTTTAAATCATCGTAGGTGATCTTCCCCGGCCGCAGAATTACGGGTTCCGGCCGACTCAAATCAATAATAGTGCTTTCCAAACCAATTTCTACGGCGCCGGCATCCAAAACCATGGGGATACGTCCTTGCAGATCATGATAGACGTGCTCTCCCCGGGTAGGACTGGGCTTCCCGGAACGGTTGGCACTGGGCGCCGCAAGAGGCAAGCCGCAGGTGTCGATAAGATCCAAAGCCACACCATGGGCAGGCATACGCACGGCCACGGTATCAAGGCCGCCGGTGGTGGCCATTGGCACCTGATCGCTTTTGGGCAGAATCATGGTTAAAGGTCCCGGCCAGAACTCAAAGGCCAGGCGGCGGCAAACCGAGGGAATTTCCTCCACCAAAGGTTCCAGCATGTCGATATAAGAAATATGCACAATTAATGGATTATCCGAAGGACGGCCCTTGGCGCTATAGATTTTCGCAGCAGCTTCGGCGTCCAAGGCATTGCCCCCAAGGCCATAAACGGTTTCCGTAGGAAAAGCCACTAACTCACCGTCTCGCAACAAGGATGCGGCATCCTCTAGGGCCTTCCGATATTCTTTCATGGAGATCTCGTTGGTCTTGAGCCAACGGGTCTGACATGTTTTTTCCTTTTCACTCATGAGATCCTCCAATAACAAAAGAGAGCTGTATCAAAACAGCTCTCCTAATTTGCTATCAAATATTCATTCACTCAGTTTTTGATAACATTGGCAGCCTGAAGACCGCGAGCACCCTCCACCACATCAAAAGTGACGGACTGTCCTTCTTCCAAGGTTTTAAAACCTTCGCCGGTAATTGCGGAAAAGTGGACGAAGATATCGCCTTCAGCGCTGTCGAGAAAGCCGTAGCCTTTCTCGGCATTGAACCATTTTACTTTGCCTTCCATAAAAACCTCCTAAATATCTCCGCTGTCATCTGTTCAACAGCCATCTTGACTGCCTTACGTTCTTCGACACAGCAAAGCATATTATAGCACAGTTCCTTTGGGAAAGCAAAGCTTTATTTTATATTTTTCAGCCATTCCAAATCTTCCCTATATTTCAATAAAAAAGAATATGTGGCGGGAATCCTCTCATCCTTTAAATTTTCGATTCCCAGAGAAACCAGAACTCTGGCCCAATCGATGGTTTCAGCAATGCTGGGTTTTTTTCGCAGGGATTTTCGGCGCAGATCCGCCACGAATTCCGCGATCGCCAAGGAGAGCCTTTCGCCAATGCCGGGGATCTTTGCCCGCAAAATCAAAGCTTCCCGCGCTTCATCAGGGTAATTAAGGTCATAATGAACGCAGCGTCGTTTCAATGCGTCGCTGAAATCTCGTGCGCCGTTGCTGGTAAGAATGACCAAGGGTTTCGTCTTAGCTTGTACCGTTCCCCACTCAGGGATGGTCACCGCGAAATCAGAAAGAGCCTCCAGCAAAAAACTCTCGAATTCCTCATCGCTTTTGTCAATTTCGTCAATAAGAAGCACTGTCCGACGTTCCGATAAAAAAGCTTTTAAAATAGGGCGTGCCAGCAAAAAGGGGGCGGAAAAGAGTTCTGCTTCCAGTGAATCCCAGGAACCTTGGGGACGACTTTCCAAAAACAAAAGCTGCTTTTGATAATTCCATTCATAAAGGGCATGGCGCTCATCCAAACCTTCATAACATTGGAGGCGGATCAACTCCATCCCCAAGCCATGGGCCAAACAACGGGCAAGATCGGTTTTGCCAACTCCCGCAGGTCCCTCCAGTAGCAAAGGCTTATGAAGAAAATCCGCCAAAGAAAGGATCAAAGCCAAGTCGTCTTCGGCAAAGTAATGCTCCGTGGCGAGAATCTCTTTGATTTTTGCTTCACTGATGCGTTTTTCTTCCGCTGTCATAAGCGCCCCCGTAGATTTTTTTCACAAATTATTATATCATATTCTGTAAAGAAAGAAAACCTTTCCAATATAAAATACGGAGCAAAGAAAGGAGAACATTATGGAGGAAGCAATTCTTCGCTTTGGTCAGGCATTGCGCCGGGCAGGAATTCGCATTACCGTCAGTGAACTTCAAGACGCACTCCGCGCCGTGGATGAATTTGGTCTGGAGGATTCCCATCGCTTCCAATGTCTGCTGCGGGCGGTATTTGTAAAAGATCGAAGTGACAATATTATTTTTGATCGCGCTTTCCGTCTCTTCTTTCTCAAAAAGGATCCTAAGCCCGATTTTGCTGAAATATCGACACAAAATCGCTGTGACGGTGACAATGGCGACGGACCCAAAAGCACCGGTGGACCCAAAGGTACCGGTGGCATGAACCAAATGGCAAAAGAATTTTATCAAGCGTTGACCCAAAAGGACGGAGCTGCTCTGTGGGAATTAACAGAGCAAGCATTGGATACCGCCGAAGAGTTGACAGATTCCGAACTTTCCATAGATGAACAATTAGAACAGCTGAAAATCGCGCTTTCCTGGTATATGGTATCTTACGCAGCTGAAGTCAATCAAGACCAATCGGCCGTCAAAACCATGGAAGAAATGGAGCGTTACCTTCGCCACAGTTTGGAACGAAAGGCGGCGCTGGCTTCAGAGGAAGGCTTCGACTGCCTCATGAAACAAGCAAACCTCAAAACCTGCGATTTGGCGGCCCTCAGCGAAGGACAAGTCAAGGAAATGGAGCGGCGCATCGAAAAATTGGGACGACATTTGGCTTCGCGCTATTCTTATCGGTTCAGGCCCGCAAAATATGGAATTCCTGATATGCGACGAATCATGGCGGAAACAGCAAAACGGGGAACGCCGCCAATGCCACTGCCACGACTCAATAAAGAAAAGAACCGCCCTTCTCTGGTGGTTTTATGCGATATTTCCGGTTCCATGTCGGTATACAGTACATTTCTCATGGAATTGGTCTACGCTATGCATAAACGTTTCCGAGATCTGCGCTCTTTTTTATTCATTGACGGCGTGGTGGAAGCCGACACCTCGTTGCGAAAAGGATCTGTTAGTGAAGCGGTGAAGGCTGCCATCACCAAGGCTTACGCTCCCAGAACCGGACGGACCGAGGGCCATTGTACCACTACAGGGCTTTCAGATTACGGCAAAGCCTTTGAAACTTTTTCTAAAAATTTTGGCCATGTTTTAACGGAGCAGACGACTTTAATCATTATGGGGGACGGTCGCAGCAACTGGTTCCCTCCTAAAAAAGAAGAATTGGCCGCCATTGCTCAAAAGGTAAAACGTGTATTTTGGCTGAATCCCGAACCCCGGGAACGCTGGAATACTGAAGACAGTGTCATAGGACTTTACGCTCCTTTCTGTGATGGCGTCTATCAATGCCAAAATCTGGAACAGCTGACCGATGCCGTAAGGCATATCACTTAAAGGAAGGAAGGCAGATCACTTATGACAAATATCGGAGAAATCGCCGTATGGTTCATAAGCTGTTGGGGATGCGCCCTCTTATTTACAGTCCTTGGGGGGTTTGCGCGCAAAAGCAAGACTCCGATGTCATTTTGGAGCGGGACTAAAGTAAAGCCCGAGGAGATAACGGATATCCATAAATACAATAGAGCCAACGCTAAGATGTGGCTCTTTTATTCCATACCCTTTTGGATTGCAGGGATATTGGGAATCTTTCATCCTATGGCGGGAGGCATTCTCATAGGCCTCAGCTGCATTCCCGGTATGTTTTTCTTGATTCTATGGTATCGACAGATCCAAAAACAGTACTTTGTGAAATATCAAAAATAACGATAACCATTTCACCCAATTCATAGCTTTACTGCCCAAAGAACATCCATTGCGATTCGCCACAGTCAAACAAACACAAAGCGCAGCCAAATCATGGCTGCGCTGAATTTATTTGGTGTCAAAGAATGATACCATTAGTTGGTTTCATCTTCGTTTACCATATCGCCGATGGTTACAACATCCTCTTCCGGAGTATAAGCCGCTTCTTCTTCAACTTCTTTTTGGGAAGCAACAGGGGGTTCTTCCGGTTCCGGACGATCCAAAGTTTCTTTAATGCTCAAGCTGATTTTTTTACTGTCGAGGTCAAAACCAAGCACTTTTACTTTGACAATATCACCGGGCTGTACGGCATCTTCGGTTTTGGCAACTCTACCCCAAGCCAGCTGAGAAATATGGACAAGACCTTCCACACCGGGCTCCAACTGAACGAAAGCACCAAAAGTCGCGAGACGAACTACTTTTGCCTCTACAATGGCACCGACGGGATACTTATCCGGCACAAGGCTCCAGGGGTTGGGGATGAGCTGTTTTAAGCCCAGAGAAATTTTCTCATTTTCTCTATCTACAGCAAGGACATACACGTCGATTTCATCACCAATATTCAAGATTTCAGAGGGATGGTTCACGCGATACCATGCCATTTGAGAAACGTGCAGTAAGCCATCAACACCGTCCAAATCAATGAATGCACCGAAATTCGTAATTCTTTGCACTACACCATGACGGGTCTGGCCTTCTTCAATTTCCGCGAAAACTTGGGCATGTTTTTTGGCTTTTTCTTCTTCCAAATATGCTTTTCTGGAAAGAATCAGTTTGTTGTGATTTTTATCACATTCAATAATTTTTGCCTGGATAGTGGTACCTTTATATGCATCCAACTGGTTGGCAAAACCGATTTCCACCAAAGATGCGGGAACAAAGCCTTTGAGCCCCACATCCACAAGAAGCCCGCCTTTTACGACATCGACAACCTTTCCTTCCATCACTTCGCCATCTTCCATTGCTTTGGCCATTTTATCCCAGGCAATATCAACATCCACTTTCCTTTTTGAGAGGATCGGATGACCGTCTTCATTCTCTTTTCTTACGACGATGACTTCAACTTCATCGCCTTCGTGGAAGATTTCGGTAAGATGTTCCGCTTCTGCGGGTGTGAATTCGCTGCGAGGAATCACGCCTTCGCTCTTTCCGCCGATGTCCACCATTACCTCGCTATCAGTGACTTTGATAATTGTACCGGTAAGGCGTTCGCCGCGGCGAATCACGGTGAAGTCTTTATTGAAAGCAGCATAAGAAGCGGCCATGGTTTCCTCTTCTTCTACTTCCGGCGCGGTATTGACTTCCGCTTCGACTTCATTCATAATTTTCTCTTCCATTACATTGTCCTCCTTCATTTTTTCCGTAACCTCCTCAATGATCCATTTCGGGGTTGAGGCACCAGCGGTGACTCCAACTGTGAGTTCCTCAGAAAAATTTGATTTTTTTATAATATTTTTAATGTTAATAATCTCATCCACCGTTTCCACGGTATAGGTTTCCGCACCGTTTTCCCGCGCGATATCCGCCAGCTTTTTAGTATTGGCGCTATTTTTCCCGCCAATTACCAGCATAAAATCTACCTGTTTGGCCAAAGCGGCGGCTTCTTTTTGCCGCTCCGCAGTGGCCCGGCAAATGGTATTATAAACCACTACTTCTTCTACGCGGGTTTTGATATAATCCACAATCTCCCGAAACCGCTCCATGGTTTGGGTCGTTTGAGACATCACCCCTACCCTGGCAGGGAATTCCTTCTTTTTTGCTTCCTCCAAACTGTGAAGCACCATGGCATTTTCTCCCAAAAAGCCTAAAATGCCAATGACCTCAGGATGATTTCTATCGCCCACCACCACCACGCAGCCTGTTTCCGCCTGAAGTTTTTCCGCGATGGACTGGGCTTTTTTCACAAAGGGACAAGTTGCGTCTACAATATGGCAGCCTTTGGCTTGTAATGCTTCTACGACTTGAGGAGGTACGCCGTGAGAACGAATGATCACGCTGCTGCCCTGGAGATCATCGAGAGAATCCGCCTGAAAAACGCCGAGTTTAGCCAAGCGTTCCACTTCTTGGGGATTGTGAATCAACGGTCCAAGAGAATAAATACTGCCGGCAACGGCGGCATCTAATGCGATTTTAATGGCACGTTTCACACCGAAGCAAAAACCTGCGGAGTTTGCTGTGATAATTTTCATTAACACTGGTACCTATCCTTTAAAGGTTCTACTATTGTCTAAATTTTCCTGCAAAGAAAATGGATAAATTTTCCCCCATTTTACGACAAATTATTCCACCACTTTGGTATCATATTTATGCTGCCGTCATCAATCAGCGGGGAAGGCCAGTTTTCTTACGGCGGCCTCTTGCTTTTCCAACATACGGTTCAATGTGTCACGGCGGCTTTCCCCCTCCAACCCCTCATAAGGAAAAGAAGCACCAATATGAACTTCCGCCGGTTTGGCGAAGGGATTGAACAAATTGCCCCCGTAGCGGACCCCTACCGGAACAATGTGACAAGGAGCCTGGGAAGCAATAAAACAAACACCGCTTTTGAATGGTAACAATTCTTTGCCGTTGCCGCGGGTACCTTCGGGGAAAACCCCTAAAATTCCGCCTTCCCGCAGAACAGTGATGGATTCCCGCAATGCCGAGCGATCCAATTTATCACGATCAATGGGGATACAATTCATTTTATGCATGAACCAGTTGAGAAATTTCCCTCGAAACAATTCTTTTTTCGCCACAAAATGGACGTTCCGTTTGGCGGCCAACCCCACCACAATGGGATCCAACGCCGAAATATGATTGGAAACCAATACCACGGCGCCGTCTCGGGGAATGTTTTCCCGACCGTAAAAACGAATGCGACGCGGCAATATTAAAAGTAAATCAGCGATGATCCGCATGAAACGATAAATCATGGGCGCCCTCCTCCCCACTGATTTGTTGCCACTGTCGCACAATCCAAGCGACTACCTGGTCAACAGACATTCCGTCGGTATCGAGTAAAATGGCGTCTTCTGTCCGGCAAAGGGGATTTAAGGCCCGCGTGGAATCAAGATGATCCCGGCGGTTAATATCTTCGATGGTCTCCTCTAAGGACATTGAAATCCCCTTCTCCTGCCATTCTTTATGGCGACGGCGACCGCGTTCCTCAGAAGAAGCAGTCATAAAAATTTTCAACATCGCATTGGGCAGCACATGGCTACCAATGTCACGGCCATCCATGATTACGCCGCCCCCATCGGCCATGGCTCGCTGCTGAGCCACCATGGCTTCACGTACGCCGCCATAACTGCAAACGGCAGAGACATTGGCGGTCACTTCCGGACCGCGAATTTCCTCGCTGACATCTTCACCGTCTAAAAATACCAAAGTACCTCCAATTCCTTCCTGTAGGGAAATGGAACAGCGGCAGGATTTCTCTGTTACAGCCGCCTCGTTGTCAACTGGAATCCCCTCTCGGAGAACCCCCAAAGTAACAGCGCGGTACATGGCGCCGGTATCAATATATTGAAAGCCCAATTTTTTGGCAACTGCTTTGGCCACAGTGCTTTTCCCTGCGCCAGAAGGACCGTCAATGGCAATGGCTCTGGTTTTTTGTCTCACAGTTCTTTCCTGCCTTATATTTGAATTCAATTATGATGCGATATATGGTACCCTTTAGTATACCGCAAATGGAGACGCACTGCAACAAAATCTTTAAAAAGATTTCTTTAACTATCGTAAAACATTACAATGGTTCCAATTTTATTGAAACGCAATGCGCCCCCAGAAGACAGTTCTACTGCCACCAGCCAAAGTCACTTCTGTTTCAACGCCATCGGCAAGGTTTTCCGGCGGGTCTACCATGGAAACGATAAGCCCCCTCGCCCCACCGCGAATTTCTAAGGTATCCCCCTCGGCAGCGCGAAAACCAAGAATTCCGTTTTCAAAAGTTCCAACAGAAACTCCATTCAGCAAAAGCTCGGCGGAAGAAGGGACCCCTTTATCGGTCTCCAACGTAAAGTAAGCGTCAAGACCGCTGTAAGATTCCGCCGCGGCGATCACCGTATCGAGATCGCTGCGGATTTCCGCTCCCAGACGTTCTGCACGCTGTTCCTTTTGATATTGGGGAAAAATCGCAAAAAAGCATTGAATTATAAGAAGCAAAGAAAAAACCGCTGCCCACAGAATCAGGAATAGGCGGCGGCACCGGCTTGCCCAAGAGTTTTTTTTCATAACCCCTACCAATTCATGGTTCATAGATATAGGCTAGTTTTTCCTTCCCTCAGGCAAATTATTCACTTATAGGCGCATGGCTCGAATTTGCTCTTTATCTTCCTGAGATACGCGACGCGATTCAAGGATTTTTTGTAATGCTTTTTGATAAGTCCAATCCGGCAGTTTGCAATGTTTGAGATAAGTCATGGTCTCTGAAGGGAATTTGGCAAAAGCAGTGGAAACCCCCCAGGCAACAGCCATCTTTACATAATAATTGGTATGGGATATCTCATCATAAACGGAAAATAGATCCGACAAATGTTCTGCATCGGTAAAATGATCCATAAGCAAGACCACGGCAAAACGAACCTCGTAAGTTTGTTCCGACCGCAAATAAGGGTCCAGGAACCCCCGGACAATATCGTAGTGTTGTTTCACACCTTTCAATCCGCCGCAGAAGCAGTCGCACAAAGCCCA
>NBJMC04201__coassemble_371_pt1 | contig 41673 bp, 40 predicted proteins | sample NBJMC04201__metabat2_high_PE_023 | metagenome-assembled genome bin NBJMC04201
TTACGGAGACCCAGGTGAAAACTCTTGTGTTCATGTATCGGGATAACGAAAGAAAGGGGACATTGTAACGATGGGAATTCAAGAATGGAAGGCGCTTTTCGCCGTAATCGGCGGTGGCATTGGCTGGTTCTTTGGTGGGTTTGACAGCCTTTTCTATCTCCTTGTGGTATTTGTGACTGTAGATTATGTCACGGGGCTAATGTGTGCCGGTGTTTCCCACAGCCTTTCCAGTGCCCGAGGGATGAAAGGAATTTTAAAAAAGGTTCTGATTTTTCTGTTGGTGGGGCTCGGCCATGGTGTAGACTTATTGCTGGTGGATCATGGTGCCCCGGTGCGGACGGCAGTAATTTTTTTCTATCTTTCCAATGAGGGAATCAGTGTACTGGAAAACGCAGCCATGATGGGGCTTCCTATTCCACAGCGATTGCAAAATCTCCTGCTTCAACTAGGAAAAGAGGAGGAAGATCATGAATGAGATATTAAAGCAGATTATTCCCTTGTTTCAGACCTTTCAGTCAAGTGCAGAGCGGTTCTGGGAAAACGAGTTAACTCTTCCGTTTTTTGATTTTGAAGAAATTGGTATTTCTCAAAGCGCTCCTCAATGGGGTGCTGATCTTTCCGTGCCGGAGCCATCTGTATTGCAATTGCCCCCCACTTCATGGTTATGGGAATTTGAGGCAGTAGTACCTACAACGTTTCCAGAGATCCCTTTCTTGGGAAAGGAAAATTCTCTTTATGACGCTCAAGGGGGGGACACAATATTTTCGTCCTCTTCGCCCTTGTCTTTGTCTACCGTTTCAGAAAATATCCGTGACGAAATCCTTTACGAAAGCGGCAATTTCCGCGAATATCATGTTCATAAAGAAGCGCCGCAAATTGCCATTGAGTTTAGCGGTACCATTCATAAAGATGTTGATATGAATGCTTTATTGCAAAGGATGAAATCGAAATTGCAGGAAGAATTGTCGGCGGAGACTGCTTTGCAATACTACTATTAATATTTAATATAGAAGTAATAAAATAAAAAAGGAACCGTGGTTTTCACTGCGGTTCCTTTTATGATGTGTGATCTTCCACCCATTGGTGAATCTTGGCAAACGTTTCATTGCTGATAATATGTTCGATACGGCAAGCGTCGGCTTCGGCTTGTTCCTTGGGAATTTCCAATGTCTGTTGAAGAAAAAGGGTAAGATAGCGATGGCGTTCGTAAATTCCTTCGGCCGTTTCTCTGCCGGATTTCGTCAACAAAATCGCGCCGTGTTCGCCAATTTCAATATATCCTTTTGTCCGTAAAAGTCCCATTGCCCGGCTAACGCTGGCCTTACTGTAAGACAATTCTCTGGCGATGTCCACGGAACGAACTTCCCCATAACGGTGTTGTAACAGTAAGATCGTTTCCAAATAGTGTTCTCCTGATTCTCTGAGCATTGATGGATCACCCCCTGATGATGGTGATATTTTACCATGAACGACGAGGAAATACAACTTGAAAAAATGGCTGCCATCCGTTATGATATAATCAATTGGTAAAGTTGAAAATTTTTTGCCGGCGGCCTATGGGTAAATGTACTTTGGTAAAGTGCGGCGATCCCAGGATAAGGAGTTAATGATCATGACGAAGGGAATTGAAATTCAAACTGTACACCAAAACGCACGGGACTATATTAAAAAGTATCGTGATATCCCCAAATTTTTACAGTTTTGTAAAGCCTGCCCCCGTTATAACCGATGTTGGGCTTGTCCGGAACATGGTTTTGATACGGAACAATACATTGCGGCTTACTCTCATGTTTATATCATCGGTGCCAAAATACCGGTGCCTGCATCATTGCGGCAAATAGACATGTCCTCGGAACAGATTGCGCAAGCTGCGGAAGGAATTACCAAGGCCGCTCGCCGCATCCTCGATCCGGTGCTTTTGTCCTTGGAACAGCATATTCCCAACTCTTTGGCCTGTTATGGCGGTACTTGCCAGCTTTGCGAAACTTGTACTCGCCCCGAAGGGAAGCCTTGCCGTTTCCCGGAAAAGCGCCGCCCTTCTTTGGAAGCCATTGGTTTTGACGTGGCTGCTACTACCCAAGATCTTCTGGGAATAGAGTTGTTATGGTGTAAAGACGAACTCCCTCCTTATCTCACTGTAATTTCAGCGCTCTTTACCCGAGATGCCATTTTTGATCTGACGTTCTGATGCTATCACATCAGGGAACAAAACGGCTCCTTTCGGAGCGGTTGATTCTTCGTCCCTTTGCCCGAGGAGACGGCAAAGCCATGTTTTTCAATTGGGCTTCCGATGAATATACCGTAGCGCGGATGATCTGGGATTTGTATCAGAGTGAAGCTCAAGCTGAACGTATGGTGCGCCAGTGGGTTGCGGCCTATCACAGTCCTTCAGTTTATCATTGGGCCATTGTCCCTTTGACGGTACATCGTCCCATTGGGTCCATTTCCGTGGTGCGTTGCCAGGATTATTTGGAAACTGCCGAAGTTGGCTACTGCATTGGCAGTCGTTGGTGGAACCAAGGTTATGTTTCCGAAGCCTTGGGAATGGTGATGGACTTCCTCTTTGACCAGGTGGGATTTCATCGCATTGAAGCTCGTCACGATGAAGAGAATCACGCCTCGGGCCGAGTGATGGAGAAAAACGGAATGAAACGGGAAGGACTGCTTCGCGGTGGCTATAAACGAAAGGACGGTACCTTCGGTACCATGGTTCTTTGGGGAATCACAGCGGAGGATCGTGAGAAGGAGTGATTTTAATGTCTTTAATCGTTACGATTCATGTGGAAGAAGGCATCGTCATGGCTGGAGATAGCCGCTTGACTTCTTCTTTGACCAGGAAAGAAGGGGAAAAAGTCATTCATGATATTGGCGCCCATACTTCGGAATCGGCCAATAAAGTATTTTTGGCTCCAAACCATGTGGGGATCTCCGTATGCAACGAAGTGAGTGTTAACGGAAAAACCATCAGCGGTTATCTCAACAGTTTTTTGGTGGGATCTGTCACAGAATCCACGCCGGTAGAAACGGTACCTCAAATGCTTTTGGATCATATGCGTCAGTTAGCCCCCGTGCCGAATACTATTTTTCATGTGGCGGGATACGAGAAGAAGAACAATAGTTATGTGGCTCGGGTTTGGCGAGTTTATCCCGGAAGAAACAAAATTGATCGCTTGCCGGCGGAGACGCCGGGAGCCTGTTGGGACGGAGAGCGGGATATTATTGCTCGCCTTGTGAATCCCATTTATCTGAAGGATTCCCGGGGAAATTATGTGGAAATGCGCACGCCTCCCATTCCCTGGGATTTTATGACGTTGCAAGATGCCGTGGACTTTGCCACATACGCTATTAAAACAACCATGGATACGATGCGTTTTCAACTTCGCCCCAAAACTGTGGGAGGGCCCATCGATATTTTGGTTCTCAAGCCGGAAGATGGATTTTGGGTGAAAAAGAAAACGTTACAAGCCGAATATCATTGAGGAATGGAATGATAACCATGGATTTACGGGATTTATCGAGTGTTGAAAAGATGAATGTATTGACGGAAATTGATCAAGCAAAAAGCGGTAGCCCTGAAGCTGTCGCTTTTTTGCGTCAATGTCTCTTTGCCGAGGATTACCTTGTCCGTTCCCGTTGCTTTGCGCTTTTGGAGCGGTATTGGTTTCCGCCATTGCGGGAATCCCTTTTGGAAATTGTCAAGGGAGAGGGGGACCGCCAATGGCAGCTCCGCGCTCTGGCGGCATTGGCACGTTCCGGCGATGATTCTCTTTGCCGGGATTTGGAACCATTGGTCTTTCAACGGAACAAGCCATTGCTGTTGCGCGGCGCTTTATGGGTCGTTGCCACCCTCGGCGGGGAAGATGCTTTGGATATCATGGCTCGTTTTTTGCGGAGTCCTTATCGTGGTTATTTAAAACCCTCCTTTGTGGCCGATGCCATGGCTTTGGCAATCGGAAATACGGAAGGAGGAGAGACGTTTTGGAAGCTTTGTTGTGAAAAAGATCCGGACTTCTCCAAGATTGTAGACTATTATCGGGGATTTGTGACGGAAAATCCTCTGTTGCAAGTATATCCTTACCCTGATTATTTGTCCAAAGCTGCCATGGAACAAGATATCAGCCCCAAAGAGTTGAAGCGGGCAATTTATTTTAAAAACCGACGGTGATCTTGGTGATATCATATGAAGAAAAAGAGTTTTGGAAAACAACTTTGGAACCATTGGTGCGATGTAGTTTTCCCCACGTTGTCCTGTGGCGGCTGTGGTGAAAAGACTTCAGAAACTTATGTGGGGATCTGTGATTTTTGTGTGGAAGCCATGGTGGAGGCTCGGATGAACCATGAATTTTGCAGCCGCTGCGGTTCCTTTTATGCTTCGCAGTTCATGTCTTGTCCCTCTTGTTTTCAAGATACTCGTCATCGTTATTATTCCAAAGTACAGAGTTTCTGCATATACGATGAGGTTTCGGCCCCTTTGGTGAAAGCGTTCAAGTTTCATCGCGCCCTTTATTTGGCGGAACCCATGGCAAAATTAATGGCGGGTTTTCTCGATATTGATGAAGACGGTAGATTTGATAGTATCGTGCCTGTTCCTCTCCACCGGCGCCGTTACCGCGAGCGAGGCTACAATCAATCTCTGCTGTTGGCTAAGGCTTTGGTGGAATTCAGTTCCCTTGCAGTGGCCTCGGATATTTTGGTCAAAGTGAAAGATACGCCATCCCAAACAACCCTTTCCGGTTTGCAGCGACGCAATGCTCTAAGGGGTGCTTATGATGTGACGGAGCAGGGGCGTGAAGCCGTGGAGGGGAGACGCCTGATTCTGTTGGACGATGTGATTACTACAGGGGCTACGGCGATAGAATGTGCGAAGGTATTGAAACATTACGGTGCAAAAGAGATTAAGGTAGTCACCTTTGCCGCCGGTAGTCGAAAATTCGATGGCAATTTTAACGGAACGCTTTCATGAAATACACAACATTAACACATAAAAGAATTACAATACAGGATGCGGTAGTTTTTGATCATTGATAATATTGAGAATTGCAAAAAAATTGTGCAAAAGAAACACAGTTTATCATGTTTTTTTCCTTATTTTCTTGATATCCTTAATTGTGTCCACAAAAAACCGGTGATTATAGCTGGTTATAGACAATGTTATGCACATTATCCACATTTCGAGAAAAAATAAAATCACAATATTTTTCGGAAATTAACAGGGATTTTCATTTTTTTGAGGAATACTAATGTATAACCCGCAGGAATTCCAGGAAAGCGGATTGCCTTGCGGTATCTCGTGCAAGTCGCGAGATTGATAAGTTGTTTTCCCAATTAAGGAAGGAGTGAAGTTTATGAGAATCACTTACAAAGGAAAAAACATCGATGTTACACCTGCCTTAAAAAAACATGCGGAAAAGAAATTGGGACGGCTGGAACGAATTATGGAGGTCAATGATGTGACAGTCTCCATGATTGTAGAACGCAACCGACAAAAAGCTGAAGTCAATATGATCGTCAACGGTTATATTCTTCGTGGAGAAGTTGTGTCCGACGATATGTACAGCGCCATTGATCTTGTTACCGATAAGATGGAAAAGCAGCTGGTAAAATATAAGGAAAAACTCCAGCGCATCAATAAAAAACAAAAAGTCGCCATGGCCATGGCAGAGGATCCATTTGCTGAAGCTGACCATGAAGAAAACCTTATAGTCCGCACCAAACGCTTCCCGGTAAAGCCCATGACTGTGGAAGAGGCAATCATGCAAATGGATATGCTCGGCCATAATTTCTTTGTATTTACCAACAGCGAAACCGATGCGGTCAATGTGGTCTATTGTCGCAACGATGGAAACTACGGTTTGCTGGAACCGGAATTCTAATCATAGATTTCCATTTTCAATGATCTAAACTCCCCAACCTGCGGTTGTGATTTTACCGCAGATTGGGGCGTTTCCTCGTCAAGAAGAATTCTCCGTTGAAAGCAAAAGGGGCAAAAAAGGGAGAATTTGATACATAATACATAATTATTATTTGGGACAAAATCGTCCATTACCCCAAGGAGGACAGGCATAAAGTATGTTTAAAGCGCTGAAAAATCTCTTTGATGATAATGCCAAAGACATTAAAAAATACAATAAACGGGTAGAGGAAATCAATGCTTTGGAAAGCGAAATTTCTACTCTGAGTGATGATGAGTTAAAGGCAAAAACGCCGTATTTTAAGGAGAAATTAGCGGGAGGGGCTACCCTTGACGATATCTTGCCCGAAGCTTTTGCCGTGGTACGAGAAGCATCCAAGCGCGTATTGGGAATGCGTCACTTTGATGTCCAGCTCATCGGTGGCATGGTGCTGCACGACGGCCGTATCTCGGAAATGAAAACAGGTGAAGGGAAAACCCTTGTAGCGACGCTCCCCGCATATCTTAATGCTTTGGCAGGCCGCGGTACCCATATTATTACCGTCAACGACTATCTGGCCAAGCGTGACAGTGAGTGGATGGGACAGCTTTATCAATGGCTGGGATTGACCGTGGGGCTTAATATCCACGGTATGGACTTTGAAGAAAAACGTCAGGCTTATGCCGCTGATATTACTTATGGTACTAACAATGAGTTTGGTTTTGACTACCTCCGCGATAATATGGCAGTGCGCCCCGACGCCATGGTACAGCGCGATTTATTTTATGCGATTATCGACGAAGTCGATAGTATCCTCATCGATGAAGCCCGTACACCGCTGATTATCTCCGGTCAGGCAGAAAAGCCGACGGAACATTATTATACCGCCGCAAAAATCGTTTCCCGACTGATCGAAGGGGAAGATTATATGGTGGAAGAAAAGACAAAAAGTGCTGCCCTCAATGAAGAAGGCATCGCCAAAGTCGAAAAACAACTGGGAATCGACAATCTTTATGATGACGAGAACAGTGAATGGAGCCACTTAATCTCCAATGCTGTCCGTGCCCGGGCTATTTTCCGTAAAGACCGCGATTATGTGGTAAAAGACGGTGAAGTCATCATTGTTGATGAATTCACCGGACGTCTCATGTTTGGCCGCCGCTACAGCGATGGTTTACATCAGGCCCTGGAAGCGAAGGAAGGCGTAAAAATTGAACGGGAAAGCCAGACCCTAGCTACCATTACTTTCCAAAATTACTTCCGTATGTATGAAAAACTCGCCGGTATGACTGGTACTGCCGCTACGGAGGAAGTTGAATTCACAAAAATTTACAACATGGATGTGGTGGAAGTTCCACCGAATCGTCCCATGATTCGGGAAGATTGCCCCGATATGATCTACCGCACATTTCAAGGAAAATTCAATGCTATCATCTCCGCTATTACGGCGGCTCATGCCATTGGTCGACCCGTGTTGGTAGGTACCATTTCCATTGAACGGTCAGAGCAGTTGAGCCGCGCCTTAAAAAAACAGGGAATTCCTCATAAAGTGTTAAATGCCAAATACCATGAATTGGAAGCGGAAATTATCGCCCAGGCCGGCCGCTTCGGCGCGGTGACCATTGCTACCAACATGGCCGGTCGCGGTACGGATATCCTTTTGGGTGGCAATCCCAAAGCTTTGGCCGAGGCAGAACTTCGGGATTTGGAAAAGCACGATAAGGAAGGCGATTACGATGCGATTCTCGCCAAATATGAGGCTCAAACCGCCGAAGAACGCGAAAAGGTTTTGGCCGTGGGCGGCCTTTTTGTACTGGGTACGGAGCGTCATGAAAGTCGCCGTATCGACAACCAGCTCCGTGGCCGCAGTGGTCGTCAGGGTGACCCCGGAATGAGCCGTTTTTATCTCTCCATGGAGGACGATCTCATCCGACTTTTCGGTGGTGACAATATGGCGAACATCATGGATAAACTCGGCGTAGACGATACCATGCCCATTGATTCTTCTATTGTTTCAAAATCCATTGAAACGGCTCAGAAGAAAGTGGAAAATAATAACTTTGAAACGAGAAAGCACGTTTTGGAATATGACGACGTTATGAATCAGCAACGTGAGGTGATCTATGGCCAGCGTCGTGAAGTGCTGACAGGCCAGGACATCCGCGGCCAGATCATGGGGATCCTCGATAGCGTTGTGGATCACGCGGTGGACAGCGTTTCCGCGGAAAAAGAATCCGTGGATGACTGGGATATGGAAGAACTCCTCCGGGAAATCAAGATTTTTCTTCCTCAATCGGAATGGACTGCCGAAGCCCTTTCCAAAATGGACGGAGACGAAATTCGCGAAACCCTTCATCAACAGGCCAGAGAACATATGGAAGCCCGCGAAGCTGAATTGGGCGAGGACAATATGAACCATATTTCCCGCTACCTTCTCCTTCGTGTAGTGGATCGCCAGTGGATGGATCATCTCGACGCCATGGACCAGCTCCGTACCGGCATTGGTCTCCAAGCTTATGGGCAAAAAAATCCTTTGGTGGAATATAAATACGCTGCTTATGATATGTTTCAGCAGATGATTTCTGAAATTCAGCGGGAAGTGATCCGTCTCGTCAGCCGCGCCACTATGGCGGAACAATCGCCGGTTCAAACTGTCAAAAATGTTCGAGAAAACCGCACAGCCGATGGGGAAGCGCAAACAAAAACGCCCGTTCGCAATGAAAATAAGATCGGCCGTAACGCTCCTTGCCCCTGCGGCAGCGGGAAGAAATATAAAAATTGTTGCGGCAAAAAATAATCCAACCTTTGCAAACGGGCGGTTTTGGTGTCATAAATGAAAACCCGGACAGTCTCAGCCGTCCGGGTTTTTTTGTTCTACTTTGATCAAAGAGACTGTTTGATACTACCTTTCTTTGAGTTCCTTGAATGAAATCTTTTTGCGCCTTGCTTTTTCTTGTTCTTTCCGTTATACTGTATAAAATAGATTATGTTATGAATAGAATCAGATACTTAAAAGAGGTGATCTAGTGCTTATCGATTACAAACAAAATCTTCAAGAAATAAACCGCCGATTGGCAGATCTGAGGGATGCACTTTGACTTGTCCGGCTTAAGTGACAAGATCAGTGCATTGGAAGAAAAAACCATGGCCGAGGATTTTTGGAACGACCAAGCTGCCGCCCAAAAAGTGCTCCAAGAAGTTACGGCGTTAAAAAACAAACGGGACGGCTATACCAAGGTAGAATCCCTTTACGACGATGTCCAGACCTATTGGGAACTGGCCATGGAGGAAGAGGATGAAAGTTTAGAAGATGAGATCGTTCAACAGCTGAAAGACTGCGAAAAAGCTGTGGACCGTTTGGAACTACAGACCTTACTTAGCGGGAAATATGACAGCCATTCCGCAATTTTGTCTCTCCACGCAGGTAGCGGCGGTGTTGAGGCCCAGGATTGGACCAATATGCTTTACCGTATGTATACCCGCTACTGTGAGAAACAGGGGTTTAAAGTGGAGCTTATGGATATGCTCCCCGGGGAAGAGGCCGGCACGAAAAGCGTCACCTTCGGTGTGGAGGGGCTCAATGCTTTTGGTTATTTGAAGGCGGAAAAAGGCGTTCATCGTCTTGTGCGGATTTCTCCCTTTGATGCTAACAGTCGCCGTCACACTTCCTTTGCTTCCCTAGACGTCATTCCTCAGGTGGAATATGACGATGAAATTGAAATTCGCGATGATGAGATTCGTGTGGATACTTACCGCGCCAGCGGCGCCGGCGGTCAGCACGTCAATAAAACCGACTCTGCCGTTCGTATTACTCATATTGAAACGGGTATCGTTGTTTCTTGCCAGGACGAACGCTCTCAGCACGCCAACAAAGACAAGGCCATGAAGCTGCTGAAGGCGAAGTTGCTGGACAAAAAACGTCAGGAGCAGGAAGACGAAATGGCAGGTATTCGCGGAGAACATCAGGAAATCGGTTGGGGCAGCCAAATTCGTTCCTATGTTTTTGCTCCTTATAAAATGGTGAAGGACCATCGCACCAATGTGGAAGTGGGCAATGTTGACGCCGTAATGGACGGCGACATTGACGAGTTTATTTTCGCCTATCTCAAGGAAACCGCGAAAAACCAAATGTAAGTGAAAAGGACAGGGATGGCAATGCCCCAAGGGGGCATGCCATCCCTGTCCTTTTATGATTTTTCCCTAATCTCAAAATAAAAGAATTCCCTATTCCAAAGTACAAGGCTTCCCTGTCTTAAAGGGCAAAAAAATTCCCTTGTTCTTTTATAAAAAATTTTTCCTGAGAAATTTTGAAAAAATAGTTTACATTGCGTTTTTTCTATGATAAACTTACCTCAATTCCAAGTTGGAATATATTGTATATTGGGCGCTTTTCTGTCATTGAATGATTATATCACTCATAATTATGGCAAAATTATTGCAAAAAACACCTTGCAAAGTTTGACAACATATGGTATATTTTGACTATCGGATCAACCGTTCGGTCGATTCGGTCTTGGGAAATTGACATTGATAAAAAAATAAAGATGCGGCATCTTCTGAAATGCTCGCAATATTTCAGAAGTTAGTCCGGGTTCACAGCACCCATACCAAGAGTCTCGACTCATACCGCATTGATACATTATAACGGATACCTCTGTGTTTTGCAAGGGCTATTTTGTGAATTTTTATGATGTATTGATGCCGCTTTCTTCCGCACCCTCCTTGTGATAATTTTTATTTTATTATCATAAAAGTGCTGTGCACCCGTTTTGGGTTCACAGCACTTTTTTATTTCCCTTGACGTTGATGTTCCCTGTAGCGTGTCGCTTCGTTTTGTCGTTGCTTTGTTACTGTTGAAAAGTTTCCGTCGATCAGCGGAATCAGTCTTGCCGGAAACTTTTATAATAAGTTATTTGCCGTTGAATGTCAGCAGGAGGTGAAAACAGGATTCACGGCCGTAACGTATGAATTTGTAAAATTTTAAAATTAAATCTCAACAAACAAGAAAAAGAGAGGAGAATTTTTGAACTATGAAAAAAACACTTGTAGCACTGTTTGTGGCGCTCTGCATGGTACTGACCATGGCCCCTGCCATGGCCTTCGCCGCCGATGAGCCGCGAATCGAGAGCGTGGTCTTCTACGCTGACAAAGATGCTGCTAAAGAAGCAGGCGTAGAAGCCACATATGATCAAACCTTCGTTGTTACCCTGAAAGAACGTATTACCACTGACACGAATCTTGGTATCTCCATCCAGACCGATACCGATGTTTACCAGATCAAATTGGCTGAAGCGGGTATGGCCCCCATTAGCGATCAAAAGTTTGTTGTAAGCTTTAAGGATACCACCAATCTTTATAAAAATTGGGATAAAGAAGCTAGTGCCTATGAAATCGAAAAAGGTAAAACCTATACCCTCAACGTATTCACCTATGACAAGTGGTTGCCAGAGGCCGAGGTGAACGTCATCTATACCACCGACATCAAACTTGTCGATGAATTCGCCAAAGGCTATTTTGACGCTTTATTTACCACAGACAAAGATGTAGAAGATACTCCTTTTGTCGGTTATGTGGGTAATGTTGAACGTAAAGATTTGTTCAATCATCAGATGTTCTATTATCAGATTGAAGATAAAATTGATAAAGATCTGAATCAAAATAACGGATATTTGTTTGAAGTCACCGTTGACGGCAAAACTTACAGCACCGTGGGCAACGTATTGGCCTATGCTCATGCTAATGCAACCTTATATGGAAGCTTCATGGATGGCAATGTGGACTTCGTTGATAAAGTGAAAGCCGAAGACTATAATAACACTTATGAATTTGCCCCCGGCAAATACACCATCACCGTTTACTCCTTTGTCGGCAATGGCTATAATAATACTACTGGCGGGGCAAAAGTAATCGCCAACTATCCCGCGACTCTTTCCCAGGTCGGCACCATTGATATCACGGTGCAGCCCGCCGATTACACCAGATGGGATGACCGTGTTGCCTATGTCAACGCTTTGGTTGAAACCGACTACACTGTAGCTAGCTGGAGAGCTTTTGAAGCTGCTACCGCCAAATACCTCGATGAAAATGATCCTGAGTACAGAGACAACCACATCGAAACAGGCAAAGCTCTTTATTATCAGGCTACTATCAATAATGCTGTCAATGCCCTTCAAGGAGCATATGATCAACTCGTTAAAACTGTCGATTACACTGACCTGAAGGCCGCCCTTGCCCTTGCTGCAGAATACGATGAAGCCAATTACACGGAAAAATCCTGGGCTGCTTTGGCTGATGCAGTAGATGACGCGGAATACGCCATTGCTCAGCGTTGGGATCCTGATCAAAGGTTTACGTGGAATAATGAGTGGCGGACCTCGACACAGCATGTGATCGCTGCAGAAGAAGCCATCCGTGACGCTCTCTGGAATTTGGAAGCGGTAGAAAAAGTTGAATTGGCTGACTACACCGCAGTGAACGAAGCCATCGCCGCTGCCGAAGCTCTCACCGAAGCTGACTACACCGCCGAATCCTGGGCTGTTTTGGAAGCTGCCATCGCCGCGGTGCAGCCTAACCTTCCCGCAACCCAGCAGGCTGAAGTCGACGCTATGGCAAGAACCATCAACGACGCCATCGATGCCTTGGTTGCCGCGGAACCTGAAGATCCCACCGATCCCGAAGATCCCACGAAAATCGTTTTTGACGATGTAGAACAAGGACGCTGGTCCGCGCAGTACATCTACGACTTGGTAGAAAAAGGCATCTGTGACGGCATTGGCGACAATAAATTCAATCCCGAAGGCAACATCGAACGCTGCGCCTTTGCGAAGATCCTTGCCGAAGCCTCCGGCGATGATCTTACCCGCTATGAAGGCACTTCGAATTTCGCCGATTGCCGCGGTAGCTGGGCAGAAACCTATATCAACTGGGCTTATGCCAACGGCATCGTTACCGGCCGCACCGACACTACCTTCGATCCCTACGGTGAAATCAGCCGTCAGGAAATGGCTGCTATGATCTATCGCTATGCGGAATACAAAGGCATTGAATTGCCCGAAACCAACGAACTGATTACCTTCGATGACGAAGAACAGATCGCAGATTATGCCGCGGAAGCTGTTGACGCTATGCAGAAAGCCGGTATCATCAACGGCATGGACAACAACGAATTCCAGCCCCAAGGCACCGCTACCAGAGAACAAGCTGCCAAAATGATCTCCGTTTTGCTCAGTCTGTAATCGGAGCGCCGAACGCTTAATAGTTCCCTCCTCCTAAAAGAGGATGGCTTGTCTCAACCCCCCAAATCCTCGGGTTTGGGGGGTTCCTCTTTTCTACCTGAAAATTATAAAAAAGATCGCCCAAGGACGCGAAATGTGGTATACTAAAAAGAAAATGAAATATTGGAGGTATGGCTATGATTTCCCAAACCATGGTGGGTCTCGGTAAAAAGCGTTCCGTGATCCGTGAAATTTTTGAATACAGTAAAGTCCGTGCCGCGGAGATCGGTGCGGAAAATATCTTTGATTTTAGCATCGGTAATCCCAGCGTTCCGCCGCCGCAGATTATTTCCGACACTTTAAAGGAATTGTTGGATCAGGAAGATTCCGTGTCCCTTCACGGTTATACCTCGGCCCAGGGGGATCCCGCGACCCGCAAAGCCATTGCCGACGATTTGAACCGACGCTACGGCACCGATTTTACCGCCAATAATTTTTATATGACCGTGGGGGCTGCGGCGTCTTTGAGCATTTGCTTTAAGGCTTTGGCCCTGCCTGAGGATGAATTCATCGTGTTCGCTCCCTATTTTACGGAATACCGCGTTTTTGTGGAAGCCGCCGGCGGCACCTTAGTGGAAGTTCCGCCTCGGGAACCGGATTTTCAGATTGACTTCGACGCTTTTTCCGCCGCGGTCAGCGAGCATACCAAGGCGGTCATCGTCAACTCCCCCAACAACCCTTCGGGAGTCGTCTATTCCGAATCCACTGTCAAGGAACTTTGCCGCGTTCTAGAGGAAAAATCCGCCCAATACGGTCATACCATCTACCTGATTTCCGATGAACCCTACCGCGAATTGGTATACGATGACAATATTGTGGTGCCCTTTTTGACCAAATACTATAAAAACACCTTAGTTTGTTATTCTTACAGTAAATCTTTGTCCCTTCCCGGGGAACGCATCGGTTACGTACTCGTTCCCTCGGAAATTGACGATTTTGAGGATATGTACGCCGCTGTTTGCGGTGCAGGACGCGCCCTTGGTTACGTCTGCGCTCCCAGTCTCTTTCAGAAACTCATCGCTCGATGTGTGGGACAAGTCTCCGATATTTCCGTCTATCGCAAAAACCGCGATCTCCTTTACAACGGATTGACGGAACGTGGCTATCAATGTGTACGCCCTGACGGTGCCTTTTATCTCTTTGTGAAGGCCTTGGAAGAGGACACCAACGCTTTCTGTGAACGAGCGAAAAAATATGAACTTCTTCTGGTCCCAGGGGATGATTTCGGCTGCCCCGGTTACGTCCGTATTGCTTACTGTGTGACCACAGAGCAAATTGAGCGATCCATGCCCGCCTTTGAAGCCTTGGCCAAAGAATATGGTTTGGGCTGATGGCTGTCCAGAGGAAAGGAACCGTAATATTTGATTTAATCCAAGAAACACAGACTGCCAAATCTTTGGCAGTCTGTCTCTTTTCGGCAACATTTGGATGGAACTTTTCGCAGATTTCCTCTGGGTTTTTCCCGGGGAAACCTTGTGTTTTTTTCTCATTTATGAGATAATAAAATGAAGTATAAATACTTGCAGATGGAAAGGAATTTAAGGTAAGGTGAGAGAAAAAGGTCTGTTTATTGTTTTTGAAGGCATCGACGGCTCGGGAAAAACCACTCAACTTCAAAAAACAGTGGCGTTTTTGGAGGAACGAGACCTCAACGTTGTGGTGACCCGAGAACCCGGTGGTACGACTCTGGGGGCAAAGATCCGTTCTCTTTTGTTAGATGTGGACAATCAGGGTATGGATCCCCTCTGTGAATTGATGCTTTACGCTGCAGACCGTAGTCACCATGTGACGGATACCATTGAACCTGCCATTTCCCGGGGCGATGTGGTAATTTGCGATCGCTATGCCCTTTCGACCTTGGCTTATCAGGGTTATGGGCGAGGGCTTCCCTTGGATACCATCCGTTCCCTGAATCAAATGGCGATCCACGGATGCGTTCCGGATCTTACCTTCATTCTTGATATGGATCCTATTGTCGCCAGAACGCGCATTGCCAGACATCGTGCCCAAGAGCCTGACCGCTTGGAACAGGAAAAACTGGATTTTTTTGAGCGCGTCCGCCACGGTTATCTTTCTGAGGCTCGCCAAGCGCCGCAGCGCTGTGCAGTGATGGACGGGGCTCGCGGACCCGAGGATGTATTTCAATCCATCAAAGAGATATTGGAGCCATTATTATGCACTCTACGTTAAAAAAGGATCTTAATGCCAAAAACATCGCCCATGCCTATTTGCTTTACGGTTCTGAGGCAACGGTATTCCAAGATGCCTTGGATTTTGGTATGGCTTTAAACTGTCTTTCCCCCGATGAGGAGGGGATGGCCTGCGGTCGTTGCCGCCCCTGCGTTTTAAGTAGAGAAGGGTGCTTCCCTGATTGCGTGGTGACGGAACCTACAAAAACCTTCTATGAAGTGGACCTTTTTCGCAAATGGCTGAAGAATACATATCTCACCGCCCAGGAGGGAAACTATCGAGTGTTCATAGTAAAGGAAGCTGACCGCCTTGGGGAACCTGCGGCCAACACTTTCCTAAAAACATTGGAGGAACCTGCGGCCAACAGTGTATTTCTTCTGCTGGCGGAAAATCCCGATAAAATTTTGCCCACTGTGGAAAGCCGCTGCCGCGTTTTGCGATACTGCGGGAAAAAGGAACTCCACGGTAATTTAGAAGAAATCTGGCAGACTATCCTAGATCTGCCTCGGCAATCCGCTGAAGAATTATTTGCCCTGTCGGAAAAAGCCGCTAAGGATAAAGAAGGATTAAAGGCATTTTTTGAAGGGGCCCAGTGGATTCTAAAGGAAAACTACGAAGCAGCCCTAGGCGGCCTCCCGCCTCGGCATCCGCTTCCCTTTGATGAAGATAAATTATGGAATCTTTGGCAGGCGGCTATCGCCGGGCCAATGCTGGCGGAGTATCAAGTGACCCCTCGTTTGATTGCGGAGAACTTTTATTTCGCCGTTCGAAACGAAAATGGAGGAACTTATGGAAACCATTGTTGGCGTCCGCTTTAAACAAGCGGGCAAGATTTATTATTTTGACCCCGGCAAACACGAACTGGAACTTCACGACCATGTCATCGTGGAAACCGCCCGCGGCCTTGAATTCGGCAGCGTTGTCATTGCTCCTCGGGAGATGGAAGACGATAAAGTGGTGCAGCCGCTGAAAAGCGTGATTCGCAAAGCCACCGAAGAAGATGAAGCTGTGAATGCGAAAAATAAAGAAAAAGAGCGGGAAGCTTTCCAGATTTGTCTGGAAAAAATTCAGGAAAACGACCTCCCCATGAAACTCATTGATGTGGAATTTACTTTTGATGTCAGTAAAATCATTTTCTATTTTACCGCTGACGGCCGTGTGGATTTCCGGGAATTAGTCAAAGATTTGGCCGCGGTGTTTCGTACCCGCATCGAACTGCGCCAGATCGGCGTTCGGGATGAGGCGAAAATGTTGGGAGGCATTGCTTCCTGCGGCAGAGTTCTCTGCTGCCACAGTGTTTTGAATGAATTTCAGCCTGTCTCTATCCGTATGGCCAAGCATCAGAATCTTTCTTTGAATCCCGGAAAAATTTCGGGAATTTGCGGCCGATTGATGTGTTGCCTGAAATTTGAAAGTGACGATTATAAACCGGGAAAACAGTCGAATTTTCCCCAGATTCCTTTGGAAGATGAGGAAATCTCCGAAGAAGAATTAAAGAAATTGGAAGATTGATTATGAATAATGAAAACACCGAAAAGAATAGGGGGAACCATATGCTGGGTCAGGCGATATTGGAATTGGAAGAAAAATTAAAGGCCATGACCGACGAATTGGCAACGATCCGCCGTTATGTGGAACAGCTGGAGGAGGATAATATCACTATGCAGAATATTATCCGCAAAAAGAACATGTCCGTCTCCGGTCGCGGCAATTTAATTTCCCTCTTTGAGGCGGGGTTCCATGTGTGCCCCAGCCATTTCGGGGAAATTCGTGATGGTGATTGTCTTTTCTGTGTGTCATTCCTTGACCGCGACCGCTCGGGGAAGGATTGATGATTTTATGGCAAATTTACGTCTCGATGATCTTCGTTGGGGCGGTTTCCGAATTTGGCAGGACCCTGAGGGGTTCTGCTTTTCGGTGGACGCCGTAATTCTGGCGAAATTCTGTCCGATCAAACCGGGAATGAAAGTCCTTGACGCCGGCTGTGGCAACGGTATTTTACCGTTGCTTCTGAAGGCCAGGGAACCGAGAGTGGACGTCATAGGTCTGGAATTAGATGCCCGCGCGGCGCGCTTGGCTCAAAAAAATATGGAAGAGAATCACGTGGAAGCGACGATTCTTCACGGCGATATGATGGAGGCGCCGGCTTTTTGGGAACGGGATTTCTTTGATTGTATCATCTCCAACCCACCTTATGAGAAAACGGGCAGCGGCCGTTTGCCCAAAGGAGATCGACGGGCTTTGGCCCGGGCTGAAATCCGTTGGGATACGGATCTCTTTATGAAGCATAGTGCTTATCTTTTAAAAGGAATGGGCAAACTTGTCATCATTCATCGTCCTCGCCGTTTGAGCGAACTGATCGTTTCCGCAGTGAAATACGGTTTGGAGCCAAAACGACTCCGTTTTGTGCAACCAAATCCGGCCAAAAGTCCCAATTTGGTGTTGTTGGAGTTTGTAAAAGGCGGCAATCCCGGTCTTACTGTGGAAGAGACGTTGTTTGTTTACAATGATGATAAAACATACCACTCCATGATGGAAAGGATTTTTGAGGAACCAAAATGACAGAATTGGCACCGGGGCTTTATCTCGTAGCGACTCCCATTGGGAATTTGGGGGATATGACCTTCCGCGGTCTGGAAGTTTTAAAGAATGTGGATATAATCGGCGCGGAAGATACCCGCCACAGCCGTATCCTCCTAAATTATTATGAGATCAAAACTCCTATGATTAGCTACCATGAACATAACGCTGTAAAACGTCGGGAAGAGTTATTGTCCATGCTGCGGGAAGGAAAATCCATTGCTCTCATCAGCGATGCGGGGACTCCCGGTATTTCCGATCCCGGGGAGGATCTTGTCAAAGCCGCTGCCGCGGGAGGGTTTCCCATTCATCCCATTCCTGGCGGCAATGCTGTGTTATCGGCTCTTACTGCTTCGGGGCTTCCCTGTGGCCGATTTATGTTTGAGGGATTTTTGCCTCGTTCCAACAAAGAGCGCAAAGCACGGTTGAATGTTTTGAAGCAGAGCTCTGCCACGCTTGTGATCTATATTTCTCCCCATCGCCTTTCCGCCGATCTTAACGATTTGTTGGAAACCTTGGGGGATCGGCCTGCGGTTCTTTGTCGGGAATTGACCAAGGTTCACGAAACTTTTTACCGCCAATCTCTGGCAACCTTGGCCACTCGTGCTAAAGAAGAAGAATTTAAGGGGGAGATGGTTCTGGTGGTGGAAGCACATGTAGAAACCACCGCCGAAATCCCCGACGAGGAGGTATTAAGGGCCGAATTGGCCTCTTTAATGTCACAGGGGATGAAGGCCAAAGCCGCCGCCCAACTGGTGGCGGAGAAATACGGAATGAGGAAAAATGCTGTTTATCCCCTTACGTTTTCAGAATCCTAAAGCATTTTCCCCGTATGACTTGCAAGGCGGTATTGCCTGCTTCACATGTTAATTGCAGCGGTAAAAGCAACTGCTGTTCATTTTGATCATAGAAATTGTAAGGAGAAATACCATGTCACAACCTACTTTTTACATTACTACGCCGATCTATTATCCCAGCGCCAAATTGCATATTGGCCATTGTTATACCACCGTTGCCGCGGATACCATGACCCGCTATAAAAAGATGCGCGGTTATGACGCCTATTTCCTCACCGGTTCTGACGAACACGGTCAGAAAATTGAGCGCAGCGCCGCTGCCGCAGGCATGGAGCCACTGCAGTATGTTGACGGTATCATTAAAAATTTCAAAGAATTATGGCGGAAATTTGATATTGATTACAGCGATTTCATTCGTACCACGGAGCCGCGCCATGAGGAAGTTGTAGCGGAGGTTTTTAAAAAATTACAAACCCAAGGGGATATCTATCTCGGTTCCTATGAAGGGCATTACTGCGTTTCCTGCGAAACCTTTTTTACGGAAACCCAGGTGAAGGAAAGTGAAGGCAAATGTCCCGATTGTGGCGGCCCATTAGATACAGTAAAAGAAGAAAGCTATTTCTTTAGAATGGATAAGTATGCCGACCGACTGTTGCAATATATCGATGAACATCCCGACTTCATCCAGCCGTTGTCCCGTCGCAATGAAATGGTGAACTTTATCAAACAGGGGCTGGAAGATCTGAGCATTTCCCGTACTACCTTTTCTTGGGGCATCCCCGTGCCCAACGATCCCAAACACGTCATCTATGTTTGGCTCGATGCACTCACCAATTATATCTCTGCTTTGGGCTATACCAAGGGGGACGAACGCTTTGAAAAGTACTGGCCCGCCGATGTGCATTTGGTGGGGAAAGATATCGTCCGCTTCCATACTATTATCTGGCCCATTATGCTGATGGCCTTGGATTTGCCCTTGCCCAAAAAGGTGTTTGCCCATGGCTGGATCTTGGTCAATGAAGGGAAAATGTCCAAGAGTAAGGGGAATGTTGTAGATCCTATGGTATTAGCGGATAAATACAGTACCGACGCCCTGCGCTATTTCCTATTGCGCGAATTTATCTTCGGTTCCGATGGCAATTATTCCGAAGAGATTTTGATCAACCGCATCAATATTGATTTGGCCAATGACTTCGGCAACCTTTTGAGCCGTACCACTGCCATGATTACGAAATTCCAAGATGGCGTCATCGAAGCGCCCCGGGAAAAAACGGAATTCGACGACGAATTGCTGGAGCTTTTTAAAACCGTACCCGAGGAAATGGCAGCATATATGGAAAAATTGGAGTTTCACAATGCTCTGGCCGCGATTTGGAAAATCGTAGGCAAAGCCAATAAATATATCGATGAAGCCGCGCCCTGGGCACTGAATAAGAACGGAGAAAAGGAAAAACTTGCCACAGTTCTCTATAATATGGCTGAAGCCCTTCGTTTCTCTTCGATTTTGTTGACGCCTTTTATGCCGAATACACCGGCGAAGGTATGGGCACAGCTCGGGCTTACTGAACTGTCCCATCTCCATACTTGGGACAGCTTGGAGTACGGTAAGATTCCTGCGGGGACCAAAATTGATCGGGGCGAACCCATTTTCCCCCGTTTGGAACTACCCAAAGATGACAGCGAAGGGGAAGAAACCTCCAAAAAAGAAGCGGCCAAAGCCGCGAAAAAAGCCAAGAAAGAAGCAGAAAAGGCAGCCAAAAAAGCCAAAGAAGCGGCGGAAAACGGTCTCAAACCGGAAATCACCATTGACGATTTTGCCAAGGTGGAACTTCGGGTCGCTACGGTCCTCGAAGCGGAAAAAGTGGAGAACGCCGATAAATTACTCAAACTCCGTATCAAAGTGGGGGAAGATGAACGCACTCTGGTAGCGGGAATCGCCCTTCACTACCGTCCAGAAGAGCTGGTCGGTAAAAATGTGGTCATGGTCTTTAACTTAAAACCAGCCAAACTTCGGGGAATTGAAAGCCAAGGTATGGTCTTGGCTGCCTCCGATGATGAGGGGAATCTTCAAGTACTCACCGTGGATAAAGTAAAATGCGGAGGTCGGGTGAAATAATGCTTTTTGATACCCATTGCCACTTAAATGACGAAGCTTTTGTCAGAGATATGGAGGACGTGATTGCCCATGCCCATGAACACGGTGTGACCCGTATGAATGTTGTGGGGTGTGATTGGGAATCTTCGATGAAAGCCGTGGAAATCGCCGAAGATCATGAGGGGATCTATGCCATTGTTGGGGTGCATCCCGGCGACGCTGACACCTATTGCGATGAACTGGAAGAGGATTTGAGAAAATGGGCGGATCACGAAAAGGTCATTGCCATTGGCGAGATCGGTCTCGACTATCATTATGAGGACAATCCCTCGAAAGAGGTACAGGAGATTGTATTTCGTCGCCAAATCCGTTTGGCAAGGGAAGTGGGTCTTCCCATAGTAATCCATAGCCGCGACGCTATGGAAGACACAATGCGCGTTTTGAAAGAGGAGCGACGAGAAGGGGATTATCGCGGGATTTTTCACTGTTTTTCCGGCAGTTATGAACAATCTTTGGTTTGTTTAAAAATGGGGTTCCACATTTCTGTTGGGGGACCCTTAACCTATCCCAATTCTCGTAAACTTCCTCGCATCGTGGAAAAATTGCCATTGGATCGCCTGCTGGTGGAAACCGATTGTCCTTATCTTTCTCCCCAGCCGCGCCGCGGAAAACGGAATGAACCGGCCAATGTCCGTTTCGTTGCAGAAAAGATCGCGGAACTGCGTGATACCACTTCGGAGGAGATTTCCGCGAAAACTACTGCCAATGCTCTGCGCTTGTTTCGACTTGTCTGACCTGTCATTATAATCATAAAGATAAAAAGGTACCTACTGTCTGGTGGGTGCCTTTTTTGTTATGGCTTTATTTTTAACTTTTACGCATATTGGATCTTGGATTTATAGTTCCGATAACAGGCTGAATGTTATAAAATCAGGGGGAAGATTTGTAATGTATTGCATAAATTATTATATTGTGAATAAAAATTCATGTATAAAATGCTATTATTTTTACATTGGTTATGAGAAAATTTGTTCTATGCGGTCGAAAATTGTCAATGGCATATTTTTATAAAATATTGATTATACTGGCATTTGTTGCTTGTGAAATTTTTTTGAAATTAATAAGTTTTTTTTGAGAATTAAAATTTGCATCTCTTATTCAAAATCCATGTTTAGCTGGTATTTTAGTGGTATTTTTTTGAAAAAAGAGCAGAAAATTTTTTAAAAAAACTTTTTTTCGTTCATGCATGAAAATATGAATAGCAGGGCTTTTAAAAAATGGATTCATTTGACTTTATTGCATGAATTTAGTATAATAAAAACAAAGTTGAGAAAGGAGGTGTCTATGCCAGAAGGAAAACAGTCGGTCTTTAAGCGTCTTTCCCGAAATAACAAAATTACTTTGATCTGCGCGGCTTGCGTAATCATTGTAGGCGTTTGTTGTGGCGCTTGGGCCGTACTTGGTGAGCAGAAAGAAGTTACGATTTCTGTTGACGGTGAGGAGACTACCTGTGTTACGTTTCAGCACACGGTTGGTGAACTCCTCGATTCCGAAGGAATCACTCTTAGTGAAGAGGATACAATTAACGTCAAATTGGATCAGCAGCTGGAAGATGATCAACATATAGCGATTCAGCGGGCGTTTGGTGTATCCATTGAAGCTGATGGTACAACGATACAAATGAATATCGCCGACGGAACAGTTGCCGATGCTTTGGAAGAAGCCGGCCTTATCCTTGGTGAACAGGACACGGTGACGCCGTCCCTGGACACGGCTGTAACGTCGGGAATGGTCATCGACGTCGATAGAATTACAATCGAAGAAGTCATAAAAGAAACCGAGTTGGCGTATACCATTGAGCGGAAACGTGATAGCTCAATGAGTATTTACGACGAAGAGGTCATTCAGGAAGGAAAAGTCGGCCTTCAGAAAGACACTTATCGCGTAACTTACTGCGACGGCGAAATCATAAACGAAGAATTGATCGGTACTGAAACGCAGGATCCTGTAAACGAAATTGTGTTGACAGGCAGTTATGATGTCGCATCCCGCAGTGGAGTCGTTGATGAAGGTGATACCGCCTTTGGCGGTTATGGTGACAATGAATCCGGCTATGCGCCGAATGGGATGCCTTGTTCTGATGTTCTCACAGTCAAGGCAACTGCCTACACCCATGACGGAACTATGACAAAGATGGGCACGCCCTGTCGCGTCGGAGCAATCGCCGTGGATCCCAGTGTAATACCACTTGGTTCCAAACTCTATGTAGAGGGATACGGTGTTTGTACGGCTGAAGATACGGGTGGTTTAATCAAAGGGAATCGCATTGATGTCTTTCTCAATACGGAAGAAGAATGCGTTGCCTGGGGTGTGAAAAGCGTCAAAGTTTATATTTTAGACTGACATCAAAATAAAAACTGACGATATTCAACTTTTTAAAAAAACAATGAAATGAAGTATGAAAACGAGCGGGGTATTATCCCCCGCTCGTTTTTTGGTATCAAGGAAACCACATGATTATCGCGTGGTTTCATTTTGTTTGATGGAAAGGCCTTGCAGATCATTCTATAAAGGTAATGGGATCATGTTGGTCCTGTGTTATGACTTATCATAGGAATAAGGTAGGAATATGACCCTTGGATACTGCGGTTTCTGCCAACTGGAATGTGAAGGTGAGGAGTTTGCCGTTGATCGTTATTCCGGAGAAAATCGGAATGACGGCCGCTCTGTGATCAGCAGACTGCTTTTGGATAGAGAATTTCGGATCGCAAAAGCCTGTCTGGAGGACCCCGAGATCCATGAGATACCATCGGGTAGGAAAAAACGATTACAAAGCGTGTTACCCATTTCCCGGATATTTCTAAGCATCTGGAAAAGGGGAATATCTGGATCGAGAAGGAATGTAAGAATGCTTGCGGCGACCGATTATTTTACGTTCCGTTGATTAAATAAATTTTTATCACCTATCAAGTCGAGGGTGGCTTCCTTCGAAAGAGACTTTTGGGGTATGATTTCATATGAAGCATACAACCAGTTGATGGAACAGTGTATGGCCGAGGAAAACCTTACGGAAGAGGATTTTTGGCAAAGTCTTGGGCCTTATGCGGAAAAATCTCTCTATTGAGAAGCGCATCTCTCGATCCTCAACGACGACTATGAGAAGGCCGTGCAAGAAGATGCGGCAATTTCTTATGGGGATTTCGAAACCCGGCGTTTTCAAGAACTCTTCGAGGCTGCGCGGTCGGAGGGAGCCTGATTTTCTCTGATTTTCGGCGCATCAACAAATAGCCTTTAGCGGAGAAATCTGGCTTCTCAGCTGTTTTTCTTGTGGCAGAAAGGCGGATGTGGTATAATAAAACGAATCCTTGGAAAGGAATAAGACTATGAAAGAGTTTTCTTTGGAGACCCGCATCAGAGTGCTGATGAATCAATATGATTTTCACTTTCAAAAAAGTTTGGGGCAGAATTTCCTCATCGACGAAGGAGCTTTGTCGCAGATCGTCGCGGGAGCCGACGTGACAAAGGAGGATAAAGTTCTGGAAATCGGCCCCGGTATGGGCTTTTTAACGGAAAAGCTGGCCGACGCCGCAGGACTTGTCATGACGGTGGAGTTGGATGGAACTCTCTGCGAAATACTCACGAAGCTTTTCTCAGAAGAGGATAATGTTGTGATCTGTCACGGCGACGCTTTGCGCCTCGATTTTGCCTCCATGGCCGCCGAAGGCGAGGCGCGTGGGTTTGAACATCCCTTTAAGATCGTTGCCAACCTACCCTACTATATCACGACCCCGCTGATTTTCTATTTTTTAGAGCATCGAGAATACTGGAGTGAAATGGTTCTGATGGTCCAGAAAGAAGTTGCCCAGCGCATCGTGGCGACTGCGGCTACCAAAGATTACGGCGTTTTGACGTTAATGGTGCAATATGATGCCGACAGTGAGGTGATTTTTGAGGTTCCTGCCTCTTCTTTCCATCCACGGCCGGCAGTTGATTCCGCTGTGATCCGTTTGACCAAACGCCGGGAACCGCCATGCCCCGTGAACGACCGCAAAAAATTCCAATCCCTGGTCAAAGCGGGGTTCGGCCAACGGAGAAAAACCTTAAGCAATGCCTTAGCTAACGGCGGTTTGGGACTGTCCAAAGAACGAGTTTGTGCTTTACTGACGGCCTGTGGCATCGACGGCAAACGCCGCGGTGAAACCCTCAGCTTTGAAGAATACGCTTTATTGGCGAATCATTGGGCTTCCGATCTTTTTTCATAATCAATAGAAAACAACTCTGTATTCGTCCACAGAGTTGTTTTTTTATTTGAAAAATATTTATCAATTTGAGCGTTTTATGATTGATTTTTGTCGAATATTTGTTTATAATACCAATTATAAAAAAGATATATTGGAACACCTACATTGGAACACTAAGGAGGAACAAAATGAAAAAGTTATTGGTTGCATTGTGCAGTGCCGTCATCGTTCTGTTTGCCTTTGCCGGCTGCGGTGGCTATACTGCCGAAGATGCAAAAGGACTTGTGGAAGGTTCTTTGCAGGTGGATTTTTACGGAGAAATAACCGATGAGTTTGTAGCATCGGTGGAAAACGAAAAAGAAGAGCTGGAAGCTGACTATGAAGCGAATATTGATTATTATGCCGAAAGCTTTTTGGAAATTTGTGGCATCACCGATCCCACCGACAATGAGTTTGAAGAATTCCGCACCTTATCAAAGGATCTGTTAGCCAAAGCCAAGTGGGAAATTGGCGAAGTGGAAGAAACAGATCGGGGCTATATGGTTCCTGTGACAATGTATCCCCTCGATGTCGTAGACCAAATCAATAATAATTTGCAAACCGAATTGATTGCAAGATCCACTGAGATTGATGCAAGCAATATGACAGAAGATGAAATTACTGCCGCTGTTACGGACATTGCCGTGGAGTTGATCAAAGGATACATTGAAAATGCCGACTACCTCGATGCCATTGAAGTAGAAGTAGAAGTCTACACCCAGGAAGATGAAAATGGTGAAACGTATTTTATGATGGACAGTGATGATTATATCGCCTTGAACGACGCCTTCATGGGCTTTGAACAATAATCGTTTGTTCTGACGAATCACAAAAAAAGAGAACCTTTTATTAGGTTCTCTTTTTGTCTTCAACGACAAAATTTTTCAATATAATTATCAAGACATTGTTGAATGATGGTTTTGGCATTCTCTGCTCCCTGAACTTCATCGACAACGGTGTCTTTCGCTTCCAAATTTTTATATACCTGGAAAAAGTGTTGCATCTCTTTGAAGCGATGCTGAGGGAGCTGGTCGATATCGGTAAATGTGTTATAGTTGGGGTCTTTAAAGGGAATGGCAATGATTTTTTCGTCAAATTTCCCGTTGTCCAGCATTGCGATCACGCCAATGGGATAGCAGCGTACCAGGCTCATGGGAATAATGGCTTCGCTGCTTAAAATAAGTACATCCAAGGGGTCGCCGTCGTCGGCATAGGTGCGGGGGATGAATCCGTAATTGGCAGGGTAGTGCGTAGAAGTATAAAGAATGCGGTCGAGGATCAGGGCGCCGGTGGACTTGTCCAACTCGTATTTGTTTCTGGATCCCTTTTCAATTTCAACGACCGCTAAAAAGTCGGTGGGGTTTACCCGAGATGGGCTGATATCATGCCATAGATTTGCCATATGGTGTGACCTCCTAAATCATTGATCAACATTTCTTTTTATCGCTCAACCAGTGTAACACAAAGAAAAGTCGTTTTCAATACATATAATATTAATATGAAATAATTTTTTTGTCAATCTTGTCGAATCTGATTCGGTGGTTACAGATATTTGCAAAACAGCGAAACAGCTCACTAAAAACAGCACAAGAAAACGCTGTGTCTTTCGGCAGAATTTTATCAACAACACCGAAACATAATACTTGACAAGTCTTTTCCCAGTTTGTATAATATTAGCGAAAAGAAAATAACTTTTACTGGTGCCCTTCGGGGAGAATAGGGAATTCGGTGCAAATCCGAAACGGACCCGCCGCTGTAAATGGTTGTGAAAACCGCATGATGCCACTGAGAAATCGGGAAGGCGCGGTGATCGGAAAAAACCATGAGTCAGAAGACCTGCCTGTAAAATAAAAAAGACGAAACAATGGTAAAGTTTCAGCTTTAATCAGATTTTAAGTCTGTTTATGTGCTGAAGCTTTTTTATTTTAGTGAGAGTTCGGGAGGTTGTCATGGCGCCTGCTGTGCATATCCAAATTGAATCCTTGACCTTTCCGCCGGAAAACGATGTCGTGCTTCACGATATTGATCTTACTGTGGAGCGGGGTGACTTCGTTGCCATTACCGGCCCTGTCGCATCGGGAAAATCTGTTCTTTTGCATTGTATCACCGGGGCAATTCCCAAATTCAATGAGGGGAAATTGTGCGGTAAGGTTTCGGTGATGGGCCAGGATATCGCGGAGATCCCGTTGCCTAAAATGTCCGATTATCTGGGCTATATGATGCAGGAACCGCAAAATCAGGTTGTCAGCGTTGATGTATATGAAGATATCGCTTTCGGCATGGGAAACCAAAATGTACCCAGGGAGGAAATGGATCGAAAAATCCACGAACTTCTTGATTTTGTGGGACTTTCGGGTATGGAAAGTCGAAAAACCGAAGAATTATCCGGTGGGCAAGCCCAGCGTGTGGTTTTGGCAGGGGTTTTGGCCTTGGACGCCCCCATCTTAATTTTGGATCAGCCTACGGCAGAACTGGATCCCCGGGGGCGTCGAGATCTTTACCGGCACCTTGCGTATTTGAACAAAGAAAAAGGCGTCACTGTCATCATGGTGATGGATCGCACCGAAGAGGTAATGGCCTGCGCCAATCGGGTGTTATTTATGGAAAACGGTACCGTTGCTAAAGAGTATGCCCCGGAAGAATTCATGGTTTTGCAAAAAAAAATCCATGGAAGCAATCATACGGTGCCATCCCGCACCGGCGAAGTCGTGGTACAGGTGAGTGGGGCAGGATATACCTATAAAGGCGGCTTTGTCGGCTGTGAACCCTTGGACCTCACCATTCGCCAAGGTGAATTCGTTTCCGTCATCGGTTTAAATGGTTCTGGAAAAACCACGTTAATGAAAATGCTGGAGGGACTCCTTGTGCCCACGGTAGGCACGGTGGAACTCTTTGGCCAAAAAGTTACCAAAAAGAACATTAATGAATTGCGCAAACGGATTGGTTTTCTGTTTCAGAATCCTGATTTCCAAATATTTGCTTCCACGGTGGCAGAGGAAGTCGCCTTTACGCTGAAATTGCGAAAGATCCCGGAAGATAAGATCAAGGCAAAAGTAGAGGCTGCCCTTTCTCAAAGCGGGTTACTTCCCTATTTACAGGAACACCCCCAAAAGCTTAGCCGCGGCCAACGGCAGATGCTGGCTTTGGCCTCGGTGTTGGTGGGAGAGCCTGATATCATCATCGCTGATGAACCTACTTCCGGTTTGGATGAGGCCCAAAGCTACATGATTATGGATGCCTTATCTGATCTGGTAAAACAAGGGAAGACCGTATTGCTTGTGACCCATGATCTATCCATGGCTCGTCAGTATGCCCACCGTATCGTTTCCATGCACCGTCACGAGATCGTTTTGGATATTCCAGGAACGGAAATGATGAATCATCGGGAAACTTTGGAGCGAATTGGTCTTATGTTTCGGGAAGGGGGGCTTTCCGTATGAATTTCGCGGAACGTATGGATCCCCGATTGAAATTTTTCTGGTGCGTGTTTTTGATTTTAGCCGCCTTTTCTGCCCATACCGTCGGTATGGAACTGGTATTGCTGACCATCATTTTATTGACGGAACTTTGTTTCAGCAAATCTTTGAAAAAGTATAAAGTGCTTTTGATCCTGATGTTGGTCGTGGCATCTCAGATCTTTGTAATTCAATTCTTTTTTTGTCGCGAAGGGCACCTCATTTGGCAATGGGGAATTATCAGGGTATACAGCGATTTTTGGCGCATCGCTCTCTTGGGAACATTGCGTACGATCGTCATTGCTATGGCGGCAGTGCAGTGCCTCACATGGACGTCTTCAAAACAGGCAACGTTGATGCTGGTTTCTTGGCATGTTCCCTATCGTTATGCCATGTTGACCGGGGTCGCTTCCCGCTTTTTGCCATTGATGCAAAAGGAATATCTTTCGATTTGTGACAGCCAGACAGTACGCGGGTTGCCCTGCGACGGTATTTGGAACAAAGTAAAAACCATTTTACCCACATTTTTTCCCTTTTTATACCGCGCCATTCGCCGTTCCTCAGAAACTGCGCTGTCTATGGAATTGCGCGGTTTTGGTAGGGAAAAGACGAGAACCTTTACAACGGAACTTGCCATCAAACCTTGGGAGAAAATCGCCCTTGGTGTCGTTATTTTGTTGATTTTACTCTTGTGTGCGCAAAGAGTTTTGTCATATTTTTATTAAATCTGTCAAAAAGAAGGAAAACTGATTGAGGAGGCCGAATAATGAACACAACAGAGACAATGAAAAGCAATGTTTTTCGCACGGATACCAAAGCCTTGGTGGGATCTGTGATCTTGGGGATCGTATTTGTCATCGCTTGCCAGGTCACGGGACAGATCGACAACCTTTTCCCTTGGGGAAAAGCGGGGATGTTTTTGATTAACGGCACAGTATGGGCCTTTTTTACTGGACTGATTACACTGCTTTATAAACAGCCCGCCGGTATCATTGCCGGGGAAGTTGAAGCAATTATTTCCATATGGTACAGTCCCTTGTGGCTTGCTTTTGTTTTTGCCAATGCCATCGGCTCCATTGCCGTATCCCTTGTCGCTGCCAAATGCTCTATGGAAAAATGGTGGCATCACATTGTTGCACAATTCTTCGTCAATTTCTTGGGAAATTGTATTATTTGTGTGGGGTTAGTGCAGATTTATAACCTCCCAGTGAATGTAGCTATCATCGAATCCTTGATTATTATCGCCGTTTGCTGGCCTTTTTCCACCATTTTTACCAAACTTGTCTATGATAAGGTGAAAAAATCCGGATTGGCAAAATAAAAAATTCATTGCTATCGTTGAAATCCACTGAGATGAAAGGAATATTATGAGTCAAGATTGGCGTGTATTTTTACAGGAATTAGAAAAAGAAGGCGCGGTGAAGCACGTCACCGAAGAAGTTAAACGAGAATATGAGATCACACAGTTGATGATGGATCTGGAAAAGGAACATCGCTATCCTGTTATGGTCTTCGACCATGTGGAAAATAGCGAATTTCCGGTTCTCACCAATATTCTTGGAACCCGGGAGCGATTTGCAAAGGCCATGGGCGTAAAAACCAAAGATGTGTCCATGGAATTTGCCAAACGTATCGGTAATCGTATTGAGGAAGTGAAGGTAGTGGAGAATCCGCCTTTCGCGGCCCATTGTTTGACCGGTGACGAGATTGATCTTTATCAACTGCCTATTCCCACCCATTTCCCCATTGATGCCGGTCCCTATGTCACTTCAGGGCTCTGTGTTGCCAAAGATCCTGAAAGCGGCGCTGAGACCTTGGGGTTTCATCGGATGCAGCTAAAGGGGAAGGATAAATTGGGGATTTCCCTCCACTCCCGCCAACGGCTTTGGGAATATTTCCGCCGCAGTGAGGAGCGGGGAAAAAATTTGGAAGCCGCCATTGTCATCGGCCTTCATCCCAATATCTCTTTGGGCTCCATGGCGCTGGTTCCCTATGATCAAGGAAAATACGGCGCCATCGCTGGACTTTTTGGGGAGCCCTTGGAAGTGGCGCAATGCGCTACCGTGGATTTGCAGGTTCCCGCCTATGCCGAAATTGTGTTGGAAGGGGAAATCCTGGCCGATGTACGGGAAAAGGAAGGCCCTTTTGCGGAATTTACTAATTACGCATGTTACCGCAGTACGGAAAATGTGTTTCAGGTCAAAGCCATCCGTTATCGAGAAAATGCCATTTACCATGACGTCACTCCCGGTATGAGTAGTGAGCATGTTACCGTCGTTGCGATTCAGAGGGAAGGAGACGTATTAAAAGCTCTGCATCAAACGCTGCCCAATGTCAAAGCGGTTCACGCTCCCTTTTCCGCCTGTGGCTTGTTCCATTGTTACATTTCTATGAAAAAAATTGCTGAGGGCCAGCCTCAACAGGCCATCTATGCCGCTTTCGCCGTGGACCATAATATTAAACTGGTGATCGTTGTTGATGAGGATGTTGATGTCTTTCAGGAGGAAGAAGTACTTTGGGCTTTGGCCACAAGATTACAGGCTGATCATGGTGTGACGATTTTGCCCCAGCATCTGGGGATGGGCGTTACCCTTGACCCCTCCACTGATGAATTGAGCCGTACCTCAAAAATGGGCATTGATGCTACAAAACCTTTGAGCGGTTTTGCCCCGAAAATTGCAATGGATCCCCAGATAGAAGCAGCAGTACAGCGACTCCATAAATATACGAAATAACCGTTCCGTCGATTGATCTGAGCGAAATGCAATGATCAATGGATGGTATACATCATCTCATTGCGGCCGCTTACGTCCGCCGTTGTTACGGTGGACGGAGCGGTCCGCCCTGTTTATATTTGATAAATTATGGAAAGAAGAAGGTTTTTTTATGATTAAAATTGCCATTGATACCGGCGGCACCTTTACCGATTATACTTCTGTAGGTACTATGTCGGAGGGAGAGAGCCGCAGTATATTTGTGAAAAACCCCACGGATCATGAAAACCCCGCCCGTGGAATTTTGGCAGGGTTGGAGGAACTGGCCAAAGCATGGGATGTGGATTTGGACACTTTATTGCATCATACTTCGCAGATTTCCCACGGCACCACATTGGCTTTGAACGCCTTGTTGGAAAAAAGGGGGGTAAAAACGGCGTTATTTACCACTGAAGGATTTCGCGACGCTCTGGAGATTCGCCGTTCCCAGTTAAAAAATCAATGGGATCTTCATATTGAAATGCCTGAGGTTTTGGTGCCCCGTCGTTTACGTTTGGGGATCCGCCAACGGATGGATTATAAAGGCGATATCATTACGCCTTTGGATGAGGAGTCTGTGCGCCGTGCCTGTGCAAAATGTCGCGATGCTCAAGTGAAAGCCATAGCCGTTTGTTTTCTGTTTTCTTTTCAGAATGATGCCCATGAACGACGGGTACAAGAGATCATTCACGAAGAACTTCCCGATGTGTTTGTTTCTCTTTCTTCGGAGGTCGCTCCCAGAATTCGTGAATATGAGCGCACTTCCACTACGGTAATCAATGCTTATCTTACACCGGTTTTGGCGGATTATCTCAGTGTGATTCAAGTAGAATTGGCAAAACACGGTTGGAAGAACCCCATTCATATTATGCTTAATAGCGGCGGCCTCAGCGATACGGAAGCCGTGAATCGTTTTGCCGCTAAGACACTGCTTTCCGGTCCTGCCGGTGGCGCTGTGGGCAACGAAGCTCTTTGTCGGCGATTGGGCAAAAGCCATATGGTGTTGGCAGATATGGGCGGCACCAGCTTTGACGTCCATGTTGTCAGCGGCGGCAAAAATGCTCTGATTCCCCAATCGGAGCTGGCGGAATATCCTTTGAGCATTCCCATGATCGACATCAATTCCATTGGCGCCGGCGGCGGCAGTATTGCCCGAGTCGATGATGGCGGCCGTTTACTGGTGGGACCTGATTCGGCAGGTTCTGTTCCCGGGCCGGCCTGTTACGATCTGGGTGGAGAAGAACCCACGGTAACTGATGCACTTTTGCTGATGGGGCTTGTCAATGAGAATAATTTCCTCGGCGGACGGATGACATTGTCCCGCCGAAAAGCGGAAACTGCCATAAATCAGAAGATCGCAGAGCCCTTGGGCCTTTCGGTGATGGAAGGGGCGCGTCTCATCTATCGTGTGGCCGCGGAAATGATGGCCGATGCCCTGCGTCTCGTCACCATGCAGAAAGGAAACGACCCCCGTTTTTACAGTCTTTTAAGCGCTGGGGGCGCGTTTCCCCTGTTTGCTGCGGGTATTATGGATACCCTTCACATGACCGATGCCCTCATTCCCGTTCAAGGCCCGGTATTTTGCTCCTGGGGAATGCTGGGTGCTTCCCGCCGCTACGATGATACCCGCAGTTTCTTTATGGAAAAAAGTCAATGGGATGGTAAGGCTTTGGCACGACAGATCGCGGCGATGAAACGTGTCGGGGATGAGGAATTAGCCCGCCTCGGTGTAAAAGAGGAAGATCGCCGCTTTGATGTGGTATTGGAAATGCGCTATATCGGCCAGCATCATGAAATCAGTGTTCCCTGGGGGGATCGACTCATCGACGATTCCTGCCGGAATCTTGTAGAAAAGGCCTTCCATGATACCCACGAGTCCATCTATGAATATGCGGAGCGGGATCAGGATTGGGAGATCATCAATCTTCATTTGGCCTGTTACGAAGCAATGAAAGGTCATACTCTTTTCCATTTCGGCGAGGGAAAACGGGTGACGGAAAAAACCGTCGCCGGCGATGCTTTCGGACTGCCTGGAGAGGTAACAGTTCCCGTCTATGGTGAGGGAAACCTGACCCGAGGAATCCAAGGCCCTGCCTTGATTGATTTTTCCTATACCACGGCAGTGGTGCCCAAAGGATTTATTGCGCAGGTAGAATATGAAGGGATTCTTACTTTGAAGAAAGACGGAGGTGAAGCTTAAATGGAACAGCGAATGGAAGATATCATCAACCGTACCGTGATCGCCAACCGTCTCGACAGCATTACCGGAGAGATGGGGTTGGCTTTGGAACACTCCGCGCATTCGCCTATTTTTGCCGAAGCTTGTGATTTCGCTTGCTGTATTTGTGACAGTGAAGGGGAATTAGTTTCTCAATTAAGCGGTATCCCCATTTTGGCCACGGCTGGATCCTTTAGTGTAAAGTCGGTGCTGCGCCGTTATGGGAATGATATTGCCGACGGTGATGTTTTTATTATCAATGACCCTTACGACGGTGGCAACCACTTGCCGGATATCGGCATCATTACCCCGGTTTTTGCCGAAGGGGAATTGTTGTTCTTTTGTGTGAGCCGGGCCCACCACGGCGACATCGGCGGTTCCACCGCCGGCAGTTACAATCCCAAGGCAACAGAAATCTTTCAAGAGGGAATCCGTATTCCGCCGACGAGATTAATGCGAAACCGTGAAATGTTGGAGGACGTTTTGACCCTTATTATCCATAATACTCGTAATCCTGCCATGATGAAAAGTGATTTACTGGCTCAGATCGGTTCCAATCGTCTGGCAGCCAAACGCATCAGGGAAATGGTGGATACTTATTCTGTTGCCACTGTGCGGAAAGCTGTATCGGAAACATTGGAACAGACGGAGATCCTCACCCGTAAACGTATTGCGGCGGTACCCGATGGTGTTTATTGCGCTACAGAATATATTGATGATGATGGGTTTCAAGAGGAACCTGTAAAGATCCAAGTGGCGGTAAAAATCCATGGCGATCGTATGCTTGTGGATTTTGAAGGGACAGATCCACAGGTCAAAGGATTTATTAATACTTCTGTGGTTACGGCTACTACCGCTTCGGGAATCGCGGCACTTTGGTTTTTAGGAGCGGATATTCCGAGAAATGGCGGTGCGTTCCGTTGTATTGAGGTAAATCTTCCCAAGGGGTCCTTGGTCAATCCCAACGAGCCCGCCCCTATGACTCTTTGCACGCTGACGCCTGCCAGTGAGATCATCGGCACGATTTTCCAGGCTCTGGATCAGGCGGAGTCCGGCCGCGTTTCCGCAGGTTACTGTCGTTATGCAGGGCCTTCCTATTACGGGATCGATCCTCGCACCAACCGTTTTTATGTAGGCTTTTCCTTCTGCTCCACCGGTTCCGGCGGCGCAATGAAAGGAATGGACGGCAAAGCTTATATGTCGGCGATGTCCAATTTTGGCGGTGTAAAGACGCCCAATATCGAATCCAACGAAGTGCAATATCCTCATTTGACTCTTTGGCATGAAATGGATCTTGATACAGCCGGACCGGGGGAATATCGTGGCGGTGCGGGAATGCGGTTTGCCTTTGAAATTTATGATGAAAGCAGCGATATCGTGATGTTTGGCGACGGCATGAAGTTTGCTCCCTATGGTTTAAGAGGCGGCGGCAAAGGCAGTCTCAACAAAGCGATATTCGTCCATGAAGGAACCCCCATTACCATGGAAAGCAAAGAATATCCTCGTCATGTATCTAAAGGAGATCGCGTATATCTCAATTCCTGCGGCGGCGGCGGTTGGGGTAATGCCCTTGATCGTCCTCCGGAAAAGGTTTATAATGATGTCTTAGATGAAATCATCTCTGTGGAAACAGCAAAAACTATTTATGGCGTTGTCATTACTGAAAGCGGTGTTGACAAAGATGCCACCAGAAAGTTGCGGGAGGAAATGCGATGAAAATTCTGCTGGGAATCACTGGGGCAACGGGGATCTGTTATGGTATCCGCTTATTGGAGATTTTGAAGGAAACGGAACATCATGTTACTTTGGTCATGAGTCCTTGGGCGGAAAAAAATGTGGTGTTTGAGAGCAACGTTACTGTGGAAGACATCAAAGCCATGGCCGATACCGTTTGCGATTATGACGATTTGTCAGCTCCGGCTGCCAGTGGTTCTCATGGCATCGACGCCGTGATCATCGCGCCTTGCAGTATGAAAACCCTATCCGCCGTGGCCAACGGATACAGTGATAATCTCATTGTTCGCAGTGCTGATGTAGCATTAAAAGAACGACGCCCTCTTCTGTTAATGGCCAGGGAGACGCCTTTGACTGCGATCCATTTGAGAAATATGCTTACCGTAACGGAGGCCGGAGGAATTCTAATTCCACCTATGCCGGCTTTTTATCATCATCCCCAAACCATTGAGGATGTCATTGATCAATCTGTGGGGAAAGTCCTTGATTTATTAAAAATTTCTCACGATCTTTATCGTAGATGGGGGGAATGACCAATGGTAATCCAGGCAGGCAAAGGGCGCACCGCTCTTACTTACGATGTGCGACTTTTTGGAAGCGATCTTTTGATTTCTGTATTTGGAGGTGTCGCCCATATTGGAAGCGTAGCTGTAGGAGATTGCGGCTCTCTTTTATCCTATACCGCAAAGGAACATAAGGACGACGCCCTGTCGGAAACCTTGGCAAAAACTATTTCCCGACGGTATCAGTGCCGCTGTGTGGTTACAGCAGGATTTCATCTTGATGATATTGTCAAAGAGGAAATCAGCGCTGTGTTGGAAACTCATGTAGAGGGCAGTAAAAAAGTAATGGCAGCGCTCGATGAGTTGTTAGAATCTTCTGAATCGAAAGATATTTTGTAAAATTGCAAGAAAATATGCTTGACTTCCCCGGGGTTTTGGCCTATGATAATAGTTAATAAAAAATAGGCGGATCATCATACGATATGGATAGAGTTGTTTTGATGCTCTGTGTCGATGGACGGTGTAAGTAGGGGTAGCTGTTCATTGTTCAGAAATATGGCCTAAGACCTGTTCTGTTTTTCTATTTGATATGCCAATGAAGAGCGGCACTTTTTGTGCCGCTCACTTTTTGTCGTATGATTGTCCCGTCCATGAGACGCCCATGGTAAAAAAGAGAGATGGCGTTACCTTGAGAGAATTCAAAGGAGTTTTAGGAGAATTATGACATTGAATGAGATGAAAGCAGGGGAAAGCGGTGTGATTGAGGCCGTGCATTGCGAAAAGATTTTGCGCCGCCGTTTGTTGGACATGGGGCTTACGCCAAAGACCCGTATTATGGTGCGGAAAGTCGCTCCACTGGGTGATCCGATGGAAGTCAGTCTGCGGGGGTATGAGTTGACTTTGCGGAAGGATGACGCCAGTAATATTGAGGTAAAAGAGGTACGCCCGTGTCTATTGAAATAGCCCTTGTAGGGAACCAGAACAGCGGCAAAACAACGCTTTTTAACCAAATGACCGGCAGCAGCCTCAATGTGGGGAATTTTCCCGGCACCACAGTGGAAAAGAAAGAGGGAATTGTAAAACATCACCATGAAGTAAAGGTGGTGGATCTTCCCGGCGTCTATTCCTTGTCCCCCTATACGGAAGAAGAACGCATCACCAGAGATTGTCTACTTCATGCCGAAGCAGATGTGGTGGTCAATGTCATCGACGCCACCTGTTTTGAGAGGAGCCTTTATCTGACTCTTCAAGTCATTGAAATGAATTTTCCAACGGTTTTGGCCGTTAATATGATGGACGAGCTTCGTGCCAGCGGCCGCCACCTTGATATGGAAGGGCTTCAACAGGCGTTGGGAATCCCAGTGGTTCCTATTTCCGCGTTCCGTGGCGAAGGCATTGAGGAACTGGTTATCGCGGCAATGACGTCAGCTAAAAATCATACCCTTCCCCGTAAAATGGATTTTTGCAGCGGTCCGGCCCACAAAGCCATTCATTCCATTGCCCATATTATCGAAGATGCCGCTGTCGGCGCCAAACTGCCCATTCGTTTCTCCGCCTGTAAACTGGTGGAGGGAGATGATGAGATCAAAGAAATGTTGGCCCTTTCCGAGGGCGACAGCCAAATGGTGGAAATGCTCGTTGCTGAAATGGAGCAGCGACTGGGAACCGATAGAGACGCCGCCATTGCCGATATGCGTTATGCATTTATTGAACAGTATTGCTGCCCTTTTTTAAAGGGAAAGTCTGTTGACAAAGGCCAGAGCCGTTCGATCAAGATTGATAAGCTGTTAACTCACCGTATTTTGGCCATGCCTATTTTTGTAGGCATTATGGGCGTTATTTTTTATCTGACCTTTGGCCTGATCGGACCGATTTTTAATGATTGGATGGCGGCAGGCGTTGCGGAGATTACGGCACTGACCGAAACGATTCTGGTGGATTTGGGGCTTAATCCTGTGGTTCAGTCTTTAATTATTGATGGTGCATTTGCCGGTGTCGGCTCGATTTTATCGTTCCTTCCCACGATCATTTTGCTCTTTTTCTTTCTTGCTTTGTTGGAAGGCAGTGGCTATATGGCCCGCGTTGCTTTTGTTTTTGACCATTTATTGCGGAAAATCGGTCTTTCGGGGCGCTCCTTTGTCCCCATGCTGCTGGGGTTTGGCTGTACGGTTCCGGCAGTTATGTCTACTCGTACTTTGGGCAGCGATCGGGATCGGAAAATGACAATTTTACTGCTTCCTTTTATGTCTTGCTCTGCTAAACTTCCCATTTATTCCGTTTTTACCATGGCTTTTTTCGATCATTACCGCAGTTTAGTTATGATTAGTCTGTATGTCGGCGGTATATTGGTGGGGATCCTCTGTGCCCTATTGATGAAGCATACTGTATTTCGCGGTTCGCCGATGCCTTTTTTGATGGAACTTCCTTCCTACCGTATCCCCGATAAGAAAGTGGTGGCCATGAATTTATGGCAAGAGACACGGGATTTTATTACCCGGGCTTTTACGGTGATTTTTGCCGCTTCCATTGTGATTTGGGTATTACAGAGCTTTGATCTCACATGGCATCAGGTGGCCGACAGTGGCGATAGTATGCTGGCGGGATTTGGAAAGATTTTGGCACCCATTTTCGCGCCTTTGGGATTTGGAGATTGGCGTTGTTCTACAGCGCTGGTGACGGGCCTGATGTCCAAAGAAACGGTGATCAGCACTTTCTCCATTTTAGTTGGAGCCGGCGACTCTGTGGCTTTGGCTTCCTCTTTGGGGAGCATTTTCACACCTCTGTCCGCTTTTTCCTTTTTGATCTTTACACTGCTGTATATGCCCTGCGTGGCCTCGTTTGCCGTGACTCGGAGGGAACTCGGTTCCCTGGGAAAAGCGTTGTTGGCGTCGGGATTTCAGACAGCAGTCGCGTGGATTTGCGCTTTTCTTTTTTATCAAATTGCTTCCTTAATAATATAGTCGATCATATCATAGGAGGATTGCAAAAAAGACAGTGGCTATATGGAGTATGGAAAGTGATTTTATTGTAAAAAATAATCACAGGCCGCCACACATGACGTGTGGCGGCCTGTGAGATTTTAACGACACTTAAGCTTTTATTCAAATAGTGCGTCTCCAATGGCACTGTCCCAGTGACCGTCGATCAAAGCAACCTTGCCTTCATCGACTGCAGCGGCAACCCTTGGGTCAATGGGTAAGCGTCCGAGGATTTTTAGGCCAAATTCCTTGGCTGTCTCTTCTAAATGACTTTTGCCAAAGATCTCAATCTGTTTTTTGCAATCAGGACATTCCAAATAAGCCATGTTTTCCACAATTCCCAGAATGGGAATGTTCATCATTTTTGCCATATTTACGGCCTTGGCCACAATCATGGAGACCAATTCCTGGGGAGATGTTACGATGACAATACCGTCTACCGGCAGGGACTGGAATACAGTCAAAGCTACATCGCCGGTACCGGGGGGCATGTCCACAAACATATAATCTACATTGCCCCAGCAGACATCAGTCCAAAATTGTTTGACCGCGTTACCGATCATGGGACCTCTCCAGACCACAGGAGATTTTTCATCTTCTAATAGTAAGTTGATGGAGATCATTTTGACGCCTTGCTGGCTTACGGCAGGAAGCAATCCTCCTTCGCAGGTTTGGGCGCGTCCATGAACGCCAAAGGCTTGGGGAATAGAGGGACCGGTCAAATCTGCATCGAGAATCGCTGTTTCATATCCTCGTTTCATTGCATCCAGTGCCAACATCGAGGTGACCATGGATTTCCCAACGCCGCCTTTTCCGCTAACAACGGCAATCACCTTTTTTACATTGCTCAAAGCGTTTTCTTCTGCTTTGAAACTTGCTTTTCTGCTGTCGCAGTCTAGTTTACAGGAGCTGCATTTTGTGTCGTCACAATTTTCTTTTTTGGCCATAGTAATGATATCTCCTTTTTCTCTATATATGATCCTAAATATTCCATCGGTGGAACATAAAATCGTAATATCTGTCAACCGACGGTACTTATTCTTATTTTTATTGTATCACAAATTTGCTCTTGTATCCATAGGCAGAAAAGAGTTATAATATGAGAATCATAACAATCGAGGTGTTATTTTATGCTGAAAAAACAAAAACGTGTCGTTGCGATTCATGATATCTCTTGTGTGGGCAAATGTTCTCTTACCGTAGCTTTGCCTATTTTATCGGCGGCCGGTGCAGAGACCAGTATTATTCCCACGGCGGTATTGTCGACTCATACTGGAGGATTCACCGGCTATACTTACCACGACCTTACCGATGAAATTATTCCCATCACCAACCATTGGAAAACCTTGGATTTGGAAGTTGACGCCATTTATACGGGATTTCTCGGGTCTTATGAACAGATCGACATCATGAAAAAAGTCTTTGATATGTTCAAAACCAAAGACAATTTGATTTATGTAGATCCGGTTATGGGGGATAACGGTTCCCTCTATACGATTTTTGACAAAGAATTTGCCAAGGGTATGGCTTCTCTTTGCGCCAAAGCCGATATGATTATTCCCAATATTACAGAGGCCTGTTTCATGCTGGATGAAATTTATCAGGAACCGCCTTATGAACAGAGTTATGTAGAAAACCTTCTGAAAAAGTTGGCGGAACTTGGCCCCAAAAAAGTAGTTCTGACCGGTGTTGCCTTCGTAGAAGATGAATTGGGAACCGCTGTTTATGATAGTGAAACTAATACCGTTGATTATGTATTTGCCAAACGGATCGATGGTTATTACCATGGTACCGGAGATGTCTTTGGCAGCGCCATGCTGGCTGGGTTAGTCAATGATTGCTCTTTGAAGCGCAGTGCGGAAATTGCCGTCAATTATACGGTTAACTCAATTCAGCGCACCAAAGATGCGGGAACTGATGTCAAGTATGGTGTTGATTTTGAGCGTGGTATCCCTGCTTTCATCAAAGACTTGGGGCTTTCCTGAAATTCATGATATTCGGAGTCGCAGACTGCGGGATGTGGTTTGCGGCTTTTTTGTTTCCGAGAGGAAAATGCAAAAGGCAAAAGCTCTTGTTCCATGGTTATTCCCACAACGCTCATGAAATGGGAATCAATGTAAACTTATTATAAAATAATTGTAAATTTCGACAAAAAATGCTATAATAACTCTGTTTTATTGGAGAATCGGCATTGGTTGGCATCAATCAACAAGATGTGCCGAATTCGATGAGGGGTTATTGCATGAAAAAGATGAAACGATTTTCCTGTCCTGCGGGATTCGCGTTGTTGCTCATCCCATTGGTATCACTGGTTGTGATGTATCTCGTCATTTGTATGGAACCTGACTATCTTGATTATTGGAATTTACAATGTCAAGGGTTCCCTGCGCTGGTGTTATGGAATTTTCTTCCAATCTTTTTCACTATTTCTTTATTATATTTTATTACAAAAAACAACTAAAAATCTGATTGTCCGCTAAAACACTGTACTTATCAGCACATTCAAGGATTGAAATACTTCAAATTACTACGATTTTACTACCATTGAATGAGCCTTGATACGTTAGAAATCCCAGATATGCAAAGATATGGTACAGCACATCAGTATTGAATAGATGAAAAATTGAATATCGCAAGTAGATTATGGAACGCCGATATTGACGTTCCTTTTCTATTTCCAGCCGTTCAGAAATGGACGGCTTTTTCTATATCCAAACGAAAGGAGAATTTTAAAAGCTATGAAAAAGATATTGAAGCGATTAGCCACAGGCTTCCTTGCCTTTGCGACTATCGTTACCGCTTTGCCGACAACGGCAGTCCACGCTTCCGAGAAGCAATACTGGACGGAAAGTGCCGAGCGTGTCGGTATCATTGAAAAAGTGATGAATGACGGCTCTATCGGTTCGACCTTTAATGAGGGCTATA
>NBJMC04201__coassemble_399_pt1 | contig 38284 bp, 34 predicted proteins | sample NBJMC04201__metabat2_high_PE_023 | metagenome-assembled genome bin NBJMC04201
TCGAGAGTCTTTGGTGATAAGCTGCTATAATATCGGAGAAATAGGAAAATCCGGTTCTTCTGGAGGCATTGTGGGTTTTGCAACGGATATATCCGGAGTTTTAAATTGTTGTTACCTGCAAGGGGCAACTCCTGGGATTGGCGGAGATATGAGCGCCTACGAACACAAAATTTATTATGGCACTTCCGAAAATATGAAGACGTCGGCGTTTATTACTTTCCTCAATGGTGGCGAAGGCGAGTTCTTTGTTGCTGATGGATACAATATTAACAATGGTTATCCTGTTCTATCTTGGGAAAAACCTGCGCTGCCATCTTATAAAATCTCCGTAAGTAATGAAATCATTGTCTCGAAGACCAAGGCAGAACCCGGAGAAACGATCCAGCTTCTTGCTCCCAAAGAAAACTTTATTGGTTGGAAAAGTACACCGAGTCTTGAAATTGCTACAGGAGAGTTAAGTTCTCAAGTTTATGGCATGTTTACAATGCCAGATAGCGCTGTAACAATCACCGCACAGTATAAATCGAGTACCAAATTCCAAGACGTTCCTGACAACGCATGGTTTGCGCCGTTTGTTTACGACTTAGCAGGGCAGGGGATCTTGAACGGAAGAAGTGATACTATTTTTGATCCTGACGGCAACATCACACGTGGAGAATTTGCAAAAATACTAGCTTATGCATCTCAGGATGATTTGAGTCAATATAAAGGTACTTCAAATTTTGCTGACAGTAAAGGCCACTGGTCAGAAACTAATATTAACTGGGCTTATCAAAATGGTATTGTAAAAGGTCAATCTGAAACCACTTTTGCTCCCAATGCCAAAATTACTCGTCAGGAAATGGCCGTGATGATTAAACGCTATGCCGACTATAAAGGAATCGACTTACCGAAAAGCAATCAAGCGGTGACTTTTGTCGATGATGGTAAAATTGCAGCATGGGCCAAAGCAGAGGTGACAGCAATGCAGCAGGCAGGCATTATCAATGGTAGACCCGGTAACCTTTTTGATCCGGAAGGCAATGCCTCAAGAGCGGAAGCTGCTAAAATGATTTCCGTTCTGCTGGATCTCTAATCTATATTTGATCATAGAGCCTCCTTCTCCCGGCAGAAGGGGGCTCTCATAATAAATGGTTAAATTTCTCTCATCAATCATGGCAGCATTGTCATGGGATTGATCAACGAACTCTATTGATGAAAAAGGTATAAAATCCAACGTTCACAGTGATATCATAAAATCCTTGTATTGACAAAGATTTATAAAATGTGCTAAATTCAATATTGATGATGAATTTTTTAACGATTTTACAGGGTAAGATTTCAGAACCTGAAATTTTGCTCTTTTTCTTTTGGTGGTGATCTTATAATGTCTTATGATCTTACAACGGGCAATCTTTTTCGACGGCTAATTTCCTTCTCTTTGCCCTACTTTTTGTCATATTTCATGCAGAGCCTCTATGGTTTGGTAGATCTTTTTGTCATTGGTTTATATAACGGAACTGCCACTGTGGCTGCAGTCTCCATTGGTAGCCAGGTGATGCATATGTTGACAGTGATGATTGTGGGGCTGGCCATGGGAGCGACAGTCCGCATAGGCTTTGCCGTGGGCCAGAAGGATCAAGAACGGGCGGCCAAAACCATTGGGAACTCCGTAACGTTTTTTGCCTGTTTTGCTTTGATTTGTATGGTATTGTTGTTGATCTGCACCAACGGGATTGCAGGATTGATGCAGACGCCGCCGGAGTCGATGAAGGAGACGATCCAATATCTTCGAATCTGTTTTGCTGGAATTCCCTTTGTCGTAGCTTACAATGTGATCAGTTCTATTTTTCGCGGAAAAGGTGATTCCAAAACTCCAATGGTATTTGTGGCGATCGCCTGTTTTGTCAATATTGTTTTGGATTTTCTGTTGATCGGAGGTTTTCATTGGGGGGCTGTTGGCGCGGCTTGGGGGACGGTTTTGGCCCAAGCGGTGAGTGTGGGCTGCGCTCTGCTTTGGCTTCGTCGCCGTCCCCTCGGCTTTCCTTTTTATAAAGAAAGTTTTCGTCCTAAAGCCGCTGTTTTAAAAGAAATTACCGTGGTTGGCGGCCCCATTGCATTGCAAGACGGCCTGATTCAAGTGGCGTTTTTATTAATTACCGTGATTGCCAATACACGAGGAGTTACTATTGCCGCCGGCGTTGGCATTGTGGAGAAAATCATCAGTTTTTTATTCCTAGTGCCGTCGTCGATGCTTTCATCTATTTCTGCCATGACTGCTCAAAACATCGGTGCGGGGAAGTTTGTCAGAGTGCGGAAAACACTTAATTATGGTTTTGCCATTTGTTTGGCTTATGGGATTATCGTAAGTGCATATTGTTGGTTTTTTCCGGAAACGCTGTTGCGACTTTTTTCCGATGATCCCGATGTGATCATTTACGGTTGCCAATATTTAAGCGCTTATGCCCTTGATTGTGTTTTTGCGGGAATTCATTTTTGTTTCAGCGGTTATTACTGCGGTTGTGGTCATTCCGGCGTTTCATTTTTTCATAATCTTATTTCCATCATGTTCGTGAGAATTCCCGGAACGTATTTGGCGGCACAGGTCTTTCCTGCATCCCTCTTCCCTATGGGATTGGCGGCACCTTGTGGGTCAATTCTTTCTGCTCTGATTTGCGTGATCTTTTATTTCATTCTGAAAAAACGAGGACGTCTCTATCCAATGATGAGAATGTAATGTTTTACTGCGGATGATTGCGGTTTCCGGTTGCCTTTTGAGATAAAATGGGTTACAATGTTTACTGTTATTACAGACGGACAAGGAGGAAGGAACGTGTCAGTGGAAAATGTAAAATCATATCTTGCTCGGTTTGGCGTCGACGATCGCGTGATGGAGTTTGAAACCTCCAGCGCCACGGTGGAATTGGCTGCGGAAGCTGTGGGCACCGAGCCTGCCCGTATTGCAAAGACTCTTTCTTTTGCGGTGGGAGATGAATGTATTCTGGTGGTTACGGCAGGAGATATGAAAATTGATAATAAAAAGTTTAAAAATTGCTTTGGTGTAAAGGCTAAAATGCTATCTCTTGATGCGGTGGAATCAATGACAGGCCATCCGGTAGGCGGTGTTTGTCCTTTTGGCGTAAAACAAGGCGTTAAAATCTATTTGGATGATTCAATGAAACGTTTTGATTCAGTTTATCCCGCAGCAGGCTCTTCCAATTCAGCCGTAGAGATGACTTGTGACGAGCTGATGCAATTCTCGAATGCAGAGGCTTGGGTTGACGTCTGCAAAGAATCATAAATTTTATGGATCATAGAAGAAAAAACCGTCGCGGAGAGAGCTCCTCCGCGACGGTTTTTTGCGTAAATTCGAGCAGTATCATCGATTTGCGGCATACAATTGGCATGAGGCGCAAAACGACTTCTTTTTTCTCTCTTTGTCGAAGATTGATGAAAGTGTGCCGTTGGCGTTGTAAAAGAAAGTTTTTGGCCTTTGACTCAGTGCCTGCATTCCTGGGGAATATGGAGTCTTCTGCGGAGAATGAAACAATGATTAACGCTTTGAGCAGGGGTTTTAAAGATGAGAATTTTGTCGGAATGTCGAAATGAGGGGTACGGTTTTCATTGCAATTTGTTTTTCTACAATGGTATAGTGAAGAAAATTTAAGAAAGGAAGTGTCATGTGATTTTCATTAAAAGACGTACCATTGCTTTTTGTTTATTGTTACTTTTTCTTGCGGCAACTGCTTTGCTATGTCTCAGTTACCAAACGGTTTATGCTGTAACAGTCAATGGTGAACCTTTGCTCTACATAAAAAGTGAGAAAGAGGGCAAAATGATTTTAGACCATTATCTCGATGAAAATAAGAAGGTTTATGGTGATTCTGTTAATTTTAAACAGGATGTTTCACTGGAGCGGTGCTTTCGCCGCAGTGACATGGAATTTTCCGAAGTAGAGCAAGGACAAAAGAAATTGCAAAAAGCAACGGAATTGGAGATGGAAGCTGCCGTGATCGTCATTGATGGAGAAGATACCGTTGCCGTGAAGGATGAATCTACTGCTACGGAAGTACTGGGAGAAGCCCGTGAAGAAGACGAAGCCCCTGCGGATAATGCTGAAATTCTTTCCGAAGGATTCCGCGAAGAGGTAGAAATTGAGGAAAAAGTCCTTGATGTCGACGCTGTTGTGGCAGAGACTGACGCTGTAGATACTTTGACCGGTGGAGAGGAACCGAAGCTTTGTTGGGAAGTTGTCTATGAGTATACAAGGACACTGGAAATTGAGGCGCAAATAGAGTACGTCGATGACGATACTCTGGCTTACGGAACCACCAAAGAAATTTCTCCCGGAAAAAACGGCGTCGAAGAACAAACCATCCATGCAGTACAAGATCAAAACGGTAACTGGGAAGAAAGTGTGGTATCTTCCAGAGTTGTGGAACCTGCGGAAAATCAAGTGATTGCCCGGGGAACAGGGCCTGTTTTCGCCGATGTTAGTGAACAGATCGTTTTGGGACAGACAGAAGTTCCCATCAGTGGGAGAATTACCGCGACTTTCGGCTCTTCTGGCGCTTACTGGAGCAATCGGCATACGGGCCTTGACATTGCCGCGGCGGCCGGAACGCCGGTGCGCGTCGTCTCCCCCGGAACTGTTATTTCTGCAGAATGGAGCGGATCTTACGGCAATATGGTGACGGTAGATCACGGCAACGGTATTTCTACTCGTTACGCCCATCTTTCCTCCATTTCTGTTGCCGTCGGCGATACGTTGGCTTTCGGGGATGTACTGGGGTTGTGTGGCAGCACAGGAAACGCCACTGGAGATCATCTTCATTTGGAGGTGCTAATCAATGGTGAATGCCATAATCCCGAAGAATTTTTTAATATTTCTATGTAAAAGATGTAAAAAATGAAAAAATGTGATAGAATGGGGAAAGAAATGGTAGTAAGGTGGTAATAGCAATGGCAGATACAAAAGAATTATACGATATGATTATTGTCGGCGGCGGTCCTGCGGGACTTACCGCAGCCATTTACGGCGGCCGTGCCGGTCTAAAAACTCTTGTTTTAGAACGGGCTATGGTTGGAGGTCAGGCCGCCAATACACATCTTATCGAAAACTATCCTGGTTTCCCCGAGGGGATTGGTGGTTGGGATTTGATGCAGCTTTTTCTTGCCCAGGCCCAACGTTACGGAGCAGAAGTAGTCACTTCCACCGTAACTGCCTTGTCAGACATGGGAAATGAAAAGCTGGTGCACTGTGGTGATATTGTTTATCGCAGTCGTGCTGTAATCGTTGCCAGTGGCGCCGGTCCCCGCCCTTTGGGAGTGCCTGGAGAAGAAGATTTCTCCGGTCGTGGAGTATCCTACTGCGGAACTTGTGACGGACCGCTGTTTCGCGATAAGACCGTTGTTGTGATTGGCGGCGGTAATACGGCTTTTCAGGAATTGATTTTTTTAAGTCGCTTTGTAAAAAAGATTTACCTTGTCCATCGTCGCAGTGAGTTTCGTGCCCAAAGAGTTTTAGTGGATGAAGCTCGTGAAAACGAAAAACTGGAATTTTGTCTCGAGGCGGAAGTCGTCTCCATCTACGGTTCCAATGTGGTAGAAGGGGTGAAGATCCGCCAAAAAGGGGAAGAGCGGGATTTGAAGGCCGACGGCGTCTTCATTTTTGTGGGGCATTCGCCCCATACGGAGTTTTGCCAAAATTTCCTGGCCCTTGATGAGGGAGGTTTTCTTTTGGCCGATCCTGATTTAAGAGCGTCCCGCCCCGGTTTTTATGGCGCAGGAGATGTTGTCAGCAAAGATTTCTTCCAGGTTGCTACTGCTGTAGGCGAAGGTGCTCAAGTGACCCATTCGATCTTAATGGATTTTCAAGTACAGGATCAATAAAACAATCTTATGCCTCATTTTACAGCTGTTACATTAGTAACAGCTGTTTTATTTTGTAGTCATAATTGCAAAGGGAGCAACGTAAAATGGAATAAAGCGCTATGACCAAAAGTGATAGCAAAACAACGGAGGATGGCATGGTAGAAATCGGCGAAATCAGCAGCGCCTGGGGAATCGTTCCACAAGAGGTGAAAACGGTTAAGGACAATGTATGGCGCATTAAGGCCGTTGACGGTGAATACGCACTGAAGCGCAGTGGTTTATCTCCCGCTAAACTGCAATTTATCGCCGAAGCCCAGAACCATTTAACGCACTGTGGGTTTCAGTACTTTTCCCACCCGTTATTCTGTGGTGGTGCTCCTTTTTTAGAGCGGGAAGACGGTATCTATACCCTTTACGAATGGGTAGCGGGAGATCGGTGTGATTTTGACCATCTCGGCCATTTGAGGGCTGCAGCGGAGACTTTGGCTCGCTTTCATTTGGTATCGCGTTTACCATCTGTGGTAAAAATAAAATCCCATAAAAAGCCGGAACTTCGTTGGGTACGTCGCATCAGTACGCGTATTGAGGATATGGAACGATATGCCGTTGTCGCCTCAGAACATGCCGAAGGTTTTTTTGAAAAAATGTATCTGGCCTTCTATGGTCCCATGATGAAAAAGGCATCGGATTCTCGTCGTCTACTTTTGTCTTCCGAATATCCGAGATTGGAAGAAGAGGCAAGAAAAGTAGGAAGCTTTATCCATTATGATGTTGCTGCTAGAAATTTTATCATTCAAGATGGAAAAGCTTATCTTATTGACTTCGATTACTGTGCTCGAGATCTTCCTTTGGTAGATTTAATGCGCCTTATGAAACGATCTTTGAAGTATGGCAATAATGCTGAAAATAAATTAAAAGTCATCATCGAAGGGTATGGACGGATCTATCCCATGTCAAAAGAACAATGGGAGGTGCTCCATGCTTTGTTGCTTTTTCCTCAAAAGTATTGGCGTTTGGCTCAACGATATTTCCAGAATGACCCACACCGTGATAATGACTTTTTTAAAAAGAGAATCCGTACCGCGGTGGCAGAATTGGAGCGGGAGGATCAATGGATTAAAATTTTTCGACGATATACAGGGCTGGAGGTGGCAAGATGAAAGAGGAAGCCAAGGTGCTTTCCTATTGGGGACACCGGGGAGATTTGAGCCGTTGTGGGAAAAATAGCTGGTTGATTAAAAAAGGGAGAGAAAAGTATCGCCTTTTACGGCGCGACGCGGGAGATGGTTTTGCCATGAGTGAAGCAGCGGTACGCTGCTATTTGGCAGATCGAGGATTTTCCTATCAACCACGTCTCTGCTTGGGAGAAGACGGCGCTGTTGCCAGACGTGATAATAGCGAATATTTGTCAGAGCATTGGAGCGGTGCCGGCCGGTTTCCTTTTGATGATGGTTATCATGTGATCGAAGCCGCCCGTGTTCTAGGGGAATTTCGAAACATTATGATGGATTTTGATTGGCGTGAACATGGATTTCCTATAAAAGAAATGCTTCATCGTCCTCGACGCCTGGAACAGATGTTGGAAACAGGAGAGCGTTGTCAAAGTTCCTTCCGCCACTTATTGCCCCAGGAGGAAATGGAGGATATTTTATCTCGGGGAAAGCGCAGCTTATCCGTACTTTCCGGTCCTCTTTATGAAAAAGTTTCGGGAAATATTTTGAGAAATGGAGGCGTTGCGTATCGTGCGATTCGGCGCCGCGGATTGATGCTTCACCATGGAGAACCATTGCTTACAGATTTTTCCAGACTTTCCGAGGACTTGCCTGTGGTTGATTTATGGCAGCTTCTACGCCGCTATTTTTCTTATGAAGGAAGCCGCGGTGAAGTTATCCAATCGGCCATTACTGCCTATGAAGCGCCGTGCCCTCTAGCGATAGAAGAAAAAAATATATTGATTCAGTTGTTGTGCTTTCCTTATGTGTTGTTGCGGAATTTGGAGCGTTTGGAAAAAGATAAGGCAAACGACCGCTTACGCCGTGAGACGGTTCATATTTTACGAGCGGAGCATTTTCACAAAAATTTCTATCGAGAACTGGAAAAGGAGGGGAGCTATGAAAATTGCCATTGACGGACGGGGAGCCTTCCATTACCGTGGTACGGGGATTGGCACGTACACTTGGCGCCTGATTGATGCGTTGGAGCATGGGATGTATTTTGATACTCCCGAGGATCATCTGCGTGTCTTTTTTCCCGGTGAAGAGTATCGCGGGATTACCATTCAAGATCAATCTCCCGCGTTTCCTCATCATGGCGGCGATTTATGGCGAGACTATTTTTTGGATCATGCGTTACATCAGGAGGGAATTGAACTTTACCACGTACCGCAAAATGGCATTGGTTTGCCCAAAAAAAAGCAGTGTTTGGAAACAGTCACTATTCACGATATGATTCCCTATGTGTTCCCGGAGACCGTAGGAAAAGGCTATCTGAAAGAATTTTTAGGGGAAATGCCTAAAATTATGGAACGGTGTGATGGTATCATTACGGTATCTCAATGTTCCAAAAAAGATATTTTACGGCTGTTTGATTATCCGGAAGATCGCATTACAGTGATTGCGGAAGCTGCGGAACCCATTTATCATCCCATACCCAAAGAAAAGGCCAAAGCGCACCTTAGGGACCATTATGGTCTTATGGGCGACTATATTATTTATGTGGGCGGTTATGGAATCCGCAAAAATGTGAAAGCTCTTCTAGTGGCGTTGTCTTTATTGAAACATGAAGAAAATCATCGTATTCAACTGGTGCTCCCGGGAAAGCGGCATCGTGATTTTGACCAGTTGGAACAGTTGGCCGAAGCCTTGAAGATTGGTGATAGAGTGGTATTTCCCGGTTTTCTCCCGGTAGAGGAATTGCCATATTTTTATGGAGGTGCAGAGTTGATGATTTATCCTTCTATGTATGAGGGGTTCGGCCTTCCTCCTTTGGAAGCTATGGCTATGGGCATTCCTGTTTTGGCTGCCAAATCTTCTTCGCTGCCTGAAGTCCTGGGAGATGCCGCTGTCTACTTCGACCCTTTGGACAGTGTAGAACTGGCGGAATACATTCATGCCCTATTGCGATGTGAAGGGAAACGTCGCCTCATGGGAGAACAGGGATTGGCCCGGGCAAAAGAGTTTTCTTGGCAGCGAAATGCGGAGGAAACCGTAGCTTTTTGGCGTCGCATTATGGAGATAGGCGCGCGATGATTGATTTATAAAAATTCGGGAGCATCCAATCTAAAATTGGATGCTCCCAAGTATTTATGAAAAAAAATTTTTGATGAGGAACCAAATCACAGGGATGAGAAGAGAGGGTAGTAAATTCATGGTTTTGCAATCTTTAATCCCGAGAATCGAAAGACCAGAACTGGCAATTAATATACCGCCTACGATGGAAAGCTCTGTCATTAATTCTGTGGAAATCACCGCTCCTAAAAGACTGGCGATCAGATAGATCGCGCCTTGCCAGCAAAAGAGAATGCCAGCGGCAATGGCAATCCCAATGCCATAGGCGGAGGCAAACACCATGGATGTCACGAAATCCAATGTGGCATTGGTGAATAAGAAGGTATGATCGCCGTGGAGCGCACTCTCAATGGGACCCAAAATGGAAAGAGTACCGATGCAAAAAATCAGTGTGGCAGTGGACAGTCCCTGTCCCAGATCTGAAGACGAAAACCGTTTTGATAATCGTTGAAAGCGCCCTTCTATGTCGATGATGGTGCCTATAAGGCTGCCTGCGGCAAGGCTGATAATAAATAATACTGGGTATTCACTGTCGGGTAAGTGATTGACAATGGCATTGATTCCCAATGCCGTTGCTGCCAATCCCATGGCCGTAAATAATGCACCCTTATATTCTTCTTTGATTCCTTTTTTGGCAATACTACCGATAAAGCTTCCCAATAAAATGGTGGCGGTGTTGACAATGGTACCGATCATATGATTATCTCCTTTTTTCTTTCTTAAAAAAATAAACCCTCTAGTAGCTAGAGAGTCAAGATGTTTTTTGAAAGGGAAGCTGAATTTCTGTAACAAATTGATTGGGATCATTGGTGATTCCATAGTCGATCAGGGTGATCTCCACAGAATCGCCGCAGAGCATGTAATGATTTTGATGGAAATATTCTAAAAGTTGGCGGTAGTAACGATTTGCTTCGGTATGTTTTCCCCGGAAGCGAATGACGGCATAATCTCCTTCTCGTATAAAACTATGGATACCTGCTGCTTCTGGGAACTCCTCATCTTCCAGGAGAACAAAAATGGCGGAAAAATTCTTATAGTCTCCCAAAAGAATTTGCTGTTGGTCCATGGATACGCCCACATCACCTAAAAACATTAATCCTTCCAGATCATTGGCGCGTTCCAACTGACGGATGGGATACTCCAGATCATCTTCAATGGGAATGGACTGTCTGAGAATTGCTGCTTTGCGCGGCGGAAGATGAATCTCATGAATTTCATAGAGGGGAGCGTTGAGGGCATCATCGATCTGATGAAGGCGGCGTTGTATTTTTTTCCCAATGCGGTGGAATTCCTGAATGCGATTTTGAATTTCCCTTTGCTGTTCTCTGAGAAGCGATTTTAGAGTATCTGTTTCTTTTCGATCGAAGAAATGAGCAACGCGATCCAATGGCATATCGAGAGCACGCAGATATTTGATGGTATTCATTCGTTCGAACTGTTTGGTGGAGTAATAGCGGTAGCCACTATTATCATCCCGCCATTCCGGCTTTAATAAGCCGATTTCGTCATAATAGCGAAGGGTGCGGATATTGGTTTGAAACAGCTTTGCCATTTCACCAATGGAAAATAGCTCTCTCATCAATTGCCTCCTTTGTGGAAATCATCTGGAAAACAAGACTTATAAAAATGCTGTTGTCATCTTTTCTGTTGACAACAGTTTTTTATTGGCGCGTGCACATCCATAAGGACTCTTCGCACCAAATCTGTCATTGGATTCAGCATTTCTCAAAGTTGTGTTTTGTCAAGTGATAGTATCAGGTTCTGCGAAAAAAGTCAAGGGCTGAACTATTTTCTCTAGGCAGTATGGAACGACACCGAAAATAAATATCTAAAACCCCAAGACAGAAATCATTCTAGTGTTTGACCTGATTTTAGAGTTTTGATCTAAATCATAGTACGTAATTTCTGCCGAATTTTAAGCGTCAAAATTTTCAGAAAATAGCCAAAATTTTTGCTGAATATTGTTTTAAATGCTTTTGAGGAGAATCGAAAAGGCCTTAAGCTGGCAATTTTTAGGATGTATGATTTGGCACGATTTTTGCTATATGGAATAAATCATAGGATACATATGACGTGGAAAGGAGGAATGTGCGTGACCTAAGTAAAATGCCCTGTTGCAAATAGTGTAGATGATCATGTTCGTAAAGGAGGAATTATGTTAAAAGCAGATGTCGTAATTATTGGAAGCGAAGGCGCCGGAGCACGCGCCGCGATTGAGGTCGCTCGCCATGGTGTAAAACCGTTGGTTTTGACGAAGGGTCCCATTGGGAAAAGTGGAGCCACCATTACGGCAATGGCCGATTTTGAGGTTGATTCCCGCAGTGCAAAAGAAGTGTTGGGACTGAATGGCGATATAAGAGACAGTCAAGAGAAATTTTTTGAGGACACGCTGATTAGCGGCGGTTACCTGAACAATCAAAAGATGTTGGAACGCCATGTAACTGAAATTCCCGCCATTGCCAAAGAGATGATTGATAAAGGTATGAAAGTGGAAAAAGATCTCGACAAAGCAGCCGGTCAATCTTATCCCAGAAGCGTTATCACCACTGGTCACGAATTTATGAAGCCTTTGATCAAAATGTGTAAAGAAGAGAATGTGGCGGTATACGAATACTTTATGGCGACAGATCTGGTAAAGAAGGATGGAAAGATTGTTGGTGTTGTCGGCCTTGATCTGTCCACCGGGGAATTTGTAGAAATCAGCACAAAGGCTGTAGTTTTGGCAACCGGCGGCGGTATGCAGATCTACCCCTATTCTACCGCACCGGATGAACTGACCGGAGACGGACATGCCATGGCCTTCCGCGCTGGAGCATCGTTCATTGATATTGAGATGGTGCAATTTATGGGTGGAACAATGATTGCTCCTCCCGCCGTAGAAGGACAAGGGTTTGGTTATGCGTTATGCGCTGATTTAAATTCCATGGATTGTTGGATGCTGAATAAGTTTGGTACCCGCTTCATGGCAGAAAAGGATCCTGTCCACAAAGAACACGTTACCAGAGATAAACTTGCTGTCGGTATGATGACAGAAGTCTTTGAGGGAAGAGGCACGCCCAATGGCGGCATCTATGTATCCGTATCGCATCTTCCGGATCAGATTATCGATCATTATCCCGCAGCGAAAAATGTGCCCTATCTTTCCAAAGATTGGGATTTTATGGGCTTCAATTATAAACAGATCATGGAAGAGGCCAAACGAGGGAAGGCATTGGAAATGGCCGTTGCCAGTCATTTTTTCTGTGGCGGGATCAAAATTGATGAAACAGGTTCGACAGGAATTCCCGGATTTTATGCAGCGGGAGAAGTTACCGGAGGAACTGAAGGCGGCAACCGTATTAGCGGAAACGCATTGACTCAGGTTTTGGTGCAAGGGAAAGATGCCGGAGCTTCGGCGGCGGAATATGCCAAGAAGGCAAGTTTTGAAGAACTTCCTAAAGATATGGGACAATATAAGGATCGTGTTTTGAGCCCGATCTCCAGGGAAGGAAGCGAATCCTCCTTTGAATTGCGCAAACGTCTGCAAAAGCTATGTTGGGACAATATGTGTGTAGTCAGAACCGAAGAGTCTTTGCAATGCGTAATCAGCGAGCTTCAAAAGTTCAAAGAAATTCTGCCCCACATCGGAATTCGTGCAAAAAACAGAGTGTATAACCGAGAATGGGTCGACGCGCTACAACTGGAAAGCTTGATTACCGTTGCCGAGCTGGTGGCGACCGGCGCATTACAACGAAAGGAAAGTCGCTGTGTGCATTATCGCCAAGATTTCCCGGTGGCCGACTATCAGAATTATAGCATGAATAATATTCTAGAAAATGATAACGGAAAAATTTCCGCTCATTTTGAACCCTGTGTCGTAACATCAATTTCTATTCCTAAGGAGGCTCCCAAAAATGAGTGATAAAAAGATCGTAAAACTTAAGGTATTCCGGTTTGATCCCGCCATCGATCAGGAACCGCATTATGATATTTTTGAAGTAGAGACCCAAACAGGGTACAGCATCTATAATGCTTTGGAATATATTGCGGAAAATCTCGACTCAACATTAGCCTATTATGCTTCATGCAGAATTGGGGCATGCAATGGCTGTGTAGCTCGAGTAAACGGTAAAGTTGTGCGGACTTGTACCACAATATTGACTGATGATATCACAGTGGAACCGGTAAATAAGGATAAAGTACTGAAGGATCTTGTTTTGAAATGTGCCCCATTGCCGGAAGTTATGTAATGGTCAGGAGGTGTTCTTATGGGCCAAAATCAAACATCAACAAAAAAAAGTAGGTTGATCCGAACACCGAGGAAACTGAGCGTTGCGGAGACATATATCACGATTGCTTTTATGCTCTGTGCCCTGATCGTTTTATATGCCATCGTTGGTTGGGATCTTAAAATTACGTTATTGCTGGTATTGGCATTTAATGTATTTATGGGATGGCGCATTGGAACCCCTTTTAAAACAATGGAAAAATACATCGGCGATCGTATTGGCAGTTTGGGATTCTTTATGCTGGTATTGTTGGGAATTGGTTTTCTCATGGCAACGTGTATTTGTTCCGGTACCATTCCCGTTTTAATTTCTTGGTTGGTACAATGTGTTTCTCCCTCCATTGTTTTATTGCTGTGTCTGATTTTGCCAAGCATATTGTCGGTGGCTGTGATTTCCAGCTTTGCCACTTTGGGAACTTTGGGGATCATTATGTTTAGCGTTGCAACTATGTGCGGAGTTCCGCCGGGCCTGGCCGCAGCGGCTTGTATCTGCGGTGCAAATTTTGGACAATACTTCTCTCCTTTAGGAGATACGACGAATCTTTGCGCCCAAGTCAATGGCATCAGTATCCAACGATTCATGAAAGGTTTTAGCATTCCCTTTGGAATTTCCTTTGTGATTACGGCTATTGTGTTCTTCATTCTTGGAAATATGTATGTCAGTGGCTCCGGAACAGGCAGCGATATCGCGGTTATTACCGATTGGGTACATGCGAATTTCAATACCAGCGTACTGGTGCTGCTTCCCTTTGTTGTGGCAATTGTGTTAGCGTTGTTGAAGGTACATGCCATTATTTTGATTTATGGCACCGGTGTTACTGCTATGATTCTCGGCTTTACCTTGCAAGGTTTTGGTGTTGTCGATTGTATTAATGCAGCTTATAACGGTTTTTCCACTGATATTATGATGCCGGGAGTGGAAATTCCCGAAGCGGTTTCAAGTCTGTTGAATCGCGGCGGTATTTACAGCATGGCCGACGGTATTGTCTTTTTCCTGATTATGCTGGCCTGTATTGCCGTATTAGATGCCATCGGTGTCTTTGATGTATTGAAAGAGTCGATGTTTAAAAAACCTGGTACAGCAGGAGTTATGACGTTGAAAGCATCGATTTGCAGCTTCGTTTTTGCCATTGTTGCCTGTGAGACCTATACTACGGTCATGCTCAGTTCCGAGGTAATTAAGCGCCCCATAGAAGCTGCCGGCTATGATCCGACAAAGGCAGCCAATATATCAATTGCTATGGGGCAACTGACCTCATATTTATGTCCCTGGTCTTTTTTGGCGATTTATATGGCGGCGATCTGCGGCGTATCGGTTTTAGATTTTGCACCCTATGCCGTGCTGTTCTGGATTTTACCCATCGTAATTATCGTATTGAGTTTTCTGGGAATCGGCAATAAAAAATTGCAGACCGTCAAAGCCGAGGTTCCTCAGGGAGAATTGTAAAATCGATTGACTTTCTTTAAAAATCGTTAAAATCGATGTGCGACCGGATCAAGAAATAGTAGAAAGGAGGAAAGAATACGATGGGATAATTGAACAGTTTGGAGCTTTTGTCGCGGATCTGGGCGCATGGTTGTGGGGGATTCCACTACTGATCATATTCCTTTTTTGTTATTTGTTTATCTCAGCCAGTACGGGATTTGTCCAGTTTCGACATCTCGCCCATATCTGTAAAAATACCTTTGGTGAAATGTTTGGCCGTAAAAAGGGAGAAGGCACTATCCGCCCCTTCTCTGCCGCCATGACGGCGCTTGCCCAAAGTGTGGGTGCTTCCAACATTGTGGGCGTGCCTCTAGCGATTGCTATCGGTGGGCCAGGAGCACTCTTCTGGCTATGGGTTGCCTGTCTTTTGGGAATGGGGATGCGATATGCGGAAATCGCCATCGCCGTAAAATACCGAGAAAAAAACGCCAATGGCGAATGGGTAGGCGGCCCCCAAATGTATATGAAAAAGGGACTCCGCGCCGGGGCTTTGGCGATGGTATGGTCCGTTGCTTATGTTCTGGTGGTGTTGCTTTCCGTACCTGCGCAAACTGCCTCTGTTGTTGAAAATGCTTCCACCGTTGGTGTACCTGGATGGCTGGTAGCCGGTATTATGTTTATTGCTACCGCGCTTGTCATTTTTGGCGGCATCAAACGTATTGCAAAAATTACGGATATTTTGGTCCCTTTTATGGCGCTGTTTTATTTCCTTACGGCATGGATCATTATATTTTCTCACGGCAACGCTTTGGGTAGTTCTTTGGCACTAGTATTTCAGTCGGCCTTTGCTCCAGCTGCCGCTGTTGGCGGTTTTGCGGGATCCGGTGTGATTATGGCAATTCGTCAAGGGGTAGCTAGGGGGATTTATTCTTTCGGCGCTGGTATGGGGGACTTTACCATTGCCCATGCTGCGGCAATTACAGATCATCCGTGCCGTCAAGCCCAGTGGGGAGTTTTTGAGATGATATGCAGTTTTGTTATTTGTACAACTTCCGGCTTATTGGCTTTGACAACAGGTTTGTGGACTGTTGGAGAAAGTGCCGCAGGAACCATTCCCTCATTGGCTTTTGCCGAGTTTTATCCCGGAAATTTAGGACCAATTCTGTTATCTATTTCCCTGTTTTTGTTTGCCTATTCCACCATTTTGGTGGCGATTCACTATGGACGTAAACAGGCGGAATATGTCGGTGGACAAAAACTGTCCCAAATTATGGGGGTAGTATATCTTCTTTGCATACCTTTTGGCGCAGTTGCCACCATGGGATATTTTTTAAATTTCGTAGACATTATGCTGGCCTTTGTTGTATTTACAAATATTATTTCTGTAACACTGATGTGGAAGCAAATCAGAGCGCTTGTAGCAGATTATTTCGGGAATCCAAATTTTTATCCGCGGAGAAAAAAGTTTCGCAATGAAAACGGATGATAAGCGACTCTGGACATCATCCATCATTTCTTTTATGATTTATTAAAGGAGGTATTTATATGACTCTAGTATTAGAAAATCAAGTTGCTGTAGTTTTTGGCGGAGCCGGAATTATTGGGGCGGAAATGTGTAAAGCCCTGGGGGCTGCCGGCGCAGCTGTTGCCGTTCTGGACATGTTGCCGGAATCAGCGCAAAAAGTCGCGGATGAAATTGTTGCCGATGGAGGCAAAGCGTCGGCTTTTCAATGCAAAGCCGATGAAGAAGATAGCGTGGCTGCCGCTTTAAAAGCTGTCCATGATGCTTATGGCCGTATTGACATTTGTGTCAGCAGTATTCACAGACAATTTATTCCCGAATTTGTTGTGAACCAAACTTGGGAATATTGGGATCGTCATATCGAGGCAATTAAAATCCATATGTTTATCTGTAAACATACGGTGCCATATATGCAGGAACATCGATATGGACGTATTATCTATATTTCCGGTGGGATGTGCCGGCGTTTTTATGAAGGCGGCTCGGCTTACTCCTGTGTCAAAGCCGGTTTAAATGCTTTTACGAAAACCCTTGCTATGGAGGTTGGTAAGGATAATATCATGGCAAATGTCATTGCTCCCGGCCGTATTGTGGACGAGTCCGGCGGGCTTACTTCTGAACGAGCAAATGCTTTGGATAGTAAAGCCGAAGAAGATCCCATGGATGATGTGTGCGAAGCCCCCACGGGACAATATGCTACGGCAAAGCATGTTGCTGAATGCGTTGTCTGGTTAGCTTCCCCAGGATGCTACAATACGACAGGGCAGACGATTTATGTCGGTGGCGGCGAAATCATGCCGATGCCCTGAGAATAAGAATTAAACTCTGATTCAATCCTTTGCTTTATATTATACCAGTAAATACCACGCTTTCTGAGAGCGTGTGTAGTATCCTTTTCTTTCCCCTCTATAAAGATTCCCCGGCAGCACAAACCAAGGTGCTGCCGGGGAGTTTCTGTTTTAGGGCAATAACGGCATAAATTCCATGTGAAATATGTTATGATCCTATGTTTTTATTATTCTGGAGGAATAAGGTCGAATTTTTTTATTTTATATTGTAGATTGGAACGACTGAGCCCCAATGATTCTGCGGCTTTTGTGATATTCCATCTGTACTTTTGCAATGCGTTGGAGATGAGCGATTCCTCGATTGCGGTGAGAGTATCTTTTAGATTTCCGTCATTGCATTGTTGGCTGTATGCTTGAATGCTATCTTGTTCTGGAAAAAGTGGCGTGCTGTTTTCATTATTTTGGGCGTGTAATTCCGGAAGACGGAAGGAGATGTTGTCAGAATCTAATATTAACAGAGAATGGAGCATCGTATTTTGTAATTCTCGCACATTTCCCGGCCAAGAATAGGACATCAATGTTTCGTGATTTTTGGGGGACAAACAGATGCAAGGGATCTCATAAGCCGAAGAGTATTTCTCCAGAAAATATTCAGCCAGCGGAATAATATCTTCCTTTCGCTCTCTTAATGGAGGTACATTGATGGTAAGCGCGGAAATTCGATAATAGAGATCCTCCCGCAAAGTATGGTTGGAAATGCACTCCTGGGGTTGCTGATTAATGGACGACATGATCCTGCACCCTACCTTATGCTCCTTGGTGTCACCAAGCTTACGGTATGTTTTTTCCTGGATGACTCTTAACAATTTTGCTTGAAGGTTACCGGGCATGGAATTGATTTCGTCCAAAAACAGTGTCCCTTGACCGGCCTGTTCAATAAGGCCCTTGGTATTTTTTGCCTCGGTAAAAGCACCGGGTACAGAGCCGAATAATGTAATCTCAAGCAGATTTTCAGGAATGGCGGCGACATTAACGGCAATAAAGGGCTGCGACGCATTGGCACTGGCATTGTGGATGCTTTGAGCGATCATTTCTTTCCCGGTACCAGTTTCTCCGCAGATCAGGATAGGTACTAAATTGAAAGAGGCTGCTTTTTGTGCAAGTTTTATGGTTTCTTTCATGGATGGGCTTTCTCCAATGATGCTGGAGAAAGTATAGTAAGTGTTATTTTTATTGGTATTTTCGGCGGAGATTTGGTTTTGGTACTCCAGGATATCATTTAATAAGGGGGTAAGCTGTGTATTCCAGTGAAGCACAGTACAAGCGGCAATGGTTTTCCCTTCTTTTTTAATGGGATAAGAACTGCCGAAGGCAACGATGGTTTTTCCAGATGGTGTTGTATATACATTTTTTTTATTTAAAAGTTCCTTTCCTGTTCTCAATGTTGTCAACATATTGCTGCTTTCTGGATTTGGAAAAACTTCTTCGTATTTTTTCCCAACGACCATTTCCGGAGATGTGTCATCATCGGAGTGAATTGATTGCGGCAGATGGTAGAGTAACGTCGTATGATCTACATCACTGATCATAAACCCTAAATCACTTGCGGAATTCATAAATTCCTTATAGATATATAATTCATCCATGGATTTTTTAGTGGATGTATTGTCAGATATTGTATAAAAATAGAAAGGTTCTCCTTGAAAATCCTTTTTGCTGCTATGAACAGAAAAGGTACAATCATTCAACTGAAACGAGAATTGGGTCCTGCTTTTAGGCAAGGAAGATAACTTCTTTATGAGGATCTCTTTGGCTAAATGCATTGTCGTGGAAAGATCAATGAAGGCTTGGTTATAACATACGATGTTATAATTTTCTGCAATCATGACGATGCCGCAAGGGAGACAGTCCAAAAGATTTTTTGCCTCTTTCAAATTTGACTTTAAAGAATCTTGTTGCTGCATGCCTGATCTCTCCTCTCGTTAACAAAATATCGGAAGTCCATCTGGTTAATGAAAAGTTCCCTCCTAATTACTATATTAATTCTACCATAATTTCTTTTTAAAATAAATATATCCTGAATACTTTGCCTATTTGTAATAAAAAATTAGCAAAAATAATTTCAGTTTTATAGAATACAATTGGATTTTGCTATAAAAATAAAAAAACCTGATGCTGTAAAACATCAGGATTATGAATGGTGACGCGTAGGGGATTCGAACCCCTGAATGCCAGCGTGAAAGGCTGGTGAGTTAAGCCGCTTCTCCAACGCGCCATAATGGTAGCGGTGAGTGGATTTGAACCACTGACACCCCGGGTATGAACCGAGTGCTCTGACCTCTGAGCTACACCGCCACAGCGAATTATATTATTATACAAAACTGTGAAAAAGTCAAGTGTTTTTTTCAAAAAAGTCTAATTTTCCTTTCTTTCCAGATAAAGTTTGCCATCCCGATATGTGATGGTGTCGATTTCGCTCCAATTCTCCACGCCGTTTTCCCGTAAAAATTCCAATACGGTTCCTTCGTCAATGGACAACTCTTGCCATATTTCCGTTTTGATCTCTCCGTGTTCCACCAGATATTTTGTCCCTTCAGCACCAAAAAAGCGCGGTGTGATGGGAGCTGCCTCGTTTTTCAAAATCACGCTAAATCGGCCGCTGGGTTCCAAATTGGCAATGTCTACATCCTTTTCATCTCTGAGCCCTTTGATACGAAGTTCTTCCATAACGGCGGCTTGGTCAATCCGGTGAATTAGCAAATTTTTTTTAATCAGTTTTCCGTTGCGGATTACAGGAACTGGACCTCCTTCCATGACTTTGCCGACCTTTGGCATTTTTGAATATAGGGAAGATAAAATGATTTGTAATGCCGTCAATGTTGCAATGGCAACCATGGGGCGAATCATACTTGCTTCCCCGCTCAAAGGAGAACCCATAATTTCACCAATGCCCAATACAACCACATAATCTAGGGGTTCCATATCTCCCAGCGAGCGGTAGCCCATGAGCCGAAAACAAAATAATGTGAAAAGAAACAGCACAGCTGTTTTACCGATCATCATAAAAGATTCCGTCATGGTTTTGCTCCTTTTTCTTTCATTCTCTGTTATAGTATGTCCTTTTGTAATGGAAATATGGCATAGAACGTCTGTCAATGGAAAAGCTATATTCCAAGAGATATGACGAAAGATATCAATCTTACTTGATAGTTTATCTTTGGTCGATTACGAATGAAAAGGAGAATAGTATGAATCATATTGTTTCTTTTTGTATGGCCGCCGTTGCCGGCGCGGCCATGGCGCTTCAAGGAACCTTTAACACAGCTGCTGGTAAAGTCATTGGCATCGGTGAAAATACTTTATTAGTACATCTCATCGGTGCAGCTACAATGGCGTTAATTTTGCTTTTTGGTTTTGGAAAAGGCGATTGGTCGAAGATTACGGAGATTCCGTGGTACGGATACCTCGGCGGAATTCTCAGTGCAGTGATTATTTTTGCCGTAATTTCAGGAATGTCGGCTTTGGGAGTGGGGAATGCCACGGCCGTGATTGTTTTATTCCAAGTTGCCATGGCGCTCATCATTGATAGTTTTGGTCTCTTTGGAGCAGACAAAATCCCCTTTTCCTGGTGGCGCATTTTAGGTCTGGCATTATTGGTGGCGGGCACGAAATGTGTATTTTATAAAAGTTAAATCCATAAAAAACTTTTTAACATGAATCACTTGCTGTCGGATTCTGCGGTCCTTTTATAGAGGCGCTTTTTGATATCTTTGCAAAAAAGAGGCGACGATGTGATCTAGATTGTACGGTTTCTTCCGAAGGTTGGGGAATCTTGTCGTTAACTTATCATCGCCATAGCCTTGATGCGACATGATTTGCGGCCATTTTGTCTTATAATGGCAACAGTAAATGAAGGAGTGAGGGAAATGGCCGAACAAGTGAAAAATGATCTTTTTGAGCAATCTGCTCCCGAAATGGGGAAAACAGAGTCTTTCACCAACCGACTGCGTCGATGGAAAGACGCAGTGTTGCTTCACTTTCATGTGATGAGTCTGTTTTTTGCGGCCGCAGGGTTCCTTCTGGGCGGAGCCTCTGTCGCGGAGCAACTGTCTCCTTTCGGCATTGCCTGGTATGGCGCTCTCGGTGCCGTTGACCGGCGAAATTTGTTATTTCAATGGGCGCCGGTGATGGCCGGTTATCTCATTTGGGCGCCGCATCCTTTGGTTTACGGTGCCATCCTTCTTTTGCTCTTTGTTTTTCTGGGGTTATATACCCCGGCTGGGAAAAAACCGCGGCTTTTGCTGCCCTTGACAGTATTTTCTGCAGTTATAGCTGTGCGCGGTATTTTCTTAGTGTTCTCCGGCATTTCGGATCTCCTCCTGGTTATCATCTTTGTGGAAAGCATCTTAGCCGCCGGTTTGTCCTTTGTGCTTTATATGGCAGCAGAGACCTTTCATCGTTTAGCATACGTGGACAAGCTGGGCCGGGAGGAGCTCCTATGCACCTTTGTGTTTGTTGTTTCCGTTCTTTTGGGAATGGAACGTGTGGCCTTTGGAACGGTGGCTCTCAGCGACGTTGCCATGGGGCTGGTCATACTGATAGGAGCACTGTTGGCAGGAGCCGGCGGCGGTGCCGCTATGGGGGCATTGATGGGAATAGTTCCCGGTTTGGCCGGGCTCACTGCTCCCGAAGCTTTAGGCGTATTTGCCTTTTCCGGTCTATTGGCCGGTGTGTTTCAGCGTTTTGGACGCCTTGGTGTTATCGTCGGTTATGTGGCCGGTAATTTGCTTCTGACATTCTATTTGCTCAGTACGTCTCATATATTATCTTCTATCGTCGTGGCATTGGTTTCGTCACTGTTATTTTTGCTGATTCCTCAGGGCATGATGTTTCGTTGCAAAGAATTATTTCATCCGGGAACTGCCATTCCCCGAGGTCCGAAACAAAAATTCTACCATGATTATGCGCGAAGCCGCTTGGGGGAAATCAGTCAAGGTTTTTCCGAGCTGGAAGTGGCGGTAGAACAGTGCCAGCAGAACGTTACCCCTTTGGAAGAAAAAAATATTAAATCAATCCTGGCCCATATCTCCAGAAAAGTTTGTCGTGAATGCAGTTTAAAAGAGATGTGTTGGAAAGATGACTTTTACAACTCTTACCGTGATGTGATGACGATGTTTGCTGCAGCCGAGGCCCGTGGAGTCGTGACCTCGAAAGATGTTCCGACAGCGCTGAAACGTCGCTGTTCCCATGAAAAGGAAATGGTAACTACAGTGAATTGCCTTTATGAAATGTATCGTCAAGGAGAATATTGGCAGGGGCAAGTGGCTGCCGGTCGTCGCCTGACCATTGATCAGTTGAAAAACACTTCAGAACTTTTGGAAAAAATTGGCAGGGAAATGCGTACATTTCAAGATTTACGAAATGTATTGGCGGGAAAGCTTCCCGGCGCCCTGCGAGCCGAAGGCTTTTCTGTGGATTATTTGACGGTGGCTGAGGCCAATGATAAAGTAATCGACTTGCGTTTACGTACACGGCGTTGTCGTGGCGGCGGTGTTTGCGGTGAGACGGTAGCTGACGCGATTTATGATTTGACAGGGAAAAACTTTTTTGCGGCATCCTGCCAATGCAGTAAAGAACGTAATGAGCTTTGCCGCTGTACATTGCTGAAAGAAGGCGCTTTGAACCTTGATATCGGTTCTTTACAGATTCCCAAAAACGGCAGTGGAATTTCAGGGGATTTTGCCGCGGACTTCCTTTTGCCCGATGCGTCTTATGGTTTGATGATTTGTGACGGCATGGGCAGCGGTGAGGAAGCAAGAGACAGCGCAAAACGTACTGCCGAATTGGTTCAAAATATGTTGCAATGCGGCTTTCAAAAAGATTTTGCCGCTGAAATGGTGAACTATCTTACCATCATGGACCGAAAAAATGAAGTTTTTGCCACCATGGATCTTTGCGTGATTGACCGTCATAAAAAAGAAGCATGTTTTGTAAAAATGGGAGCCGCTACCTCCTATATTTATTCTTCCCGCCATGGCCGGGAAGGGGTGCGGCGTATCTCCGGAAACAGTCTCCCTTTGGGTGGCATCCATGACCAAACAGCAGAAATTTTCCGCGAACCAGTCGCGCCCGGCGATATGATTCTGATGATTAGCGATGGTATTTTAGACACGGGGGTGAACCGCGACGAAATGGAATACTGGCTTACCAGAACCTTTGCGGAAAGCGCAGGAGAGGAAGCCCGCATTGTGGCGGAGCGATTGCTCAATGGGGCTCTGGCTTTTTCCAAAGGATCCGCGCGGGATGATATGACTGTCACGGCAGTGGTAATAAAAGAATAGAAAGAGAAGTTCCTGAAAAGCAGGGAAAGGGTGCGTTGGGATAGAATATATAGAATCGGTATCGTGCCGATTCTATTTTTCTGTTTGACACAGTAGGAGGATCTATGGGCAATTGTATGGGCGGAGCTGTAAAAAGTTTTAAAAATGTTATGGAATCCCTTGGCGTTTTAGGGTGCGCGCATCGATTTTTATTGTGTGTTTCCGGAGGGCCGGACTCCATGGCGATGCTTCATATGATGGCAACAGAATTCCCCATGGAAGACTTCGGCGTTGCCCATCTCAATCACGGTTTGCGCAAAGAAGCGGAACGAGAATCCGATATGGTAAGGAGTTTTTGCGCGCAAGAGGGAATTCCGTTTTACCGAAAGCAAGCCGATGTCTCGCGATATGCCGCGCAGAATAAAATTGGAATCGAAGAGGCTGGTCGAAAACTGCGCTATGAATTTTTTCGCAGTTTGGGGTATGAATACATCATGACTGCCCATCATAAAAATGATCAGGCTGAAACGGTTCTGGGAAACCTCATCCGCGGTTGCGGCCTCCATGGTGCCCGAGGAATGCTGCCATTGGAAGGAGATCTCCTCCGGCCGTTGTTGGATGTTTCCAAAGAAACTTTGGAAACATACTGCCGCGATTATGGAATTCCCTTTGTGGAGGACGCATCCAACCACGAACTTTGTTACCGTCGCAATGTAATACGTCATCGAATTCTACCATCGTTGGCAGAGATCAATCCCGAAGTCGTGGATGCGCTTTGTCGTTTTGCTCAATCGGCAGGAGAAGAAGACGCTTTGATTGAGTCCATGGCAGAAAATGCCTTCCGAAATTGTGTATCACAGGATGGTGATGAATATTCTCTTTCCTGTCAATGGGTGACTGATTCTCCCAAAGCGTTGGCCCGCCGGGTACTGAGAAAATGCGGAGAAGCCCTAGGGGGCGCATTGGATTTTGCTACGACGGAACGCATATTTTTTTTGGGAGAGGGAAAACAAATACCATTGGGGCAACGGTGTTTCTGCCGCTGCAGTGGTAGAAAGTTTATTTTTTATCGGGAACATCACCAGAGGTTTTCGGCTGAAATTATGAAACCTGTTCCAGTAAATCTTTACGGAAAAACAACGTTTCCCTCGGGATATATGACTGCGACCCCTTATTCCGGACAGAAAAATCTGCCCTCGTATGGATTTTCGGCACTTTTCCCTAAAAGATTGCTGGAACAAGGGGTAGTATTGCGTAGTCGTCAGCAAGGCGATTGGTTTTATCTGCCTCATGGAGGAAGAAAAAAATTGAGCGACTATATGATTGACGAAAAAATTCCGGCGGAACAACGCGACGGTGTTTTATTGTTAGCGGTGGGACATCGTATTCTTTGGATTATCGGTCGACGAATTTGCGAAATTCAGCAAGATGATAATATTTTTTTCAAAGTATTTTTAAAAAAATAATAACAATGCCTTTTAAAATCTACATTTCTGTGATATAATCTCTTGATAATGGGTTAGATTTAGCTCTGAAAGGAGAACGGATTTGAAATACGCAAAGAATATCATGATATATATCATCATCGTTTTGGGGGTGATGGTTCTTTTTCAGTTTTTAAGCGGAAATTCCTCCTCTTTGGAAGAATTGACAACGTCCGAATTCAACACTATGGTACAGGACAATGAATTTACCGATGTGAATATCATTGCCAATGACAATGCCTGGGAAGTAGAAGCCAGGGGAAGCGACGATACCGTATACCGCGCCACCATTCCGCCCAGTGAAACTCTGGTGGAAACATTAGAAGGGAACGGCGTCAGCGTCTCTTACAATGAAGACCCCGGAGATCCATGGTGGATGAATCTTTTGATTATGTTGGTTCCTACGTTGCTGATCATCGGCATCTTCCTTTTTATGATGAATCAAAGTCAGGGCGGCGGTTCCAAGGTGATGCAATTTGGCAAGAGCCGTGCAAAAATGCAGGAACCGAATACAAAGAAAGTTACTTTTGCTGATGTAGCAGGTGTGGATGAGGTTCGTGAAGAGCTACAAGAAGTGGTTGACTTCTTAAAGGACAACCGTAAATATAGCGCGTTAGGTGCAAAAATTCCCAAGGGCGTGCTGCTTTTTGGCTATCCCGGTACCGGGAAAACCTTATTGGCCAAAGCCGTGGCTGGAGAAGCCGGTGTCCCTTTTTTCTCCATCAGCGGTTCTGACTTTGTGGAAATGTTTGTGGGGGTTGGAGCGTCTCGCGTTCGCGATCTCTTTGATCAGGCGAAGAAAAATGCTCCTTGCATTGTATTTATTGATGAAATTGACGCTGTGGGACGTCAACGCGGCGCAGGTGTTGGCGGTGGCCATGATGAACGGGAACAGACTTTGAATCAACTGTTGGTGGAAATGGACGGCTTTGCAGAAAATTCCGGTATTATCGTTATTGCGGCAACCAACCGCCCCGATATTCTTGATCCAGCACTTCTCCGTCCTGGGCGTTTTGACCGCCAAATCAGTGTGGGCGTTCCCGATGTGAAAGGTCGCGAAGAGATTCTCCGCGTTCATATGAAGGGAAAACCTATTGACAGCGATGTGGATTTGAAAGTTCTTGCCCGCCGCACTCCCGGGTTTACCGGAGCTGATTTGGCCAATTTGGTTAATGAATCGGCATTACTTTCGGCACGCCGCAATAAAAACACTATCCACATGGCGGAAATGGAAGAATCCATTGAAAGGGTCATCGCCGGTCCGGAAAAGAAAAGTAAGGCAATCAACGAAAAAGAAAAGAAACTTGTATCTTACCATGAAGCGGGGCATGCTGTTGCAGCTTACTATTGCTCAACTTCCGACCCTGTCCATAAAATTTCTATTATTCCCCGGGGACAAGCCGGTGGCTATACACTGATGCTGCCTACGGAAGACCGTAACTACGTAACCCAGAGCCATATGGAAGATGAAATCGTGATCCTTTTGGGAGGACGTATTGCAGAAGAGCTGATCTTAAAAGATGTCAGCACCGGCGCCCAAAACGACTTGGAGCGTGCTTCGGAAATTGTTCGTAAAATGATCACCCGTTACGGTATGTCAAAGAAACTGGGTGCCTTGACTTTTGGTCATACCCAGGAACAGGTATTTTTAGGCCGGGAATTAGGGCAGGAGAAAGGATATTCCGAAGAGGTTGCCAGCGCCATTGACCAGGAAGCTCGGCGCATGATCGATGCCGCGTATGAGAAATGCACCCAAATTTTACAGGAGCATGCCGATCAGCTCCATTTGATTGCAAAAACCCTGTATGAAAAAGAAACCGTGGAAGCCGATGAGTTCCTCGCCTTAATGGAAGGTAAGTCTTTAGACGCTCCAAAGGATTCTGAACCCCATGGTGATACGACGGGAGACGACATTGTAGACGTCGAATTTGTCAGCGTTGAAGATCACGCTCCGCAAAACGATAATCAGGATAAAGATAATGAAAGAAATGACAAAACTGGGGAAGATTCTTAATTCTTCCCCATACCAATTTTATGTGGATTCCATTGCCCAATGGGAGAAAAAAAGGATGTTTTGCCGCCATGACCGTAGCCATTTTTTGGATACGGCCAGGGTGGCTTATATTCTTTTTCTGGAAAAAGCTGTAGCTTGTCCAGAGTTAGATTCCTTCGGACAAGATGAAATCCGTGAGATGATCTATACTGTGGGATTTCTTCACGACATTGGCCGTTACTTGGAATATGAGGATCCAGCCAAAGATCATGCCCAAGAAAGTGCCAGATTGGCAGAGCCTTTGCTGCGGGACGCGGGATTTCCCGATGATGCATGCCATCTGATTTTAAAAGCTATATCGAACCATCGCAAAAAAAATAATCAAGGGTTTGATCTTTTGATTTACCGCGCCGATAAGGAAGGGCGGCCGTGTTCTCACTGTGATGCTTTGCCGCAATGTAAAAAATTTGCCGCCGGGGAAATTCCTTTGGTAAAATACTAATAAAATTTGAATGAATTAAAGAGGTAGTAGCATGAATCAATTTAATGTGCGTACCGTTGTGCTCAACAATGTAAAAGAAGCGGAAGCCTTCATGGAGAACTATATTCATTGTGATGCCAAAGGCACTGTGATGATGGGACGCAAGTTGGGGAAGATGGCCATCGTCGCAGAAAATCTTCGCCCTCCGGCATGTTCCATTTTAAAGCAGACCATGCTTTCTTTGGGCGGCGAAGCAGCAGTCCATCGTAATGTTTTGGTTCAGAAAGTGGAACATTCTTCCGTGTTGCTGATGGGGACGTTGGCGCAAATGAAACGGCTTGTGAAAAAAATCAAACCGCAAGATTTTGGTCTGGCAATATTATCCGATGAATTGAACGAAGTTTTAGAGGCGCCGAAACCCCGCAGCAAGCGGGTTATGCCCTATCGCGGTGGCGAATTGGAGTTCGGCAAAAAAACTTTGATCATGGGGATCTTAAATTGTACCCCTGATTCTTTTTCCGACGGCGGCCAGTGGTTTGATACGCAAAAAGCCATTGACCATGCGTTGGAAATGGAGGAAAACGGCGCGGATATTATTGATATCGGCGGCGAGAGTACTCGCCCCGGTTCTGCGGAAGTAACGGCGGAAGAAGAAATGAAACGTGTTTTACCTGTGATTGAGGGGCTTCAGGGGAAGCTTTCCATTCCCATCTCCATCGACAGTTATAAGGCCGTTACAGCGGAAAAAGCCTTGGAAGCCGGTGCTCATATTATCAACGATGTTTGGGGATTTCAGCGCGACAAGGAAATGGCCGATGTCGCTGCAAAATTCCAATGTCCCTCCATTGTAATGCACAATAAAGTTGAAGCCGTATATAATGATCTGATGAGCGAATTGATGGCATTTTTACGGAAGAGTATCGACTTGGGTGTTAGCGCCGGATTACCGAAAAGCCAGATCATTGTGGATCCCGGTTTCGGCTTTGGCTTTGGCAAAACTATGGAACACAATCTTACATTAACTGCAAAATTACGGGAATTGAGCGCTACAGGATGCCCTATTCTCATGGGAGCCTCCAGAAAAACAACCTTGGGGTTGATTTTGGACGCGCCGCCGGATCAACGTTTGGAAGGAGATTCCGCCATTACGGCGATGTCGATCCTCAATGGCGCCGATATGGTACGTGTTCACGATGTGAGGGAAATGGCAAATGTTGCCAAAGTTGCCGATGCCGTAGCGGCAGCCGGTTATTAATGATTAAGGGAAAGGCAAAGATTATGGATAAGATTTATTTGAATGATCTGGAATTCTACGCTTATCATGGAGTATTTGATTTTGAAAAAGAAGAAGGGCAAACTTTCTTTGTCTCCCTGGTTTTGGAAATGGATTTGGCGCCTGCGGGCACGTCTGACGATCTGAACCAGACCGCCAACTACGGTACAATTTATGATATCGTTGCCGAAATCACGCTGAATCATAAATATGATCTCATCGAAACTTTGGCGGAACGAATTGCCGCTGCGGTGTTAGAGGAATTTCCCAAGGTGGCTGCCGTAACTGTGCGGGTGGATAAGCCGAAGGCGCCGGGATCTGTGAAATTCCACGCCGCCGTGGAAATTCGGAGGGAACAGTCATGAGCAAAGCAGTCATCGCCTTAGGCAGTAATGTAGGAGATACCTTATCAAATCTGAAAAAGGCTGTGAGGCTTTTAGAGGACGCGGGGTGTCGCGTATTGGCAAAATCAAAACTGTATTTGACAGAACCTTGGGGCTATGCTGATCAGGATGATTTCCTCAACGGCGCGATCATCGTTGATACGGAGTTGGATCCTTTGTCCCTGCTCGGAGTTACCCAGGGAATCGAAGGCAAAATGGGCAGGGAAAAACTGTTTTTGAACGGTCCTCGCAATATTGATCTTGATATCCTTCTTTATGAAGAGGAAACTGTGGAAAAGGAAAATCTTGTCATTCCTCATCCTCGGCTTCATCAAAGGCTTTTTGTATTAATGCCCCTGAATGATGTAGCCTCTCAGTGGAAGGTTCCCGGCCACGGCAAAGTATCGGAGCTTTTGGCAAATTATCTTGGTGACGAACGTGTTATTTTAACGGACTTGTCTTTGGATTGAGTTGTCACCAAAATCACAAAAAAACATAAAATAGGGTAGCGAAACAAAAGGAGTGATCCCATGTTGTTTCTTGCTGCTCTTATTTTTTTCTCTCTGGCGGCGGTTTCCCTTTGGGTTGTGCTGAGCGGAGACGATGGTTCGGTGGATGATGATTTTTGGGATGAATATCCCTAATGCAGGACAGAGGAGGTTTTTTTGTGGGAAAAAATAAGGATTTCCCCTGTGGGGAATGGGTATTGGAAGAAATGCTGAAAGTTGCGATGGAAGATGAAAAAAATGACCATATCAAATACTTAAAAATTGCCAAAATGGCCCGCCGCCAACGGGATAAAGAAAAGCTTTTGGCAATTGCAGATGATGAAAGACGGCATCGCCGGTGGCTCATGGCGATTTATAAAAATTTATATGGTAATCGCCGCCTAAACTTGCAAGAGCGCCCCAAAAAACTTTATCGGTTTGATGAAGCCATTGGCAAATCTGTTATCGCGGAATACGAAGGGATTGCTTTTTATCGTGAAATTTTAGGTAGAATCCCCTGTGAAGAGATGAAAAATGTCATTCGCAGAATTATGGAGGATGAACAGCGCCACGCCTGTATCCTCGAAGATATGCTGGGGTTTTGCCATTGTCGGAGAAAGTAGCGGCGCTCAATTGGTTGGCCGGGCACCGCCTTGCGGGGTTCGGCCGCTGATTTTTTGGAAAGCTTCTATGCTTGAAGAATATGCCAAAATATGGTATTCTTTTTCCATTGGTTCAAGGAATTTACATAGCAGCCAAAAGAGAAACAAAAAGTTAAATGTAATAGGATCTTTCTCGGTGTTGATGGTTCACTCCGTTCGACATAGCTTTTCGCCTATTGTGTGAAAGAAAGGAGATTTCCATGGACAAGTTGTTTTATCTGTTGCTGGTGATTCTTGGCGGCGCAGCTACGGCAGTGCAATCTCCGGTCAACGCTGCTTTGGGGAAGCGCATTGGTGTCTTTGAAGGTGGTCTGGTGTCATTTATTGGCGGAACCATTGTGATGCTAATCTTGGTGCTTTTATTTGGGAAGGGGGATTTTAGCGCTGTATTGAACGGCCCCAAATGGCAATTACTTGGCGGTGTGTTTGGTGTTATCATGGTGATGATGATCATCATTGCTACGCCGAAACTGGGTGTTAGCCTTGTTTTAGCAGGTGTTGTCTTGGGACAGTTGGTCGCAGGAATGTTTATTGATCATTATGGCCTATTCCAAACCCAAGTAGTTCCGATTAATATGTATCGCATCATCGGCATCTTATTGATTATGGCCGGCGTTCTTTTTGTTTATAAAAGCAAAGTCGGCGCATAATAAGGCAAACCGACCTTAATAAATGGTGATTTTATGAAACGGATTCAAGAACAATTAAAAACGCGATGGCTGGGACAAAACTACATTTATCGTGAAGAAGTCACATCGACCAATGACGCTTTACGGTCTTTAGCAGACGAGAAAGCGCCTATGGGAACTGTTCTGCTGGCGAATCAACAAACCGCCGGCAGAGGCCGAAAAGGCCGTACTTGGGAATCGCCGGCAGGAAAAGGTCTGTGGTTTTCCCTGTTGCTGCGGCCACCTTTACATCCTAGAGAAGCCGTTGCTTTAACACTAGTAACAGCGGTGGGGATCTGTCGCGGTCTCGATTATTATCCCGGTTTGGGGGCTGCCATTAAGTGGCCCAATGATATTTTATGTGACAGCAAAAAGCTTGGCGGCATTCTCTCAGAAATCAATGCTGCTCAGGAAAAGCTTCATTATGTTGTAATCGGTGTGGGCCTCAATTTACAGGCGGCGTATTTATCGGAATCGGTTGCCCCTATTGCCGTGGGAATGGAAGATATTTTACAGCAAGGTGTGGACCAACGGGAACTTTTGTGCCGTCTTTTATTGGGATTGGAAAGCGTTTATGACGAGTTCTTTCACAATGGTTTTGGGTTGCTCCGTCAGGAATGGGAAGAGCGTTCTCCGATGCTCGGGAAAGAAGTCCATGTTTCCACAGTCAACGGAGACCTGGACGGTGTCGTCTTGGGATTGAGTGAGGAGGGGTTTTTACGGCTTCAATTGGAAAACGGCAAAGTCGCCCATGTGATCTCCGGTGATGTGCAAATGGTGGAGGGAAGGTGAATTCATGCATGTGAGAGAGCGTTTTCTACGCTATGTTGCCTTTGATACACAGTCGAACCCAAAAAGCGGTCTTCATCCCAGTACGGAGAAACAGAAAAAATTAGGTGAAATCTTGGTAGAAGAATTGGCGGCCATGGGGGCATCCCAGGTGTCCATGGATCAATATGGATATGTTTACGCTGCAATACCTCCTTCCAAAGGGCTGGAAAATGAGCCTGTCATCGGGTGGATTGCTCATATGGATACGGCACCCGATTGTTCTGGCGCCAACGTCAAGCCGAGGGTAGTGGAAAATTATGATGGCGGAGAGATCTTCTTAAATGATGGAATCGTGATGTCTCCTTCAGAATTTCCTCATCTTTTGGATTATGTGGGAAATGATTTAATTGTTACCGATGGTACTACTCTGTTGGGCGCCGATGATAAAGCCGGTGTGGCGGAAATCATGACCGCAGCGGAACTCTTGTTGGCGGAGGATAGTCCGGAACACGGGGCGATTCGCATTGCTTTTACCCCTGATGAGGAAATTGGCGAGGGAACGGATTATTTCGACATAGATGGCTTTGGTGCTGATTTTGCCTACACTGTTGACGGCGGTGCCTTGGGCGAAATTGAGTATGAATGCTTCAACGCTGCCGGAGCCCTCGTTACGGTTAAGGGAGTTAATATCCATACCGGTGACGCAAAGAATAAGATGAAAAACGCATCTTTGATCGCTATGGAGTTTTTATCTATGCTTCCTCCGGCAGAACGACCGGAACATACCGAGGGATATGAAGGGTTTTACCATCTCCATTCTATGGAAGGTAATGTGGAACGTGCAGAGATGGAATTCTTAATTCGAGATCACGATAGCAGCGCGTTTCAAAAACGAAAAGAGATCATGGAGCGAATCGCTGTGTTCCTTAATGAAACCCATGGTGCTGATACGGTGGATCTTGCCATCAAAGATAGCTATTATAATATGAAAGAGAAAATTGCGCCCCATATGGAAATTGTGGAACGAGCAGAACGAGCCATGCTCGCCGAGGGCGTTATCCCAAAAATACAGCCCATTCGCGGCGGCACCGATGGGGCGCGTCTTTCTCATGAAGGGCTGCTTTGCCCAAATTTATCTGCGGGAGGTCATAATTTCCATGGCCGCTTTGAGTATATCCCGGTACAATCCATGGAGACTATGGTGCGGGTTTTGCTTCGATTGGTAATTCCTTCGGAAAACCAAAGAAATTGACCGAAAGGTTGTGAAAATATGTTGTTAGCCATCGATGTGGGGAATACCCATGTGGTGATTGGTGCCTTTCATGGAGAGGATATTACCCATCATTGGCGTATTGCCACCCATGGTGGAAAGACTGAAGATGAAATCGGTCTGATTTTGCTTGAGCTTTTAGAACGCTCTCATTTAGATGCCAACGATGTGAATGGAATCGTCATTGGTTCTGTGGTACCTACTTTAACGGAATCACTGTTTTATATGGCCCAAAAATATTTTAAAATTAAACCTTTGGTTGTCAATGGTCGTATCAAAACAGGAATGCCAATTTTAATGGACAATCCTGTAGAAGTGGGAGCTGATCGAATTGCCGATGGTGTGGCGGCTTATCGTCTTTACGGCGGCCCTGTGATTGTAGTGGACTTTGGCACAGGAACCACCTTTGACTATATCACTGAACGGGGTGAATATGCCGGTGGCGTTATTGCGCCAGGGATTGGTATTTGTATTGAAGCGCTTTTCCATCGCGCGGCTAAGTTGTCGAAAGTGGAATATGTGAAACCGCCGAAGGTGATCGGAACTAACACTGCCAATAGCATGCAGTCAGGATTCTATTATGGTTTTGCGGGACAAGTCGACGGCATTTTGGAGAGCATGATCCGCGAAATCGGACACGATCATGTCAAGGTTGTCGCTACCGGCGGCTACGGTCGTCTTGTGGAGCGGGAAAGCCAGTATATTCAGGTTGTGGAAAGCAATCTCACGCTCTATGGGTTGAAAATGCTATACGAGGAAAATTTAGGCCATGTCGACTGAATGGAAGATCGGTACCACCCATCTGAATAATCGTGTTATTGTCGCACCTCTGGCAGGAATTACCGATAAAGTATTCCGCCGCATTTTGGAAAAGATGGGCGTGGGGCTTTGCTTTACGGAGATGGTCAGTGCCAAAGCTCTGATTTACCAGAATAAAAAGACCCATGCCATCATGGATATCCGTGGAGAGGAAGACGTTTGCGGCATTCAGTTATTTGGTCCCGATCCTGACGAAATGGCGTTAGCCGCCAAAATGGCCGAGGATCGCGGGACCAAAGTCATTGATATCAATATGGGATGCCCGGTGCCAAAAGTTGTAAATAATGGAGAGGGAGCCGCGCTGCTTCGGGATATTCCCCGTGCCTTAAAAATTGCCGAAGCCGTTGTCAATGCCGTAAGTGTCCCTGTGACGGTAAAGCTGCGCCGCGGCTTTGACAAAGACCGTAACGGCATTGCCCTCGCCAAAGAGTTGCCTTCCGTCGGCGTGCAGGCGTTGACAATGCACGGACGGGATCGCACGCAATATTACAGCGGGAAAGCCGATTGGGAAGCAATTGCTGATGTGAAGCAAGCGGTATCCGTTCCCGTGATTGGAAATGGGGACATATTTACCCATTCAGATGCAGTCGCAATGCTGCGAGAAACGGGTTGTGACGGCGTTATGTTGGCCCGCGGACTCCTGGGTAATCCTTGGTTGGTGCGGGAGACAGTCGCTTGTCTTCAAGGTATGCCTGTGCCTCCTGCGCCTACCATTGGTCAGCGGATTGATTTGGCCATCCGCCATTTGGAGGAGAGTTGTTCTCTTTATGGCCAGTGGTTGGGTGTTCGCTATATGCGCAAGTTTTTAGGCTGGTATATCAAAGGATTTCGCGATGCTGCGAAAATGCGCCGTCAAATCAATACCCTTACGGAAATGTCAGAAATTAAAGAATGTCTTTTATCCTACGCTAGATCTTGTGAAGAGCATGGGGAAGGACAGTGGGATTGTTCCGTTCCTGCTGATTTATAAAAAATGAATCAAGGTCATATCATGCAATGAGGTGATATTATGACCCTAATTGCAGAACCTGTGGTGGATTCGCGCCCCTGCTCGTTGTTCGCAAAAGAGCGAATAGGAGAGGCTGTCGCCATTGCGGGAGCCCACTGGGTTCCTCTGTTTTGCGGAGAAAATCGCAAGCCCTCTTTTTTGCATCGCCGCCGTCCTTTGGTAGAATACCCCGATTATCTTACCGATTCTTCTCTTTGTCTGCCCGAAGAGTTAAGGAGTATCCCCACTCTGAAAGGAGATTCTGTGGCCGCTTTGGCTATGGCTTGGCATTTGCAGGAACACTTTTCTTTGAAAGACCGCTCAGTAATTTTTTGTGGCCTTCGGGAGGCGGCGTCTCTATTTTGGTGTGGATTTTTATTGTCTTTGGATGCATCTTTATATCTTTGGGATCGGGAGAAATCTTTTGCGGAACGGTTCGCTTATGATCTATACCATGAAAGCGGAGTTGTCGTTCCCGTCGTATATCGGGAATCTTTACATGAGGGCGTTCCTGTGCTCGTTCATGGCAATGTATCTACTCCTTTTTTGCGGAATCCTATCATACCGATTCATAAAGACAGCCTTTGCTTTCAATGGAAAAAACGGCTTTTCCCATCTGCTGTAATGGAGGGTGTGCTGCGAGGCCAAGGATGGCATCCTCCTGAACTTGAGCAATTGGAATCCGAAAAAATTCGGAATGATTTTATGTGTCGATTAAAAGAAAATCAAATGACAATTTGGCGAGAAAGAAACCTTGACAATTTGCGTTGGGGGAAATATAATACATATAATTAGATGGCATAGTTTGAATGTGTCTGTAATTGGGTGGTTTTATCGCATGATAAGACCGCCTATTTATCATTTTTAAAAATACTCAAAGGAGCAATGATATGAGTAACGAACAAGAAGAAGTTCTTTTAACAGCGGAAGGGCTTGAGAAGCTGAAAGAAGAATTGGAAAATTTAAAAACTGTGCGCCGCAAGGAAGTGGCTGCCCGTATCAAACAGGCCATTGAGTTCGGTGATATCAGTGAAAATTCTGAATACGACGATGCCAAAAATGAACAGGCCTTTATTGAAGGAAACATTCTCGATTTAGAGAAAAAACTCAGTCACGCCAGAATTATTGATGATGATCCATCTGATACTGAAAAAGTTTCCATTGGTTCAACGGTCATTTTGGAAGATGTGGAACTCGGTGAAAAAATGGAGTATACCATTGTTGGTTCCATGGAAGCCGATCCTATGAACGCAAAGATTTCCAACGAATCTCCTGTGGGCAGTGCCATTATTGGTCAAACACTTGGCGCAATTGTAGATGTTGCAGCCCCCGCAGGAACCATTCAATATAAAATTGTCAACATTAAAAAGTAAATAAGAGGATATACTATGTCAAAAAATGAGTCTAAAGAGGCCGCTTTGGGGCTGAACGATCAGATGCTGATCCGGAGACAAAAGATGGAAGCCCTGCGCGAACAGGGAATCGATCCCTTCGGCCATCGTTTTGAAAGAAGTTGTTTTAGTCAAGAAATTATTGATCATTTCGATACCATGGAAGGAAAGACCGTTTCGGTTGCCGGACGCATTATGTCTGTTCGCGGTCACGGAAAAGTTTCTTTTATGGAGCTTTCTGACTTAAAAGGTACCATACAGTTGTTTTTCAAAATTGACGCTATGGAAGAAGAATCCTTTAAGCGCATCAAATTGTTGGATATCGGTGATATTATTGGCGTGACCGGGGAAGTATTTCGCACTCAACGCGGGCAGATATCCGTGCGTGTGGCCACATGGGAGATGCTTTCCAAGAGTCTTCGTCCTTTGCCGGAAAAATACCATGGTTTGAAAGATACGGAACTTCGTTATCGGCAACGCTACGTTGATCTGATTATGAATCCGGAAGTAAAGGATGTTTTTATCAAGCGCAGCAAGATCATCCGTGCTATTCGCAACTGCCTCGATCATGACGGTTTTATGGAAGTGGAGACCCCGACCCTCCATACCATCGCCGGAGGAGCTGCGGCACGCCCGTTTATTACCCATCATAACGCTCTCGATATGGAACTCTATATGCGAATTGCCTTGGAGCTCCATTTAAAACGTTTGATAGTCGGTGGCCTGGATCGCGTGTATGAAATTGGTCGCGTATTTCGGAATGAAGGGATTGATATCAAGCACAATCCTGAATTTACCATGCTTGAGATCTACCAAGCTTTTACCGATTATCAAGGTATGATGGATCTGTTAGAAAACTTGGTAAAAAATGTTTGTGAAGAAGTTCTGGGCAGCACTACCGTTACTTATCAGGGAGAATCGTTGGATTTCTCTCATTGGGAGCGTATGACGATGGTAGAAGCTGTCAAAAAATATAGCGGTATTGATTATTATGAATATGAAACCTCCGAAGCTATGATTGCGGCCATCAATGAAAAAGGAATTCAGTTGGAATATGATGGAACGCCTACCAAAGGAACGCTTTTAAATTTATTATTTGAAGAAACTGTAGAGGATCACCTGATTCAGCCTACCATTATCATGGATTATCCTATTGAAATTTCTCCGTTGGCAAAAAAAATGGAGGATCCCAAGTTTACCTACCGTTTTGAAGGGTTCGTTTATGGGCGTGAACTTTGCAATGCTTTTTCAGAATTAAATGATCCTTTGGATCAGCGGGATCGCTTTGAAAAACAAATGGAGCTCCGCGCCAAAGGAGATGACGAAGCCCACCCCCTCGATGAAGATTATCTGCTTGCTATGGAATACGGATTGGCTCCCACCGGTGGCATTGGCATTGGGGTAGATCGGTTGGTAATGTTGCTGACCGATAGCGTGTCGATCCGAGATATTCTCCTTTTCCCCACGATGAAACATATTGGCGGGGGAAGCGGTAAAAAGTCAGAGAAACAGACGGTGGCAACGGATGCGACAGAAGAAAAAGAAGTCATAGATTTTTCAAAAGTTGAAATCGAACCGCTGTTTAAAGACTACGTTGATTTTGAGACCTTTAGCAAATCTGATTTCCGCGCCGTAAAGGTAAAAGACTGTATTGCCGTACCAAAGTCCAAGAAGCTCCTTCAGTTCACTTTAGACGACGGAAGCGGCGAAGATCGTACCATTTTAAGCGGGATTCACGCATATTACGAACCAGAAGATCTGATTGGTAAAACTTGTATTGCTATTACCAACCTGCCTCCCAGAAAAATGATGGGGATTGATTCCTGCGGTATGCTGATTTCCGCTGTTCACAGTGAAGAGGGAGAGGAAAAACTTCATCTTTTGATGGTGGACGACCATATTCCTCCAGGCGCAAAACTTTATTAATAATTGGATTATAAAAATTAAGGGACTTTTTGCGAAATGATACGAAAAGTCCCTTGATTTAAAATTTTTCTAAAAAATCCTTGAAAAAGTGTTGACTTTTGGAAAGAAAAGTGTTATAGTTAAATTCGCCCGTTAAACGGGTAACACTTTTGTCAAGACTGAGTAAAAATTCAAGCAAAAGTTAGTAGAAAGTACTTGACAAAGAGAAGGAGAAGTAGTATACT